>ENA-OPCN01000323-OPCN01000323.1-human-gut-metagenome-genome-assembly--contig:-NODE-323-length-45778-cov-6.574459_pt1 | contig 45778 bp, 40 predicted proteins | sample MGYA00241567_ERZ501485 | MGnify/ENA primary metagenome ERZ501485 (study PRJEB25962, sample SAMEA2042579) | human gut metagenome | biome: human gut; feature: human-associated habitat; material: faeces...
ACTCTCTTTATTTGATGATTTCTAAACTAACGCGATTTTATCGCACCAGTAATAAATTTGCATAATTATATGCATATTCTTCAGCCGAGCTTAGAGATACTGAGGGAGCCTTTCTATCAACATTTTCTCTATATAAGTGATACTTCTTTGAGTTGAGAATATTCTTATTTATTGCCCATATTGCGGCATCAGAACAACATAAAGGATTTTGTGTAGCCATAAAAAGGGCAACAAATATTGATTCTGTTGCATCGACAAGTCGTGTGCAGGCACCATAATGTTGCATAATTGATAGCCACTCGATATTGTCTTCTTCAGCAGGTATTCTATGCTTTTCGTATAGTGGATATTTCCGTTTGAATTCTTCGAGCATTTCAAGTTCATAAGTTCGAGGAATATCAAAACAATCCTCTCGTTGGTAAAGGCTTTTAATCATTCTCTCCAATGAGGAAGATAAATCCCAATCTGCATTAGCTTGTCCTCTAAAGTAGAAGTTAGAAAGAAATGTGGTGTCTAATAGCGCTATATCATTTGCGCTATTCATAACAACTTTATAAAAAGTAAGGGACTTACTCATATCATGTGTGTTACATTGATTTTCTTGTACTTCTTACCCATGCCGAGAGCGAAGGCGAGTTGGCCATTGATGATTAATTCGCCTTTTTGCAGTCCGGCAATGGGTAGACGGTTTTCATTTAGTTTCTGGCCGCTTGTTACGAAAATGTAATTTTCAGAGTGTTCTCTGGGCTGTAAGTCAATCTTAAGGCCTTTAAATTCATTATGTTATTTTAAGCTCGATTCACGAATACGAGGCGGCGGTGCCGCAACGCCCTGTATGAATATGATTTAAGTATGTGAGAATTTGGGTGCGTTCAATCTCTCTCATGTAGGAGTCCATGAAGTCAAAATCAATATTATCTTCGTCATTCACCGGAAGCATAATCTTGATAGACCTAACACGGTTGCTGTTGATCGAATAACCGTGGCCGAACATATCTCCTTGATTGGTGAGTGCCCTTGATATGAACAACATTTGATATTGGTTTATTGGTAAAATTGGTTTTAGTGCCCCTACATGACTGTCAAGAGCCATTGTTGCCGGTTGATAGTATGATATTCCAGCTCCTCCATCGCCATCCAAATTTAGCGTCAAAATTTCTCCTTGAAAAAGAGGCTTTGAATTTGGAGAAATGAAACACTTATATCCATTGTCACATTTTTTTGCGGACACTAAAGGAACATCCCCATCTTGCAAAGTTGACATATTGTTTTGGTTGCCTTTGGAGAACTCAAATAGTGAAAGAAGAGAAATTGGCTTCCATTTTACCCCCCCCAATTTGCATTTGTTAACATTTATGCGCTTCTTGAAAATCTCGATGGTTGTTTCAAGCATCTTTGTTTCAAGTCTTCGCATAAATGATTCCATGAATACCCAATCGGGGTTGCCGTCTTCACTTACGGGTAATAAAATACTTTGTCGAAGCATTCTTTGCTCATTGAATTTATAGCCATATTCATACTTACATTTTTGTTGAAGAATAATGGTCTTCAAAAAAAGATAAATGTATTTAGAATCAACACCGGCTTTGAGGTGAAGTCTCTTGACATCATCAGAAAATATACATTCGTATGGGTGGTAAAATGTCTCGCATACGCTACCATTATAGTTAACGCCGAGAACATTGGCATCCAAACTTTCATTTGTGTTGTCAACCCACGCAGTTATCCCGTTGTTAGAATCGGAAGCTCCAACAAACGGTCTTTGACCCTCGGTCATGTCACTTTTAGTCAAGCGCTTGCCTGGAAGAATGACGAATATATCTGACAATTGGAATGGTTTCCAATGGGGATGAATAGAATTACCCCCCCCCGTTATATCGTTGTGTATTAGGCAAATACATAATTTTTCTATTGTTGGTTTTAGAATTTGGATTTCTTTCTGTTTCATAAATGCAGACATGAAACCATAGTCTACATTTCCTTGTTCGTCTACAGGAACAACAATTTTCTCCCTTTTTAATCTGTCATCATTAATCTCTCTGTTGAAACTATATTTTTCGCATACACGAGAGATGATGGTGGCCAAAAAGAGATACGCATATCTATCAAGGCCTGGTCTTTTTAGTTCTGTCACATGGTCGCTTGCGACAAATGAATATGGATGGTAAAATGTAGATCCAACGCTTCCGCTATTTGCGATTGTTAAGCAGTCATCAAATACTCGAACACGTTCAGTATTGCTGACGAATCCATCTATGCCGTTATTTGTTGCCGTTGATGAAACATATGGCTTATTTCCACTCGTATGATTACACTTTTTAAGCCTTTTCCCGCGAATAATCTGTGGGAATATATCAACTATCGGCATTTCTTGCCAATTGTGCGATGTCAAATCAAGCATTTGAAACCTCCTTTCTCGCATTCTCAAAAAGGTAACCTCTGCCGTGAGTGAGCATATTAAACTCAAAAGTAAGATAGTCTGCCATGGCTTTTTCAAAATCTGCTTCTGATGGAATTTCGTCATTGAAGTAGTAGAAAGAATGTAGCCATTCGTCTTCTGCTTCAACTGTGCTTCTTACTATGAAGGCGTTGGGGGCAGATTTACCTTGAAACCAACAATCAAGGAGATGCTTTCTTCTTTCATCCGCTTTATCTGTGGGCATTAACCCGATATGTGCGAAAACATCGTAGCCATCATCTTTGAAATCTACAAATTTTGAAAGTTTGTCTGCCGGATGTGGTTGTCGAGCCGTAAAGACCGCAATAACGGGATTGGTGCCTACTCCGTAGAAAGTATCGGGATTTAGGGTAATCACACCCTCTAAGGTATGGTTGTTGAGTATATATTCTTTATCTGCTTTATCCTCTTTCGTTTTACCAACCATTGTGCTTTGAGGAACAATTACGACACATCTTGCGCCGACAGAGAGTGAATCTAAGAGCTTGATAATGAACTTCAATTCTGTAAGATGGGCGGTAGTTTTCTTCTTTCCTTGAGAATAAGGCGGATTCATCAAGCCTACTGTAAAGTTCTTAGCTCTCAGTTCTTTCGTATCTTGAAGTAAGAAATTATCACATATGAGATTGCTTTTACCATCGCCACGCAAAATCATGTTTGTGGTGGCAATAGAAAACATATCGTCGCGAAGTTCTATACCATGCAGATTATTGCGGCGGATATTTTCTTTTTGGTTTTCCTGCGCCTGTGATAACATCGAGTGCATTGCCGCTATGAGAAAACCACCTGTTCCACAACAAGGGTCAAAAACTATGTCTGTCGGCTTTACCTGAGCTAAGTCAGCAAACAGACTCGTGATATGCTTCGGAGTCAAAACAACGCCAAGAGTTTGCCCATCGCCGCCACTATAACGAATAAACTCGCCATAGAAACGTCCCAAAACGTCTTCGGGGGAGTTTGTGCATATAGCTGTAAGAATTTGCGAATGTAGATATTCCGCGAAATATCTGAGTGGAGATTTACCAAGTCGAGGATCTATCGAAGAAAGATGTGGCCGGTTGACAATAAGGCGGAATTGGTCAATTACGCGGTCTTTCTTAACCTTAGGCTCTACTTGGACTCTATCCATATGAGCGGATAGGGCTTTGAAAATCTTCATGCCGTCAGTATTGACGGTATCACCGATAAGATTTTCAGTAGAAAAATTGCCATACTCTTCCTCTTGCAATGCAAGTAGAATAGCAGACACGACAAGCGGCTTCTCAGTATCTCCGAGTTGAGCATAAGCCCATAAATCATGGTGCAGCTTTTTTGCTCGGTCAAGAATTGTACGAAGTTCAACTCTCTCAATAGGTTCTTTACCACAGACGATTTCGAGATAATACCTATTGATTTCACTCGGAGAGAATTTTTGAAAATCCTTAACTTTCGGGAGTAGTTGGTAGCCATTGGGAGTAACAAATATAGGCCTGATTGTAATTCGGGTGGCTTCAGTGCCCGAACAACCGAATGCAAAGATTTTCTTGAACGAAGTGTGTTTGATTATATGTAACGCATAGTGTAGTGCACCATTCTCTGCATAGTCTGTAATACTCTGCTTATCCATAAGGAGAGTATCTTTCTCAGGCTCGTTTACATATTTAACTTGTCTGTCAAGAGAAGCCTTGTCTTCTACTACAATCAAGAACTCTTCTGATTGTCCAACAAATTCAGGAAATCCCGACTTCCCGGTGCCTCGTTTTGACGCCGTTTGCAATGCTTTCTGAACCTCGGCAATATCACTGCATTCTGCCTGACAATGTATCAAAGCATCGTCAAGCAGTTTTTTGATTATGAAATCGGTTTCTTTCTCTTTTGCCATAAATACAATGAAAACTTCCAGATAGCATCTGAAGGCTGACCAAAGCTTGTAACGACTATGCGAAAGTTTCCAAAGGTTATTCGGCTCGCGCCATATGTCTTTGTAATAATTACTTGGCCATTTTCAGATTAGCGTTACTATTCCTAATTACAAAGTTACTAAGAATTTTCGAGGTGGCAATCATTTCTATTGGAAATGTTGGAAAACATCGCGATTCATTCTTCAGTTAGGAGATTAGATGAGAAACGCCGCCGAGGGCTGCTTCCCTCAGCGGCGTTGTGGTCAGTGTAGTTTGGGCCCTTGTCGGCGGCGTTTGGCTTTTTGTTCTTCACGATAGCGGTGAAGGGCCTCTTCTATGGTAAGTCCGGGATGGCGGCTCAGCCACAGTTTGAAATCATCGGGTAAAGCACTTCCGTTAGTGAAACCTTCTTGCGGCTGTGTGGTTTCTGGGGCTGAAACATGGGATAACCGAGTGCCGTAGTTTTGCGACTGGGATGCGGCTTGTCCGGCTAAATCCGGATTAGATGAATAGACTCCAGGAGTCATGCGCTGCGGGTTGAATTTTATCCACACAGTAGGCATATCTCCCTGACATCCGTCAACTCGGATAGCTGTCCCCGCAACGTAATCGTTGATTTGTTGCGTCGAAAACCGCACTCCTTTGTATGATGCGATAGGCACAATGGAGCCATCTGCATACATCCATTGAGACTGGGAATGTAGCGGTTTGTTGTTAGCCAAATGCTTGGAAATATTGCCCAGACTGAATCGCCGGTCAATCTTCGAGGCGGCGAAACGCTTGCCTTTCCGAGTGTACCATAGACCCTGCAATTCGTTGCTGCCACGCTTATATTTGTATTCTATGCAGATACCAGCCGCCTTCAATCTGGCCTCGAATTGCTCAAAAGTATGGACGGATCTATCATTCCATATCGCGTCAACGGCGTTGAAAATCTCATAACGAACTTTCTCCGCGCCGCGAAGTCGGTTGACATTTGTCTGCTTTTTGCCCTCGGGAATATGCAGTCCGTATTCCTTTGTCAAGTCAAGACAGACAGCCCTGTTGCGGCTGAAATCATTTTTATCGGAAATGGTTTCGGCATGATTATCTATTCGGCTGAACACGATATGACAGTGTGGATAATCCTTGTCGAGATGGCGGACAATGATGTATGGAGTATCCACGATACCCATTTTCTTCATATATTTTTGGGCAATCTCTACCATAATTCGGTCATCAACCTTATCCTTGTCGTTGGCATGGAAGTTCAGGGAAATATGCCCCACCGGATTTTTCAAGTCCGGATTCAAGGCGAGATTATCTTCAAAAGAAGCGATAATTCCCTCTCGGCCCTCCATAGTTGACACATCTTTATGGTCTATAAGACGCCATTCATTGCAGGGCGTGCCGTCGGGATTATCCTTCTTTCGACGCGTGACATAATCGACGCAACCGCCGAAACTTCCGCCTTTTGTTATCTTGCCCATCATACGCTGTCGGGTGTATTACGATAGGTTTTTATCAGCGAAAGAACAAAATCCTTGCACTGAATTATCTCTCTATATGTAGGGACAAACTGTTCTTCCGAGGCACCACCTTTTAGAATGGCACCGACAAATTTTGCTGTGCGATTGAGATTTTCGGCGATTCCCTGAAGGTCGCGGATTGCCTTGACATCTCTTGGCGTAAGCCTTTCCACGACTTTGCAATGCAGTGCCGACTGCCGGATATATTCCGAACGGTTAAGCCCTGCCATGAGAGCTTTGTCCATCATTACCTGATACTGGTCTATGTCGAATTTCACCGGCACCATGATGGACTTTCGCTCATCCGCCGGGAGCTTTGGGCGTCCTTTAGAGGGACGTAAATTGGATTTCTTCATTGGAAATTCTGTTTGAGATTTGTGACCATCGGGAGCTGATTGGGAGCGAGTCGTTTGAGGATTACTTGTAATACGAAAACATAAACTCGCTCCCTCCAATTTCGAACCCCTGCGATAGTTTCGAGGTGCACGAAACTACGAGGACTTCCACTGGGTAAAATGCTTAATATTTCCATGTGCATAATCATGTGTGTGAACATGTGTATGTATATGGTTGCAATCAGGCACTCAGAGTTTGCGCCAGACTTCGATGTCGTCGGCATAGAGTTCGAGGTGCTCCGAAAGAATGGCGTTGATGTAGCTGCCGACGTTGGTGTCACGGTCGCCGAGGATACGGGCGATGCGTTCCAGCTTCGCCCACACACTGTCCTCGATGTTGACAGGGTGCCGCTTCTCTAACTTTGCCGGTGAAAGATAGGCAGCCTTGAAGTCTGCGAAATCCGACTTGCGCTGTTGCTTGCCTATGCGCTGTTGCTTCGGTTGTGCCGTCACCTCGGTGGCGTTTTGGTCGGAGCCAAACAGATTATCGGGGTTGACGGTCGTGGTTCTGTTGACAGCGTTGTCGCTGTTTACAGCATTGGTGGAGTTGATAGGGTTATTTGATTGCATAGAATTATTGGAGTTATTAGTTAATACTGTTGTTTTGGGTGCATCGGTCAACTTTGTTGACTTGGATGCGGATGTTGACGGAGTTTTCTTCGCAGTCATTGTTTTTCTGTTTTTGAGGTTTTGTTGATTGCATCAGTATCCGGCTTGTATCGTTCAACTGACACGATAGTGAGTTGTAGGTCATCAATGAGTTTCTGCAACATCGGGTTACGGCGTATCATTGATTGCAGTATGGCTTGGTCAGGCTCGATTTGCAGGAGATAGTCTGCAATGTCAAGTCCAGCTGTTCGCTCGTTATCAGTGGCAACTTCTTCAAGGTAGTTGAAGATGCTTGCCTCGATACCGAGATTGCGGAGCTGTGTCAGCTTCTGCCGCCACTGGTCGGTCGCGCCGATGTCGGGATACAGGATAACCTGATAGCCTTTGAGAACACGGAGTGCATCGGTATTAAAGCATCCGTTTTTCCCGCCGGAAGCGAGCCACACATATTCGGGCAGATAGTAAGCTGCCACAAGTGCGGTTTTCTCGCTCTCGACAATAGCGACAGGCTTGTCTCTGTTCATCGGCAGGAGATGTTCGCCGAAAAAGCACTGACGCAGATTGAAGTCGGGCAGTCGGAGCAACGAATGAACCCATGTAACATGGTTGAACGGTTCCTTCACGCGCTTGCCTGTGTCGGCATCGTAGAGCATTATCTTTCCGGCGCGGACGTTGCTGTTGATGTCTGTCTGCCAGAACACGCATGACCCCGGCCAGTGCTTCGATGTGCCGACGCGGTAATCCTTCATCAACCGGAGAGCATCCTCGGCTCCGAACTTGGAGCGGAGGAACAGATAGAGATTGTTCTTCTCATATCCGTGCAGAGTCTGTGCAACAGTCTCTGACGCGATGAAGGATGTTGGCTTTCGCTGCTCGGTCGGCTTGGCTTGCCATGCTGACCGAGTGGCGAAATCGCGGTGCTGTGGCTTTGATTGAGGATTGCGCTCAAAGTATTCTTTTGGCGTAAGGTGGTAGCCGCAACTCTGTTCATGGTCGCATCTGCCGACATCATCAGGAAACAAGATTTGTTTCCCGGTGTCAATGTAGCGGCTGAAACAGCGTTTCTTGTGGCAGACAGGGCAAGTGTGCCGTGTCGCCACGCCCTTATAGGGCTGGAGAATGAATCGGTGTGCGCTCATAGATTATCCGGGATTTGGGTCGCATTTTCCGCATTATCCGCATTTTGGCGGGGAGAAAATGCAGAAAGTGCAGAAAATGTGGGAGTACGGTCAAAGTTTGGAATAAACGCCATGACGGACTTTCTGAAAGTGAATACCGGTAAATCTCCGGATAAAATCCTTGAATGTGCGCTCTGGCATGGAGTTGGCTGAAGCAATCTCCACTCCCTGCTCTGTGGTGAACTCATCGGGCAATGCCATGATGACAGCCCTTTGCAGTTCCGACAGCGACAGATCGCGGATAATTCCCTGCACCTTTGTGGCAGTCGCCTTGAAGTAGTCGACGAGCGATATGGCGTTCTCTATCGATACAAGGTCTATTTCCTTTCTGTCGGCTTCTCCGCAGGCCCATCTCGCCATCTGCAGTATCAGGCAGAACCGTATGGCATGGAAATCGAACTTGTTATAAACTCCTTTAAGGGCATCACATTCCTCCCGGTTACATTCCTCGGTGTTCCGACGCTGCCATTCGTAAAGTTTCGCTTTCGCATCCGGCGCAAACGGTAAAATGTTGGCTATGACATTTCCGTCTGTATCCGTTTCATATGGGATAGCAACGAGCCTTTCTATTATCTCCGCCCATGCCGCTTCTATGTCGAAAGTCGGCTCTTTGTCGCTCCACGGCTGTTTGTCCTGATTGTGTGGCATGACGAACAGCAAGCGGTCGATAAAACCGTTTGATGTGCGGCTGCCCTGTGCAAGCTCGTTGAGAATACCATTCTGAATTGTCCCCACTACTGAAATAAAAGGACGGCTGATATAGACCGAGTTTTTCACTCCCTTGCGGTCGGAAAACGATGGATTTGCGTTGAACAGCTTTAGCCAGTATTCTTCATCGGAACCCTTGTTGTAGCGATTGAAGTTCTTGAACCAGCCCGCAAGTTCGTCGTTCCACATACAGATGCCACGCAGATTCTGTGAGTGGATAAGCAACATCGCTTCGGGTGTCGCATCTGAAATCAGGAACCTTTTGCAGACAGGGGCGACAGGGTGTGGCTCTGAGCGTTCTTTTATAGGCAACTCGCGCTGACGCTCGTATTCCTCACACGCCTTGACATAGGCGCGTGTTGCCACACCGTCCAGCTCGGTGAACGGTCTGATGGCGAAATTCAGCGGATGCGACTTGCAGGCTCCCGGTCTTCCGACAAGAGCCATAAAAAGTATGGCACTCTCATCCCATTTCCCTTTGAGCCGTGCGAAATGGGTGTTGCCGATGCCAAGTTCGATAGCCACGAGCATAGCCCCGGCAAGATAATCCACCGGATAGCCGTAACAATCATGCGCTTCCCTGACGATTTTCTGAATCTTCAACGGCAATGCTCCCAGAGGAAAATCCTCGCTCCGAATACTTACGCTCATTTGAGTTTCACTCCAATCTCGGCTGCACTCGGCATAGTTGGAGCAAGCTCCACTCTGCTCTCGTTGGCACGAGAAGTCGACGGCTTTGCCGAGTACGAGCATGGGGTCAATAGACATCTCCATAGGCTATCGGCGATAAGATGATTTGGCGCGTGTGCCGCGACTGATCTCAGCTTCCATCTCGGAGAAAGAAAGGATAGACGACTGCCGCTTGTTCTCCTTTACATGGGCTACAAGCTCACTTTCGATAAAACGCCATTCCTTTTCGCCCGGCACTTTATATGCCGGCACCTTGCCCTCGTTAGCGAGGCGATAGACCGTGGATTTGGCTTTGCCCAAAATCTCACAGGCTTCGGGGATGCCGATAAATCTGGAGTTTGACTTCGTGTTGTTTCTCTCGGAGGTGAGTTGAGCGCGAAGCTCCCTCACCTCATTGGCCAATTCCCTTACGAGATTGACCAGCGATGACACTGCACCCGGCAGCTCATCGAATGTAATTGAGTTGTTAAACATAGATGCTGGCGAACCCACCTTTATGTGAATTCGCCAGCAAAGTACGGAAGTGTTTAAATGGTGGAATTAAGCACCGGGATAAGAGGCATTTCCACCGTCAGTCCACCATATCACCACCCTATGTCATAACCATATCTATCAGGTTCTTCAATAACTTCATCCCCAGGATTATAAGGCTCAATCTCCATATCCATCATGGCAGCTTCCATCGCGCTCATCGCTCTCTTTGGCTTTTTGGTGGATTTAGCTATCTTTTTAGGCTTTGACTGCTGTTTTTCGGGAACGGATTTTGTGGTAACATCTTCGGGGGGCGTTTCCACCTTAGCGTTTTCATCAGGAATTTTGAAGCTGCCAACATTTTTATCGATTTTTATTTTGCCCTGAGTGCCGTTGCAGGTCAGCTTTCTTTCGATGGTGCAGACTTCAACATCTTTGAACGTATAAGGGAACGCCTGTTTAAGAAAATGTGCTGTATGCAGATTATATTTATTGAACGGCTTGGCTATGTTCCAGCCAAAGTGCATCATGTCGGATGTGGTGAGTTCAGCCGGAAGTCTGATTGCCATGTCCTCTGAAAAATCAGGTACGCCGGAGGTATGGATAAACTCAGTCACGATATTGATAATTTTCTCCACGACATCCTTGTCAACGAATGGAGATATGGTATAACCGACATAGAGAATTACATTCGCCTCTTTTTCATAGGCTCTGTCCTCTTGTCGTTTCTTTGCTTCCTCGCGCCGGCCTTCGTAGTCTATGACGATTTTCTTCGGTGTCGGAGTCTCGATCTTGACTATACCGTTCTGTGGTTCCGTCTCGGTTGTGATGGACGGTTGCGGTTGTTGGATCGGGGCAGGAGCCGGCGGTGTTTCAGTGATTTCTTCCGGGATGGATAGAGGTTCAATATTTTCCGGCTCACGTTGTTTGAAGCCGAGCCATTTGAACAGCTTTTCAAAACATTTTACTAATGCCGTGCCAAGAGTATGAGCAAGAAACTCTTGGAAAGCAAGATACAGCAGAGCGAATACAACAAAAACACCGAGAAAGATAAGATTGGCGTTAAAGCTACTCATTCCTCTGATGTCGATTGCATATTGGCGGGCAACTGCGGCGAGAATCAGGGCAGCTATGCCTATCCAGAGCCATATCTGCCAATGGTCGGGGAGGTGTCCGTTTTTCATTCAGGTTTTAATTATTGTGAAAATTTCATCAGTTTTTATAACGAACACAACCCCGATGATGTTCACCGGGAAAATTAAGTGCCACTCCAAATCAATGGAATGGCACTCTATGACTGTATAGGGTATTGTTCAGATACCCAGCATGGCGGCAGGTGCGATGCCGAGAATAAGGCAGATAGCACGGGCTATTCGTAATGTAGGCTCGGCACGACCGGAAATGTAGTCGCTTACTCTTGACGGACTCACGCCCAACTCTTTGGCAAGCTGTTTCTGGGTCATACCTTTCTCCTCTATTGAAAGGCTGATAAGCTCACCGATGGTCGGTTTTGCAATCGGGTAGTGGAGCTTCTCGTATGCTTCAACCACATCTGAGACAATGGTCAGCTCAATGGCGTTCTTATCGCTTGCCGGAGTTTCGTCAGTAATAAGCGGCAAGAGTTCCTCAATACGGTTGAGCGCATACTCATATTGCTGTTTTGAAATATCCATATCGTTATACTTAGATGGTTGAACAATCAATTTTATCGTATTCACTGTGAGTTCCGACGAAACGGATGAAGATTCTGCCTATCGTGAATTTTATCACCACGACCAATCGGTAATTATTGCCTCTGATATTGAAGACATAATGCTGATTGCCTACATAGTCAGTTGCCGGGAAATCCTCTCGAATCTCCGACAGATTATGCCATTGGGCTTGCTGGGCGATGTCGTACCACCGTTCCAACGCTATTCTCGAATCTCCGTTGCCGGGCAATTCATAGAACTCTTTGATTTTTCTATGTGAGATTATGTGCATAACTTATCTGCTTGCAAAGTTACTAACAAATTTTGATATGCAAAAGATTTAGCTGTAATTATTTTGTTGCTCAAAATTATCTCAGCGAAATGACCTGAGATGCCTCTCGCGCACGCTCATCTACGACTTTTGCGTAAATTTGAGTATTCTTGACGCTCTTATGGGTCAACATTCGGCTGATAGTCAGAATGTCAACGCCATTGGCGGCAAGCAGTGTAGCGAAGCTATGGCGCATCGTATGGAATGTGATGCGCCGTGTTATTCCGGCAGACTTTATCCATTCTTTCAGAGGATGGTTGACCATGTGACGTTTCAGCCCCTTAAAGACAAGTCCCTCAGAACGCTCTCCGCACAGAGCCAGTGTTTCATCACTGATGGGGAGATTTGTTTCTTCTTCCGTTTTCTCAGTGCACAAACGGATAAGATAGCCTCCGTCCTGACCCATCTGGATATGCTCCCATGAGAGTTGCAGGATGTCGCTGATTCGCAGCCCGGTCATGCAACTGAACAGCACGGCTTGTTTGAGTACCGGTATCTTGCAGGGTGTGGCGACAAGCTGCTTGACTTCTGCGAGTGTAAGAAACTCCTTCTTGACCTCCTTCCACTCAATCTTTTCCAGAAATTCATTGAGATTTTCGCGGATATATTTCTCCTGATAGGTGATTTTCAGCAGAGCACGGAAGGTTGACCAGTAGCCCGCTGCAGAATTGTGGGATATTGGCCCTTTGCCGTTGTTGCGCTGACGCTGAGCGGTGAGAAGATAATTGCGGAACCCCTTGCAAAAATCCACAGTAAGGTCGCCGAAAGTGCATTTGCCCTTACAATAGATAGTGAAGTGGCGCAGAACGCAATCCCATTTCTGGTATTTCTGACGGCACTTCTGCTTGAAGTAGGCAAGAAAGTCCATGCGCAGCTCCTCCTTATCGAGGAAGTCAAACTGCTCGTTGAGAAGTTGCTCGAAGCGGCGACACCGGATAGCTTCTGCCTTTTCCTCCATAGAGGCGTTGAACTGTTTTTCGCGCTCGTTTTTGGGCGAGGCGTAGATATAGATGCCGAGGGTTTCACGGCGGCTCATCCGGTTGGTATGGGGATTACGGATGGCAGGATAGAAATCGAGATAGAGCGAAATGCGTCCACCCGATATAGCCTTCTTGCGAAGGAAAACTTTGGTGCATGTATTCATGTGCGTTGTGAATTAAAAGATTTGATGCGAAGGTAGGAAGTGTTCAAACAGTGGACTCAGGCACCCGATTTCGGGGTATTTCCACCGATAGTCCACCACAAATCCACCGCCTCATATGGTGGGTGGAGCAAACAGATTATCAAGCTCTTGCTTGGATATTTTGATGATTCTGCCAACCTTGACCTTACTTATACCGTAGGTCTTGATATAATGGTAAAGTTGGTCGCGGGTCATACTGTATTTTGCCATTGCTTCCTGCATGGTGTAGGTGTCCGGCTCATCGACGGCAACACCTTTGACTTTGTCGAAATGCCATTTTGAGTATCTTGCCTCGCAGCCTATTTTCTTCTTCGGAATACTCTCTTTCGACACAAGATTATAGATTGCCGAGAGCGTCATGCCATAACGCTCCTGTATCTCTGCTGCCGTGTACCATTCGGTAATTTCTTCTTTCGTGGCTGACTTGGCAAAGAATCGGTCGATGTGCGGTTTACTCCAGAGTGTTTTGCCTCGTTGGGTAATTTTCGGGAAGTTGTTTTCTTTCGCTGCCTTGAACAGCCATGAATTGCTGATACCGAATTTCTCCAGCACATCTTTGGTGGTGTAGAACTCTGTTATAGGCTGTTTCTCTTTTGTCGGTCTCAGCTGATAGTGATGAGAACCATCAAAGAGGGCATCAAGGCTCTCCCTGCTGATAAGAGTTTTGCCCTTGAACTGATAACAGGGGATAGAGTTTGTGGCGAGGTAATTGTAGATTGAAGCCCTGCATACACCGAGGAGTCGGGCGCATTGAGCCGGAGTTATAAACAGGCGTTTGTCATCGCTTATTTGTGGCGATGATGCCTTTGCTTGTTCCCGCTCGACATGCTCCTTGCGCTTCGCATCCTTATAGGCGTGTTCGGCGCATCTTTTACAGCAATAGCGGGTCGTGCATTTTCTCGCTGTGAACGTGCTGCCACACCATTCACAGGTCTTGGTGATTTCGATTGTGCTGCTCATTTTACGCTGTTATTTCTGTTAATATTCTGTTAAAAGTGTCTAACCGCGTCTATTGGTGTCTAAGGATGTCTAAAACCTCCACAACCTCTCTGACGGGTCAGCCCCGATTGAGTGGCGAGATACAATCGGGATACAAAAATGGGCGTAAAATCGAGCAGAAACGGTAAAAATCGAGTAATGCGACAACAAAAATGGCACCCCGTAAAGAGTGCCATACTAACAGATTATGCTAAATTGTAATCGTTTCTAACTATACAGTCATTTCCCGATGCAGTGCATAGAAATGATTGTCGCTCAAAGAGTTGCGAATCTTCGGATACAAAGCTCCATTTTCGCTCTCCATTACTTTCTAAAAGTCACTTTTCAGCCCCTCTAGGGCTGCTTTTTCATACAATACAAAATTAGTCATTTTCGGTGGAATTTCCAACACCCTCTTTGAGATACTCAGCCAATGAGCCGAGGAATACAATAGGAGTATCGGAGGTCTTGTTTTGGAGCAGCCGATCGTCTATCTTTCCGGGATTGTTCATAATGTCACTCTCAACTTTCCCGAAGTCCATAGTCATTACATGGTCAAGAACGCAGTAGCCGGGAATGCCAAGTTCATTTACATTGGGCAACCATACCTGAGCATCAGGGTCGCATTTTTGTAATTCTGCAATCAGTTCTGAGACCTTGATACCTTCTCGTTGGAATAGTCTTATCGAGTTCTCCATCATTTTAGAATTACCCATTTGCCGGTTTTGTCAGAGCCTTCACGAGCGATTAAACCAATTTCTCTCAATGATTTTGTTGTACGTTCAGCAGTTTTTATGGTAGCTGATATAGCGGTCGCAATGTCAGCATGAGTTATAGCCGAATCTTGCTTTATGATGTCATAGACTTTCTTTTGTGTATCAGTTAAATTTACACCGACATTTACACCGACATTTACACCGACATTTACACTGTCATTTACACTGTCATTTACACTGTCATGAGGGTCATTTAGAGGGTCAAGAGTGACTTTTACACGGTCACTACCGTCATTTACACCGTCACGAGGGTCATTTACACCGTCATTTACACCGTCACGAGGATCATTTACACGGTCATTTACACCGACATTGTCATTTCCATTGCCGTTGAGGATTGCTTCCGAGAAGCCTTCCTCTCCTTCGTGGCAGGGAATACGGACGAGGAACGAGAGTCGGTCTTCGTCCGTGTCGAAAGTTGCTGCCGGAGAACCGTTCTTTTCCAACTCCCTTTGAATTGTCGGAATGCCTGTATTGCGCCCCTCGGTCAATCCGAGTTCTTTCAGGAACTCGCCGAGGTGACGGTTTCGGTAGTGTCGGCTCACCATACGTTTGCCTTCTTTTATGGCTTCCAATGATATGGAGCGGTCGGGTCCAGTGGCACTGGTGATGGTAATCTCGTATGGCTGCACTTCTATAACGATAGGTGTGCGTGAGCGATAGTCGCGGTGGTAGAAAGCGTTGGTTATGGCTTCTTCCAATGCTTTTTCAGGGTAATTATAGATGCGGTCTGTGCGCCTTGCAGTATGCTTTATGATGTGCAGATTGATAATCATAGTGCGTAAGTAGCGCATTGTCTCATCTATCATTTGCGGCACCGAACCCTTGATTGGAGGCACCTCCCGGATATTGCGAGGATTTTCAAACACACCCTCCGGGAAGATTACAATCTCCACTTGTGTATATGGGAAAAACTTCTCCGGATTAGGACAGAACATCATCGCCGCCACATTCTTCAGCATACGGTTCTCTCGCGGGCCGACAAACAAATCCATCTGTTCGAGGGTAGCCTCCAAACCAATCCTGTCAAAATCGGAAGCCAACTTGCTACCGACCTTATTCAGATGGTCAAGCACCAATGCGGCTGATATGTCAGACATTTTAATCTCACGATTGCCACGGTCATCAAACGGAATACGGTTAGCCATATCCCTCAATTCGTCAAGTACATAATCCTTGGCCTCGATAGTCGTAGAGCCGGATCGAATATAAGTCTTGCGTTGGGAATGCTTGTTGGTGATATTATCGGGTACTTCATGCGGCCGTTCGAGGCTCGACGGACACCAGATAACAAGAATTTTCTTCCCGTCAATATCCGCCAAATCAGTGCGAGGCAAATAGTAAGGGTTGATTTTGTTGTTGTAGTTGGTAATATCCTTTTGGATATCATCAAGTAGCTCCACCGGTATGCCTTCAACTGGACGCTTAGCCATACCATTCTCTTCCTCAACGCCGACAAGGATATAGCCCCCACCGATATTGTCAAAATCGTTGGCAAACGCACAAATCGAGCGATATATCTTATCCGGATTCCAACCTTTCTTGAACTCAATCCGGTTGGATTCCACCTTCCTCTGCATCAGCAGATCTTCAACATTTATCGGTAGTGCCACAATTGGTTTTGTTTTAGTCTTTGTTAAGATTATTAAATTCCATTATTTGTTTTTTATAAGCGATATGTATTACTCTGCGATTCATTGCACAACAAATCGTTCACGTTCGCCTGGTTTATAATACAACGCTAGTCCTTCGTCTTCTCGTGAGCTTATTCCTTCACGATAAAAATCAGGCAGAGTATCAATAACAAGTATATCTTCCGTTGTTGTAGATGCTGCGATTTCCGTTAGATATGTAGAATCAAGACCTTCAACTTTTTCACATTTTGTTATGGAAATATCATTATAGATTGTGATGATATAATGGAATGAAAAATCTCTACCACAGAGCGTGATTTTTCCCAATTTGTCATTACGTGTCATCATCAAATTCGCCTGTTTTAATATTGGTATGTCTCCATTCAATCGTTTTTCATCTACATTAAAAACAAAGTGACCATCTTCGTCGATAGTATGGCGAATTGCTGTCTTTGTGTAATAGCTAAGCACCATAAGAGCTTTGGAAAGATTTCGTTCGTTATAGTTTTCTATCTCCACGAAATCAATATCAAATTCTTGTTCCAGCGTGTCCAACGTCTCAAAGTACATTTTGATTTTTCCAAGTTCTTTCAAAAGGGAGTCTAATGTATCTTGTGTTGAAATTCTAATGTGCTCAATTTCTAACGTTTTCTCCTCCGATGAAACCATTAAGAATTGTAACCATTTTAGCGCTTCGTTCACAGATGAGACTTTTTCATTGAAATCGAACTCAATCCGCCATCCATCCGTTTCGGTTTCGAACATATGTATAACATATAATGGCGTTTGGAGTTTGATATGCACAAGATTCCCTAATTTATAGCGGCAGCCTTTAACTTTTTCTTTAAATCGTATTGATCGCTGGCGGAGAGTCCATTCAAGAGAATCGGTTGATGGTCCAATTAAAACATTGGCAATATCTTCCTTGTGTGCCATTGAAATACCATTCAGAGTGTGAACGAAAGAGGTCATCTGAGAACTTGGTATGCAAATGGCTGGAATCTTGATCAGAGTACCAGCAAACGGCATAAAGGATGTATAAGCTGAAGGATTGTCTAGTTCCAATTGAGTTGGCAACTTCATTTCCAACTGATGCTTAAATGCAGTCCCTTTTAGTGGATTGTATTGCGTCACCTCATTTGTTTCTGATCCAACGATAGTTTGAGGGTGGAAGTTACCATTTATTTCACAAAATCTGCTATAAGTCTCAGTACTGAGACGTTTATGTTTATAATCGTTATCAACAGTATCTTTAAGAGAGTCCAGAATCTGAGGCAATATTTCCTCGGCCTTAGCATTTATGTAAGTGACATTTAACTTTCTCAATTGCTTTATCTTGGAATCATTAAGATTGGGCGCAACTAAGAACCACTCTTTAGCAGAGCCTCCAGATAGTTGTCTAACTTTCTTTATTATGTTTAGAATGTTGGGATCTTCAAGGCTGTATCCGATAAAAAGAAGTGTTCTCTTCCCAGCATCTGTTTTGAACTGGGTCCAGAGATGTTCAAAACGCTTACCTCTAAAGTAATCGTTGTAATCACTTGTCGTTATCACAACACTGTCTGGAGAACTAAGTGTGCTTAAATCCCCGTGTATTTTATATAGTGTTATTTGCTTAGAGCCAACAAATGTATATGCTTCATTGGAATTGACTACAAGCAGTTCTTCTGTCGGATAAACAGTTTCTATAAAGGTTTCATAATTTGTGGTATACAAATCCTTGAAATGAACGATTTTTCTCAAATAATCGTGATCAGAAAGATTATCAGGTTGTATTTCAAAAACTTTTTTTAGAAGAGAAAGCAAAGCATTGCGGCTCCCTCCATTGTAAACAACATACTTTTCAGTCAAATCAGCTAAAGAAATTTTCTGAAAATCGCCTATCTCTTCCGCAAAATCAACTCCTCCATCCTGAACGATAGCTTCTTTCAATTGCCTAACACTCGGAGCCCCAGCTTTTAATGAAAAACCGGAGCCAAGAAACGGCACAACATCTTCTTTGGCGATATGTTTTATCAGCCTTCTTATATCTTTTTCCTTTTGAGTCATGTTAATAGCGGGTAGTTCGGTTCTTTATTAATAACAGAAACAGCTATGACAAACATATATAATTATCCTTTCATATATAATTATCCTTTGTTTCTCCAGACATATCATTCATTTTACGGTTCTGCTGCGATTGATGTTGTGGGGTTATCGTCAATGGGATACGGCCTGACATGAGTGACTTCGACAACATCGTCAAGGTCAAAGCCACCGCGTACTATAAACTCTCGAAGAAGTTTATCGGCTTTGGCTGTAACGAAGGGCGGAGGCAATGGATTGCCGCAGTTGATTGCTTGAAGCACAATGCGAGCTTTTGTCTTGTCGAGCGTTGCGAACAATTCATCGTAGTAACCGCCCTGTCCGAGATTATCTTCGGGCAGGTGTCGGGCTATGATGTCGCGCAGTTTATTCTCGTCAACTCCAAACGCATCGGCGAAGCGGTGGATTTGGTCGTTCTTTGCGGCTGCTTTATAGTCCTCGATGTAGTCGGAGAGCGACTTGTCGGGGTCTATGTCTTCACGCACTACGCGCCCTTGCTGAATGTCGTTCAGGAATATGTTGGCATATTTCTGATCTTCGGCACTCAGATGAGCGAACGAACGGTGAAGTTCGCGGTCTATCTCGTCAATGACTGCCTTTTCCTCTGCGTTGTAGAATGACTCAAGATACTTTTGAAAACGGCTGTTCATATAGGCAGTGTCAATATGCCCGGTGTCTATCTGAACAAGGTAAGGTTCAATCTCATAAGGCACTTCCACCTCTCCACCACTGCCGGAGCCGCTGCTGCTATTGTGGAGTTCCTTGTAACGCTGGGCGAGAGTGAGGTAAGTAGCCTCATCGAAAACAATGGTTGAGATGCGCTGCTTGCCCTCCTCGTCAGTCCATTTATAGCGTTTCTTCGCCCAAGTGAAGCCCTGCATTCTCGCGGCATCGAGAGCGGCATTTAGATTTCGCCATTCGCTTGCAAAGCGAGCTCTGACCGAGGAGTCGGTCGGGAGCTGTGAGAAATTCTCAATGTCGGCTCGTTCAAACATATATTTGATTTCGCCGAAGAAATGGTTCATACGGCTTACGTTGTGCCCGATTTTCGACACGAAAATGCCGTCGGGTCTGCCGTGGGCGTAGAGAGCGAAAGCGTCCTCAATATTACGCTCCATACGGTGCGGTCGGCGGTAATAGCGTATGATGCCGAAGCGTTTGTCGTGGCCGAAAAGACGGTTTGTGCGTGAGAAGGCTTGTATAAGTCCTTCGTATGCAAGTAGTTTGTCAACATATAGGGTGTTAACAAATTTAGAGTCGAAGCCCGTGAGCATTTGGTCAACGACTATCATTATATCAAGCTGCTGGTCGCGACCGATACGCTGATAAGGTTTCTTATGAGCCATACGCCGGGCAACATCTTTCTTGAAATTTTGCCATGTCGGTATGGAAAACTCAATGCCGAAGTAATTCTTGTAGTCAGTGAGTATTTCCACAAGAGCCTCCTCTTTAATCATAGCGCGGTCAGTGCCGTTGTTGTCAATTGAGGGGTCGAATATGGCTGTTGCCTTGATGTGTGGAGCTTTCTCTTTGAGCAAACGATAGTATTGTATCGCTTCGGGGATTGAACTTGTGGCGAGGATAGCGTGAAATTTATGGTTAGCGCTCTGCACAGCGAAGTTTTCGAGAATGTCCTCTACGACTTTCTCGCGATGCTCCGTGCGGCGGTATTGCGCATTTGGCAGCAAGTCTTCAACGCCTGGCATATAACGCCCTGTTTCAGCGTTGATTTCCGTGCTAACCATCGGCATATCCATGATGCGGTCGTACACGGCTTGTTTATCTTCATCGGCAAAAACCTCGTCGAGGGTTTCAGCCTTTGCTTCGGCAAGAGCCACGGCTTGACGCACGGCATTGTCTTTCATCGTCAGCACCTTGTAGGTGTCGAAGCCGAGCACGTTGTTGTCGCGTATGCCGTCAGCGATTGAATATAGGTGCAGACGCTCGCCAAAAAGGTCTTTGGTAGTCATGCCCTGCACTTCGTTAGCATCGTCAATAGGTGTGCCGGTAAAGCCGAAGTATAATGCTCCGGGGAAGTTACGCTTAATACCTGCGAGGGTTTCTCCGAATGTAGAGCGGTGGCACTCGTCGATGATAAACACGATGCGCTTGTTGCGTATCTTGTCGAGTCGAGCTTTGGCATATCCTCCTTCTTCGCCTCGGCGTTGGTCATAGACAAGCCCCATTTTCTGAATAGAAGTTACTATAAGCCGCATATTGGCGGTATCGCTTTCGAGCTTGTTGACAAGGATTTCGGTGTTCTCTGTGCCCTCCACATTATCTCCGTCGCCCGCAAAGCCCTGGTATTCTTCAAGGCTCTGTGTGCCGAGTTCTATTCTATCCATAAGGAACACCACCTTGTCGGCATCGCCCGACTGGGCTATAAGCTGTGCCGACTTAAAGGAAGTCATCGTCTTGCCCGAACCTGTGGTGTGCCAGATGAAACCACCGTAGATAGATTTATCCTCCCAGTGCGTCTTAGCAACTTTGTTGCTGATAGCATTGGCGGCATAATATTGATAGCTGCGCATCACTTTCAGCACTCCGTCCTTGCTATCGGGCACGGTGTAGAAGCCTATCAACTGATGAGCCATGGGGATAGAGAGCAAACGCCTCACTATTTCCTCCCATTCGTTGATAGGTTCGTTGTAGAAGTCGGCCCAATGGAAGAAGAAATTTTTGTTGAACGCCCCCTCCGGACCGGGATTAGCAAAGTAGAGAGTTCCTTCGGGGTTCATCGCCACAAAGATTTGAATGAGCGAGAACAGTCCGCGAGCGAATATGCCCTCACGCGCATATTTCTCTATCTGATTGGCGGCTTGGCTTACGTCAACTCCACTCTTTTTCAGCTCGATATGGATTACTGGCATACCGTTGATAAGCAGCATAAGGTCGCCACGGCGATTGTTGAGCAGTGGCGAGGCGGTAGGAAATTTCGGTTGCTGCACAATCTGGTATCGGCTATCACCGGCTGCAATTTCGTGGCGGTCATAAATTTTGAGCGTCACCTCCTTGCCGAAGTTTTCAACATCGTCGGGATTGTCGCGGCGTATCGAGGTAGTACCACCATTGATAAACTCATTGAGAGCGAGTGGCGTTTTCAGGTTGTTGATATTGTCAATCACCTGCTGCATTTCGGTTTCGGTCAACGGATAGTTGTCGAGCCGCACGGATTGGCGGTTGTTCTCATAGAGAATATCCGCCCAATTCTGAATAAGCTCCTTTTCGGTGGGGTTCTTCAGCACCTTCTCCTCCCAACCGAATTGTTGAAGCATCGCGATAAGTGATGCTTCAAACTGCGCTTCTGAATTAAAAGACCTGTGGCTCATAGCGTTGCGAAGTTTACAAACATCTTGTCGAGACACGATGCTTTGATGTTACGAAGTTTAGCGAGCTTCTGCCGCTTGGCTGCAATAAGCGCGTCAAGATTGCGGAAATAGTGAGCAATGTAAAATTGCTCTTTACTATCTGGCGGAATAGGTAATTCTATCGCACTTATTGCAGGGTATTTGAGGTTCCAAGTATCTTTTGTAAGACCTTGCGAATTTTGCTCAAAGATTTTAATAACCCAATCGAGTTTGAACAGATAGGCGAAGAACTCCGAGCATAAATGTTTTTCTGCGATTGGTTTCAGAACAGTATATGCAGGGCTTACAAAACCATTCCAATAAGAAACTCCACTTGCGCCTTGCCACATTCGCATAGAGTTATAAACAATATCTCCGTCGTCAACTACTTTGTAATTAGAGAAGTCTTTTACGGTTACTGTTTTAATAAAGTCCTCAGTTGGATAAACACCTCGAACTAAAGAAACAGATAGAGGCAGACCAGAACAGCCTCGTTGATTTCCCTCGGAAAATAATGTGCCGATTTTGCGAATATTCCACTCGCCCTCGAAGCCTTTGAAGCGGATTTCGGGGGTGGTAGAGCCGGGGCGAGGGAACATCTTTTGGAGCGAAGCAATTTTCATCTTATCCAACCTCTCCACCTCTTTCGCAGTGTCAGAAATTAGCTTATCAAGCGATGAAAAGAAAGATGCAATAGACTCTCTCTCTTTTTCTGAGTCGGGAAAGTCAATATCATATTTTTCGAGGTCAGAAATATTGACGGCGGCAAGCCCTCCTGCATTTACATTGCGTCTGCACCATTCGCCAAGACCGAAGAAACGATAAAGCAAATAGTTGGCTTTCAGCCAACTCCAGCGATTTACGGTTTGAAAAACCGTAAATCGCTGATTCGCAAGCGAATCAGCAATTAGGAGAGCGTGCTCTCCGATTGTTGCTGTCGTCGAAACAATAAAGCTCCCGGCAGGGAAAAGACCGGATGATTTTACGGCTTGTGGGGTTACATGCTGAATGGAGTCAGACAAAACGCGCCCATTTTCGCGTATGTCTTCCATTCTGAACCAAGGAATTGTGCCGTTATTCCAAAAGTCAGGATTTGCCTTTGACGGCGTATATCCGTTGCCAAGAGTGAAAACCTCTTTTACTTTGGCTTGCTTCCACTCATCGGTGAAGCCTTTGAAGCGGAGCTGTGGGGTCAGTGGCTTACTCATGGCGGAGGAGTTTTTGGAACTCACGGAGTCCGGCAAGGTCTTTGTCGGAGCCTGTGAGGTTATCGATGAGTGATGCGAGCAAGCTTTCTGCCGAGGTGATATTGCTGTCAATATCAACGAGGGTTTCGGCATATTTAGCGGAAAGTGCAGTGAGTGAGTCGGCGGTGCGGTCAACGAGGTGTTGAGCCACGGCTTGCAGGTCGGCAGTGAGTGGCGCAATCCATTTGGCTTCAAGAAGTTCTTGAACTTCGCCAACGGTGAGAATCTTGATGCGGTCGATAGCCTTAGCTATGAGTTCAAGTTGGGCCGACTTGTACTCTTTCGTTTGCTTCTTTTCGAGGTCAAGTAGGCGGTCAGCTTCAACAAGTCGAGCCTCTGCCGACTCCGCCGGAATGGCTTTGCCGTACTCTTGCTTGATTTTCTTGACCTTGGCTTTCAGTTCCTTTGGTACGAAAGCCGAGCCGTCGTCTTTTAGCCACGGAGTCTGCCCCTCGGCTTCGGGGAGGTTGTCGAGAATTTCGGCGATACGTGCCGAGATGGCATCGGCTTGCTCGCGCATTTTGTCGAGAGCGGCGAGGTCGTCGGCATAGAGCACTTGCTCAACGAGCTTTATAGGAATGATGCGACCGACCCAGCCGTCTTGCACCTCGACATCTTTGCCGTCTTTCTTTTTGACTACCATATTGGGATCAACAACATTAGCGGCTGTGATACCTTCGGATTGCATTATTTCGAGGTCAACGCCTATCATAGCCCAGCGGTCGATGAGAGCTTGATAGGCTTCGTAACTGTCAATGAGCGGCAGCGGTGAGAGTGACGAGAAAAGGCTGTCGGTGGCGGTGCGCAGTTCGGCGTCGGGATTGAGAGCGGCGACTTTATCAGCTTCAGTAAGCACGTCGATAAGGCGATCATGCAGAGCTCCGGCTATCGGTTCGATAGCTGCTTGAAAGTCGTGGGCGAAGCTGCGGACTTCGGAGTTGTCGCAGATAACCGCCTTGACATCTTCGGGTGCGGGGATAAGTCTGCTATAACCCTCGGTTATTTCCTCAAAGAGCTGTGAACGCAGCGAGGGAAAAGCTACCCAGAGCGAGGCGTATGTGTCAATCTCGCTGTTTGGTATGCCGCCGAACATTGTGGCGTAAATATCCCATTGCTCATCTGCCTCGGCAGAGTTGACATAGCGGGGGATATTGAGGTTATAGCCGTTCTGACGGATAAGCTCGCGGCTAACTCGGCGAGAGAATTTGGGTATTTCGCGCCGCTCGGTCACAGCATCAACAATCTTGCGAATGTCGCGGGCGCGGAGCTGATTGTTTTTGCCGAACTTGCCGAAGCCTTTGGATGCATCAACGAAAAGCACATCGTCGCGGTCGCGCTTTTGGCGCAGAACCATTACAATGGTGGGTATGCCTGTGCCAAAGAAGATGTTGGATGGCAAACCGATAATTGCGTCGATGTTGTTTTTCTCAATGAGGTTGCGGCGAATATCCTCCTCCGAACCGCCGCGGAACAGAACGCCGTGAGGAAGCACGATGGTCATAATGCCGTCGGGCTTGACGTGGTAAAGGTCGTGAAGGAGGAACGCATAGTCGGCAGTGCCCTTGGGGGCAATGCCATACTGATTATATCGAGGGTCGCTTTTGGTTTCTTCGCGAGGCGACCATTCTTGCGAATAAGGTGGGTTGCTTACAACCGCATCGCAATAAAGCGGCTTGTAGGTAGCCATAGGGTCGGACTCATCAAAGAAGGGCCAGTCTTCTTCAAGGGTGTCGCCGTTGCGCACATAGATATTGTCGGGGTGAATACCCCGCATCACGAGGTTCATTCGCGTAAGGTTGAAAGTAGCTTCTTTCAACTCTTGCGCATAATAGGTGATTTTGTCCTTGCTCAGATATTTGCTCACGCTGCGCCCGATATTAAGCAGCAGCGAGCCTGAACCGCTTGTGGGGTCGTAGATTGTGATTTCTTGCTTGTCGCGGAGGTGGTGCGCCACAATCTCCGACATCATCAGCGCAACTTCGTGGGGAGTGTAAAACTCGCCCGCTTTCTTTCCGGCATTAGCGGCAAAGTTGGAGATAAGATATTCGTAGATAAAGCCGAGTACATCATAATCCTGTGAGCCGTCGGTGGGAATATCTTTAATGAGGTCGAGCAGATTGTTGATAGCCTTAGTCTGTGCGCCGGTGCTTTCGCCGAGCTTGCTAAGACCGTTCTGCAAGGTGTCGAAGATACCCTTGTAAACCTTTTGGTGTGCCGGACTGATAAGACGGGCGAAGCGGCTGAGAGCATCGCGCACATCAGCCACGCCAAACTCCGTTTCTGGAGCTATCCAAGTAGAAAAGAGGTCACTGTAAGCAATAAAGTAGCCGAGGTTGCGCTTGCATTGCTCAACGGTGTCGGGGGCTTTATCTTCGTAAAGGTATTCTTTCATCGAGGCATCGTCCCAATCGTTGGTGCGGAGGAAAGCTACCTCTTTGTCAGAAAGAAATTTATAGAATATGAAGCCCAGAATATAGTCCTTATATTCGTTGGCTTCAATCTTTGAGCGCATCTTATTGGCCGATGCCCATATCTTGGAAGCGAGTTGCTGCTTGTTCATGCCAGACTTTATTTATAACCCATACGTTTGTTGAGTTCAGATATTTTTGTATACAGTTCAAACGGAGTTGCGTTTGTAGCAATGCATTCCAAAACAATTTCCGCTGCTTGTTTCATATCTTCTTGATAGGCCATACGACAATCAGCACCTCTAGGCTTCCCTTCTTGGGCGCGGTGTCCTCTTGTTAGAAACGTCTTAAATTCCTCTCTAACAAGTGAGCGCGCTTTTTTATTCGCATCACCTTTGGGTAGAATACTCCTCAATGACTTTTCAATTACCTTATAGAACAATTCGTATTTTTCTTCGGGAGAATCTATTGACTCAGGAATGAGTTTTTTAATTTCATCGACAAGTTCAATATTGCCGTCTGAGTCAAATTCAATGGTTGGGGTCTTAGGCATTTCGGTGGCCGCGAGGATGGACATGAGTTCATGCTCAACATTCTGCTGTTGTATTTCTGTTTTATTGATTTTGGTATGGTCAGACATATACTTTTTGTTTTAAGTCAATTATTTTGTTTATTGGAAGAGAAGAGTTTCCTGGGTTATCTGAGAAGGTAACCGAATTTATAGATTTAACCATGTCATCAGCTTTCGGAATCTTTGAGGAATACTTTTTCCAATCAGAAGGAAACATATAACAATGAATTCCATATATCAGCGACGGATGAACTCTCCACTCTTTGCAGTAAGTTCTAATAATTGAAGGGGAGTCAAGATATGGTGCAATCATCTGATGATGATCTCCGCTCAAAAAATATTCAGAAGCAAAATCATCACAACGTTTTTCATCAAGAAGCAGTATGTCACCGATTCCATCAGAGATATGATACTGGTTTTCTTTAATTATTTCCCAATCGGATAGCACATGGCAGATTTCATGCAAGAGTGCGAACCAGACTGTGGGATAACGATTATTGTAATCAGAGAGAACAATGCAAGGTTTATCATTGACAACCATTGTCGCTCCCCTAAGATGCAAATCTTTTATTGAAGGTTGGTAAATAACAGTAACGCCTAACCTGTATAGAGCTCTAACTACTGTAACTAACCCCATTTTTTCATCTAAAGTACATGCTCGAATGCTTGGAATCAGTTTTATTAAGGTTGCCCTATCATAAGGATATTGATTGTCAATTTCCTTAAAAACATGAAATGCAGAATTTAGCCAAAACTCACGCATCAATTCACTGCGTGTCTTTCGTTTTACTCTGCTAAAGGCTTTTACTAAGGGGGTATTGGCATAATCGTATAAATTATTGAGATTAAAATAGCCAACTATACGCTCCTTAAGTTCTTCAATAGAAGCACCTTTCTTGAAAAATCCGATTTTCATTAACGATGGCACATCAAAGTGAGACATTATAAAGGCGGCTTCTTTCGCCTGTTGTATGTCTGCAATCTGCGTTGGAGACATATCTATTAGTGAAAGTCGAAGAACATCATCCAGTTTCACATTCAAGAAATATGCCAATTTTATCATGGTGAATAGGCTTATTCTCTTAGCCTCTCCATCCAATATTGGTTTGACCTGCTTGGCATCAAGATCTAACATCTTGAAAATAATATTTTCAGTGAGATTGAGCTCATGCTTCCTCGCTTCGAATAATTCCTTAAGAGAACTAAAATTGGACGAAGTATTGCAGGACGGAGCAATCTCCTTGATAAGACCCGAGAAGAGTTCTATGTCTGATATGTCTGTTGTTGTCGATTTCATAGTGCAAAATTATAAAGAAAGCTTGGAGTAATCAAATGAATGTTTGGAAAATTTCCCAAAAAATTTATGTTTACTCGGGGGATTTATATGTATTAAACTGATTTATAGAAATATGTATGTTTGATTCATCCTTTGTTTACCGCGAATAATTTGGGTATATTGGCATATTTGAAAATGATGCACCCCGACGATGGAACTCGCCGGGGTGCGTGGGACGGTTTGGTGAGGACTATTTCAACTGGAGGCAGGCGATGCGGCAGCCGGGGACTTGCTTGTTGGCAAGGGGTGGCTGAGTTTCATCGGCGATGTGCAGGAAGCCGTAGAGACGTGCGGTGTCGGCGAGCCAATGGGTGAATGCTTCCATTTCCGGACGGATTTCGGCGGTTTTGCCTCGGAAGTTGATGTTGATGGCGATGAGGGTCATGTCGGGTATGCCAAGGTGACCTTCTGACCGTTCCCAAAGGCGGAACTGGATTGTGCGCTTATCGTCGAAGTAGTGGATTGTAGCTCCCACGCAATTCCATGAGAGGTTAACATCGTCGGGGTCAGCACCGAAGTTTTCCTCTGCATATTTGCGGAAGTCGAGGAACAGGTCGGTGATACTGTTCATTGTGGAGGGTTTCATTTCTTGCATAACAAAAGGAGTTATAGGGTTATACATGAGCAAGCGCAGCCGGGAATTTGGTCGGCTCTGTCAAGAGGCTTTGCCGATGAGTCAGCGATGTGCCGAAAGCCATTGGCACTTGCGGCTTCTCCCAGCCAACGGCCGACGATAGGTGCCATCTGTTCATTCGTGCTGAATACAGATACAATCGCCGTCATGTCGGGTATTCCGAGGTAGCCGTCAGAGCGTTCCCAGAGTTGGAACTCGAAGGAATGATGTCGGCTATGGAATCGTGCGGTTGCACCAACACAATTCCAATCAAGCATGAGCTGGTCGGGAGTAGCGAAGAAGTTCTCTTCCATAAATTTGCAGAAGTCATAGAAGAAGGCCTTGATGCTTTTCTGAGCATCTGCCGAAATTGAGGGAAAATTGTTGAGGGGTCTCATTATCGGGAATTTTTAGGGTTTTGTGAATTAAGATTATCTATCTCGTTGTTGAGGCGGTCGCGTTCGAGAGTAGAGCGGCGCAGTTTCTCCATGCGCTGCTCATAATCAGTTACCATCTGGCGGTAGTCCTTTACCCTTTCAGGGTCTTGAAACCACACCTCCAAACTGTCAAGTCCTGCGCCTGATATGCTTCCGTTCATCTGTATCACGCGATATTTCAGGTCTGTATCCTCATATCGTTCAACTTCATTGCATTTGAACATGAGCCATACACCGAGGCCAACGCTGATTAGGAAACTGACTATCACGCACAGCAGCATTTTCCATGAGCTAGGGTCAAGAATGAGGGTCTTCTCGATTCGCTGCACTTTCGGCTCGGCATTGATAGCCTTTGTGTTAGCTGCCACCGCTGTTTCCAATTTTGAGAGAGAGGTCTCAACCTTACCCAGCTGCTTTGACGTTTCGGAATCTTTCTTTTCGACCTTGCTTCCGAGTTCGGTGAAGTTCTGAGTGTAGTCCTTTGGTTTCGGGAGGCTTGAGAAATCAGGCTCCGGTGCAACAACTCTGAACTGAATCTTTTTGAGCGCATTGGAGATAATGTCCTCAAAGAACTTGGCGTTATACACTTCAGTCTGAACCTGTGAGCCATAAGACTGTTTGGCTTGGCCTTTCTCAAACGCGACTTTCAATTCTTCAAAGAACATATAGACGCTGTTAAGGTCAATGCTCTTGGCGGAGGAAGGTACATTGTTTGAGGAAGGGGTGGAAGGGACGGCACCTTGTGCCGCGCCTCCGGGAGTGGATGAGAATGTTTTCATCAGATTTTGGGACCACGTTTTTTGCGACGGCGATTCTTGTACCATGCACATTCAGTGATGGGTACATCTTCGCCTTGCGAGTGAATATGAAATAAATTGAGACTGAAATCAGGAGATTGTGATTCGCTTTCACGCTGAACGGGCGGTGGCGTAGAAACCTTTGGCTTTGGAGTTGCCATTCGAACTTTCGGCTTGTTCGCCTCCAGAGCTCTCAGAATCTTGGAGTAGCTGCACGACTTGTCAATCTTGGAACCATTGAAAGAATACTTGCCCATCTTGAAGCGGATGCCCTGCACCTTGTCGGTGCTTCCATTGTTGATGAGCGTACATTCCACGCTATGACTCTCCACGGCCTCTATGAAGCGGACGAAGTCATGATGCCGCGCAAGTTCGGCCTTGATGATGTCGAATATCCGATAGCGGGTCATGTCAGGCTCGCGCAAACGGTTACGTTTGACATTGTCCTTGCCGGGAGCGATATACAATCCCTCTCGCTCGGTGATGTCGCGGCAAATTTTCTGGCTACGGTATCTTTCGTTGCTGTCGGAGATGGTCTTGCCGGAGTTGCTGACGCGATTGAATACGATATGGATATGCGGATGCTCTCGGTCATAGTGGCGCACGATGAGATACTGGGTATTCCGGATTTCCATACGCTCCATATATTCCATAGCCAACTTGTGCATATACTCATTACTCATTCGGGGAGAATCATTGGGCGAAAAACTCAGCACCGTGTGTCCGACATTCTTGCCCAGCCTCGGATTCATCTCGCCCTGTGCCTCAAAGCTGTGGACGATGGAATCTATTGAATCGAGCATCAGCCCATCAGAGCCGATTATTTCAGCTCCTTTTTTCTCGTTGAGAACGTATGCAACCGCGCCTCGGTAATTCTGACCTTGTTTCAGCTTCGACATCATAGACCAAAAAATTTAAGAGCGTTGTCGAGCCGTGTGCAAAGCTCGCGATTCATCTGAGCGGCGAAAGAATAACCGTCACGGTTGGCTATGTATGCCGTCTGGTTGAGGTTATTCTTCATGCCGCATACATCACGGCGAAACGCCGCAAGTTCCGGTGTCATGCGCTCCTTCACAACGGAGGAGGCAATGCACTTCCGGATATAATCCACCGGCGAAAGTCCAGCTTGCCCGGCCTTTGTCAACAGATCAAATTTCTCAGCGGTACAGACCTTCAATGTGAATCTGTACTGCCGTTTCTCGGTGGCTGATTTCTTCGGTCGGCCACCTTTGCTTCGGGGAGTCCTTTCATTCATTTGATAAAGAAAGTAAGAGGTGTTCGCCTTTGACGGCGACGGGTTAGACAATAATTTTAGACCGACGGGATGCACGTTTCGCCACTCGCTGACAGCGGTCGTGGCGAGGTTTTGGGTGTACCAAAACACTAACTTGCTCCTGTCCCTACCAACCACTCCGCAAGGTTTCGCGTTACTGCGGTTTCTCACAGAAAAGAAGATGTGAGTTACCCTAAGCGCAGAGTCTGTGAAGCAGTCTCTGTGCCATAAATCGAAGTGCCTTTTCAAGGCTCGGTTATCTCAATTTATTGTGATCACGGAGCCACGAAATCGCAGGGTGTTGTAGGTGAATTTTTGAAAGATGAGAGGTATCGCAGTTCTTGCAGTTTCCGCAGTTTGCTTGTAGAAACTGCCGGAACTGCTGAAACTGCATGGAGTCAGAGTTTGATGTAACTGCCATGCTTTGACTTCTGAAATAGCTTGCCGAGATTGTTTTTCAGAAACACCATAAAGGTGCGCTCCGCCATGCCGTTTTCCTGTGCCACGGCGATACCTCCCCCTGTTTCAAATTCTTGGGGCAATGCGGTGACAATGGCCAGCTGCTGGGCTGTGAGCGATAGCTCTTTCAGAATGGCCTGAACTTTGGTGGCAGATTCCATGAAGTAACCGGCAAGAGAAATAGCGCGTTCAACGGAGACAACATCAATCTCTTTCTTATCCGCTTCATCACAAGTCCACCTTGCCATCTGAATAATCAGGCAAAATCGTATGGCGTAAATCTGGAGCTTGCAATATATCCCTACCATTATCTCGTTTGGCTCCCGGTCACATCTGTCAGACAATTCATGCTGCCATTCAAACAACCGTGAGATGGCATCTTCGGCAAAGGGAACGATTATCGGCAGCACATCGTTGTTCTCATCGTATGCACACTCTATTTCCATCAACTTTGTCAGAATGGAGTTCCATTCCCCGGCAACATCAAACGATGGTTGCTTCATAGACCAGCGTGTCGAGAGTTCCTGCCGCAATATCACAAACAAGATACGGTCAATGAATCCATTGGCAGAGCGTTCTCCCTTTGAAAGTTCGGAAAGTATGCGTTTCTGCATAGTGCCAATTACAGAGATAAAGGGTCGTTTGATAAAGATGGAGCTGCGTGAGCTTTTGCGGTCAGACATTGTGGGCTTTGCGCTGAACACCGATAGCCAAAACTGCTCTTCGGAGCCATTGTTGTAACGGTTGAAATTCTTGACCCATGCCGACAGTTCATATGAGAGCAAGCACAATCCGCGGCGGTTCTGTGAATGAACCAGACTCAGACCTTCGGGAGTAATGTCAGACACGAGGAAGCGACGGCGGATAGGTTCACGGGGGCAGACATCAATTCCTTTTTCTGCACGTTCCTTCCGGCTCATCTCGATTTGTTCCAGATATTCCCGATACTGTTTCTCAAAGATACGGTTCTGTTCATAGTCATAATCCACAAACGGACGCATGGCGAAACTCAGCGGATGACTTTTATTAGCTCCGGGACGGCCGATTAGTGCCATATAGAGAATAGCACTTTCGTCCCAACCTTCCTTCATCCGTACAAGATGCGTGTTGCCTATTGCTACCGACACAGCCACAAGCATCGCTGCCGCCACATAATCAACAGGGTATCCATAGCAGTCGTTCACCTCGCTTATGATAGACTGAATTTTCGAGGGAAAGAGGCTAATGGGAAAACCGTTGCCGCTAAGTGATGCGCTTTTGTCTATGGCCTTGTCAAGAATCATCAATGCGTCAACATTATTCATAGGCTCTGACCGAATTTGTTACGTCCTCCGGGGCGTAGCCCCTTGCTCATCTCCGCAACCATCTCATCATAGACCTCTGCCTGAGACTTGCGCCTGCCGGACTTCATGTAAGCCATAACCTCGCTCTTGATGAATCGCCAAGACTTTGAACCTGGACTCTTGTAGGCGGGGATAATGCCGCCTCGTACTTTCGCATAGAGAGTATTTTTGCACTCTCCGAGTAATGCGCACGCCTCCTTTGTAGAGATAAAGAGCGATGCGTCTTTGTCAGCCGGGGGCGCAAGCGAATTGCGCAACTCCCGGAGTTCACCTTGCAGGCGTGTTACCAGCTCGGTGAGATAAACTACCGCTTCAGGTAGCTTATCGAATGTGAGGGGTGTGTTAAACATAAAATTTGCAACCGAACCCTTGGGAAAACGGCGCGCCGACATGGCATGTCCGTGTCAAGGATTCGGTTGCAAAGTTATAAGGAGAAATCCGGGGGAACAATGGGGCCTGAAGCCTCTCTAAATCTTCTCCAAAACGTCTCCACCGCTAATAATCACCGATTTCTCCGGAGAGAGTGACGGAGAAATCGGTGTTAATAGTCCGAATATAATGGTTCGCCATAATTGTATGGCTTAATCTCACTATTGTTATTTCGATTTATGCTTCGCTCTACGAATAAATCGAATTCTTCATCTGACATAGGTGGGTCATCATCGTCATCCATTTCATATTCGTCATACTCGTCTGGATAATCCTCTTCATCCGGATCAAAACCGGATTCACGCACAGCGGGGTCCTTGACTGTCTTGGTGAATTTAGCATCATGCGTCTTAGAATGAGTGGCAGCCTTAATATCAGCCTTTACGCATTTGTCGGCTAATTCATCATCTTGGGGTTTTGAGTCCTCTTCCGTAGTTCTTGCAACCTTTTCTCCACTCATGCGATTTATTTCTTCGGCCTCATACTCCTTGGCCATATCCTGCATATTCTGTTCTTTCTCCTTCAAGGTGCGTTTACGGTAGTTGGGACTGAAATTTTTGTCAATCTTTATTATTCCGCTTTCTCCATCAACTCTCAGCTTTTTGGGGATTATCCGTAATTGGACAGAATCAAAGTGATGGTAGAACGTATATTTGAGGAAGAAGGCGATTTGTGGGCCGTTTTTGCCTAATAGCTTGCCCATATTCCACCCATAGTGATATAAATCAGTCTTGCAGATTGGAGAATGGGTATAAACCTTCTTTAGGGCATTTCCTTCTTTATCAAGCATTGACCATTCCGGGGTTCCTGTCCTATGGAATTTGCTGAGTTGGACAATGAGAATCCTCATATCCTCTTTTGACATATATGCGCCGAGGGCTTCCAGAGTATAGAGACAAGCCTCTTTGAAAGCTGCTTGCATATCAGCTTCCGTGTCATCTTTGGCTTTAGCTGCCACATCCGTCAGACTTATAATATCAAAATCGACAGAATCAGTTTTTTTATCCTCAATGCTTTTCACGTCATTCTCACATGGCGCATCATTCTTGATTGCTTGTAACAACTCTTTGACTTGTTCGGTGGTCATTACAGTTGTCGTTGGGTTATGATCTTCCGTTTTTACATCCTTGTTTGATTGAGCTTCTGAGACATCAGTAGGAATTATCGGTTGCTCAACGCTTACAACCGGTAGGGGCTTTATTCCATATTTTTTCCAGCCTTTCTTACAAAGAAATGCAGACAGTTCTTTCACTCCCTCATAGATGATGAAATAGATACCGATTCCACCGGCGAGAATCATAAAAAAGAAGAAGTTCGCATCTGTTGAGGTGTGTCCTTCTCCTAACATCTTGTTCCTTGCGGCATACGCCATAAGGATACATGTGAGTGCCACGGCGAGAAGCACTCCGGGATTTTGGCCTTTTAGCAGGTCTTTCATTCGTGTAATTGTTTATTCTTATAATCTTAAAATTTGCTTCGTCGTGTAAATAATGATAAAACACATGATTATAAAATAAAGTTTGAACCCGATGAAAAGAAAAATGCCACCTTGCATTATAGCAAGATGGCACCAAAGATAGAATTGTACTTAGCAACGTCTATTTCAGCGTTATGGCATTAGATGCCTCTCGTTTCTTTTCTCCTACAACATCCGCGTAGATCTGAGTGGTTCTAACGCTGCGATGGGTCAACATCTTTGATACGACATAGACATCAATACCCAATGAAATAAGGATTGTTGCGAATGAATGGCGGAGGCAATGAAAAGAAAGTTTCTTCTCGATGCCAGCCGATTTTATCCATTTCTTGAAAGCGTGCTGAGCCATTGATCGCTTGAAGCCCTTGAAAACTAATCCCTCACTACGCTCGCCGCAGTATTGTAGTGCTTCTTCACTGATAGGGAGTGTGGCTTCGGTTTCTGTTTTCTCGGTGCATAGTCTTATGCAAAAGCCTCCGTCGGGACTACGCTCTATATTGTCCCATCGGAGTTGGAGAAGGTCACTCAACCGCAGTCCTGTAAACAGACCGAACATTGAGGCTTGTTTCAACACAGGAATATCACACTCGCTTTTTGATAGAATCTTCATTTCCTCGATTGTGATGTATTCCTTCTTGACCTCCTGCCACTTCAAACCTTCGAGAAAATCATTGACATTCTCTGTAAGATATTTCTCCTTATAGGCTATTTTAAGCAGACAACGGAATGTTGACCAATATCCGGCGGCGGAGTTGGCCGCCAAAGGTCGCTTCTTCTTAGGGTGACGTAAGCTGTGGGCGTTGAGAAGATAAAAACGGAAATCCTCGCATAGGCTCACGGTTACATCGCCGAAAGTACATTTGTCTCCAACAAACTTTTTGAAATGGATATACGTGCTTTGCCACTTCTCGTGTTTGCCGTTGGCCTTTTTCTTGAAGTAGGCGAGGAAATCCATCTTCAGTTTGTTCTTGTCGAGGAATCCGAATTGCTCGTTGACGAGTGACTGGTAACGGATGCAGCGTATGGCTTCGGCCTTTTCCTCCATTTCCTGATTGAAACGTCGTTGCATTTCATTCGTTGGATTCTCATAGATGAGTATGCCGAGTGTCTCACGGCGTGTCATCTTGTTGGTGTGTGGATTGCGTATCGCCGGATAATAATCAAGGTACAGCGATAGCTTGCCTCCGGCGTATGGACGCTTGCGGAGGAATACTTTGGTACATGTATTCATAGCGTTGGGGGGATTGAAAATTTGATGCAAAGAAAGCATGTGAAATGCGTGGGAACAAGATAGCCCCAAGCCTCTCCAATAGTTCTCCAAATTGTCTCCATATTCATATCTCCGGTGATTTCAAGAGATTATCCAGTTCGGAGCGGAGAATAAGCGTATATTTCCCTTTCTTCACACGGGTCACCTTGTGATACTTCAGGTAATGGTGGAGTTGGTCGCGTGTAAGCCCGTATTTCTCCATCGCCTCCGGGTAAGTGTAATATTCCGGCTCTTTTGGCTCGGCTATTCCTTTTACTAAATCAAAGTGATATTTTGAGTAAAATGTAGATGCTCCAACCTTCTTCTTTGGAATCGCTTCCTTCGAGACCAGACAATAAATTGCCTGAAGTGTCATTCCATACTGTTCCTGAATATCGGCAGCGGTGTACCACTCGGTAATATCCTCTGACGGCTTCTGTTTGTCAAAATAGCGGTCAACATGCTTGCGACTCCATAACGTCTTGCCCCGACTCTGAGTCTTCGGCCAGCCCTCACGCTCGGCAATCTTATACATTCCCGAATTAGATACACCGAACTTCTCCTGAATCTCTTTCGATGTGTAGAACTCAGTGATTGTAGTTGGAAGTTTATCAGTCGATACTGATGACGCTTCTATGGTGTTGAATAAAGCATCAACATCAGCTCTACGAATAAGAGTCTTTCTTTTCAATTTCCATACTTTGATAGTTCCGGAATTGATGTAGTTGTAGATAGTGACGTGGCACACTCCTAACAGTTTGGCTGCTTGTGTTGGCGTGAGAAACTCCTGACGCGAAATTTCCTCACGTCCCGAGAGTTGATTCGCATATTCCTGTTGATACGAATCAAGTCTTGCTTGACGCTTTCGTTCCTTGTATGCCAGCCCCGAACAACGGTGGCTGCAATACTCAGTCGATGTCTTGCGGGCTATGAATTCCGCGCCACACCAACGGCATCTTTTCTTGATTTCAATGTTACTACTCATGTTATCTACTTTTTGGTGGTTATTTCGCCTGTTATTTCGCCAAAAGTGTTCATGGGCGTAAACTGACGTAAACCTACATAAACATCATCCACAACCTTTCGGCACTCTATGACGGGGTTGACCGACTTGATACAAATCGGGTACAAAAAAGCAGGTAAAGAGGGGTGAAAAGTGGTTGAATCGAGCAGACGGAACGAAAAAAGTCGCCCTGCAAAGAGCGACTTATCAATATTTTACACCAAATGGCACCAATTGTCACCAACCGCCTACTTGCCGATGCAGAATTTGCTGAAGATGGTCTGGAGGATTTCGGGGGTGGGGATGTCGCCGGTGATGGAGGAGAGGTGGGAGATGGTCTGGCGGAGGTGTTCGGCGGTGAGCTCCGGGGGGAGGTTTTGGTCGAGGGTGTCGATGACGCGGAGGGCTTCGTCGCGGGCAGCTGCGAGGGCGGCAGCGTGGCGTGCGTTGGTCACCATCACGGTGTCTTCGTCCTCGCAGCAGTCCGTACGGGTCATTTCCTCGATTTTGGCGAGGAGGGTGTCGATGCCTTCGCCGGTCTTGGCCGAGCCATAGATGATGACAGAATCATCCGGCAGGGCTCCCGTAATGTCGGCCCGGGACAGGTCGGATTTGTTCACGAAGAATATTACACCTGCGTCCTGGAGGGCTCCGATTTTTTCGATGATTTCGTGGGGTAGAGGTTCCGCGGGGTCAATGACGGTAATCACTATCCTGGCATGCGAGATGGCCGAGAGCGATCGGTCTATGCCCATTCGTTCGATGGGGTCGTCGGTCTCGCGTACTCCGGCTGTGTCGATGAACCTGTAGAGATAGTCGCCTACCTCGAGTGTTTCTTCTATGGTGTCGCGCGTCGTGCCGTGGATGTCGCTCACAATGGCACGGTCGTCTGAGAGCAGACGGTTGAGCAGTGATGATTTTCCGGCATTTGTCGCTCCGGCGATGGCGACAGGTATTCCGTCCTTGATGGCGGCTCCCGCAGCATAGGATTTATGGAGTCTGCCAAGTTCGGTGGCTATCTCTGACGCGAGGGTGCGGAGACGGCTGCGGTCGGCAAACTCGACATCCTCTTCCGAGAAATCCAGCTCGAGCTCGAGGAGGGATGCGAGTGTCAGCAGGTTCTCGCGCAGCTCGCCGAGACGGCGCGAGAATGTCCCTTTGAGCTGCGAGGCCGCCAGACGGTGGGCTGCGCGTGACGATGAGGCGATTACGTCTGCCACAGCCTCAGCCTGGGCCAGGTCGAGCCGTCCGTTGAGGAGTGCCCGACGGGTAAATTCTCCGGCCATTGCCGCGCGGCATCCCTGCCGTATCAGCAGCGAGATGACCTCGCGCTGAATCCATCGTGAGCCGTGGACCGAAAGCTCCACGGTGTCCTCGCCTGTGAATGACCGCGGGCCTCTGAACAGTGTGGCCACACATTCGTCTATGGCTTCTCCCGGTCGCTCGGGGTCGATAATCTCGCCGAAATGTGCGGTATGAGACTTGGCCGAGGCGAGCCGTACCCCTTTCCACACGGAGTCAGTGATGGCTATGGCATCTGGGCCGCTCACACGTATCACCGCTATGCCGCCCGCGCCACGGGGTGTCGAGACGGCACAGATTGTCGATGTGCTGTCGAATATTCCGTCTGTAATCATTTCCTGTTCCTGATTGTTGACCAACGGTTGAAATTGCACTGGCTCTCCAGCTCGGCTTCGAGTTTGTCCGGCAGGGCGGGGAAGAGGTCATGGCCTGTCAGCGATTCAATCGAGTCGATGGACACCGCGCATCTCTGCATGCCTCCCGCTACCTTGCTGTTGGGCATTATGAAGCCTATGCCCATCGCGGGGTCGGCATCGGGGGCAATGATGGCCTTGAAGAATGCCGACGGCACATAAACTTTCGAGTCGCCGATATATTCCATCGGCTTGCCGTCAATTACGGGTCCGCAGACAATATAGATATGTCCGAGGGCTTTGGCCCACACACGGCATTTCTCCTCGAGTGTGCGCCATGAGCCTGTGTTGAGCGCCTTGGCCTGAGGACAGATATTGGTCAGATAGAAAGTCTCCTCCATTGCCTGCGGATTCCATTTCATATCTCCGGCGGGAGCCATGTGGCCACGGTCATATCCCGAGTATGAATAGTCCCATGTATCGGGACACCCTTCGACCTCAGGGTCATTTGCAAACTTGTTTGTTCTGGGCGCCGTTCCTTCGGTTTCCTTGTCGGTCAGTTCCCATGACACCCAGTTTGGAATGTGGGCCTTTGGGTTGAACGAGATGTCCATCCCGAGATACTGTTTCCTCGTCTCGGGTACACCTTTGGCCGTCTTGACATCGAGCAGATCCCCATTGATATTCGTCTGCTGTTCGGTCACATCCGGCTTCCTTGAGTCATCCCATTCTATGCTCCGGGCCATCAGGAGGCATCCGGCTACGACGATTATGAGTATCAGTGCCTTGCGGGGCGACAGTTTCGTATTCCTGCTTTTCTTTTTACGGGCCATATCCTTGTCCGTTCAGATTTTTATTCTGTTGATTATCCGTGCTATCTCGGCTGCGTCCTCGACTGTGACACCTCCGGCTATCGGGAGGCTGAGTATCTCTGAGGCCAGACGCTCGGTGATTGGAAGGGGGGAGTGGGGTAGTGTGGCATAACATGGCTGGAGATGCGGGGGCACGGCATAGTGGATGTCCGTGTCGACACCCTCGGCTTTGAGCAGCCGCTGCATCAGGTCGCGCTTGCCACCTTTCACCCTTATCACATATTGGTGCCACACGCAGTCTGTCACAGACTGAGACATCAGAGGCGTCACCACATCCTCGCGGTCGATGGTGCGCGAGTATGCCAGTGCGCGTGCAAACCTGTCGGCGTTCTCGCGTTCGGTATGGGGGAGCTTGACGTTGAGCATCGCCGCCTGCATCGGATCCAGACGGCAGTTGAAGCCGCGGTAGATGTTGTGATACCTGCGGTCAGACCCATAGTTGGCGAGTGCCCTTATGGTGCGTGCCAGCTCTTCGTCGTGTGTCGCCACAGCTCCGGCATCACCCAGCGCGCCGGTATTTTTTGTCGGGTAGAAGCTGAATGCCCCTGCATGACCGAGCGAGCCTGTCATCACCGTACCGAAAAGCCCCGGCACGGTTGCGCGTGCACCTATGGACTGCGCGCAATCCTCGATCACGAGCAGATTGTTCTCCCTGACCGTCTGTAGCAATTGCTCGTCCCATGCCGCACGTCCATAGAGATGCACGGGCATCACGGCACGTGTGCGCGGCGTCACAGCCTCGGCTGCCTTGCGGGAATCGAGGTTCATGGTGCGGCTGTCCGGCTCTACAAGCACAGGACGGAGCCCGGCGTCACTGATGGCAAGCACAGAGGCGATGTATGTATTGGCCGGAACTATCACCTCGTCACCTTCAGAGAGGCGCCCGAGCTCGACATATCCCCGCAATATCAGTCTGAGCGCATCAAGACCGTTGCTGACACCTATAATATAGGGAGCCCCGGTCAGATCTCCGAGCGATTTCTCGAAATTCTCTACCTCAGGGCCGCCGATATATCGGCCGGATTCTATCACCCTTACGGCTGCCTGCGAGAGTTCGGCCATATATGGCCTGTTGAGCTCTCCGAGGTCAAGGAACGGATAATGTTTCATTCTGTCTGTGTAGCCAGTCTGATAAATTCGTCATAATACCTCACATAGTCATCCTCGCTATATGGTATCGAGGTGAGCACCATGCACACGCTGCCCGACGAGAAATTGTCGAGCGTGCGCCAGTAGCCCGGAGGGACATACAGCCCCTCGAACGGTCGGTTCAGAGTGTATGTCTCGGTCTTACAGCCGTCAAAGAGATTGACGTTGAAGCTGCCACTGGTAGCAATAATCAACTCTTCGGCCACGTGATGCGAGTGGCTGCCGCGCACCTCTCCGGCCGGGACATCATACGTCCAGTAGACGCGGGCAATCCCGAAAGGTAGGTGTTTCCCCTCCTCGACGAACGTCAGGTTTCCCCTCGGGTCCGTTATCTTGGGCAGGGTGATGATATGGGGTCTTTTCTTTTCCATAGGCAAGATGCAAATTTAATAAAAATCCCGCCGCTTCGCAATAGGATGCCCCTGATTTTTATAAATTATGATGAAAATTGCATTTTATGTTTTATAACACATCGAAAACAGGCTGCCGATTGAAAAATAATCACTACTTTGCGAACGCTTTTCGGTGCATAGGTTTCGGCCCGGGCATGTGGAAAGCCTTCTTACTTTAGTTAAACTATACCATCACCCCTCAAAAACTCTCCTTAAAGAAGATAATGAAAGTCTATCAAACCAACGAAATTAAAAACATTGCCTTGCTCGGCAGCAAGGGCTCCGGAAAAACCACACTCGCTGAGTCTATGCTCTACGAGTGTGGAGTGATAAAACGCCGCGGCACCGTAGAGGCCAAGAATACGGTCTCCGACTCGTTTCCCGTCGAAAAGGAATACGGCTATTCGGTCTTCTCGACCGTCTTCTATGCCGAGTTCCTTGGCAAGAAGCTCAATGTGATAGACTGCCCCGGTGCTGACGATTTCGTGGGCAACGCCATCACTGCCCTCAATGTCACCGACACCGGCCTCATCCTCATCAACTCGCAGTATGGTGTCGAGGTAGGCACACAGAACATATTCCGCACCACCCAGCGACTCAAGAAGCCCGTCATCTTCGCCCTCAACCAGCTTGACGGCGAGAAAGCCGACTATGAGAACGTCATGGAGCAGATGCGCGAGCATTTCGGCAACAAGATTGTGGCTATCCAGTATCCCCTCCAGTGCGGAGCCGGATTCAACGCCATGATTGACGTGCTGCTGATGAAGAAATACTCGTGGGGCCCCGACGGCGGTGTGCCCGTCATCGAGGATATTCCCGAGTCCGAGATGCCGCGTGCCCTCGAGTTGCATCAGGCACTTGTCGAGGCTGCCGCCGAGAATGACGAGACCCTGATGGACAAGTTCTTCGAGGAGGGACACCTCACCGAAGACGAGATGCGCGAAGGCATACGCAAGGGCCTCGTTGACCGCTCAATCTATCCCGTATTCTGTGTCAGCGCGGCCAAGGACATGGGTGTGCGCCGCATGATGGAGTTCCTCGGCAATGTCGTCCCGTTTGTCGAGGAGATGCCCGCTCCAGTCGCCACAGACGGCACTGAGGTGAAACCCGACAGCAACGGCCCCCTCTCGCTCTATTTCTTCAAGACCACAGTCGAGCCCCATATCGGTGAGGTAAGCTATTTCAAGGTGATGTCCGGCACCCTCACTCCCGGTGTCGACCTCGAGAACGTGACACGCGGCTCGCGCGAGCGTATCGCCCAGATATATTGTGTATGTGGCAGCATCAAGACCCAGGTCGACAAGCTCTGTGCCGGTGACATCGGCGCCACCGTCAAGCTCAAGGATGTCCGCACGGGCAATACCCTCGATGTCAAGGATTGCGAGTGGCAGTTTGATTTCATCCGCTTCCCCGAGCCCAAATACCGCCGTGCCGTGCGTCCTGTCACCGAGAGTGACGCCGAGAAGCTGATGACTATCCTCACCCGTATGCACGAGGAGGATCCCACATGGGTTGTGGAGCAGTCCAAGGAGCTCAAGCAGACTATCCTCTCGGGGCAGGGCGAGTTCCACTTGCGCACCCTCAAGTGGCGTGTCGAGAATAACGACAAACTCCCCATCATATTCGAGGAGCCCCGCATCCCGTATCGCGAGACCATCACCAAAGCATCGCGTGCCGACTACCGTCATAAGAAGCAGTCGGGCGGCGCCGGACAGTTCGGCGAGGTGCATCTCATCATCGAGCCGTATACCGAAGGCTCCCCTCTGCCCGACACATATCGTTTCGGCAACCAGGAATACAAGATGAGCGTGCGCGACACTCAGGAGATACCTCTGCAGTGGGGTGGCAAGCTCGTGGTCCACAACTGTATCGTGGGAGGCGCCATCGATGCCCGTTTCATTCCCGCCATCGTCAAGGGCCTCATGGACCGCATGGAGCAGGGTCCCCTCACGGGTTCGTATGCACGCGATGTCCGCGTATGCATCTACGACGGCAAGATGCACCCCGTAGACTCGAACGAGATTTCGTTCCGTCTGGCCGGACGCAACGCCTTCTCCGAGGCATTCCGCAATGCCGGACCCAAGGTGCTCGAGCCTGTCTATGATGTCGAGGTAATGGTTCCCTCGGACGTTATGGGCGATGTGATGAGCGACCTCCAGGGACGCCGCGCCATCATCATGGGTATGGAGAGCGACAACGGCTTTGAGAAAATCATCGCCAAGGTGCCCCTCAAGGAGATGGGCTCCTACTCGACAGCCCTCTCGTCAATCACCGGCGGACGTTCGGCGTTCACCATGAAGTTCGCATCATACGAGCTCGTGACCTCCGACGTCCAGGAGAAGCTCCTCAAGGAGTATGCCGAGAAGGCTCAGGCTGACGAATAAGCAACATCTATCTGATCGGAAAAACAAAATCCGGGACATCCGCGCCTCATGTGCGGGTGTCCTTTTTCTTGGCCGTTTCGAGCGGATTTATTAACTTTGCCACATGCAGACAACCGCCGACATCATCGAGGGCGAGCTCATGAGGCTCGCCGACAGCGCACAGGCTGCGCATCTATCGCGATTCTTCAAGACGGGCCCCGGCCAGTATGGCGAGGGTGACAGGTTTCTCGGCATACGTGTGCCCGTCACCCGCTCGGTCGTCAGGCCACACGTCGCCTCCGCCACGCCCGAAGATGTGCGCCGCCTCACAGACTCCCCTTTCCACGAGGTGCGTCTGGCCGGTTTCCTATTGCTCTCGGGCATCTATGCGCGATACCGCCGCAGACGTTACACGGAGGCCATGCGCCGTACTGTCGACCTGTATCTCTCGCTGCTTGACCGTGGCAACAACTGGGATCTTGTCGATGTCATCGCCCCCGGTATCCTGGGCGACTGGATTGCACGTAATCCCGACGAGGCATATATACTCGATGAACTTGCCGCCATGGAGGAATCGTTGTGGCACCAGCGCGTGGCGATAGTCTCGACATGGAAGATAATCCGTGCCGGGAGATATGACGACACACTCCGGTTGGCTCAGACACTCGTCGGCCACACCCACGACCTGATGCACAAGGCCGTCGGATGGATGCTCCGCGAGGCGGCCAAGCATGGCGGCACGGATGTCATAACCCCATTTCTCGACAGGCATGCCACTACGATGCCGCGAACCATGCTCCGCTATGCCATCGAACGGTTTCCCGAACCCTTGCGCCTGCATTATCTGAAAATGAAATAACAACCTTCCTATACCATGATACGTTTCAAATCTGCCATTTTCCTCTCCATCCTTGCTTTTGCAGCATTCGCTCAGTCGCCAAAGCTGTTTCTCGCGCCCAATCATCCCATAGGCACTCCCAAGGGAGCGCATCCGGGTCAGGTGGCGTGGATTCATGCCCCGGGAGTAGCTAAGTGGGACGGAGAGACGGGGCTGTGGGTCGAGGACCGCTGGAATTCGCAGGAACTGGCCGACCGTATGGTCTCCGAGGCTGTTGCCGTGCTCGGAGGTTGGGACTCCCTTTTCATTGACCTCAACCGCCGCCTTGGCCGTGGTGAGGACGGGTATCGTCCCGGGCAGAAGATTGCCGTTAAGCTCAACCTCAATAACGCGCTCACACATCGCGATACCGTAGAGCTCAACTCATCGCCATTCGTGACGCTGGCGCTTGTGCGCTCGCTGGTCAGGGAGGGTGGGGTAATCCCCTCGGACATCACCCTCTGCGAGCCCAGCCGGGCAATCACTGACAGTATATTCGACAAGGTACACCGTGAGTTTCCCGATGTCATCATGGTTGACAATATCGGTGGCGACGGCCGCGAGAAATGCACATATTATCCCGACTGCATCACATATTCCGCCGACAACGGACGCATGGCCCGCGGGCTGGCACGGTGCATCGTGGATGCCGACTATCTCATCAACAGTGCGCTGCTCAAGACCCACAAAGGTCCGGGTGTCACCCTCACGGCCAAAAACTGGTACGGGGCTACGGACATATCGCTGATGTGGAGGCAGAATGCCCACAACAATTTCAGCCCCGACAAGCGCCACGGCACTCCGGGCTATAAGACATTTGTCGATTTCATCGCCCATCCCGATCTCGGTGGCAAATGTGTGCTTTATCTCATAGACGGCACATACGGCTCGCGCGACGTCAACGGTGCGCCGGCCCCCAAATGGCAGAAAGCCCCATTTGGAGGTGACTGGGCATGCTCGCTCATAGCGTCGCAGGATCCGCTCGCTGTCGATGCGGTTGGTATGGACCTGCTCATTTCCGAGTGGCCCGAGTTCGGCAGCTTCAACTATTGTGATGAGTATCTTGTCGAGGCCGCATCCATCCCCGCGCCTCCGAGCGGGGCAGTCTATAGGGTAGGGGGTAAGCCTCTCGAGGCACCTCTCGGTCTTGTCGAGCATTGCGACTCTACACGCCGGTATGATGCCATCGGGCTTGTCTATCGCCGCATAGCCGAATAGTCGAGCCCGTCAAGCCAGCCGGAGATGATGTCGAGAACAGCTGCCGAGGGAGATTGACCAAGTCCCTGATATTCGGTTACCATCCCGCTCACGCATTCCTGCATGAGGTGGTTGTGTGCCGGAACGCTCATGGTCACGGCCTTGGGCGAGAGGCGTGAGATTGTCTCGAGATTCCCGGGCAAGACCTGCATGTCGAGTTCTCCGTTTATGGCAAGCCACGGGACATCGACCTTTGCAATATCCTCTGCCGGATCATATCTGAGCATCGTGCGGTAAGGCTCGCCGCACATAACATCTACCTGGGCGCTTATCTGCTCTTGCACCGCCGGGAGCTTGGCCATCTCCCCTAAGACATTCGCAATCTCCATATATATTGCCGGGCGTAGCATTGCCGCCGGGGTGGGGCTCATGGCCATGTCGAGCAACCTGCGTTCAAGCTGCTCGCCGTCCCATTTGCCGCTCATGGCCTCGGCCATCGCACGGGCCTGAGACATCACTATGGAGTCGCCTCTCCATGCCGGAGCGCCGAGGGTGACGATGAAGTCGCAACCCCGCTCAGACACAGCACTCTTTATGGCGGCGCTGCCACCTTCAGAGTGGCCGATTATCCCCGTTGGAATCTTGCTCTCGAGATAGTAGTGGTGCGATAAAAACCTAACCACTGTTATTAAAATATTAGTATTTAGTC
>ENA-OPCN01000324-OPCN01000324.1-human-gut-metagenome-genome-assembly--contig:-NODE-324-length-45761-cov-3.817814_pt1 | contig 45761 bp, 43 predicted proteins | sample MGYA00241567_ERZ501485 | MGnify/ENA primary metagenome ERZ501485 (study PRJEB25962, sample SAMEA2042579) | human gut metagenome | biome: human gut; feature: human-associated habitat; material: faeces...
TTCAGGCACAGACAGATTCAGATCACTGTGAAAGAAAGGTTCTGGAGCATTTTAATATGCATATCGCAAGAGGAGAATTTCTGGCACTGACCGGACCCTCCGGGTGTGGAAAGAGTACAGTGCTTAAAATATTAATGAGTCTGTATGCACTGGATTCCGGAGACTGTGACGTAATATTTGGCAGTGAAAGGTATAAGATGCATGCAGGCTTCCGGTCTTTGTTTGCTTATGTGCCGCAGGGAAATCATCTGATGAGTGGAACAATAAAAGAAGCGGTGACATTTGGTGAGCATATCGACCCGGAGAAGCTGACACAGGCACTCAAAGCTGCCTGTGCAGAATTTGTTTATCAGCTTCCGGAACAAATGGAAACTCCACTTGGAGAACAGGGACATGGATTATCGGAGGGGCAGATCCAGCGTCTGGCAGTTGCAAGGGCGGTTTATTCCGGACATCCGGTTCTGATCCTTGATGAAGCGACAAGTGCACTGGATGAACAGACAGAGAAACGACTGCTTTCCAATCTCCATGCAATGACAGATCGGACTGTCCTGATCGTTACACACCGGCCGGCAGCTTTGCAGGTGTGTGACCGTACGATAGCAATGGTGACGAACAGGGAAGAATGAGGAATGAGATAATATGATTCAGTATAACATCAGGACACTTGGAAAAAATGAATGGGATTTTCTGGAGTTAGTGACGTTTGGACTTCATATGAAACCGGTATCAACGGAACGGCTGCATCAGATGGATCTGCAGGCTGTCCGGAAGTGGAGCAAATATCATATGTTAGGTGCTCTGGTTTATGATGCCATTGAACCTGCGTTAAAGGTAGACCAGACATTTGCGGAAGCGTATCCGCAGCTTCTTACGGCATGGCGGGAGAAAAGGGATAAGGCGTTACGCAAGAATATGCTGTTAGATGCTGCCAGGAAGCAGTTATTTAAATATATGGAAGCCGAAGGTATCTGGTATATGCCATTAAAGGGGAGCATCATAAAGGATCTGTATAAGAAGCCTGGAATGAGGGAAATGTCAGATAATGATATTTTGTTTGATCCGGCATACAGCCGGAAGATCCGGTTCTATATGGAAGAACATGGATATCAGACGGAATCATATGGCGTTGGAGCACATGATGCTTATCTGAAAGAACCGGTCTATAATTTCGAGATGCACCGGGTATTGTTTTCAGAGAAGCCGGGAGCAGAATGGAATCAATATTATCAGGATGTGAAGGACAGACTGATAAAAGATGGAAGTAATTCCTTTGGTTATCATTTTGAAGAAAATGATCTGTATATTTATGTGATTGCCCATGCGTATAAGCATCATAAAGGTTCAGGAACCGGAATACGGACACTTACAGATTGCTATATTCTGAATGAAGCATATGTCGATCATTTTGATTATGAATATATCGGGCAGGAGTTAGCTGTGTTCGGAGCATCGGAATTTGAGCAGACACTGCGGAGTCTTGCACATAAGATATTTGCATCGGAGGATATGGGGCAGAAGAACCGGCTTACAGAACAGGAGCGGGAGCTTCTTACCGAACTGATGTATTCCGGCACATACGGAACGGTCGCCGGCATGGTGGAACGGTCACTGAAAGAACTTCAGGCAGATGGAGGCACAATCACAACCGGAACAAAATGGCGGTACATGTGGCGGAGACTTTTCCCGGATATGGGATTTTATAAAGAGTATGTACCGGTGGTATATCATCATAAGATCCTGTTGCCGCTTTATACTGTTTTCCGTTGGGGACGTGGATTGATAAAGAACCGGAAAAAGATTACGGAAGAGATTAAAGCAATAAGAAAAAAATAAACACAAAACAAATATAAATGGAAGAGAATAACAGTATCGGAATGAAACAGATCTGAATATAAAAACAGAAAGGCGGACATGGATATGAGTAAATACAAGTTGATTGCTTTTGATATGGATGGAACCTTATTAAATTCCGAAAAACGGATATCAGAGCGGACACTGGAATCTGTGAACCGTGCATTTGATGCAGGAAAGGAAGTGATCCTTTCAACCGGAAGATGTGTGGCAGAGCTTCGGGAATATTTTAAGCGGATACCGGGACTGCGTTATGTTGTCTGCTCCAGCGGTGCGATTCTGTATGATGTGAAAGAGGAGAAGATCCTGTATTCGAATTCAATCTCTATTGAACTGGCAGAAAAGATTCTGGCAGAAAGTAAAAAAGAAGATCTAATGGTGCATCTGCTTGCAATCGAATCCATAGTGCAGAAAAAGGACATACCCCAGATGGAACGCTTTGGGATGGGCGTCTATCGGCCAATGTATGAGAAGGTTACAACACAGGTCGATGATATCTATGAATATTATAAGGAACATCCATTTGAGGTCCCGAAGTTGAACCTGTATCATGCGACAGCAGAAGGCAGGGAGAGAACCAGAAAGAGACTAGCCGGACTGGATCTTGTTCTTGCGGATGCAGAGAAGACCGCTTTGGAATGTTCGGCGACAGGAGTTACCAAAGGAACCGGGCTGCTCCGGCTGTGTGAGTACCTGGGTGTTGAACCTGAAGAGACGATCGCGGTCGGTGATGCAGACAACGATCTGAATATATTGGAAACTGCAGGATTAGCGATTGCGGTCGGAAATGCAAATGAACATGTAAAAGCAGTTGCTGCGGTTGTTGTCAATGACTGTGACCATGATGGATGTGCAGAAGCAATTGATAAATATTTATTATAAAGAGTTAAGAGGCGATACAAATGACGATCAAAGATTTGAAAGAGGGACAGTCCGCAACCATCTGTACAGTTGGCGGTGATGGAGCACTGAGACAGCATTTCCTTGACATGGGCGTGATACCCGGTATTGAGGTTAAACTGATCAAATATGCACCAATGGGCGATCCTCTTGAAATTCGTATTCATGATTATGAACTGACGCTCCGACTGGCGGATGCTGAGCAGATCGAGGTATCAGATAAAAAATCAGATGAAGACGAACATAGGAAAGATAACAAAAAGGATAAAGCTTTAGTAGAGCATCCGGGACTTGGCGAAGGCGGAAAATATCATGTGAAAGCAGATGAACATCCGCTGCCGAAGGATGAGATCCTGACCTTTGCTCTGGTTGGTAACCAGAACTGTGGCAAGACGACATTATTTAACCAGTTGACAGGCTCGAATCAGCATGTAGGTAATTTTCCCGGAGTAACGGTTGATCGGAAAGAGGGAATGATCAAAGGATATCCGGACACAAGAGTAACCGACCTTCCGGGTGTATATTCTCTCTCGCCGTACAGCAGCGAAGAAATTGTAACCAGACAGTTTGTATTCGATGAAAAACCAAAGGGCATAATCAATATCGTGGATGCAACCAATATTGAGAGAAATCTCTATCTGACGATGCAACTGATGGAGCTTGATATACCGATGGTGCTGGCACTGAATATGATGGATGAAGTTCGTGAGAACGGAGGATCAATCCGTATTAACCAGCTGGAAAGTATGCTTGGAATTCCGGTTATTCCAATCTCTGCGATCAAGAATCAGGGTGTAGATGAATTGATCGAACATGCAGTTCATGTCGCCAGATATCAGGAGAGACCGGGCAGACAGGATTTTTGTGATCCGGAAGATCATGGTGGTTCGGTGCACCGGTGCCTGCATGGAATCATGCATCTGATCGAAGACCATGCAGAGAATGCGGGAATCCCGGTTCGTTTTGCTGCGGCGAAGGTGGCAGAAGGGGATGCAGAGATGGAAAAATCTCTACATCTTGAACAGAATGAGACAGAGATGATAGAACACATTGTAAGCCAGATGGAAGAAGAACGTGGAATTGATCGTGCGGCAGCAATTGCAGACATGCGGTTTGATTTTATACAGCGGATCTGCAGACAGACGGTTGTCAAACCGGCAGAGAGTAAGGAACGTATCAGAAGCCGGAGGATCGATGCGGTTCTTACGGGAAAGTATACCGCCATACCGACCTTTATATTGATCATGGGAGCGGTCTTCTTTCTGACCTTTAATGTGATCGGAGCGGTACTTCAGAATCTGCTGGGGAAAGGGATTGATTATCTGACAGCGCAGATGGATCAGCTTCTGACTGCATGGTCGGTGAACACGGTGCTTCATTCACTTGTGATTGATGGTATCTTTAAGGGGGTTGTAAGTGTGCTGAGTTTTCTTCCGATCATAGTGGTGCTGTTTTTATTTCTTTCGTTATTGGAAGACAGTGGATATATGGCTCGTGTTGCTTTCGTCATGGACAAACCACTCAGAAAGATTGGGTTATCCGGAAGAAGTATTGTGCCGATGCTGGTTGGCTTCGGCTGTACGGTTCCCGGCATTATGGCGAGCCGTACCCTTCCGTCGGAGCGTGATCGTAAGATGACGATCCTGTTGACCCCGTTTATGAGCTGTTCTGCAAAGCTTCCGATCTATGCATTCTTTGCAACAGCGTTTTTCCCAAAGTATAAAGCACTTGTTATGGTCGGGTTGTATGTTGTGGGAATACTGATAGGAATCCTTGTGGCGCTTATTATCAGAAAGACATTATTCAAGGGTGAGGTAGTTCCGTTTGTTATGGAGCTTCCAAACTACAGAATGCCGGCATTGAAAAATGTATTGCAGTTATTATGGGAAAAGGCAAAGGATTTCTTACAGCGGGCATTTACGGTTATCTTTGTGGCAACGATCGTGATCTGGTTCTTACAGAGCTTTGATCTGCACTTTAACCTGACGGCAGATTCACAGAACAGTATCCTTGCAGTTGTCGCAGGATTGATCGCACCGGTATTTGCACCGCTTGGTTTCGGAGACTGGCGGATATCGACGGCACTGATATCCGGATTTATGGCCAAGGAGAGTGTAGTATCAACATTGTCTGTGCTGACCGGAAGCATGGATGTTATCCATAAGATCCTGACACCGGCATCCGCTCTGTCATTGTTGATATTCTGTCTGCTGTATACTCCATGTGTAGCAGCCGTTTCTTCCGTAAAACGGGAACTTGGAAGCAAATGGGCACTGGTAGTTGTGGTCGGACAGTGTGTTGTTGCATGGATCATGGCGGCACTTGTCTATGCAATCTGTCTGTGTTTCTAAAACAAATATAAATTATAAAATACAGGCGTGATGATTATAAAAAAATTGTAAAAAAGTCATATCCGGTAAAGATTTTCTTTACTTTTTGATTAGGGATGGCTATAATACAAATTGGCTGTGGAAGTTGGTAGTACAAACTAACCTCCATAGAATAATACTTAGAAAGAAAAGAGGATTTGTGTACAATGAAAAATATTGATTTAAGCAAGTATGGCATTACCGGAACTACAGAGATCGTTTACAACCCTTCATATGAAACACTTTTCGAGGAAGAGACTAAATCTACTCTTGAAGGATATGAAAAAGGACAGGAAACAGAGCTTGGCGCTGTTAATGTAATGACAGGTATTTATACAGGACGTTCACCTAAAGATAAGTATATTGTTGTTGATGAGAATTCAAAGGGCACTGTATGGTGGACAACAGATGGTTACAAGAACGACAATCATCCAATGACAGAAGAGACATGGGCATCCGTTAAGGATATTGCAAAGAAGGAACTTTCAAATAAGAAATTATTTGTAGTTGATGCTTTCTGTGGAGCAAACGCTGATACTCGTATGGCTATCCGTTTTATCGTAGAAGTAGCTTGGCAGGCACATTTCGTAACAAATATGTTCATCAAGCCAACTGCTGAAGAACTTGAGAACTTCGAGCCGGATTTCGTTGTTTACAACGCATCAAAGGCTAAAGTAGAAAACTATAAAGAACTTGGTCTTAACTCAGAGACATGTGTAGCATTCAACATCACAAGCCATGAGCAGGTTATCATCAATACATGGTACGGCGGAGAGATGAAGAAGGGTATGTTCTCAATGATGAACTACTACCTTCCACTTAAGGGAATGGCAGCTATGCACTGTTCAGCAAACACAGATATGAACGGTGAGAACACAGCTATCTTCTTCGGCCTTTCAGGAACAGGTAAGACAACACTTTCTACAGATCCTAAGCGTCTCCTGATCGGTGATGATGAGCACGGCTGGGATGACAACGGCGTATTCAACTTCGAAGGTGGCTGCTACGCAAAGGTTATCGACCTTGATAAGGATTCAGAGCCAGATATCTATAATGCGATCAGAAGAGATGCTCTTCTTGAGAACGTAACAGTAGATGCAAATGGTAAGATCGACTTCACAGATAAGAGCGTTACAGAGAATACTCGTGTATCTTATCCAATTGATCATATTAAGAACATCGTTCGTCCTATTTCATCAGCTCCTGCAGCAAAGAATGTTATCTTCCTTTCAGCAGATGCATTCGGAGTACTTCCTCCGGTATCTATTCTGACACCAGAGCAGACACAGTACTACTTCCTGTCAGGCTTCACAGCTAAGCTTGCCGGTACAGAGCGTGGAATCACAGAGCCGACACCTACATTCTCAGCATGTTTCGGACAGGCATTCCTTGAGTTACATCCTACAAAGTATGCTGAAGAGCTTGTTAAGAAGATGGAGAAGAGCGGAGCTAAGGCTTATCTTGTAAATACAGGATGGAACGGAACAGGCAAGCGTATCTCAATCAAGGATACAAGAGGTATCATCGATGCTATCCTTAGCGGTGCTATCCTTTCAGCTCCTACAAAGAAGATCCCTTACTTCAACTTTGAAGTACCTACAGAGCTTCCGGGTGTTGATCCGGCAATCCTTGATCCTCGTGACACTTATGCAGATGCTTCTGCATGGGAGACAAAGGCATTAGATCTTGCTGACAGATTCATCAAGAACTTTGCTAAGTACGAGAGCAACGAAGCCGGTAAGGCATTAGTTGCAGCAGGTCCTCAGAAATAATATCTGAATGATCAGAATACAATATATGTTCGTGAGATACACCTGAGACACTATAACGTCAGGATATACTTCGGACAAAGAAGAACCGGGTGTGGGTTTCACATCCGGTTTTTCTTTGTAGCAGAGCATATCGTTCTTGCTAACTATATTGCGTCTGATATTATTTGAAGAAGAACGGAGAGTTGATTGAGATGAAAGTTAGGCAGAACAGACAGGCAGAACGGCAGATGTCGGAAGCATTTATTACCAGTGTGTTTCTGGCGTTATCCGGTGGATTTCAGGATGCTTATACATATTTTACAAGAGATGAAGTGTTTTCAAATGCGCAGACAGGAAATGTAGTGCTGATGAGTCAGCATTTTATGATGGGTGAATGGCAGGCAGGACTTCGTTATCTGTATCCATTGTTTGCATTTGCATTTGGGGTGTTCTTTGCAGAACAGGTACAGGGACGGTTCAAATACGCAAAGAAGCTTCATTGGAGACAATCCATTTTATTGATGGAGATTTTAATTTTGTTTTTTGTTGGATTTTTAACAGAAGGATGGAACATGCTGGCAACGGTATTGGTATCTTTTTCCTGTGCAATGCAGGTTCAGACATTCCGGAAAGTCAACGGACATTCTTATGCGAGTACGATGTGTATCGGAAATCTCAGAAGTGGTACAGCAGCCTTATCTGTATATTTAAGAGAAAAGAAGCCGGAGCAGTTAGAAATGTCACTATATTATTTCGGTGTGATCCTGTTCTTTGCGGTCGGAGCCGGAATCGGAGGTGTTTTGTCGGTACATCTGGGCTTCCATGCTATCTGGGTATCCAGCGGATTGCTTCTTATCAGTTTCCTTCTGATGTTTAAGGATCGTCTTGAAAAAGATGTGCATGAGCTGGAGGGTGATCTGGAAGAAGATATTCAGAAACTTGGAACACAGCTCCGCGAAGAAATTAAGAAATAGATAAGAATAAAATAAAGAATATTCATTTTGTTATATTTATGAGATAATGAACGCAGAATTATTCGTTCTCAAGTGTGTTGATTATGTGGCATGCAGTAAGTATAGGATATGCAGAAAGAAATCTACAGAAAGTGAGGTGGCAACTATGCTTCAACAACAGAAGAAACAAATATGTGTGATATATTGTATCATATTGATATTAGCTGCCACCGTTTTTGGCATAGGTGATATAGAAAGTTCCAGAATGGAGCGGGGGCTTGAACAGAATAAATCTGTGCTTCGTGAAGTCCGGACGACATCAATTAATGAAATAGGGATACTTCCGACAGGAAGCGTTCTTCGTACAGTGTTTGAAACGCAGAGCCTGAAATCGTTTCAATCGGAGAAAACAGTTGATCTGTGGATCCTGGTTTTACCGTTTCTGTTTACCTTATCCGGGTTCGTTTGTGATACCAGAAAATGGTGGGTGAAGATCGGCACACTGGTGCATGCATCTCAATGGTATCGAAGGCTTGAGTATATACATAAAAAGGACGGAAAGAAACTCCTGACTTCTTACATTTGAAAACTGAATATGTAAGAAGAAAAGGAGAATAATAAAATGGGTATGGATATATTTGCTATTGTTTTTGGCGTTGTTGCAATCGGTCTCGGAGGATTCTTTTTCATTAATGAGACATTTATTAAAAAAGAATCGGATAGCGATAAGATATCTGCAGATGCAGAGAAGAACAGCAGAGAATCATAAGCAGTATACTATTATATGGGATATTATAAGAAACAATAGCTGAGACAAAAAGCTGTCGGAATTGGTCATTTATTAACCGGTTTTGCCTGATATAATGCAGGTGAAAAGGGAGATATATGATGGATTCCGGCAGCTTTTTTCACGTATGCGGTTATTTGCCGTAATTAACGCATTCCTGATATAAAATACTGGATTTTCTGTTTACAATATGTTAAAATATTCATTACATATACTTAAAAATCGACAAAAATCAGGATGGGAGATAAAGTATAGATTCGTCTGTTCAGAATGAACGATATATAAAGAAGAAAGTAAGGGATAAAATGGCAGGAACGATAGATATAAAGCCGGCGACCAAGCTGCGGTTGGCACTGGATGTGCCGGCAGGAAAACAACCGGTATTCAATATGATAAGCACACGTTGGCATTTTCAACGATTCGATATGGTGTTACTGATTTTGCCGGATTTATACAAATCTGTCATGGCGTTCCATGTATCGCAATTCCACTTTCGGAAATCCCTTTGCCAACGCTGATTTCATTTCCATATCTGATGCATGGAATTGATACTCTATTTTTCAGTTCAAATGTGTCTGATAATTTATTCATTTGACGATCCTTCTTGTCTTTGATAATTAAATGATAGTCCTTGGAGTTCACTCTGTGTCAAGCTTTTTTCAGAGATTAAAAAAATTTGTAAAAATTATGCGAATGTACGAAAAGAAATACAATAAAAATGATAAGGATTGTTGAATTATAAAAAAAGATTCTGTATAATACCATTAGAGTGTTTTATATATTCACATAATATAAAATTGAAAGGAGAAAAAATTATTATGTTACAGAACCAGGAATGGGATTCATTCACAGGTAGACTCTGGAAAGAAGAATGTAATGTCAGAGACTTCATCCAGAACAACTACACAATGTACGACGGAGACGAGAGCTTCCTTGCTGGACCAACAGATGCTACTAACAAGCTCTGGGACAAGCTTCAGGCTCTTCAGAAAGCAGAAAGAGATAACGGCGGTGTATTAAAGGAGGATGCTGATGTTGTATCAAGCATCACAGCATACGGCCCTGGATATATTGATCCTGAGACAAAGGACCTTGAGCAGGTTGTTGGTCTTCAGACAGATGAACCACTTAAGAGAGCATTCATGCCTTATGGTGGTATTAAGATGGCTGAGGAAGCTCTTGAGATGTATGGTTACAAGCCAAACGAGAACTTCCATAAGATCTTTACAGAGTATCACAAGACACATAACCAGGCAGTATTTGATGCCTATACACCAGAGATGAAAGCTGCACGTCATACACATATCGTAACAGGTCTTCCTGATACTTATGGACGTGGACGTATCGTAGGTGACTACAGAAGAGTTGCTCTTTACGGTATCGATCAGCTGATCGCTTGGAAAGAGGAAGATAAGGCAAACTGTGGCGATGGTAATATGTTTGATGATGTTATCCGTCAGAGAGAAGAGCTTGCAGAGCAGATCAGACGTCTGCAGGAGATGAAGGTTATGGCTCAGTCATATGGTTATGATATTTCTAAGCCTGCTTCAAACGCTAAGGAAGCTGTTCAGTGGTTATACTTCGGATACCTTTCAGCTATCAAGACTCAGAATGGTGCTGCTATGTCAGTAGGACGTGTATCAACATTCCTTGATATTTATATTGAGAGAGATATTAAGGCCGGAAAGCTTACAGAGGCTGAGGCTCAGGAGCTTATCGATCATTTCACAATGAAGCTTCGTATGGTTAAGTTCGCAAGAATTAAGTCATACAACGAACTGTTCTCAGGTGACCCTGTATGGGCTACACTTGAAGTTGGTGGTATCGGTGTTGACGGACGTTCAATGGTTACAAAGAACGACTACAGATTCCTTCATACTCTTGAGAACATGGGACCGGCTCCAGAACCAAACCTTACAGTTCTTTATTCTTCAGCTCTTCAGGATACATTCAAGAAGTATGCTGCTAAGATCTCAGTAAGAACAAGCTCAATCCAGTACGAGAATGATGATGTTATGAAGCCTATCTGGGGTGATGACTATTCAATTTGCTGCTGTGTATCAGCTACACAGACAGGTAAAGAGATGCAGTTCTTCGGAGCTCGTGCAAACCTTGCTAAGTGTCTCCTTTACGCTATCAACGGTGGTAAAGATGAGAAGTTCTTAGACAAGAAGACAGGTAAGCCAATGCAGGTTGGTCCTGAGTATGCTCCAATTACTGCAGAGTATCTTGACTATGATGAAGTTCTTGCTAAGTACAAGAAGATGCTTGATTGGTTAGCAGGACTTTATGTAAATATCCTGAACCTGATTCAGTACATGCATGATAAGTATTACTATGAGTCAGCAGAGATGGCACTTATCGATACAGATGTACGTCGTACATTTGCAACAGGTATTGCCGGATTCTCACACGTAATCGACTCACTGTCAGCTATCAAGTATGCTAAGGTTAAGGTTATTCGTAACGCAGAAACAGGTCTTGCAGAAGACTTTGAGATCGAGGGAGAATTCCCTAAATATGGTAATGATGATGACAGAGCTGATAACATCGGTGTATGGCTTCTTCATGAGTTCCTTACAGACATCAAGAAGAGACACACATATCGTAATTCAGAGCCTACAACATCTATCCTGACAATTACATCAAACGTAGTATATGGTAAGTACACAGGTAACCTTCCGGATGGAAGACGTGCTTGGACACCATTCGCACCAGGTGCTAACCCAAGTTACGGTGCAGAGACATCAGGACTTCTTGCTTCACTGAACTCAGTAGCTAAGATTCCTTATGAGTGGTCATTAGATGGTATCTCAAATACTCAGACAATGAACCCATCAGCACTCGGACATGACGAGGAAGAAAGAGCTGAGAAGCTTGTAAGCGCTATGGACGGATACTTCGATCAGGGTGCTCACCACTTAAATGTAAACGTATTCGGTAAGGATAAGCTCCTTGATGCAATGGAGAATCCGGATAAGCCAGAGTACGCTAACTTCACAATCCGTGTATCAGGATATGCTGTTAAGTTTATCTCACTTACACGTGAGCAGCAGCTCGACGTTATCAACAGAACATTCCATGACTCACTGTAAATCTTACACAGTCTGAATGTTTTAACAGATAAGTAAAAGATTGGAGTCCCGGGGAGTCTATCTCCGGGACTTTTTTACAGCATAAGGCAGACGGATTTTTATCCGTATATCATGTGCTTCGCACATTCTATGCATTTCGCAAAATCAGCATTCTTGCGAGCAAATAATTTTGCGTTCATTATATCATGTATGAAAATTGTGTATCAGAGAGAAAATAGAAAGAGGCTATGAAGCTGTGAGTGGTGGAAACAGATGCATAGTCGTGGTTGTTTAATGTGTAATTGTGTAAAATAATAGAAAGAACTTAGAGGTGGAACATGCCGGAAAAGAAACAGATTTTAGGATATATTCATTCAACAGAAAGCTTTGGAGCAGTCGATGGTCCGGGAATTCGATTTGTTGTATTTTTACAGGGATGCAAGATGAGATGCAAATATTGTCATAACCCAGAGACATGGAATCTTGTAACAGATTACAGCAGACTGTATGCTGACGATGTCAGCGATGATGAAAGAGAAGCACTTGAGAAAAAAATTGAAGAGAATACAAAACTGCTCAAAGATAAAGGTGTTAAGATCGAGGCCAGAACTCCGGAAGATCTGTTAAAGCAGGCACTTCGTTATAAGCCATACTGGAAAGGTCAGGGTGGTATCACTGTAAGCGGTGGTGAAGCTTTACTTCAGATGGATTTCCTGATCGAATTTTTTAAGCTTGCGAAGGCGCAGGGTATCCATACTACGATCGATACGGCCGGAAATCCATTTACCAGAGAAGAACCGTTCTTCTCAAAGTTCAATGAACTGATGAGCCTTACAGATCTTTTTCTGCTTGATATTAAGCAGATTCATGATGATAAGCATCGTGAATTAACAGGGTTCTCAAATCAGAATATTCTGGAGCTTGCACAGTATCTGTCCGATCATGGCAAGCATATGTGGATCAGACATGTACTTGTTCCGGGAATTACGACAGATGAGGATGATCTGAAGAAGACAAAAGAATTTATAGATACTCTTAAAACAGTGGATAAGGTAGAGGTACTTCCATATCATAAGCTGGGTATTCAGGAGTGGGAGAGACTTGGAATCCCTTATAAATTAGAGGGAATCGATCCTCCAACAGAGGAGCAGCAGAAGCTTGCAAAGAGCATTCTTGAAAATTAGGCTGTGAATAAAAATGGAAGATGAAATTACTTATTATTTCGCAAGACGCTTTCGCTCTATTCCTCGGCGCAGCGGTACGTAAAGTTACGAAAGACGTAACTTAAGTACCGGCGCTCGGAAAGGCTTGCTGCATAATAATAATTCATCTTCCATTTTTATGCCATAAACTTATATAGTAAGGTATGCTCTTTGCAAGCATGTTTTTAGAGTAGGCGGAAGGTTGACTTTTGAGTGTCAATGATTCCGTCTTTTTTTAGTTTGCTGATTTCAGCGGACATGGCGGAGCGTTCTACACCGAGATAGTCTGCGAGTGCCTGACGATTGAAAGGAATCGTGAAGGTATCCGAATGATTCTGTTTTGCCTGATCGGAGAGGTATGCCATTAATTTATCACGGGTTGTTTTCTCTGACATATAGCGTATTTTTTGATTTAACGCAAGGTTTTTCCAGGCAATTTCATGCAGCAGATTCCGGATCAGGGTATTGTGAAAATCACAGGAATTCGAACATGAGGTCAGAAGATGATGGCAGTCCAGAAGCAGAATATCACTGTCAGTCATGGCAAAGACGCTGACTGGTACAGTAGAAAGACCTGCGCAGGAGAAGGCTTCTGCAAACAGATCACTGGGTTGTAAATTTGTCATAACGCTTCGGTTTCCATAATAATCTTCTCGGATCACCTGCGCTGTTCCGGTAAGGATGATTCCGATAAAGCGAGCTGGATCGCCCTCTACGAATATGGGATTCCCTTTTTTTACATGAATATGGTTTCCATCCAGACATGTAAGCATGGCCGGCAGATTCTGTTCATCGATGCCGGTAAACAGGCGACAGGCTGACAGGGTATCAATATAGGATGTAAGATCAGATTTGTTCATAAAATTTCCATTTCCTTAAATGTTATTTTGTTGGAAATCCAACATACATTTTGAAATAAGTATATTAGAATAAGCACATAAAATCAAGAACCTGATTGACAGTTAAGTGATGAAAGAAAGCTATGATGTATATTGTCCATCAATGAAGCGACAAATATAACAGCAAATATCATAGAATGATCAGGTATCGGGTATTCAGGAGGAAAAATGATGATTCGCAGGATTATAGAAATTAATGAAGAAAAGTGTAACGGCTGTGGGGCATGTGCATCGGCATGCCATGAGGGCGCGATCGGGATGGTGAATGGTAAGGCAAAGCTGCTTCGGGATGACTATTGTGACGGACTGGGAGACTGTCTTCCAACCTGCCCGACCGGGGCTATTACATTTGTTGAGCGTGAAGCAGCAGACTATGATGAGGCGGCGGTATTGGCGGCAAAAGCTGAGAAGATGGCAAATGAAGCAGGCAATCCATCAGGAGAACCTCTGCCATGTGGTTGTCCGGGTACGGCTATGAAAACATTTAACAGAGACCAGTATGACAAAAAGACAAGAGCTGTTGAAGCTGGGAGTAAGACTGCGCAGAATGGTGCAATATCACCTGAGCTTGCACAGCAGTTAGCATCGATGATGGGACAGCAGGAGTCAGAGCTGCGCCAGTGGCCGGTACAGATTAAGCTTGTTCCGGTGACAGCCCCTTGGTTTGATGGAGCAAAGCTGCTTGTTGCGGCGGATTGTACAGCGTATGCATATGCGAATTTCCACCGGGATTTTATTAAGGGACATATCACTTTGGTGGGCTGCCCGAAGCTTGACATGATAGATTATTCTGCAAAGCTGACAGAGATCATCCGGAATAATAATATCCGGAGCATTACGGTTGTAAGAATGGAGGTTCCGTGTTGTGGTGGTATTGAGATGGCTGTAAAGAATGCGCTTCAGAACAGCGGAAAATTCCTTCCGTGGAATGTAGTTACAATTTCAACGGATGGAAAGATTATGTAAGTAAAATAAATGTATATTGTATTACTGTTGTTCCTGTAAGATCATGTGGGATAGAGGACACAGATTTTGCAGGAAAATATGTCGGGTGATAGAAAAATAAAAGAGAAGAAGGCTTCGGGTGTCAGAAATTATAAGGTAAAGAGCGTGACTGGAAAATAATGCTTGACATTTTAGTTAGAAGTATCTAACATAACATGTGTTATGATGAATGATCAGGAAAACACAATAGAGAAAATCAAACAGACAGCATTAGACGAATTCTTCATGCATGGCTATAATAAAGCAAGTCTTCGAATGATCTGCAGCCGGGCAGGAGTTACAACCGGTGCAATGTATTTTTATTTTAAGAATAAAGAAGCGTTGTTCCGGGAGATTTTTGAGCCACTGGTCGTTCAATATGAAGAACTGCTTGTCAGATATATGAAGTTAGAGCTTGCATTACCGGAGCTTGGCACGCAGTTGGATGTTCAGATGATGCGATTTATTCTGGAACACCGAAAAGAAGCGGTGGTCATTCTGGAGAAGGCGCAAGGAAGCTGTTATGAAATGTATCGTTCCAAGGTAGAACAACTGATGGAGCAGTCGATATATACATTTTATAAGAGCCGGATGGAATGTGAGCCGGATGAGAAGCTTGTAAAGATACTGGCAAAGATCCGTTTGGATGGATGTCTGGAGATTATTAAAGGAAATTACAGTATGGAAGATAGTTTGTATCTGGTTGAGAAGATCGGGATCTACTCAATGGGTGGAACAGACAAATTAATACAGAATCTAAGAGAGCCTCACAGCATGTAGCTGTGGGGCTCTTTTTATACAACATAACAAAAAATAACATTTGTTATGTAAATATAGAAAAGGAGAATTAGCTATGAGTGAAGGAAAAGTAATGCAGACAGGAACAACAGGAGAACAGGCTAAAACAAAGGTAGGAGTACAGGGAGTACCGGAGACGATGCTGCAGACTTTATTTGCAAGAGCAGCAGAATCCAGAAAAGAAAATCACAATATCTATGACGAGAAAGCGATCGAGATCGTATCCAGGTTGGATTATGATTTCTCAAAGGCGGAATCCGATAAGCTGATGAGCAGCGGTGTAATTGCAAGAACGATCGTGTTGGATCGTCTGGTAAATGATTATCTGACCAAGCATCCGGATGCCATTGTTATAAATATTGCCTGTGGACTGGATACCCGGTGTTACCGGATGAAGGGAAAATATCAGCGTTGGTACAATATCGATCTTCCTGAGACCATGGATGTCCGAAGCCGTTTTCTTGAGGAGAATGGACCGATTTACCAGATTGCTAAGTCTGCAACAGATCCATCGTATACGTTGGATATCGAGTATCATGGAGAACCGGTTTTGGTGGTCATAGAAGGGCTTACGATGTATTTAACGGAGCAGGATGTGCGTAAGATGTTTGAGATTATTGATCAGACATTTACACAGGCAAAGGTTCTGGTTGAGGTAATGGCACCATTTGTTGTGAAGCATATGAAAGAGAAGTCCATAGAGGGAAGCCGGGCGAAATTCATCTGGGGTGTGAAAAGCGGAAAAGCATTTCAGAGTGTGGCGCATTCTTTCCTGAGTGAAAAAGATATCAGTCTGGTAGAGGGGATGAAGGAATTCGTTCCTGTATATAAGGTGCTTGGAAAGATTCCGGCTGTAAGGAATTTTTCAAACAAGATTCTGGTACTGAATAAACGATAAGAGTTGAATTTAACGGATTTGGTAAATTGCCGGCGTTTGTGATACGCATAGGTGTTGCCATACTGCCTCAAAAATAGTAAGATAAACTCAGATTTTGTCTGAATATTGGAGGTTTACTATGAATGAGACAGTCATGATCAATGCATATATAGTCATATCAATTATTATTGCTGCTACAGATATATTATTAGCGGTAAAATCTTTTAAAAAGAATAAAACAACAGGTAGATTTCTGGGGTTTGCCTGTGTGGGTGCGGCTATTGTAGATATTAGTTATCTGATCAGTATCATAAGTGATTCCTATATGTGTATGGCGGCTATGTCGAGTATATATTTTATAAGTATAGATTTTATGCTTGTCTCTCTTTTAATTTTCACGGTTTATTTCACAAAAGGAAAGTTTTCCGGATATGGGAAATGGATGGTAGCATTCTGCTTTTTATATTGTATATATGAATTGATCGTGTTTGCAGTTAATCCATTTATGGAAATTGCAATTGAATATAAACCACGGGATACGCTGATTGCAAAGTATAGCTATCAGATGAAGCCCTTGTATGAGCTCCATCTGATATTTTCGTATGTAATGGTGTTATTGGTGGTAGGTTTATTGATTCGGAAGATTTGCAAGATTCCGCAAGAATATCGTTGGCAGTATTTAAGTGTTATCATAGGAATTCTTATTATTGTAGGGTCAAATGCGATCTTTTTATTTTTACCGGGCGAATCTGTAGTGAATTTACTGGACTATTCGATCGGAGGATACAGTGTAGTATCATTTATTATTTATTGGAGCTGCTTTGATTATTCCACACATGGGATGTTGAATAAATTGAAGACAAGTATATTTGAAAATATAGGGCAGGGCATCGTTTTGTTTGACGATGACGAGCACCTGATTCTGCATAATGAAAGAGCTGATTTTTTTCTGGGAGAAAAACTGTTGACCGGATGTAAAGATCTTCAGAGTTTTCTGGATGTATATGGATTGTCGTTTGATCCGGAATCAGATGACGACAGCTTTTCCCTGCAATGCTATGTTAAGTTGGAAACGGAAGAAAAGACATTGCGATGTGATGTAAAGAAGCTTGAAAATAAAAACGGCCATAAGATTGGTCAGATGTTTGTATTTACAGATATCGCACTTGAGACGGATATGCTTACAGGATTTCAGAAATGGGAAAATTTCAAACAGCTTGCATTGGAAAAAATGATCATTTTACGTTCCCGGTAGGAATTGCTGTATGTGATATTAATAGTTTGTCTGTTATCAACAGCACACTTGGGAAAAAAGCAGGGGATCAGAAGATCCGGTTGTTGTCGGAAAATATGAGAACCTGTTTTCCTGAAAGGGCATATTATGTCAGAGGAACCGAGGCACATCTTATAGCATTGTGTAGCCGAAGCAGTGAAGATGAGATGGCAGTATGTGCCGGAAAACTTAAGGAGAAGTTCGACGGAAGTATTCAGTACGCAGTCAGTGTAGTAGAAGATGAGACACACAGTATAGTTGAAAGTATTCGAAATACAACTAAAGCTATGCGTACAAAGAAATTAGTAGACAGCAAATCCATTCATTCGGATATGCTGGCATCTCTGATACGGGCACTTGAGGAATGTGACAGTGATACGGAGCATCACGTTCGCCGTACACAGATTATGGGTGCAGAGCTTGGTAAACGTATAGAGTTATCCGATATACAGCAAAGCCGCTTGTCCCTTCTCTGTCTGCTTCATGATATCGGAAAGATCGGTGTTCCGATGGAGATATTGAACAAACCGGGAAAACTTACCGATGAAGAATGGAAGATCATGCGTTCACATGTTGAAAAGGGCTACGATATTGCAAACAGTAATGTAGAATTGAAGCAGATCGCAGAGGAAATCAGACATCATCATGAAAGATGGGATGGAAAGGGCTATCCGGACGGACTGAGCAGGGAGAGTATACCGGTACTGTCACGTGTAATTGCTGTTGTTGATGCATTTGATGCGATGGTAAGTGACCGCCCATATAGAAATGGAATGCCTGTATCCGATGCACTTGAAGAAATAAAAAAATGCGCCGGAACACAATTTGATCCGTTTATTGTTTCCGAGTTTATTCAAATGATATCAGAGAATTATTCTGATACCGTAAAGGGAGTTCATAAGTTCAGGCAGGAGAAGGAAAAGCCTCAACACAAACAAGTGGCAAAACCGGAGGATAACAGTACACTTCAGGAAGCATTCTGTGTACATACAGTGCAATGCAGCAGATATTTGCTGGATGGTTCATGGAATATTTTGTCTGTGGATGATAATTTCGAGAAGCTGACAGGTTATTCCGGTGAGGATGTAGAAAAAAATTCCATGAATCAGATGGATCTGATCCCTGAAGCTGATCGGACAGAATATTTGTGCCGGACAAATGCCAATCTGGCTAAGAGTACATATGTATTGCAGGAACACAGACTCCATCGAAAGGATGGAAAGGATATTTATGTCTTTTGTTATGGACGTGTCTTTTACGATTCGGCAGTTGAACAGGATCGTGCAGAGATTATTATTTCAGATGTATCGAGTACTTATTCCATGAAGATCCTGACAGATGCAGAGCAGAATAAGGCGGAAGTCAGATTGCGGAATTGGGAGAATACATATCGCACAGATTCCCTGACGGGTCTTTTGAACCATGCGGCTTTTCGGAATGATATGGAGATGAAGCTGTTATCAGGTGATTTTAATGCAATGATGATCATGATAGATGTTGATAAATTTAAGCAATATAATGATACCTATGGTCATCATAATGGTGATAAATATCTGATCTTAGTCGCCCAGACATTGCTTGCGTCTTTACGAAATGAAGATTTTGCCAGTCGTATGGGTGGGGACGAATTTGCGGTAATGATGTTCTTTAATAAGAGTGTGCCGGAGAAGGCGATCAAAGAACATGCCCAGCAGATATTTGACAAAGTAAATCTGACAGTAAAATCTGCAGAGGGAGGTACCGGCATCTCTATGGGCGCAGTCATCGCTAAGTCAGAAGCAACCTTTAACCGGTTATATGAGGAAGCAGATAATGCATTATACGAGGCGAAGGAAAGCGGAAGAGGCAGACTGGTCGTGAAGGAGCATGGGGAAAAATAATATAGTATTTATGTTTATAGATGGCATTCTAACAGGAAGTGTTAGGATGCCATAAGAAGTTTGGAGAATTTTGATGACAAAAGAGGAATGGTATAAGCAGCTATTTGAGAGACTTGGTAATTCCAAGTTCCGAAGCAGCTTTCATTTAAAGCAGAAGGATATTGATTACATAAATGAAAAAGGACTGGATACTATAAGACAGCATGCGCAGGACTTTATTGCAAAGCGGGAAGCTCCGGCGGTTATTCCAAACGATGGAAAACAGACGCCGATGAAAGGGCATCCGGTATTTATCGCACAGCATGCAACTGCAACCTGCTGCAGGGAGTGCATTCGAAAATGGCATAAGATACAGCCGGGCAGGGAATTAAGCCAGATACAGCAGGAGTACCTTGTGGATGTGATCATGACCTGGATTCAGAGAGAGATGGAGAGAAATAGGGGGTGAGATAACAGTCGGAGCCAATATTCTGGTTGTTTTTGTATATTTACTGAAAATTTAAATACTTCACACAAATAATAATTTAGTCAAAACAGGATGTAATGACTAAATTAAAAGTCTTGACGATAAAATTAAAACATGATAATTTATAATTATTCAATTAGGTTATTCGTGTAAATAATGACTAAATTAAAAATGTGAGGCTATTGAATGAGAGATTATAATTATAAAGAAAAGTGGAGCAAACTGCTAACGCCTGAGATAGTAAAGAAACTCACGCTCATCAATGAGTATAAAGGGGAACAAAGATTATTTATCGAGGCACATAAGGATGAATTAATTGAGTTAGTAGAAATTGCTAAAATTCAGAGTACTGAGGCTTCAAATAGAATAGAGGGAATATTTACCGCAGATGACAGAATCAAAAGCCTTGTTCAGGCTAAAACTACACCACGGGATCGTGATGAAGCGGAGATAGCGGGATATAGAGATGTGTTAAATACAATTCATGAAAATTATGATTATATTCCAATTAATGCAAATTATATTTTGCAGTTGCATAGAGATTTGTATAAATTTTTGGGAAGTACAGAAGGTGGACGGTTTAAGACTTCTGACAATATTATTCGAGAAACAGATGCGGATGGGAATGAATGTGTTCGATTTAGACCGGTTCCAGCATGGGAAACTGCACTTTCAATTGATGAATTGTGTAAATCGTATCATGAGGCAAAGTCTGAAGCAGATCCGTTGCTTTTGAGTTTGATGTTTATTTTAGATTTTTTATGTATACATCCGTTCAATGATGGAAATGGACGTATGAGTAGATTGCTTACTTTACTTTTGCTTTACCAGTCGGGTTTTATTGTTGGTAAGTATATAAGTATTGAAAGAATTATTGAAGAATCAAAGGAAACTTATTATGAAGTCCTTCAGGATAGTTCCATTAATTGGCATGAGAATGAAAATGATTATAAACCATTTGTGAACTATATGCTGGGAGTTGTTGTAAACGCATATAAGGAGTTTGAATCCAGAGTGGAATTGCTGACGAATCCTAATCTGTCAAAAGCAGATCGTGTTCGTGAGATAATAAGAAAACATATAGGGACAATTACAAAAGCGGAATTGTTGAATATGAATCCGGATATAAGTGATACAACTATTCAGAGAGCTTTAGCAGATTTGTTAAAGAATGGAGAAATTGAAAAAATTGGTGGAGGACGCTACACGAAATATGTGTGGAGAGTGGAGGATTAAATGATTACAGGCGAATTAAAAAATAAAATTGATGGTCTATGGGATATTTTTGCAGCAGGAGGTTTGGTTAATCCTCTTGAAGTGATTGAGCAGATTACCTATCTGATGTTTATTCATGATTTGGATGATTCCGATAATATAAGAGCAAAAGAGAGTGCAATGCTGGGGCTCCCATTTCAGAGCATTTTTTCAGAAGAAGTAAAGATTGGGGAAAGAACAATTGACGGTTCACAGCTTAAATGGTCTGTCTTTCGTGATTTTCCTGCAGATAGAATGTACTCTATAATGCAGGAATGGGTATTCCCATTTATTAAAACACTGCACAGTGATAAGAATAGTGCATATTCCAAATACATGGATGATGCAATATTTAAATTGCCAACACCCCTTGTTTTATCCAAGGTAGTTGACTCTTTAGATGAAATCTATGCAATGATGAATGAAGTTCAGACTGCTGATGTACGGGGGGATGTGTATGAATACTTATTATCAAAAATTGCTCAGTCGGGGCTTAATGGTCAGTTTAGAACGCCAAGACATATTATTCGAATGATGGTTGAGATGATGGATCCTTCAAGCGATGAAGTAATCTGTGATCCGGCATGTGGAACCTCTGGTTTTTTGGTAGCTTCAGGAGAATATCTGAAAGAAAAAAAGAGAGAAGAAATTTTCTATGATAAGCAAAAGAAAGAGCATTATATGAATCGTATGTTCTATGGTTATGATATGGATAGAACAATGCTTCGCATTGGGGCAATGAATATGATGACACATGGAATTGACAATCCATTTATTGAATACAGAGATAGTTTGTCTGATCAAAACACAGACAAGGATAAATATTCTTTGGTATTAGCAAATCCTCCATTTAAAGGAAGTCTTGATGCAGAATCTGTATCAGGAGATTTACTTAAAGTTTGCAAGACGAAGAAGACAGAATTATTGTTTCTTGCGTTATTCATACGTATATTAAAAATAGGTGGACGATGTGCATGTATCGTTCCGGATGGTGTGTTATTCGGATCGTCCAAAGCGCATAAGGATATAAGAAAAGAGATTGTCGAAAATCAGAGGTTGGAGGCTGTTATTTCAATGCCTTCTGGAGTATTTAAACCATATGCCGGAGTTTCAACTGCCATTCTTGTGTTTACAAAAACGGAGCATGGCGGAACAGATAATGTTTGGTTCTATGATATGACAGCAGATGGCTTCAGTTTGGATGATAAACGAGCTCCGATCTCGGAAAATGATATTCCTGATATTATTGAAAGATTTAGAAATCTGGATAAGGAGACAGACCGAAAACGTACAGATAAGTCATTTATGGTTCCTAAACAGGATATTGTGGATAATGCTTATGATCTTAGTATTAATAAGTATAAAGAGATTGAATATGTTGCTGTAGAGTATCCGCCAACATCGGAAATAATGGCAAATATTCGTGAGATTGAAATGAAGATTGGGAAAGAGATGGATGAGTTAGAAAGGTTATTAAAAGAATAAGGGATACTGCAATGAAAACATTTAATGGAGAGAAACTAGAGGAATATTATAGTAATATTGAAAAAATAAGTAGTTTATTGTCTAGAAATGAAGAATTGATTCGCGAAGAGGGATATAATCCACCTTTGGATAATTTTACTATTGAAAAAGAAAACAGAATCAAAATGCCTCAAAGATACATAAGGACATCAAAAGAATTTTGGATTCAATATCATTTGAATGAAATTGTTGATAATAGAAATACAAAAAATAATATCTCATATGCTCTTCAATTATCTGATTATTATAACTATCTGGTGAATAGATTTTATATATGGGGATCTATAGAAATAATGTTATATAAACAGGCATTTGTAAATATTGTTTCTATTACAGAGGCATTAATTTTGGAAACATCAAACAATATAAACAAATATTGTCAAAAATGCCCTAAGATTGGACAGTGTGGAAAGAATCTTACTAAAGATGATAGAAGTAATATGAAAAAATCTACTTTAAAACTTTGGAAATTAGGTATACTTGATTTTCAAGAGGAAGAAATTAAAGAAATAATTGATATGTATGATTATAGAAACAAAATTCATATCAGATTGAATGAACAAAATGAATTCTTAGATAATATATACAATATGGAGTTATATAATCGATCGATTTCTTATTTGAAAAGGATTAATGATAAACTCTGGAAACATGGAGTTCCATATTATGAGTTATGTATGGGATTTGAAAAAAAGACAGAGAGGAATCCAGTAAATTCGGATTTGTAGGGATGATATAGATGGCAAGGTTAATTGAAATTACAGGAAAAGCATTGTCTGGCGAATGGGGAACAGATGATGAAACTGGTGAAGGAATACCAGTGCTTAGAACTACTAATTTTACTAACGAGGGGGTTGTTAACTATAATGATGTAGTTACTAGAAAAATTACAAAGAAAAATATAAATGATAAATTCCTTCGAAAAGGGGACATTATTATTGAAAAGTCTGGGGGAAGTGATAAATTTCCTGTGGGAAGAGTTATTTATTTTGATGGGGTGGAGAATACATATCTTTTTAACAATTTTACTGGATTGCTTCGTGTGAAAGATAGAGAAGTATGGTATCCGAGATATATATTTTATTCGTTGTATGCAAATTATAAACGGGGAGGGACTAGATCCTTTGAGAATAAAACCACGGGACTTCATAATTTGAAAACAGATACCTATGTAGAACAATTTGAAGTGGGTGAAAAGAGTAAAAAAGAGCAGGTTTCTATTTGTAATAAACTTGATAAATTACATGATGTTATGAAATTAAGAGAACAAGAATTACAAATGCTAAATGACCTTATCAAAGCCCGATTTGTCGAGATGTTTGGGGATCCAGTTTTAAATGAAAAAGGTTGGAAAACTAAACCATTATTAGATATGGGAAAATGTAAGAATGGTATGAATTTTCATTATGATGATAGCGGAGTGGAAATAAATTGTTTAGGGGTAGGCGATTTTAAGGATTTATCAGTAATAGATAATACTGAACAACTCCCAACAGTATCGCTGAATGAGATGCCATCTGAAGAATACTTGTTAAAAGATGATGATATTGTATTTGTCCGCTCAAATGGAAATAAAGCATTGGTGGGCAGGAGTGTTGCGGTTTATCCAGGGGATATTCCGACTACTTTTAGTGGATTCTGTATAAGATATAGAAAGTATGATAATGCGGTTACAATCCCTTATTTATTAAGAGTTTTAAAGGCGGATTCAATAAGAAAAAAGATGGCTGGGAGAGGCGCCAATATTCAAAATCTAAATCAACAGATTTTGGGGACTTTAGTAATTCCAGTCCCGCCAATTGAATTGCAAATGGAGTTCTCTGATTTCGTTAAGCAAGTCGACAAATCAAAAGTTGTAGTACAAAAGGCACTTGATGAGACACAGATTTTATTCAATAGTTTAATGCAGCAATATTTCGGATAAATAGATTGGATAAAGGGGGGATTATTATATGCAAGATAAATATATAGCAAAATTAATACATTGCAAATCATTGGATGAATTTGTAACGATGTTTTTTGGATTAAGTATGTGTAAAAAATTATCGGTATTAGGCGATGATGTGCCAGTTCCTAAAGGTACTATTTTCTACAGAGCTAGAAAAGACGAGGGACGACCATTAGAAGATGAAAATGAATGGTGGTTACCACCCCAAAAAGTGGTTACTAAAGGTCGTTTTAATAAAGGAAAATCACCTGTACTATATTTAGGTACGGAGGATTTTTTATTACCAAGAGAAATCGGATTAAAACCAAATGAAAACTATTACCTTGCAAGATATGAGTGCGTAGAGACATTTAAGGTGGGCTCATTACTTAAAAATAGAAGTATAATTACAATGGGATTACATAAGATAGCAATGGCAATAGAAAATGAAGGAAAATTAACTCCAAATGAGATTGATGCTTTGTCAAAGTTAGAGTGTGATACAAGCAATATATGTAATATTTTAGAAGCGCCAACAGCAGTATTTTATATTAATAAATATATACATAAAAATTTGTATGATATTACAAATCAAATATTTGATTTGGTTTTGCAACGCAATCCAAATGGATTACGATATTGTTCAGCATATTCCCCATTCGAAGTCTCTGGAGCAGAGCAAGTTATAACATTAGATGGTTGCATAAAGGGGAATTATGCCCTAACGGAAGACGGTATACAACATTTAAAATGGATTGGATGCGAAAGAAAAGAATATTCAGAGGATGATTATAAAAGCGATCTTAGTACGTTTATAAAAATAGCAATAGAAAATTATAGCTGATTACATTTTGGGATGAGTTAGTATACGGGATATCATAAAAATATATTTGTTCGATTTAAAATTTTTCAAACCATAATATAGATGTGTTTGTAGAATATTTAAGAAAAATAAGGTAAAGACTGGTGTAGGATGTTGGTACATTCGAAAGGAGTGTATGAACATGCAGGAGAAGTTAGTAAAAATTTTAAATGAAATGGCAGAATATCTGAGTATTGCTCAGATGAAAAAGTTACAAGAAGTACTTTTGGAAAATTTGGATGAATCACATGAAGAAAAAACAGAAATAAGTAATACAGAATATTTGCAATTGTATTTGGATGCTAAAAAGATTGAAGGGTGTTCGGAACGAACATTACAATATTATAGAGTTACAATCGAAAAGTTATTATTAAGGGTTATAAGTCCGATTCGGAAGATAACAACAGAAGAGATTCGAAGTTATCTTTCAGAATATCAAAAAATAAATAATTGCAGTAAAGTAACTGTTGATAATATACGCAGAAATATTAGCAGTTTCTTTTCTTGGTTGGAGGAAGAAGATTACATATTAAAGAGTCCGATGCGACGTATTCACAAGATTAAGACGAAACAACCAGTAAAGGAAATTATTTCTGATGAAGCTATTGAACGGTTGGGAAACATTTGTAAACGAGTAAAAAGGTATCCAACGTTTTGCAACATGGAATATTTGGAATCGGGAGTTAGAGTAATTCGGATTGGCAACATTCTTCAAGATGGGCATATGGATGTTGAGGATAAAAACTATGTATTTGTATACGAAAAAGCGAATGATGACTTTCCTGAAACCATAATTGAACGAAATGATATTGTAATGGCAGTAAGAGGCGATGGATCAGCTGCATCACGAATTGGAATAATAACTGAAGAAAAACTTATTGGTGCCAATATTAGCCCAAATCTTATCAGAATGCAGGCTGATTCAGAAAAAATTCTTCCGCTATTTTTCTTCTATTATTTAACTGGTGAGGTTGGCCAAAAACGATTAGATTCATATGTTAATAAAACAGCAAAGAAAAATATTGCAGCAAAAGATATTGTGAAGGTTATGACACCAATTCCTCCATTAGATATTCAGAGACAATTTGTTTCGTTGGTAGAACAAGTCAACAAATCAAAAGTTGTAGTTGCAAGCGTTAAGTGAGATAATATATTATCAGTGTGTATGTGTCTACACAAAAAAGAAGAATTCATAATAATGAAATAATAGATTATTCAGATGTAAATACTTGAGAGAATGGAGGGGATTACATGATAACCAATTTTGATTACTTAAAAAATGAATCAAAGTTTTCTAGTTTTGCAGATGTTGCCATTTCGGCAGAGAAAATTATTCTTATAGATCCGGAAGCGAGTATTATTAACAGCCGCCGAGCTATGGAATTTGCGTTAAAGTGGATGTATTCAGTAGATGAGGAACTTGAAAGGCCATATCAGGATAATTTATACAGCTTAATGAATGCAGAAGAATATCGCCAGATTGTAGGACCGGATCTTTGGAAACGCATGAACTATATTCGCCGAAGTGGAAATAATGTTGCTCATAGCAATAAAAAATTGGGACGGGATGAAGCTATGCTTTGTCTTGAAAATTTGTTTATTTACTTAGATTATATTGCATATTGTTATTCTGATCATTATGAAGACAGATCTTTTGACAAATCATTAATTATATCTCGCCTTGAAAAGGCAAAGCAATCAAAAGAGATTGCAAATGCCGTTAATGAGGAACTAATAAAAGAACAGAAAAAGTCCGCAAAACAAGAACTTGATTTACAAAAATTAATTGAAGAAAATGCTTCGCTTAAGGAAGCTCTTTCTGCGCGAAGACAGGAACAACAGCAGACATATGTTCCGAAGCCTCTTGATTTGTCAGAGTACAAAACAAGAAAATTATACATTGATTCTATGCTAATGGATGCGGGATGGACAGAAGGAAAGGATTGGATGAATGAAGTCGAAGTTTCTGGTATGCCAAATAAATCAGGAATAGGATTTGCAGATTATGTGCTTTATGATGATATGCACCGTCCGTTAGCAATTATAGAGGCGAAAAGAACTTGTGTGGACGTTGCAAAGGGCAGACAACAGGCTAAACTCTATGCAGATTTGCTGGAAAAAGAATATAAGAGAAGGCCGGTTATTTTCCTTACCAATGGATTTGAAACACGTATTATTGATGGACAATATCCGGAAAGAAAATGTTCCGTTATTTATTCAAAACGAGACTTGGAGAAGTGGTTTAATTTATTAACTATGAGGACAAGTCTTAAGTATGCTGCAGTCAATAAAAATATTGCTGGACGATATTATCAGGAGGCAGCTATTAAAGCAGTTTGTAATAGCTTTGATGAGAAAAATCGTAGAAAAGCGTTGCTTGTCATGGCAACGGGTTCTGGAAAAACAAGAACTGTGATAGCGTTATGTGATTGTTTGTTAAAAGCCGGATGGGTAAAAAATATTTTATTTCTTGCAGATCGAAATTCACTTGTTACACAGGCAAAAAGAAGTTTTGTGAATATGCTGCCTAATTTATCATGTACAAATCTTGTTGAAGAAAAAGACAATTACAATGCACATTGTGTATTTTCCACATATCAGACAATGATGAATTGTATTGATACAGTAAATGATAATGAGGGAAAATTATTTACATGTGGTCATTTTGATCTTGTAATTTGTGATGAGGCACATAGATCAATTTATAATAAATATAGAGATATATTTTCATATTTTGATGCGCCGTTGGTTGGTCTTACTGCTACCCCCAAAGCTGAAATTGATAAGAATACATATGAGATATTTGAATTGGAAAATGGTGTTCCAACATATGGTTATGACTTAGCACAGGCTGTGAAAGATGGATATCTTGTTGATTATGTTTCAGTTGAATCGAGACTGAAATTCATTGAACAGGGAATTGTATACGATGAATTATCAGAAGAAGATAAAAAAGCATATGAAGATACATTTAAAGATGAGCAGGGTAATTTACCAGAGGCAATAAGTTCGTCTGCACTTAATACATGGTTATTTAATGAGGATACCATCAAACAGGTATTAAATATTTTAATGACGGAAGGCATTAAGATTGAGTACGGACAGAAAATAGGTAAGACTATTATTTTTGCAAAGAATCATGATCACGCAGAGAAAATATTAAAAGTATTTAATCAGGAATATCCGCATCTTCCTGACTTTGCAAAAGTAATAGATAATTATATGACCTATGCACAGAGCGCAATAGATGAGTTTTCGGATCCAAAGAAAATGCCACAGATAGCCATATCTGTAGATATGTTAGATACAGGTATTGATGTGCCTGAAGTTTTGAATTTGGTGTTCTTCAAAAAAGTTATGAGTAAAGCAAAATTCTGGCAGATGATTGGTCGAGGTACAAGACTTTGCCCTGGTTTATTGGACGGAGCGGACAAACAGAAATTCTATATTTTTGATTTTTGTGGAAATTTCGAGTTCTTCCGAATGAATAAAGGGAAAGCCTCAGCTAATATGATTGCACTTCAAGGGGCGATTTTTAATCTGAAATTTGAGATTACCTATAAGCTTCAGGATATTGAATATCAAATGGACAGGCTTATTGCATATCGAAAGGCATTAGTTCAACAAATGAGCGAGAAGGTTCAAGAACTGCCAAGGGACAATTTTGCTGTTCGTCAACACCTGAAATATGTAGAATTATATTCTACAGAATCGAATTATCAAACCCTTACATATGAGGATACTTTAATAGTTAAAGAAGAGGTTGCACCACTGATCTTACCGGATGGTGAGGATGCAAGTGCTGTAAGATTTGATGCGCTTATGTATGGAATTGAATTAGCATATTTAGTTGGCAAAAAGTATTCGAAGGCTCGTACAGATCTTTATAAGAAAGTGACGGGAATTGCAAGTGTAGCGAATATTCCAGAAATTCAGGCACAATCCGAATTAATCAATAAGATTTTGGATACAGATTACGTTGATAATGCGGGAATAAATGAATTTGAAGAAATAAGAGAGCAACTTCGTGATCTTATGAAATATTTGCCACATCCGAATATACGTTATGATACTAATTTTACAGATGAAATACTTTCGACAGAATGGAATGAATCTGAACTTGAAAATGATGAATTAAAGAATTACAAGGCAAAAGCAGAATATTATATAAGGCAGCATCAGGACAATATTGCTATTGCAAAGTTAAAGACTAATCGTCCATTGACATCAACAGATATTGCTTCATTGGAAGAAATACTATGGCAGGAAATAGGCACAAAACAGGATTATGAACAAGAAATTGGTACAAAACCACTTGGCGAATTTGTTCGTGAGATTGTTGGCTTAGACATGAATGCAGCAAAAGAGGCCTTTTCCGAATATCTTACAAATACAAGTCTTGACAGCAGGCAAATTTACTTTGTAAATCAGATTATCGAATATATAGTTCATAATGGAATGATGAAGGATCTTTCTGTCTTACAGGAATCTCCATTTACAGATCAGGGAAGTGTTGTTGAAATATTTACTGATTTAAATGTGTGGATGGGAATAAGAAAGGTTATAGACACAATAAACGCTAATGCAGCAGCATAGGGAAAAGGATGAAGTCAGTCACATGCCTGGGTGGGGGGTAATAAAAATGAATGTAAGCAAAAGGGAAAAAGCTTTACTGAATTTGTATATGATGATAGCGAGAATCCTTTGAAAGTTAGATATAGAGTATTAAGGAAAATATGATTTCGATAAGGAGAAAATAAATGCAAATTTCTTTGGAGGAGAGAAAGGCAATTGATGATATGTTTAGATGCCGTAACTTATTAGAGCATATGGTATGTTATCAGTACCATTTAGAACAATTAAAAGATTGGACGTTTGTTGTTTTTTCAGATAGTCAAGGCTCAAAATTGCCAGATGCTTTGTGCACAAATTATGATAATGAATTTGCAGTAATTAATTTAGGATGTGATAGCAAATGTTATGCAATGAATAAAAGCATATATGAAGAAATGTTGGCTACAGGAAAATCTAATTATAATATTGATGTTTGTGTAGATTTGGATACACAAGCAGTAAGTTATATGAAAAATATTTTTAAAGAATATAATCAGAAAATTGACTATAGTAATATTGAAGATTTGGTGCATTATTTACAATTGCCAAATGTGAATTATAGTTGTTTTCCTTATTTAGTTGAAAATGCTGCAAAAAAGGATTCGATAAACATAATTGAAGTTTATAAGAATATAAAAAGTATTATGCTATTCAAAGCATTCAAAGAGAATGAAGATAAGAGAATTCGGACGCGAGCAACTATAGATGTATTGAGTTTATGTAGAGAAACAGAGAGAGAATTAGAGCAATGTATGAAAAAAGTAAATAGTATTTGATTTTTAGGAAGTATGTAGTTTAAATTATGCAAACATATATAAATACTTTAAAGTGATGTTTGTGCAATAGTTTGATTACTTTAACAAAAAAGGCTTACAGAAATATTTTTGATACAGCATGAAAAGAAGGACTTGAAAATGGTTGAAATAAGAAAAAGTTGGGTGACAATATAGTATTTTCATTGACCAGATATGTAGGTTTGTCAAACATATGTTACACAGATGCCAGATAATCCTTTAGTACCTGATTTGGAGATTTCCATCCTAATGGACGCATAGGAAAGTTGTTATAATCCCTGCGATTATACACTTTCAACTGTTTGGCAAATTCCTCAAAAGAATAAAAAGTATGAGTTGCATAAAAACGCTCATTATCCTTTCGGTGGCTTCTTTCAACTTTCCCGTTATGTCGTGGTGTAAAAGGTCGTATAACTTTATGGCAAATCCCATGCTGCTTCAGATACTAAATATTTCGAGTTGTGTAAGAAACGTGTAATGTCAGACTTAAATAAGATATCGTCGTCTTCACTTAGAAGCTTAGATGATAATACGAATAAAGTGATTATTGGGAGCAAAGATGAGTTGGCCACATTTTTGGCATTGCTTTATTATCTGAGTAGCCTTTGTATGCAGAAGTATATGTTGGTTTCGTCGACTATGGTGGGTGAATTGGAATATGTATGTCAGTATGATCTCGTCAAAATATTAGCATTAGGGAGGCAAATAGGAATCTCGAGAGATTCTGTAATGAGTTATATAGATTATTTTTCGATGGATGTTAACGTGACAAGTGGAAATTTTACTGAATTTCCCCTGTTAAAATTTAAGAATAAAATTATCTGGATACCAAGCTCCATAGTATTGAATGATTTTCAATTCTCGATAGTAAATGGACATTACTACAAAGGAATACGTTTCGAGAATAAGGATGAGACGGTTTCTCAGTCAATAATTGATTATATTGTTAATCATGTGAATAAATATTCGAATATTTTTTATAATACAAATTATGTTTATTCAGTACCTAATGAGACATTTAAGGGAAAGCCCCTTAATAGTGATATTGATGTTGCAATATATGATAAAATAGGCAAAAAGTTGCTAATTATTGAATGTAAATGGAAGGAAAATGTATATCAAAACCGTGAGAATTATATAAGAATTGAAGATGCCTTAAAAAAAATATATGATAATCAATTGGAAAAACATCAAACCTATCTTGAAAGAGATATTAATAGACTAAATAAGCTATTTGATAATCAGATTGACTTTACAAGGGAAGGAGACGTTGATACCTTATATCTTTTTGTTGATAAAAGGATACAGTATCATGATAATGGAACAAATCGGCATGCCATTCCAATTTTTATGCTTGCTTATTTATTTGAAAATAATTCATCTAAGAGGCAATTAATATTAAGTGATGTGTTCTCGGAAATACGGGAAATGAAAAGTAGGGTGAGATATGAAAGAATTAAACTAAAAGAACCAGTACATCTTGGGGAAATAACAGTTATATAAAGTTGATGAACCATGGATATAAGTTATTTTGATTCGGTAGATTTCAGCTTGCAGTAATAATGTAATCATAGTAAACATACTAGTTCAATTCTTGGGGGATGCTTCATACTGGTCCATGGTACTGAATTAGTAATATATAGTAACACTTAATCAAAGAAGAAAACGCTGACAAGGCGGTAACATGGGAGAGATTGTTGGACTATGTATTGGAAGTTATGAATTTTTATCACGCAAAAATACTTTTGGTGATTTATTATCAATTTTTAGTCAAGATGATTTGACGATAGAAGAAGTATTTGACAAAGAACTAGATGAAAGTATTACTAGACGATATTTTACTACGACTGTTAATAATGCAAAAATGTGTTTAGATGTAATGGGACATACAACTCTAAAGGCAAAAAGTTTATTTGAATACCATAAGAAGAATTATTTAGACTACTTAGAAGATGATTTTGATGATGAAGTCGATAGTGACAATATTGAAAGAGAGTATACCTTTGAAAATTGGGCCCGAGCAGTAAAAAAGTATTCTTCAATATTAGCGTCCGATATTTATGAGAATGGTGATTATATATCATTAGAGAAATGCAGGGGAGAGAACAATTCTCTGTGCGAGAAAATAGTATTAGACTCATTACCACATTGTAAGGATGATACATATTTTGGCATTGATTTCTATTATTTAGATGAAGAAATAGGATCACCGTGGGATGAGCCTTTTGCAAGTCCCCTAAGCTGCATCTGCCCAAATTCAGATGCTAAAAAAAGTGTTAAATAATATGGATTAATATTTTTTGTCTGAATTGCAAATAAGAAATCACTAAAAAACATCTTAGGGAACACTAAACATATATACCCATTCAGGCTTCGATGAAGCCAAAGATGCGTTAATGAAAGTGGTTGAGTTTAAGATAAAAGAGGCATAGTAGCATTTTTACTACACCATTTACTACACCAAAATGAGCAAAAATATGCCTAAAAATACCACATTTTGGCAAGACAAAATTAAAGGGGAAATGCTGAAAAATGGCTTAAAATAAGGAGTTTTAGGATGAAAGTAAAAGTATTATTCATCTGCCACGGCACTCCAGTTTTATGATAGTGCATACCTTCGCAGACCGGGGCAACACAGGGCAGAATAAGGCGGAAAGTATTGAAAATACTACGGTTTCGACTACTAAGGCTCATGGGCAGAATCTGGATAAAGGCAAAGGTGTTGGGAGAAATCCTTAGTAGTAAGCGACTACTTAGGGATGATTCGGCATACTCTCTGCAGCAAAAAATGTTAAATGCTAATGTAACAATTATATATAATTTATGATTTCTAGCTAATTTAAATGTGATTCATTAACGATGTTAGAAAATAAAAAACAGAACACATGTTCTAAAAATGTATTGACTTTTTGCAATGCAAAAAGTATAATATGTTTATCGGAGGTGATGATATTGAAGAAAATGGGAAGACCTAAAGGAGATAATAATAAGAAAATAGGATATACTATTAGAATGGATGAAGCAACATTGCGAAGGCTTGAATTGTATTGTAAAAAAATGGGAATGCTTAAATCTCAGGCTATTAGAGAGGCAATTAATGCATTGCCACTTGAAGAAAATAATAAATGAGTAAAAGAGAAAGGAGATTTTTCTATGAATATGGTATATGTTTTATATGAAGAGAGAGAGTCAAGTCAGCTTTGTGGTGTAAGAGGTGTTTGTGATACTTGGGATAATGCAGTTGCTCATATGAGGTTACTGATTGAAAATAATCATCTATATTCCAATTTTAGTGAAATTAATCTCGAAGAGGGGTATTCTGAAAGCGATCCAACTTATTCTGAGGATAATTATTCCAATTATTATATTAAACAAATGGAGAAAATGTAAAAAGCAGTTCATTATAGAGAAAATAATGAACTGCTTATGAATTAATCTAAGAATTTTTTTAGATATTTATTGAAATGCTCAACCAAAGCACTTCCATCTACTCCGGGTCTCCACATAAAATAGTTCTTGTCATATTCATCAAACCAAAAAGCAATTTCTCTATTTCTCTTTGGATCTCTTGTGATGTCACCTTCAAGAACAACCCAAAATGGTAAGATTGAAGGATCTGAGATTTTGCTGATTTGGCGGTATGCTTTCATAAGTCCTGGAGTGAACAATTTACACATACGTTCGTGTGCATTTCCACGGCCGGCACTTGGATCTTTTCCTTCAACCCAGCCATCCTGTCTTTTTATTTCACCAAATAAAATTTTTCCCGTTTTTTTATTTGTAATAGAAAAATCAGGAGATACACCCCAACCACGTTTTTGAGCATTCTTCATTGTTGCTAAGTCTGGATTGAATATAGCCGCTATTGTTTTGGCAGGGAGTTCTACATTTTCGTAAAGATGCTTTAAGTCGGTAGGATGATCTGAGATCACATAATCTGTATCCTTAAATGCTTCTTTAAAGACCGATATTAAATTTTGTTCTGCAACACCGGCTTTTCCACCAGGGCCAGACTCGGTTTGCCAATTATCTCTTCCTTGTAAATCCTTTTTTGCCATAATATTACACCTCACATATTTTTAAATAGTTCCTCAAGTGATATTTCAAAGCCATCAGCAATTTTTTTGATATTCTTTATGGATACATTTCGCTTTCCGGCTTCAACAGAGGCATAATAAGTCCTGTCCATATCAATTTTTAATGCAAACTTTTCTTGACTTAACCCTTGCTGCTGTCTTAGTTCTTTAATACGGTTTGCAAAATCATCTACTACCATAAAAATCACCTCTCATAAATATTTTATTGCTGTGTTGATTATAAAACAACGGATTATAAGTCACAAAAATGTTGACTTTGAAGCTAGATTAGATTATCCTATAATTATGTTTTGTATAGGAAGGATGATATAAATGTCTCAGAAAGAAAATTCAGAAGTTACAGCATATTCCATTTATAATGTTGAACAGAAAAAAAGAACAAAGATTAATCCATTAGAGGATATATATCCTAAGTTGCCGGGAAAAAAATACCAAGTTATTTACGCAGATCCACCTTGGGATTATGGTGGAAAGATGCAGTATGATAAGTCAACAATCAAAGATGAGAATGTTGGATTTGAAAAGAAAATTTTTCTTAGTTCAGCATCTTTTAAATATCCTACTGTGAAATTGAAGCAATTAAAAGAGCTAGATGTAAATTCTATTGCTGCAGATGATTGTATTTTGTTTATGTGGACAACTGGACCGCAGATGGCAAATTCAATAGAGCTAGGGGAGGCTTGGGGATTTGAATATAAAACAGTGGCATTCGTGTGGGATAAAATGGTACATAATCCAGGAAGATATACGCTAAGTCAAACGGAATTTGTTCTTGCCTTTAAGAAAGGAAAATTTCCACAACCAAGGGGTGCAAGAAATGTTCGTCAGATGGTTACAATACATAGAGGAGCACATAGTGTTAAACCTGTTGATGTTATTGAAGGGATAACAAAAATGTTCCCAGAGCAAGATAAAATTGAATTATTTGCACGTAATAACTATGTTGGATGGGATAATTGGGGATTGGAGATTCCTAATGTAAAAATTGAAATTAAAACTGCTGGTGAAATGGATAGAGAAATGCGTGGCAAGAAGAATTCAAATGGGAAACAGCAGGTTTTAAAGTTTGATGAAGATTAATGTTTCAAACAGTTGTAATGAATTTTTATTTACAGTTGATGAGAATAAAAAGTATGGCAGATAAATTTATTAGATTAAATAATAAGGGATAAATATCATAGGGGGTATCCAAATCTCTACATCCTTTCTTCCTGAAAACCTATGGCCCCCTTCGTGCGAATTTTCGCAGAATTAAACAGGGGGGATACCCACCAAGGTTGGTTTATGTAAAAATATCCGCAGAATATCATCGCTAAAGCCGATTTTGTTTTGCCGGATAGTACCGAAATCCGCAGGAAAAATGCATAAAAAGCATAGTTTTTCTGCGTACATTTTGGCAGAAATATAATCCGAATTGTCTTGCTATTCTGTGCCGTCAGAGTGATATATGTACTACCGAATAAAGAAAGGTGGGTACATATTATGAAGAATGAAATCAGATTCACATTGGAATCGAAGCAGAGACCAAAACTAGCACAGGAGATTGGAAACATACTTGGGACAGTACCGCATTATGAACGGGTACCAAGCTGTGCATACGATATTGCAGGATACCGACTGGATAAAGAGGGTGTATTGCATATCCTGGATGGAATTGAAAAAGAAATAGTGGAAGACCTGATTCGGCAGTTACGGGAACATGGGTTTCAGGACGATATGGAAATAACGGAAGAAGTGCCAGAGCAACAGGATAAGCTGACAATAGCGATTCCGAAAGAAAGCCTTACGGATACGGCATTGGAAAATTTACAGAAGATTATAGCAAATAAGCAGATGCTTTTTCAACGCGCATTTCAGACGGACAGCATAGAGATTGAAATTACAGATGAAAAAATAAATTTCACATGGTTTTCATACACAGTGGATGGAGATGATATTGCAGCCTACACGCAATTTATCTCAAGGCTGTGTGATATGGCAAGAGATGCAAAAAGGGTATCATCAAAGCCGACCGAAACGGACAATGACAAATATGCTTTCCGCTGTTTTCTGCTCAGACTTGGCTTTATTGGGAAAGAGTATAAGACAGCGAGAAAGATTCTGCTTAGGAATCTTACAGGAAATTCAGCATTTAGAAGTGTAAAATAAAGAATGAGGGTATTGACTCATGCAGCAGTCAATACCCTCATTCTTTATTTTTTTATAGTAATCTGCACTGCCATATTAGAAACATCCTGTAGAGTATTTTGTTCTTTGCAGCGTTGCGCTTCGGATTTGATAAGGTTTTCAACATCTTTCTGCCCAAAGGAATCAAGAGAAAGATACAATTTCATAAGATCAGTATAAACGGATTCCAGTTCCCAGCGTCCCAGCTGTTCTATATCATCATCTGACAATTTGGCTGATGATGAATCGTTGGATTTCCCAAGTATATAATCCGTACGCACATCAAATAAATCAGAAAGTCTAATTAAGGTTTCAAAATCCGGGGTACGTTTACCAGTCTCCCACATAGCAACAGTTCCTTTGGAAACGCCAAGGGTTTCTGCAAGGGAAACCTGCGTATATCCGCATTTTTTTCGTAGTGATTTCAGACGTTCATCAAACATAAGCACACCTCCTATGTGAGAATAATATCACTAACTGTTAGAAAATACAAGCGATTTTAAATAATTATAGATATTTATATCATAAAATGTGAGATTATAGATTGACATGGGTAACAATATGTGATATAAATAAAATATAAAATCTCACAATAAGTGAGAAAACGACAGCGGATGTCATACAAAATGTTTCCCGCAAATAATGGGATAATTGGATTTTCATACGAGAGAAGGTGATTAAGATTAAGGACAGGAAGAGACAGCGGTTGAATCGCAGATTAAAGCACAAGGAAGAACTTCTTCACAATAAAAATGACCTGGGTGTTAAGGATCTGACAGCATATAATGCCGTTAAGCAAATGGTAACTAATGGAAAAGCATCAATAGTATGGAGATAGACCGCCGGGAAACTGGCGGTATTTCATTACCCTAAAGAAAGGAGCAACATCTTATGGAGAAAACAACTATGAGTGTGCAAGAATTATCTGCACAGATGGGAATTAGCCTGCCAAAGGCATATGAACTGGTAAAGACACCGGGATTTCCGACAATACGAATCGGAGCAAGAATTCTGATTCCGATTGAAGCTTATAAAGAATGGCTTGTAAGAACGTCTATTAACCATTAAATAGAATTGCAGAAAAGGAGGAGGTGAGCAGGATGGGAGATATGACAGTGGATGAATTAAAGGATAAAAAGCTGTGGTTTTTATGGTCAGCAAAACCCGGCAGGAATGGGAAAGTTACCAAAGTTCCATTCGCAGCAAACGGAGGAGCTACAGGAACAGATGATGCACATAAGGGTACATTGGTATCTTTTGATGATGCAGAATCAGCCAGAAATCAGTTTCAGGCATCGGGGCTTGGCTTGAAGATTCCGAAAGGATTCTTCTTATTAGATATAGACCATAAGGATATTTCAGATCCATTTGCACAGCTTATGTTATCTCGGTTTTCTTCCTATGCAGAAGTATCTCCAAGTGGCAAAGGGATTCATATTATTGGTCAGTGTGATATTACAAAACTTCCGGTACATTTTGATGACAGAAGGAAGAGACTTGTGCTGGACAGTGAATATTATCAGAAATGCTCTGATATTGGATTGGAACTTTATATCGGTGATATTACAAACCGATATGGCACTTTTACAGGAAATACGATTAACAGTCTGCCAATAGCTGACTGTACACAGGCGGTTCTTACCACCTTGGATAAGGAAATGAGGAAAAAGCCGAAAGCGAAGTATAGCGCAAAGCGTGATGGAGATAGGGCAGTATTTGATATTGTCTGTGATCTTCGTAAGCAGAAGAACGGAGACAAGTTCATCCGGCTTTATGATAAAGGTGATTTCAGTGAATATGGTTCCCAGTCTGAGGCGGATGCTGCTCTTTGCGCTTTGATAGCATTTAGGACAGGAGCAGACCCGGATGCGATTGATGAAGTGTTTCGCAGCTCTGCTTTATACCGAAGCAAATGGGAAAGGGACGATTACAGGGAAAACACAATCAATGCAGGAATTTCAGCCTGTAATGGTGTATTTCACAGGTCGAAAATGGAACATCCTGATTTCATAAAGTTTAATGAACAGACAGGAGAACCATATGTGAGTGTACCGCTTCTTGCAAAATATGTAAGAGAACATCTGCAATATATTTTAGTCCGGGACAATGGTAAACAGGGACTTTTGAAATATGTATATGAAGGTGGATGTTACAGGCTTTATGCAGATAATATGCTGCTTGGAATCATAAAAAAGTATATTGCTGATTATGACGAGGAACTTGTGAAGATGAGTAAGGTCAATGAGGTGCTTTTGCATATTACCACAGACCTTACATATGTAAGTCAGGATGCATTAAATGCAGATGAGGATATCATCAATTTCCAGAATGGAATTTTGAAGATTACTGCAACTGATACAGAACTGATACCACATTCAGCAGATATACTTTCCACCATACAACTTCCTTGTGAATGGTCGGATGAGTATATTGATACACCTGTATTTGATTCTTATATGGACACGCTTACTAACGGAGATGAGATGGTAAAGCAGCTGTTGATGGAATTTATTGGTGTCTGTATTTCCAATGTGAAAGGCTGGCGAATGAAAAAAGCATTATTTCTTGTAGGGCAGGGAGATACAGGAAAGTCACAGCTTAAAAGTCTTGTGGAGCGTCTGCTTGGCAGGGGCAACTTTATAGGCATTGATCTGAAAGAAATTGAATCCCGCTTTGGAACAGGAGCAGTGTATGGAACAAGGCTTGCAGGAAGTTCGGATATGAGTTTTTTGTCTGTGGATGAACTGAAAACATTTAAGAAAATGACAGGCGGGGACAGCCTTTTTGCTGAATTTAAAGGACAGCAGGCATTTGAATTTACATTTAATGGATTGCTGTGGTTCTGTATGAACTGGCTGCCGAAGTTCGGAGGAGATGACGGCAAATGGGTATATGACCGCATTATGGTGGTGGATTGTCCGAATGTGATACCTAAAGAACAGCAGGACAAGCAGCTTTTAGAAAAAATGTATGCAGAGCGCAGAGGCATTGTGAAAAAAGCTGTGAAAGCGTTGCAGACTGTTATAGCAAATGGATATCGATTTACAGAGCCGGACAGCATTGCAGAGGCAAGAAGAGATTACCAGAGCGCAAACAGTACAGTGATTTCTTTTTATGAAGAATGTATGTGCCCTTGGGAGAATGGCAAGATTGTCAGACATTGTACCACAGGGAGAATATACAAGGTATATCAGGCATGGTGCAGGGAGAACAATCATGGTTATGCCAGAACTGCAAAAGAGTTCAGAGAACAGCTTGCAGGATATCTTGGTGGCACATTTGCAGATGTGACAACAAGACAGAAGGGTAATACCTATTATAAAGATTTCACGATAACAGAGGAAACTAAGGAACTTTATGCCAAGGAATACGGATATGAGGAAACAGAGTTCCTTGCCGGGTAGCAGAGGTAGCAGTACGGGTAGCAGTGATTTTAGGTACTGCTACCCGTGAAAAGTCAGTAAACACAAGGCATTGAGTATATTGGTAGCAATGGGTAGCAGAGTTTTTAACTTCTTAGCTGAAAAACAAAAAGTTTAATGTAGAAATAAAACGGCATATAAAAAGAGTAATTGTGATTATAAAACCGTGAGAACTGCTACCTTCTGCTACCGAATAGCCGGAAACCCTTGGTAAACAAGGGATAAGCCGGGTAGCAGTTACAAGAATTGCTGCTACCTGTACTGCTACCTCGGAAGATAGAACTGCTACCCACAGATAAAAGGAAGGAGAGAAGAAGATGTCGAAACGAGACACAATGATCCGAGCATTATGTAAGAGTCTCGGAGTTGATTACAGAGTAACAACTATAGATCTTGAAAGAGTAATTTACAGAGATTTTGGAAATGGATTTAACGTAGAAATCAGTGGAATGCATACGTCCAGCATGAAGAAAAAGGCAACAATATATCTCTGGTATGGAGATACAATGACCGAATGCATCATCGTAAAAACTGTTAGAGATATTCCGAGAGAGCTGATTGGCGAGAGTGTTGAAGAACTGATGAAATATAGTAATTTGCTGATTGCACAAGGCTATGACAGCTACGATAAGTTATTCCGCTTAAAATATGGAAAAACAATAAATTACGCAGGAGGAGTGAAGAACATGACACACAGAATATTTTATGGAACTGATTTCAAGTTGACAGATTCTGATAAGAAGATGTTTTCAAGAGAGGGCTATGAATGCAAGGATTTATTGCAGGGAAGGGCAGGATTGCCTGTGGTGGTATCTCAGAAACAGGACAAGGATTTTCCAATATGGAAAGTGCAGCATGGATTTTCGTGTCTGGTGTTCCCTACTTATGAAGATGCAATGGATTTCTGCAGAGACAGATTTACAAGATTAGATGGAAAGGCGGTGTAGTGGATGCAGATGATAAGATACCATCCTCTGATTGATGGAGATACAGATGGACTGGAAAAGGTATCGATGTTTTTATCAACAGACAAGGAAACAGTACGGCAGAACAGTAGAATATACCTGTCGGAGATTATTTCCAATTATTACAGGCTTTATTCAAAAGAGCCGATGAGTCAGAATGCTACTGACAGCATAGAAATTCACTGTCCTTTGTGCGGTGCGGTATTAAGGCAGATGGCTCAAAACCATGATGCAAATAAACTTGGTCTGTACACCTGTGACAGGTGCAGACAATAGAAAGAAGGAGGATTTTACTATGGTATTTCCATTAACAAAACTGAATAAGGAAGGAACATTGTTGAATGCGTCCCATTCCTATTATTCTGAAGAATATGCACAGAGAATGTGCAGCTTGTATTTGACGGATGAACTGAGCCGGTCTGAGACAGGAAAGATAAAGAGAACGTACAGACTTCATGCGAGCAGTGATCATACAGAGGAAATGGCATTTGCGTATGAAATTCATTGCCCGAAGTGTGGCAATCATCTGAAACAGATTGGGAGACAGCTGACATTAAATACACTTGGACTTTATAAATGCCCTGTGTGCGACAGAAATTAAGGAGGAGAAAAGCATGATTAGCAATACACAGATTACGGCACAGCCAGAATATGATATTCAGTTCTGGAATGCGATGAGAAATAAAGAGGCGAGAGAGGATATTCTTGCAAAGGGCAGGGATATTAGTACAGGAACTTACAGTATGCCGACTGTTGCAGCCGGAAAGGTTATGAATGAAATTGAAAAGGAATCTGATTTAAGAAGGATAGCGACAGTTATTCGTGCATACAAAAATGGCTACAAAATCTTTGCAAAGGACTGCAAGGATAAGGCGGAATTTGTAGCGGAGGGAGCTGCAATCCCGGTATATGAAAGTGCCGGAGATTTCGATGAGAAAACGATTGAAAGCTATAAGCTGGCATCTATCGTTACTTTGGATGAGGATTTTGTAAATGATGCAGGATTTGATATTGAAAAGTATCTGACACAAAAGCTTGGAAAGTCATTTGGAAAAGCTGAGGATAAAGCATTTATTAATGGAACCGGAGCAGATGAACCTACTGGTATTCTTCATAATACAGATGGAGCAGAAACAGCACTGGCAGTAGAAACACTGACTTATGATGATGTGATTTCTTTATATTTTAGTGTTGATAAGGAATACAGAAAAAATGGCATTTGGCTTATGAATGATAAGACAGCACTTGCACTCAGAAAGCTGAAGGATAACGATGGCAATTATTTGTGGAATCAGGCAAATGATACAATTCTTGGCAAACAGGTTATTATTTCTGAGTATATGCCGGATGTCGAAACAGGTACTAAGCCGATTGCATTTGGTGACTTTTCTTATTACTGGATTGTGGGAAGAAAGCCTGTGACAGTAAGAACATTGTTGGAAAAATTTGTACTGTATGATCAGATTGGATATCTTGCATTTGAGTTCCTTGACGGAAAACTTGTAAGAAATGAAGCAATCAAGGTTATCCAGATGGCAGATGCAGGGAAATAATCATAGAATTGTTTGATTTTATTTCTATCATCTTGAATGGGATATATGCCCCTTGTATGGTATTTAGCTGTATTGGGGGTTAATACCCCGTTCAATTTCGCTTTTTGTGCGCACGAAGGGGCGGCACCGTTGCCCTGCATAAAAGGTGACAGAGATTCAGACCGCCCCTGGGGGCAAATATCACAGAATCAGAGTAAAAATGACAAAAAAGGAAAAATAGTACAAAGGAGTCAGCTGTGTGACCACCTTGTCGGAAGGAGAGATACTATGAATGCAGAAAGCAATGAAACGCTTCCTGTTAGTGAGAAGTATATGCTCACCATCAAGGAGGCAGCAGCTTATTTTAATATTGGTATAAAGAAACTGAGAAGAATTGCAGAGGATAACCTTGGAACGGTGGCGGTGTACTGTGGAAACCGATTCCTCATTATCCGCCCGAAGTTCGAAGAATTTATTCTTAATTCTTCAGAAATATAGTTCCTTTTATCTGCCGAAAGTAGTTGCTATTACAGGGCATAAGAGCGAACATAGGATGACCCCGAAAACCCTTGAAAACAGCCACTTTTGGCAGAAAGGAAGTACTTTTATGGCAAGACCAAGTTTAGCAGAAAAGGATATTTTGAATCCTTCTGAGGCAATTGAATATTTTGTCCTGAGCCGGAGAAAATTTTATGATTTATTGAATAATACGGATGGGGAAGATTTTCTGGCATACTACGGAGAACGCAAGCTGATTCTTCGTGTAGCCTTTGAAAGGTATCTGCGTAACCATCCAGAACTAAGGAGGCGGGTATAATGGTAAAGGCAGGAAGAGGACAGACAAGGCGGGACTCCAAACGCAGAGTATTAAGACCGGGAGAAAGCATAAGAGCAGACGGAAAATATCAATATAAATATCACATTGATGGAAAACCACATTTTGTATACAGTTGGAAACTAGAGCCTACGGACAAACTTCCAAAGGGCAAGAAGCCATGCCTCTCTCTTCGTGAATTGGAAAAACAGGTAAACACAGATTTGGATTTGCTTGTAAATATCGTGGACGGACAGATGACAGTCTGTGAACTTGTAGACCGATATTTGAAAACAAAGACCGGAGTAAGGCAAAGCACGAAACAGGGATATGTTACAGTACAGAGATTACTTGCAAAGGAAGCATTCGGTAAAAAGACGATACGAAGTGTGAAAACTTCCGATGCAAAGCTGTTCCTTATAAAATTGCAACAGGAAGATGGGAAAAGCTACAGTTCCATTCATACCATCCGGGGAGTGCTGCGACCAGCTTTTCAGATGGCGGTGGATGATGACATTCTGGTAAAGAATCCATTTGGATTCCAACTTGCCGGAGTACTGGTAAATGATGCAGTTACAAGAGAGGCAATTTCCAAAGACCAGATGAGAAAGTTCCTAAAGTTTGTGCATGACGATGTGGTGTACTGTAAATACTATGAAGTGGTGTACATATTATTTCATACGGGAATGCGAATATCAGAATTTTGTGGACTGACGCTAAAGGATATTGATTTGCAGAACAGAACCGTGAATATCGACCACCAGTTGCAGAGAACATCGGATATGCGATATATCATAGAAACCACAAAAACGGATGCAGGAACATGAGTATTGCCGATTACAGAGGATGTGGCACAGATGTTTCAGGCAATCATCGAGGACAGAAATGCACCGAAAGTGGAGAAATCCATAGACGGATATAGCGGATTCCTGTTTTACGATGATAATGGAATGCCACTTGTGGCAATGCACTGGCAACATCGTTTCAATCATATGGTCGGCAGATACAATGACATTTACCGAGTACAGATGCCAAATATTACACCTCATGTATGCAGACACACCTATTGCTCGAATATGGCAAAATCGGGAATGAATCCTAAGACACTACAGTACCTCATGGGGCATTCGGATATATCGGTCACAATGAATGTGTACACGCATATCGGATTCGATGATGCCGAGGAAGAATTGAAACGGATGGAAGACCTGCAGAATGCCAGAAAGGGGTTGGAACAGACACGGGGGGAGAAGCTGGTGTCGCAAAGGATGTTTAAGGCAATATGATTATAGAAAAAACGAAAGACGCTTTGCGGTTGCAGGGCGTTTTTTGTATAGAGAATCTTGTATAAATATGGTACAATAAATCCGTTGAATAACGCCAGTAGAAATATATCAAAGAAGAAAAAATCAAAATAGCGGTGGAGTTAGGGTATCAACAAGAAATGTAAATACTGGAACAAAAAGAGAATATATGCTATTTAATAAACTTATTGTACAAATAGCAATTTGTCTACTGATATATCTGATTTTTTATTTAATAAAAAATTCAAATTATATATTTTCAGAAAATGTAATAAACAAAACGCGTGAAATTTTATCGTATGATATAGATTTTCAAAAGTTATACACAAGTGCAGAAGAATATTACAATAATAATTTGAAGGGATTAATAGTAATAAAAAATAATGAAGAAACCACAAATGAAATAGAACATACAGAAA
>ENA-OPCN01000326-OPCN01000326.1-human-gut-metagenome-genome-assembly--contig:-NODE-326-length-45596-cov-5.247030_pt1 | contig 45596 bp, 44 predicted proteins | sample MGYA00241567_ERZ501485 | MGnify/ENA primary metagenome ERZ501485 (study PRJEB25962, sample SAMEA2042579) | human gut metagenome | biome: human gut; feature: human-associated habitat; material: faeces...
CTCAATGACCGAACATGCCTACTGCGTCCCTTCCGCCGCCTGCTGGGCCTGCTTGGTGAGCTCAAGAACCTGGGAGTATAGATCCTGGCCTTCCTCCGGATCGATATTGATTTGGCCCGTAGCATAGACAGTTAGGATGACTTGGTTTGTTGTGATTACGCTAGGCGCCAGGTCACCACGCGCCCAAATATAGACAGAGCCCGACCGCAATACATTGGCCGGGATCTCGCACTCTAGGCTATCGGGCAGGACTACTGCCGTTGGGGCCTCGTCATCGGCATGCTGGAAAAAGACTGTGACAATATGGTCAGCCCAATCTTCGGACACCGTAAATTGCGCCCGCAAATAACGTTGACTACCTTCTACGTAGATATCATCTGCGTGCGCCCGAAGACGTTGATTTGTAATCGAAAAACTTAGATCCATTATTTCCCACCTCCATATACCTGGACTGCACTAATTGACATCGATCCAGTTTGTCCTATGGGCATTGAGTAGCCCGTAACTAAGTATGTATCGATGGCCGTGCTTACCTCTGGTCGCTCCAAAGTTACCAGGGTGTTTTCCCGCATATGGTAAATGGGGATGGAGTCTATGGTTGTTGTTGCAAGGAGCGTAGATTTTTGTTCGAGTAGGTACTGCGCCATCTCCTGGCACTGGGAGTCAGAGTAATAGGATGTCTGCGACTCCGAATAATGCTTGGCGCCGATGCGCCGCACACTGGTGCCGCTTCGGGCGTCGGTATTTTCCGCATAGCCTTTCACCTGCACGCCGTTCAGCGTTGCGCCCGTAACCGTAATGGCATTGTATACATCCGACAGTGGGAACTGATAGGAAATGTTGAGCAGTGCGTTTTCCGTGGTGCGGTAGTTCCACAAGACAGGCCGGTCGTAGTTGTTGGCGTCCGTGTTATTCGGCTCAATGCAAAGCCGTCCGTCCACGTTGTAGCCGACATTTGCGACCAGCATCTTGGCAATCTCCAGAATGACGTCTGCCACTGTGCCGCTGGCCTCGATGCGCGCTGTGTACGGGCATTCGATTACGGGCACCTGTTCTGTCTCCACAATGGTAGTGGTGTACTGATTGCCCTGGCTATCGATGTTGGTGACAGCCTTGGTTCGCTGCACTGTATCTTTGCGGCCAATATAGTAACTACTGAGCATGGGCGCCATTGAGTCGTAGGGAATGCCATTCCCTCGATCTTTCTGCAAGATCTCTCTCAGCGCAACGAAAAGGTCATCGCCGATGTTAAGCTGATAGATGCCATCTAAGTGCCCAAATAACGTGCCATCTAGGTAGCCCCATTTGTCCACTAAGGATAGATGAGTTGTGCGCTGTGAGGGAGAGTATACTTGGTCTGGGTTGCTGACATAGAAGACGCCTTTCGGGATGTAGTATGGGGAGCCGTCGTCCAGATACAGTCCTTTATAAATTTTGATCTGTTGCCCAAACCAAATCTTGTCGGCGTTGATGTCGTAGGTTTGCGCCCAGTTGTCCAGCAGAATGTCCGCCGTAGCGCGTATGCCGGATTGGTACTGCACGTTCAGTGTGCCGGACTGGATCGCGTCCTCTGTAATATCAAAGGCGACGCTGCCGTCGTCGTTCAGCCATTCGATCTTGGTTGCGGCAATGTGCGGGCGCTGAAGTTTGTCTAGGTACTGCTGATAGCGCGTGTATTCTGAGTTCATGCACTGCCTCCCGCCGTCATTTCCGCCGACGTGTCGACCATGACTCGCAGATCTGAAGCGTCCGCCACCTCGACCCACTGTACCGTAGCTGAGTATGGCTCGAACTCAATGCTGGGTAAAATGCTGAACATCATGCTGCCCATGAGGTCGACTTCCATGACATGTCCATGCAGGTCTTTCAGCAGCTTGCGTTGTGTGTTGGTAGTCAGGCGTTGCAGTGCATTGGCTTGTTCCAGCGTGTCATAGTACCGGGCATTGCTGTCCACTACGCCGATCAGGCCCTTTAGGCTGCCGCTCAAGTGATTAGAGCTGCTGCGCTGGATGAAGGGGTATTGCGTGAAGTTCTCCAGCTTGTTGAAGGTCGTGTTGTTGTTCAGGTCGCCAATCTCCAGATTGTATTGGAAGCAAAAGATTTCATCGGGCTCGAACAGGGAGGGATCGTTAGCACTCTCCTTGAGCGTCATGAGGAACCAGCCCGGCCACGAGGGCTTGATGGGCTTACTCTGTTTGTCCTCCGACATGTCGCTTTCTGTACGGGCAAAGGAATGATAGATGTACTCCACGCCATTAGATGGCATGTAATCGTAGCCACTGCCTTCCTCGCCTTCTACGGTGGTTACGTATTCGAGAATGTTGCTGCCCGCTTTCTGCCGGTACACAGCCCAGCTTGTGGGCGGGTTGCCTTCCGCATCCAGGTTGCCGGTGCGCAGCGTATGATCGAATTTGGCTAGGAACTTGCTATTCTCGTCCCAGATTGGCTCGTAATTTAGGTCATTTTTCATCTCATCTGTAACTGCGCCCGTCGTAATATAAAGAAAGTCCACGGTCGTGTTTGGACCAATGGTCAAAGTGCCGATTGCCATACTTTGCTACACACCTCCCCATCCAACCTGTACACCTACCACATCCATGCTCGTGTATGTGAGACACACCGTATACCATGACAGCCCATAAAATGGAGTTGGATACGTGGCAATCTCCGCGCCGTTGACGACATACACAAACTCGCCCCATTGTGTAGAAATGGGGTACAGATCCTCGGCCGGGTACAAGTCAAGCGCCGGAACCAGACCCTCTGCCAATCCACGATGGATGAGCTGGCAAGAGAAGGAGCCGTCGTCGCTCGTAAAACTCAGAAGCGTGCCGTCGCGCTGGGAATGCAAGCGGGCAATCAGCGTGTCGCCCGCAGAGAAGTCCATGTCCGCGTCAATCGTGCTGTTGAAGCTGATCGTTGTGCCCTCACCCGTGCGCACGCTTGTATGTCCATCCACTGGCATGTCATCAATGTAGGTGTAGTTGTCGCCGCTGGGCACGCCGGTAATGTACTGCATGTTTGCGCATTGGAATTCGAGCGAGCCATCCTGCCGTTGGTAGACACGGGTGACGCCATTGGAGTCCAGCACACTATAGGTGACGGTAAAATCCAGCGAGTCCGATGCTTCTACGCCATCTTGCGTAACGCAGATGAGAGTTATGGTGTAAGCCACGCCCGACAGGAGGCCATCATACGAAAAAGCCGGGGACATATTGCTGTAAATGTTCCCGGTGTCTGCGACCGTTTCGCCATTACCCACGAGCATCCAGCGGTGCCACATCATCGGCACATCCTGGCCCTGCGAGTAACTTCCAGTCCAGGAGGCGCTGCGCTGCGTGACCGCAGTCTGTCCCGTGACCGTCACAACTGGATCATCGCGCGTGTCGAAATAACTTTCAAAACTCTCGATGCTTTCTGCGTCGGGGTCCTCTACGTCATACTCATTCCAAACCGTCAACGTCCACTTATATCCGTTCTCATAGCCGTTGACCATGGAATTATTCACTGTATCTGATAGATCTTCGTCTGTAGTCGCGTCATCGTTTTCTTCGGCCGCTTCGATGCGAATGATCGGCGTAGTGATCTCTACGTTATTGGTGCTGCCAGTCTTGATACAGCCTGCTGGAATTTTGATGACGTTTTGCGAGCCGGTAAGGGGAGAGGTGAACTCGATGCGCATGTTGTGCACTGGGTCTTCGGTGTAAGAACCTTCTGTATTAGTAAATCCGACCGCAATAATCGGATTTGAAGTTGTGCCCGTCCATGTACTGCCGCCGTCCGTAGAGAGCTGGATGGATGAGGCGAGCTCGTCTAGCGACCCCTTGGCGTTTGCCGCTTCGTTGTTCATAGTCAGCATGAGAACGGCATTCTGTTCGTCCATCTCGTATGAGGTATAGGTGATGGCATTGGACGCAAGCACTTGCACCTCGGCCGTCACAGTCTTGGGTTCGCCCGTTAGGGTGTTGTCTGTGTACGAGAAGGTGTATGTGCCTGCCGCCACGCTTGTACCCACATAAAAGGAGATGGAGTCGGTCAGCAGGGTGTATGCCACACGGTTATCAGCCTGTGTGCGCGAGGCAATTTCCGTGTTGGAACCGGATTGCTTAACAGAAATGACGGCATTGCGGCTGATCTGATAGTCGTCTTTGTTGCCCGTAACGCGACAGAGGATAGTGCTGCCCGCCGCGATTGCGACGGAGTTCATGTCGAGGGACAGCAGAGAGTCTTGCAGGAATCCATCGAAGGCATCCGTAACATAGTCGTTGCTACTAGTTTGGAAGTAAGAGTTCAGAGGCTCGATGTAGTCGGCGTCGACCATGATCTTATTCAGCTTGCCAATAAGCTGGTTCGTAAAGGTAATCTTGATTTCGTTCTCTTTGAGGGTTGCGCTCACAATATGGTTGCTGGCAGTGCCCGTCCATGTGGTTCCGCCATCAGTGGAGAGCGTGATGCCGGCCGCCAGACTCTCTGCATCAGCCGCTTGTTTGATCGCCATATTGAAGCCAACCCAGGCTGTCTTACAGTCCTCGGATACCTTTACATAGGTATAGGCGAGGGGGGCGGAGGAGGCAGGCACTGTTGCGACCAACGGTACATACTGCCCGTTGGCATCTGTGGGGTAGAAGGGTTTTTCCAACTCCACGATGCCTGAGTTGTATACAATTTTATTTTCGGCGGTGTTCTCCCGGATGACTACACGGTACGCGTCGATAGAGGAGGAGGCATTGAGTTGCGCCGTGAACTCCGTTGCCTGCGTGCAGTCGATGACGCCGCCAGAGCCTCCCGCCGTACTAGACGGCAGAAGATATGTTGGCCTATAAAGGATAGAAGATCACCTCCGAAAATAAAATAAGCCCGGCCGGAGCGTAGCCATACTGAGGCACACTTAGAACCCGGCATTGGAGCTTGACAAATATTGGCAGATAAGATATAGTGTGAATGTGAATTTTCAGTGAAGAGACTTATGAAGATGGAGGTAAAACACCATAAAGCAATTGTGACGTCGACACATGACTGAATAAGCCATTAATCTAGCTAGTAGCATAAAGGAGCGAGGGTAATGAAGATCATTCCAAAATGCGTAGATGTCAATGCTCACATTGACAACCTCCATAGTAGAGTTGTAGCGCGTGGTGGGCAAACATTAGCATACATATCTTTCGACAACCGCGGATATGGGAAGCTTGTTGCTGTAAAATTGAACGCCGCCGGATACAATGTTTTTGGAGAGCGCATAAGGATTAATGGACGTGACAACTTCATTGTTGTATTGCAGGATCTGAACATTGAGCGTAACCAGTCCGCGATCGCCGTGCCCATACATCTCCCTTCGAACGAGATTCGCAAACTCGATCTAGTAGAAATTCAAGTACGATACAGCGATGGTCAGATGATGACATACGCAGGTCCAAATGAATGTAACTACTCGATTCGCGGGTATGAAGCTAATCAAGAGGAGGGCTATATCCTGACCGCGATTCAGGAAAAGTACGGGCCCAAATTTTATTGTGTTCCTATACAGCTTCAAGAAGGATGGGTTTGCGGATGCGGCATGTTTAACCCCAACGCATATGATAGATGCACTTATTGCGGTCATAATAAGGATGACGCCATGCAACTTGCAGACCCAAGCTATTTTACAAATTTTTTACAGGAATACGTAGATAAGCAGAATGCCCGTAAATCGCGAATTGAAATGCGCCACAAGCGGCAACGTCACATTGCTAAGGTGTGCTTAATGATCTTTATACCCGTGGTGATTATTTCTGTCGTAGTAGGCCTAATTGTTAGACATAATGTGATGATGTCGGAACGGACTATTTTTGAATCTGAATCAGCTATGCGAGACGCAATGCAGGGTACGTTTACTTGCTTTGATCCTGAGACTGGATCGATTGAAAAATCTATTCGGATTGATGGAGACACATATATAGTGAGTACACCTGGTGGAAGATCTGTTTCATCTGATATTGAGTGGAATTATCGGGCCGGACAGATTAATGACTATATTGTAACCTCGGATCAGAAGATTCGTGAAGTCACTAGTCAGCATGATGATAGAATATTTGAAAGAGATATTGTGTTATCCAGTCCAGATAATCCTGAATCTGTGATTACTGTATCAGATTTTGGAATGACAGAACTTATTAATCAATATAGTTGCTCTGCCATAGCAGTAAATAATGGGGAAAGAACTTATCGCAATGTGTATCTTGATATAGAAATTTGGACGAAAGACAGCGATGAACCTTTAACATGCCAGTCGCCTGAAATTAGATCAATTGCCCCGGGACAATCGGTAAAATTCAATTTTACACTTGATGGAGTCTCCGGAATAGAAGTTGTTGATGTAAAAGCATATGTGTCCGATTACGACATAATCATCCCTCAAAGTAATTAAAGGAAAGAGGTGCGTATAATGTTGTGCCCAAATTGTGGTAAAAACATAGCGGATGAGAGCAAGTATTGCCTTTACTGTGGAGCGCAAATAGAGGACAATTCCGAACCGGTGGTTGTATACTCGGCTCGTCATCAACGCGCAAATGCGAACCCTAAAACCTTCAGGAAGTGGGTGATTGCTGGAGTAGTCGTTCTGGCAGTTGTGCTGCTTGCCGGTGCCGGATGGGGAGTTGTGTCCTGGAAACAGAAAGAAGATCTTAGGAATGCAATTGAGCATGAATGGTTAGGTGCTGTAGAACATTATACTATGCAAGTCATTGATATAGACGAGCATCATATTGAGTACGGATTAGATACTGTAAGCTTTGGCTACACATACATTACAACGTATGACTGGGAGCCCATTAACAAAAACACCATCCGAGTTTGGATTTCGCCCGATGTATATCAAGATCACAAGGTGGAGTTTATGGAAGTAGAAGGAGATGATGGTGATTTTATGTCAATGGTTATCAGACCCTCATTGACTAGCACAGATTCGCTAGAACTCTGGATTCAGCGATAAAACTGCTGGGCTATGTCTTCATAGTTATCGAATACTCTCATCAAATACATTCTTCATCGAAATAATCGCGTTAAAGGCCGGGCTACCCCACATATCCACCCATACAGTGTCGCCAGCCTCTAACACATCGCCCGTCATATTGGGCAACGTCATATTTTGGTCGTCGCGCGCCGGGGAGGTACCCAGACGCACGACGGCCGTTTTTGTAGTATTGTTCGCCGAGATGACCACAGCAGATTCCCGGCGAACAGCAGTAGAAGTATTGCTCTTAATCAAATCGAGCACGGGCTTTTTTATTGCATTAATGATAGACTGAAGTTCATTTGCCATTTATCCGATTACCTCAAGAACGGCGCGGCGGACGTCAGCTTATTAGCTAGCTCGCCAAGTGTTAGCCCACTGGATTCGGGGCCGAAAGTGAGACCGTTAACGATGTACTGTACGGGCATAGTCTGTGCAGATGTGGCTGGAGATACAGTTGCCATAGATGCCCGAAGATTCGCCATTAGGTTCTTAAACATGGTTTGCATATAGTCTCCGTTGTGGATGAGGTCGTATAGCTTGGCTGCGTCGGAGGCATTGAACACGACTTCGGGGGCGCTCTTGGAACCATGTAGGATTGCAGGGCCAGTCTGAGACATGACGCCACCCTCGGAGAAGAGCTGCACCTTGTTACGGTTACTTGATCCGCCACCACGACTATTACTTCTACTACTGCTGCTTGACCCCGAACTGGAAGACGACCTTCGCAGACCATCATACGGACGATTGTCGTAACTCGAATCTTTCGCAGTTTTCTGTGAATAGTCAGACAGCTCGCTCATCATGCTGGAGATGCTACTTGCCGCGCTGGCAGCGGCCGCGTTGACCGCACTGACGGCAGAAGAGGTGGCACTAGCCAAAGCGTTCCCCGCGCTCTCAACCCCGCTAGCGAATCCATACATGTTTTCTACGGAGATCCCCATCGCCATGTTCTGATCTTCCATGATGAACTCCTGCTCTTCCAGCAGTTCAATCTCATTCTCCAGCGCCTCTCGAATGGCTTCGAAAGCTGCTTCGGCGGCCTCGCGTTCGAGTTCGACCTGTGCCTTCCAAATTTCCAACTGAGAGAGCTGCTGCTGGTAGCTAAGTTCCATCTGTGCGTTGTTAGCTGCATTCTCCGCGTCATACATGGTGTCCATAGCACTCTGTACAGCCTCGGGGTCAGCCTGCCAGGTCCAGCGTCCGTTTACCAGCATAGCTACATTGCGATTGTTCTGCGCGTTCTCCAGGGCGATTCGGGCACGAGCTAGCGCCAGATCTTGTTTAGCGATTTCGTATTTCTTCGCCATCAAGTCGTACTGCGCCTGGTATTCCGCGGTAATGTAGTCTAGCTTATATGCTTCCTCAACATTGACGGCGTTGATCTGGTTGACATACTCGTTGTACATAGCAATAGATTCAGCCTGAAGATCATCCAGAACGCCCATGAGCTGGTTGTAGTCTGCGTCAGAAAAAAGTTCAGCGCGTTCGTCTTCGGTTAAACCTACATAGCTTTGAGCTTTTGACAGCTCGCGATTGAGTTCGGTGCGCTCATCACGGATACTGGTGGAGAGTTCGTGCTGCTCTTTGAGTAGACCGATAAGAGCTTCGTAGCGATTGATATAGGCTTCGAACATCTCAATCTCGGCATCATGTGCTTTTTCCGCAGCCTCAAGCTCATCCTCAATAGCATCAATGCGTGCATCTCTAGCCTTTTCCCAAGCATCCTTTTGGATCTCATAGATGTTTTGGTATACGTCCGCCAGATCGCTTTCAAGCTGGTTCATTTCCTCGGAATCGTCATCATACCCAAGCTCGCGGAGCCTCTCCATCTCGTCCTTAATACGGTCGGCGTATTCAAGGTAGATGTTGAGCTGGTTTTGCTGCTCTTTTTTCCAAGCCTCGGTGTCTTTTTCGGCCAGGTTCTGAGCAGCCTCGGACATTTCGATGCGGTGTTCCAAGATGTCCTGGTCGCGTTTGTAGGCTTCGAGGACGTCTTCTTCGGCCGCGGAGCTTCCGCTTCCGCCACCACCGCCGCCACCACTGCTGACCGCACCGCCAAAATCGAAACTGATGTCACTAAACGCCGCCTTTACGTGTTCGAGACGCTGAATTACATCGCTATCCTCTGCCATAGCAGCCTGCATTGCCATCTTTAGACCAGCGTCCAGTGCTGCGTTTCCAACAGACTGATACTGCGAGACAAGATTCGACATGTCTGCACGCTGCGCTGCGATTGCGGCATCAATCATTTGAATGGCTGCTTCGCGATTGCCAGTTGCTACTAATAATGCAGCTTGTGCTACCGTTGTATATGCACCAGTTTCGTCATATAGCAGTCCGTTTAACCCCGGAACGACGCTGCCTAGTTGATTGAGCGCATCCCGTACCTGGACACTGTCTTCGCCGTATTGTTCCATGGCGCTATTGAGCTCCGACAGAGCATCAATAACATTTGGACTATCATCTTCTCCGAGTGCATCTTGGAACTCAATATAGGCAGCGCGGCTATCAATTGCACCATCCGCCAGGTCTTTTAGCACGCCGGTTAGTTCAGGAGCAGCATCCAAGATCTCACGAATGAAATCATCGGACCACGTTAGATAGTCTCCAGATTGAAGATCAGTAAGCGCTTGCTGTAATACACCACCAGACTCTTCAACAACATCGCGTATGGCCTCGTTGATTCGCTCACCGGCATCACCCATCATAGCATCGACCTGTAAACGTAGTGAATCGATGTTGCCTACGATAGTAGAGTAGTCTGTATCATAGGTTTTGCTGGATGGATCTAGGTTCTGCAACTTCATCTGCTGCTGTGCGATCATCGCCTCATACATTGCACGAGTAGCTTCCTGCACATTGTCACTGTACTTCATGACAGTCAACCCAGCAGCAGTCCATGTACCATCCGCATTTAACAGCGCAGTCGTCACACCAGGGATTGCCGTCTCTAAAGCCGTTAGGGTATCCTCAGTAATGGCTCCGGATTCGTTGTATTCATCTAAAGCACTTCCAAGTGCGTCCTGTGCAGCGTTAACATCGTATACAGGTTGGTTGCGCGCTACGTAGTTCTGAATGGGAGTAGGTGTCGCCGGCGCTACACTGTTGAGGGATTCTTCTGTTTTAGCGGCCTCGGTTTGCAGGTACTGCATCGAGTTGATCAGATCTTCAATTGTAAACCCGATGGTGTGTAACCAATTCCGCACAGGGTCGAACTCAACACCAGCGAGTTTTTCTTCGGTTATCTTTCCGGTATCTGCTAGCTCGCGTATCTTGTCAACAGACTCTTGTACATCATCCGGAAGAAGGTCATTGTCAAGCACAAGCTCGTTAATGCTGTCGGCAATGCGATCGATGTTGCTGCTGTCGAACGAAAGAACCTGATTCTGTAGGGCTTGCACATACTGAAACTGTTCTGCAACCCTGTCTGGCATCTTTGTAACGTCGTAGTCATATTGACCAAAGATGCTATCGTAGTATGGTTCCAATGTATGTTCAAGTTCAGCAATATTACTCTGGCTTGCCGCAATTACCTGCTCTAGGACAGAGTTGTCTTCGATAAGCTGGTCCTGTAACTCCAGATTTTGTTGCTCAATGGCTTCAACGAGTCTTACATTATTTTCTTTTATGAGCTGCTCCGCTGCCTCAATACGGTTGGTGTCTTGCTGGCGAACCTCTTCGGGTGACATCCAGCTACCCATCCACCCTGTCCAGTAGTCAAGATCATGCTGAGCATTTTTTAGTAGCCCTTCTGGAGAATACGACCCCATAAAGGATTTAACGGTCGTCGGCGCTCCTGTCCATGTATCCGCAGTAATCTTGTCGTATAGTTGATCAAACTCAAGCTCATAGTCCTGGAGCTGTAATGCCTGCCGTGATTTGCACAGTTCGATATTGCGTTCCAGTTCAGCGTTCTCGCTTCGCAACCTTTCTAGTTCAGCGGACTCTGTAGTGCTAATGTCGCCCTGTGCTTTTAAGGCGTTGAGCTCTTCATAACGCTCAATATTAGATTCTAGTTGTGTATTAAGCTCTTCTATTTCATTTGAGGTTTCATCATATGCGGCCTTTGCCTCATCTACGATCTCGATCTGTTCTTCTAGCGAAACCGTGCAAGCATCCACGATTTGTACGACTGCACTGACCGCGGCTGGAATTAGCGAAATCCATGTTAAAGGATTGGCAGCCATTAATTTGAGGTTTGCCGCCACTTGTGCAAGAGTCAGTTTGGTGCTTCGCTGCTTTTGAACATTGTTTGCTACAGTCTGAGCCGTTTCCTTGGCGACGACGGCAGCATTTTGCTTACCTACTAGCGCTTCCTGTACAGTAGCCTGCACTTTCTCGCGTGAAATCAGCACGCCTTCCTTATCAACAGAGTTGCTTTGAATGGCAGCCTTAACCTTATCCTGTTCAGCCTGAGTCAACATCTGAATCGCAGCGCTCTGCATGACGGAGTTCGTGGTGACTAGCTGTCCCTGCCGCACCATTTCGGCCCATGTCTGCGCTTGTTTGATCCCAGCGGCATTAAGACTCGATATGTTTTGTAGCACAACCTGCTGTGCCTTCGTCATGCCGGCCAATGATGCCCCAACGGATTGGGCGCTATCCAAGTTAATATTTGGCATAGCCCCGATGCTGTCCATCGCATCCTTTAGATCGCGTATATACTTTACAAACGCCGCAATCCCACCTACACCGCCAGCCACAGGCGTAATGCCGATCTTGCTGATTACTGCATCTAGGAACCCGAGGATGCCCGTCCCCGCATCATACGTGAATGAAACCAAATCGCTATTGACGATAGAGGCAGAGAGCTTCTGGAACTGCGCCTGAAATGCCTGAGACTTAGCCTCAATGCTGTCCAGATACGCCTCATACTTCTCTGAAGCCGTACCAGCACTATCCGCCGCAATGTCCATGTATTCCATGGCAGTCCCGTAGTTCTCCATGAGAACCAAGAACCGTTCCTGCTGCATTGTGCCGGCAAACGCAGTAGCAACTGCGCGCTGCTGCACGTTAGAGAAGGAGTCCCATTTGCTCGCAGTTTCGTCAAGTACGGTGCCAAAATTGCGGAATTCGTCGTCGGCGGAACGAAGCGCAATGCCCGCGCCGCTTAAAGTGGCCTCTACATCGCTCAGATCTTCGCTGGTTTCCGGATCAATCAGACGGCCAGCTTTAATATTGCCCATACGGGACATGAGGGTACGAAAAAACGTACCTACACTTTCAGGGGCCTATTGTGTTCAACGGTGTTCGCTACACACCGCCCGTCGCTTCATGCGACAGCTCTGCATTTCTGCAAAGTACAGACTATATCATTGCCCGTTTCCGGGCACCTACCACTTCCACGCGCTTGCGTGTACTCCCCACCGGGATAGTCGTTGAACCTTCCTTGCTGCGCAAGCAAGGCTTGGCTGCTGATTGCCCTCGCCTTTGCGTAGGGGTTCCCAGCAATTCGATAGGTTTGCACATGCACATTACTGCGCACGGGGACTGAAAGCCAATCCTGTGTAACTTCTTGGACGACCGCCAGATAACCGATCAGTCGATCCATCTCAATGCCAGCAATACGGGCCGAGTTTGCAGTCTCGGACATAGCCACGGCCAGCGAGCCAGCGTCCGCCGCCATATCGACAGCGGTCAACCGGTCGACGATGCGCACCGCTTCCTCAGCCTCTACCTGATAGCCCTTCATGGCCGAGGTCAACGCCGTAGAAGCCTCAGCCGCATCGATCTGACCAAGCCGGGACAGCATCATCGAATCGCGAATAAGCTCATTGGTGTTTGCCATGTTCTGGCCCTGGCGTAAGAAGGTATCGGCCGCTGCCGCCACGTCCGTTGCAACAGAGCCGAGTTCAACACCCATATCTGCATAGTCGCGCACCATATCCCATACTTGGTCACGGCTTTGCCCGGAAGCGATCTGTAGGTCTGTGACCGCAGCATCCAGAGCCTTGACGTTTTTGACCATGGTCTTTACACCGTCAACGGCGCCCATGACGATGTTGGCGACCCCGAACCATTCTGTAAACTTTGACAGGGCGTTCTGCCAACGCTGACCAAGCGTCTGAGCATTGAGACCTGCGGCCTTAACTTCGGCGTTAAAGGCTCGCATTTCTGTACGGATCGTTGTCAGCTCGTCAGCAGAGATGTCGTCCGTCAGACGGCTCATCAGGCTATTGTACTGCGACTTTAAGCTGTCGTTGGTAAATAGTGCACCCCAACGCCGGCCAATGTCCTCCAAATCAGCACGAGCCTTTTGGATGTTGGACTGTAATCGTGCTTGGCCCGCAATTCCTCGATTGGCGTCGGACAAAGTTTTGATCTGCGAGTTAACGTCCGCAATGGCGACGTTGAGCTCGCGCACGTCGTCTGCGCTGAGTGTCGCCGCAGTACCGACTGACCGCATAGCATCTTTAAGGTTGGTAAGGTCAATATAAGGACTGTCGGCGTATTCACTTTGCAACCTTCGCGCCGCCGCTATGGCGTCATTGGCCACTACATTAAGTTGCTGTTGATACTTCTCGCTAGGGTCAGGCGCCTGCAATCCGAACTCGGACTGCAATTTTTCGTTCTCAGCTTCCAGCTTCCTTGCCGCATATTCGTCGTCAATCAAACGTACCTGGTTGCCGGAGTTGAGTGCAATGCGTAGGTAAATTTTCTCCAGACGTTCAGCATTCTTGATCTGCTTGTCCTGCGCGTTTTTGATTTCAGCCTCGGTATGCTCCCGCGTTTTCGTCGCGTCCGATACATCCTGCTGCGCCTCTTCCACGCGATCCGTCTGGCGAATTGCATCCTCGGTCGCCTGCTGCACGGCCTTTGTGTCCACTGTAGGCTGAACGGGCACCTTAATGCCATCTGTCGGGGTTGCGCTATTTAACGCGCGCTGTACGTCTTGTGCCAGGCCAGATACATCTGACGTAATCTGTACGCTCTGCTGTAGCGCCCTTTGAATATCTTCAGCCGCTTTGCGAATCGCAGCTACATCTGTAGAAATGCCGACCGGGATTGCGATGCCACTCGGCATAGCCTTTTCCGCGCCTTGCTGAACAGCCTTCGCAAACCCAGTAAAGTCCGGCGTTACCCGTAAACCAACACGGAGCTCGTCATCCACGCTCCATCACCACCTACTTCAAAGATTGACGTAAAAAGCCCTCTATCTCTCCGCGCCGGGCATTGAGTTCCACCTGGCTCGGATACATAGAGGGTCTTCCAATGTTGTATGGGCGATCTTGCGCGCCATAACCATATTCAATTCGATACACGAGAGGGTCGAAAGACCGGCGGCTGGCCGGGGTCCGGTTGTACATATAGAGCGACATGCCGTCGTATTCCGCGACGTAGTTGCGGGTGTCTAGCATACCGCCGTTCGTTCCCCGGCGCCTATACACCATGGGGTCATATACGTCATACACATTTGCCTGCGTGTTGCGCTGAATAATGTCACGCATCATCGGCTCGATCTTCTCGCGCAAGCACTGTGTGATACGAGCCTCTACAGCGGCTTGTAGATCGCGCATATTATGGAGGACCAAAATTTCTCGCCTCCTTTGCGCTATCTAGGTATACTCTATACTCCCTGCATCAGTAGCCGGAAAGTTTCGCGGCCTTTGGGCGTAACCAGCGTCTGTACACCCTTCCAATTCGTCTTGTCGTTAAACCCTTCTTTGGTTACAAACAGATCGTTAATGTACTGAGCATACGCGCGCAGATGGCCGTTCCTGTCGCGGTATAGATACTTCTTATCGAGTAGGAATGCAATGAAGGCTCGTTCCTTTACCTGCAATTGTTTGGCACTTTCGCGAAAAGACAGGTTTACCCCGCGATCTACGAGCGCATCAAAATAGGCTGCTTTCGGGAGCATAATTTCATTCTGCACGGCCAATTCAGAATTGGCAGATTGGAGAGTCTGAATCTCACTGGTGAGACGCTCCATCTTTGCGTTCGCCATCTGCAATGCGCGGGCAATTACCGCCTCGGGAGAGTTCCACTTTTTCTCCAACTCAAGCAGATAGCGCCGCACCGCTTTGCCCTGTTCCGTGCGCTGAAGCATACAAATTTCTTTAGCCATGTCGATGGTGACTTGATGGTCATGCTGTGTCTGGGGCATCGCTGCTCCGTCTGCACGGCGGACAATTTTGTCCTCCGTGAAAAAGTCCTGATTTTCGGTAAATCCATACGCGCACATGCGAGGAAACCACTTGTGATACGGAGTCTCAATTTCGAGCTTGCGATGCAGCTCACGTCCAGAGATGGTAGGAGTGTCGTTCGTGTCGAGAAGTTCCATCGCCATTGCATTCTGCTCAGTCATGTGTTTTCTCCTTATAGTATGAATTCTAAGGTCGTAGTTCTAAAGCAGAGTTGGCGCATACAACTCGCGTCGTGTGGCCTTCTGCTTCGATTCGTTCCTGCAATACATGCGCGAACTGAACCTTGCGCTTTCCGTCTCCATGCACGAGGACGATCTTGCGCGCGTTGATGCTGGCATAATAATCCAGTAAGTCGTCATGGCTCATATGCGCCGAAAATGAGCGCAGGCAGGTGACACCGCACCGCGCCGGAATCCGCTCTTTGTCGATCTTGATTTTTTGCCCCTTACGGGCGTTCTTGATTTGGGTTGCCAGAGAAGCCTCAGAAGAATAGCCGCAGAATAAAATGTGACAGTTGCTACGAGGTAAAAGCTCCTTTGCCCACAACCGGCTGCGTCCGGCGTTCATCATGCCCGCCGACGCCAGCACAACACATGGGCGCCGCGAGCGCATCCACTCACGTGACTCGCCAGCGGAGGAGGGGCACACGACGTTCTTCCAGCGTAGCGCATCGAACAACGCAGCGCTGTCTGCGTCCGAACCGGCCCGTATAAAATGGTGGGTGATCTCCATGGAGAGGGGAGAGTCCAGCACCACCGGCACAGTGAAGGCGTGGTCGCTGCTAAAGATCTCGTGCAACACGCACAGTAGGTTTTGCATGCGATCTAAGCTGAAAGACGGGATGAGTACAACTCCGCCTTGGGCAACGCACACGCTCCGCACAATGTGTTCTATGCGCTCCAGATCCTTGGCGCGATCCTTCATCTGTACCGACGGCTGCATAGCATACGTACACTCGCCGATAAAGATGTCGCAGTGTCGTATAGGCTGAAAAGCCTCTACGAATCGCCGGGGGATACTCGACCCTAAATCGGAAGAATACCCAATCTTCACCTCGCGCGAGCCATCCCGCAGCCAAAGCTCTAGCTGTGCCGCGTGTAGAATGTGCCCAGACGGAGTAAATCGAAAGCGCAGATTGTCCCGCAAACAATAGACCTCGCCGCACGAATACTCTGCGATATGCTCACAAGCCGCCGCCACGTCTTCCGGCGCATAATATGGGCGCACCGTGCGCTTCTTCTGGCGCGACAGGCATTGCGCCTCACCGGACAGGATGCTGGCGGAGTTGGCGCCCATAATGCGAAAAAGTTCTCGCGTACCAGTGGGGGCTACAATCGTTGCGCGGCAGCCCATGGCGTACAAACGCGGGATAAGTAAAGCATGGTCGGCGTGACAGTGCCCCAGAAAGATATAGTCAAGATGACTCGGCTTGAAAGGCAAGCGGCGCGTGTTGGTTTTCCAGTCTTCGGCCGGAGAGCCCGTTTGCGTCAGCCCGGCCTCAATCAGCAGCGTGGCAGTAGGAGTACGCACCAAAACCATCGAGCCCGTCACATCTTCTGCCGCCGTTCCGGGAAAGGAGAGTGTGATGCCCGCCTTGTGTTTGGACATACATCACCACCTACCCCATCATACCGTCAAAATCTGTGATGAGCTCATCCACCATACCATAGACTGCACAGGCATCCACCGCATCAATGTACCAGTCCGTGCCGATGCGCCGCTTCACCAAGTCGCGAGGGAGGTTGGAATGCTCGACAACCATGTCCACCAGCGCTTCCTGATCCGCTGATTCCTGCTGCATCGCTACGGACACCTCATCCACGGTGCCCTGTAGCCCCAAGTGTCCCTTGTGCAGCATAAACTTAGAGGTTGGCAATGCAAACCGCTGATGGCATACAAGGAAAATGAAGGCCCCTGCGCTGTACGCCTTGCCCATATTGTAGCCATACACAGGAGTTTTGCTGGCACGGATCGCGTCCATCAACGCCCGGCACACGTCCAAGTCGCCGCCGTTGGTGAACAGCATCAGGCGAATGGGGATACGCTTTGCTACGGGAACCCCCACATCCTCACGATTCCACCGCAGGATGTACTTCACATACTCGATGTCATCCTCTTCAATGTCGTGGTCAAGCCATAGGATTCGATCGCCAAGATCACTATAGAAACTCAGCAGGCTGGGAGGGAGGATACTGCCCTCTCCAAGTACTGTTGCATCGTCCAAATCGATAATGTCCTGTCTCGGCATAAGCCCTCCATTAGTCCTTCTGAACTTGTGAAGCAAGCGCACCTACAAGCGCCTTGCTGTCCATCTCCTGTAGCGCGCGTACCGCAGCCTTCAACTCCTGCGGCGATACGTCTGCCTTGTCAACCACAGCAACCTGTGCCAGAGCAGCGTCCAGCAGCCTGCGCACATCCGTGATCATGCTATTGAGGTTTTCGAGCACATTATCCACTGCGCTGCGAGGTGCAATCATCTGCCTATAATAGTCAATATATCGATACGCCCCGTCAACCAGATCGTCAAGATAGGAGCGTCTACCATCTGTATAATGATTCCGCAGAGCATCGCGTACTTTTGTGCCTACATTGGTGGCATACAGGAAGCAATCTACCTCTTCCTGCGTGGCGTCGCCTAAGTCCAAGTCCGTATAGGCCGTTACCGTCGCCAAATCCATGGCAATGGCGGTGCGTTCAGGATGATAGCCGGACTCAAAGAACACATTGTCCAGCGCACACTTGAGAAACTTGGCATTCTTTTCGGCGGTTGGGAAAGCGTCCACCTGGACGGGAACCGTTTCCTTGCCAATGGTAAGCGCTACCTTGATGCTGTCGCGGGATAGATTTCGAACATTAATTGTTGTCATTGTATGTATCCTTTCTTAGTTTATGGGCTAAATAGCGCCCATGCAATATAGCCTCGCACGTATCTTCCGGTGCGTCGATTCCCATCGCCCGTACCGATCGAATTGCCTCAGCCTTTTGTTCTTTGCGTGTCCGACTGCGCACACCACAATGCGCGCGCCATTCGCTCGCGCTCGTAACGTAGAAGCCTATATCGTTAAGGTAACAAATCCCCACGATCACACCCTGCATACGAGCCAGCAATGCGAACGTCTTATAGTTACTCTGAAATTGCACGCCCTCGATGCCCAAATAATCAGGACGCACCTCTTCGACAAGATGGTAGACCTGCCAAAACATATCTACCATATGCTCGTCGGCATTTTTGCCCGCCGCTTCCAGCAGTCCGTACTGCGTAAGCTCATCGTTCTCATATACAGCATAGCCCGTGCGGCGGGTAGCCTGGTCTAATGCTAGAATCTTCATTTTACTAAAAGGGGGCGAGTTTAACCCCGCCCCGCATCCTCAGTCTGTAAAATCTCCCACACAAGATCCGCCGTACTCGGCGTAAAATCACCCAACTGTTCCAAATCTACCCCAACACTGTCCAGCATACTGGCGGCCTCGAACTTGTCGATCATGCGGCGAGTATATAGAATCAGCGTTTGATAGATTTGGTAATGCTCCGGCGTATCGCACATGGCTCGCCAACTGCGCATCTGATCACATGCGTTACAGGCATAGTACGCCTTGCCACAGACCTTGCAGGTATGGTTCGGTTTGCGCGCTGCCATTAGTCAATCGTCTCGATGTCCTCGCCATCGTAGACGTAGAAGTCCCACAGGACACTGCCAGAACCGGAGCAGGTATTGGACAGAGCCTCGAACTCCATGGACTGCACGGAAGGATCAGAGCCGAAGGCCATCTCGAAGTTACCGGACGCCTTGCAGCGGCCAAAGATGACGACGCCGTAGTAGTCCTTGCCGTCACACATGCCCTTCGCCCAAACCTCTGCCACGAGTTTGCCTTCGCGAGAGAACTTCGTATCTAGGTTCTCAACGTGCTTGGCGTTCTCGACAGAGACGTTGTACCACACAACGATCTGGGAACCGTCAGGAACCGCGCCGCCGGTAGGCACAGTAATTTCGCCAGTAGCGACCGCAAAGGAGAACTTGTCGGCGCCGGCGGTCGCATCCACAGAGAAGCGCTCTCCCAGGGTGCCGTCGGAGTTGCGCAGATAGATAAATGGAATCTCGGAGCCAGCTTCACCCTGCGCCTTATAGGAAATAGTGGCCTTGCCCGCAGCCACAGTCAGAATCTCCCTCTGTGGCACGGTAACAGTCTCGGTCACAATGTCGGAACCAACCTGTACAGCCAGAGCGCCATCCAGAATTGTGCCGTTGGTGATCGAAATGCGCGCGGCCTTGTTGCGGGAAGCGGAGCCGATACGAACGCCGTTCTTACCGGTCGCATAGACGTCTTCCTGCTCATTGGTCCAAGTGGACTCCTGGATGTCCTCGGCGGTGAACAGACAGGCGCCGTCGGACAGATCAAAGAAGCTCAGTCGCTCCATGTTCTGAATGATATACTTGTTAGAAGTAACGGGCATACAACATCCTCCTAGTTTATGCTGTCGTTGATACAGCCTTGGAAGCGTCCATCTTTGGCTTCATGTCGATGGCGCCAAACCAAGACAGTCCCTTCATATCAATTTTCTTTGCATCAATATTTCCGGTGTACACGCCAAGCATGGTGTTGTTGTATGACTGCATCTTATTTAGCCTGTAAAACGAGTCCCAGAATTGACTTACCCTTAGATCCCACACGGAATCATAGCTATACTTGAACCCTGCGGTGTTCACCAAGGATGAGATGAGTTGCGGGTACTGCGGCTCAAATGGCTTTTTCTTTTTGCGTTCCAACTTGCGCCGCATATTGCGCAACAAAAAACGCTTCGCCATTTCGTTCCCCACATTATGTTCTACCTCTGCGGGAATGAAGTGCGTAGCGCGTACAAAGTCCACAATCTGCTGATATACAGCACGGTCGATGATGATGTGGGCGTCGGGGTGATAGAGGATCGGCTCGCCATTGTCGGGATTCGCACCCGGTTTCATCTCCCCTAGACAAATGCCTGGCAAAAAGATGGTTTCTTTGGGAAGCATGGTGGGAGCTAGCATGACAAACAGGGCGTAGTCTGTGATCTTGCGGTAGTCAATGCCCGCATCGTCCAGCATAACCGCCATATCATATGGGCGCACAATGAGGGCGCTCAATTCAGCAGCATAGCGTTCTTCCCCGTAGTGCAAAATCTCTCTGAGCGTGTTGTTGCGCACCACAATGTCGGATCCGATGCGCAGATCTTCACCCATAAGGATCTGGGCATCATACGCAGGCATGGCCATTAAACCCACTTGTCGTAAAGGTAATAACGCGCATAGGATGGCGGGCGTCTACCTGATCCTCTGTGTTGCTGACCAGAACCGCATCGCTGATCCCCATCTTGGTGCGATTGAAAATGCGCTCGATCTGCTCAGAGATATAGTCCGTGCGCGTACACCCCAGAGCCACGCCAGACTCAACGCGCTGCAAGTCGTCGTGCGTAATCACGTAAATCACGAAGCGCAACTCCTTCTTGTAGGAGCGCTGCTCACTCCCCGCATAAGCATCGACGCGCATACAGATCATGGTTCGCTTTTCCTGCTCGGTTTCCGGGCGGCGCAGAGTGGGGAAGATGTACTTATACATCAAGTCCTCACCGGGGTCGTCGGGATTGATGGCCGCCACAATATTCGCGTCGTGTATGATCTCCGAGCAGATGCGATTTTTCAGGTCGCTGATTTGTCGATCCATTGGCATCAGACCATTCCCACCCCCTGTACAGTCACCATATCTGAGACGCCCTGTGTGTCGGAACGTACCGAGACCATATAAAGCGTGCCCAGCGGAGCATCCAATGCCAAACGTAGTGTCAGCGTGTTCCCTTCCATTGTTCGCGACAAGCCCGTATTATCCACTGTCGTCACGTCCCATACCGCGTCAGGCACCTCGACGGGATTCCCGGCCGCGTCTTCAAATACGGCCGTAAAAGCCTTCGCATATCCACCAGCCCGCAGCACCGGGTCGCCTTCATAGACAATCCGGCACCGGGTTTGTGGTGGCGTTGTGCCTGGCGCTACATAGTTACAGATCCCCAGCTCAAAGTTGTCTACCGTCGGATCATAGGTGTCACTCTTGCACTTGAGCACGAGCAACTTGTCATTCCCGTAGTTCTCCGTGGTCGGGTCATAGCCCGTAATTCGGTAAACCAGCAGAACCGGGTCCACCCCATCATAGCTGACGCCCGCCGCAAAGCGTTTGTCAAACGTAAAATACTTGGTTTCTTCATCGTATGGGAGATAGATCTTATACTGGATCTGTAGCTCGGGCATCAGGTACGTGTCGTTGATGGTGGTGGAGTAAACGCCCGGGTCAAGCACGCCCCAACGCTCTACAATCTTGTCGCCGATCTGGAACTTGAACAGGAGATTGCAGCGCAGCATATACCCTTGCGTATAGACGTCCTTATTCGCCGCCACGTCTGTGACGATCCAGTAGCTATCAAAGCACTGAATTGTATCTCCGGCATAGAAAGTTTCGTTTGCACGTGAAGAGAGTGCGTAACGATCCATGCTTTCTGTTCTGCGGGCGATAAAAGATTGTGGAACACCGTTGCGAGTAGCATCCACTTCATATTCCAACGACCGGTCAAACCACTTTTCATACTCACGTTTTAGTCTTGCTACATACGCCTGCTTGGGGCTGGCAGCGCCGTAGGCGTAGTTTATGATGCGCGACTTCTCCAATGGATTCACGCCGCCACCACCTCCCTAAAAGTCCTCTGTGGGCAGGGACTTGCGTTCACCCGTGAGTCGATCCCGGCACAGATATAGGTTAAGAGAGTTGCGGTTCTCTTCAACCAAAGCCTGGTACATTTGCAGAAACGTCTTGCGCTCATTGGCCGGGGAGAATACCGATTGCTCCGCGCTCGTAAATCGAGTTGCCTGCGCTCGCAGCCCCGCAAAGTCACGGTATAAGTACCGCTCATACTGTAAGTGCGCCAGCAAGTTCTTTTCTTGCGGCGTCAAATCTGCCGCAAACTCACGCGTCTCTGTGTCAAAGTCCGCAAAATTTACGTCGGTCTCGTTCTCGGACGCAACTTTGAGAGCTGCGGCCCGCAAACAAGAATCTGCGCGGGCTTCCGCCATATTCATGGATTGCACAGGGGAGATGCCGTAGTAGTTGAAAAAGTCCTCGTCTTCCTCAACAAGGTCATAGAAGATCGTGTTAATCTCGTCAAAAGAGGTAGGCATAACCGCACCACCTCCTTACTCCGCCTTTTTCGGTGCCTGTTTGCGAGTAGGCTTAGGCGCCGGCTTTGCGGCCGCCGTCGCAGATTCAACCGTCTTGGGGGCTGCCTTGGTTGCCGCCAGTTCTGCACGGAGACGTTCCAGCTCAGCTTCCAGGGTTGCCTGTTTCGCCGCCATGGCTTCGTACTTCGGGTCGGGCGCAGGGGCCGCAACCTTGAAATAATCCGGCGGGAAGGTGATGCGAGACTGCATACGACCGCCACGCAGCTCTTCCCAGCGCTGGCGAATGACGCGTTCCACGCGCTCAGATACGCCATACTGGCCTTCATTCTGAAGTCGCACGAGTACGCCACGATAGCGCTCAATCATCGTATTACTGGTGATGGCGACCACCTGCATCATATTTTCATATGTAGGATGCAGGATGACATCCTCAATATCCGCCTGTGTTACGTAGGTTTTGCGCCAGTTCGGTTTGCGCAGCTTTTCCATCATTTGTGCCATAACGCCATCCTCGAACCGAAGGGTGCCGCGCTCGAACACGGAGGACTTGCTGGCAATGTAAAGCACATCTTCTTCCGGCAGATCTTCTGATCCGGAACGCACCTCATTGGCAGGCGCAACCGTATAGTCGCGATTTAGCCCGTGCAGGATCACGGGACTATGCGTGTCATTGTATACGCGAATGTAACCCATATTGTATCCTTTCTGTATTTAGGGGCGCACGCGGCGCCCCTTATTTGCCCTTACAATCCAAACGCCGGGATTAGGTCGCGGACAGAACGATCTTGGCGACCTTCTCCGGATTGGTGATCGCATAGCCGAAGGTGTAGCCGTTCACCTTGATATGGATCTTCTCGTAGTTAATGTCGGTCTCCTGGAGCACAATGGTCTCACCGCGAGTTGCCATCTGTCCAATGCGGCCAGCAACGCCGAATACGCGATCCGCAGGCATAATGAGAGTGCCGCCGGGCAGCTTCTTCGTGCCAGAGAAGCCGTATAGGTTCATGCCGGCATAGACGCGGGGCAGACCATACTGGTTGAAGTGGTTCTTCTCAGCGTCGGTCAGGAAGTTGACTGCGTTGTCAAGACCCGCAATCGCCTGAATGTACTTGTTCTGACCAAAGGCGATGAGGGAAGTGGTGTCGCTGTCCGCCACATCCATCAGGTAAATGGACAGGGCATCCGCAGAGGTAGCCGTGGGCAGAGCAGCGGTCTCCTCAATATAGTTCGCACCACCATCCACAATGGCGCCGTCAACCGCCGCCATAGTGACTGCGTACTTCTTGTACTCAAAGGCGTCACGAATGTCATTGATCAGATCCGCAACAGTACGGTAGCCGCCGTGGCGAATCTTCTGAAGCGAGATCTCGGTCTCAGCCTGGAGAGACACCCAAGTGGGCTTCATGCTCTTAAAGTCCACATAGGAGCGATTCACGTTACCGCCGGGGATGGCGTCAAACACCTGGATGGTATTCTCATAGCCCTTCTCAAAGCGAATGTCATCGAACTCACCAATGCGGGTGGACTGATCGAACATGGCATCCATAACGGCAGAAGGAAGGGAGACAACTTCCGGGGTGATGACCTTCATGATCATCTGGGAGATCTCGTGGTTCGGGTCGGCGCCAGTACGGCCGATGCCTTCACGGATGTACGCATCCATAGCCTTAGAGATCTCGGTGTCTTCAGCAGACAGCTTCATACCATTAAATCGAACCTGCTCGGCCCATTCGACCAGACGATTGGGCTTCTGGAGCACGGAAGCAATATCAGTGTTCATTCTTCATTCTCCTTTAACTGTAGATTACAGGACGTAGATCTCGTACATGTCGTCAAAATCGGGATCATCGTACTTACCGACATAGACGAAGCCGGCGGAGTTGTCGGTGCCGGCACCAGTGGTGGCCTTGACCAGCTTACCTGCGCTAGCAGTCAGCGGATCGCCGGGGTTCAGGCCCGAAGCGGTGATCTGGTTGGTCGCATAGTGCTCACCATGCAGGGGTACGATCTTGAGCACGAGATCACCATTCTTGATCTCCTCAAAATCCGCGTCGGTGGGGGTAATGGCAGCGTTGCATCCATCAAAGTTCATGGCGACGTCCACGAAGCACACATTGGTGCCAGTGGTGGCGGCAGTAACGGACTTGGTGGCAGGTGCAAACGTAACAGCCATGCCGCGAGTCAGCTCCGCGCCAGCGGTGACGATCTCGATCGGCTTGTTCGTGACGACCTGAAGATTTCTAATCATCTCAAAACTCTCCTTTAACTACGAATAAAATTGCGCACAGCCTCGCCCTTTTCGGACGAAGTGCTCATAGGACAAAAAATTGGGGCAATGACGCGAGCACGATTCTCGACCGGGTCCTTGTCTTTCTGCTCGGAAATCTCAACCGAGGGAGCCTCACGCATGGACTTGACCAGGCGCTCGGCAATCATTCCGTCCACCTTCGCCTTGTCCAGGGCGTCAAAGACGCTCGCCAGCTCCTCGCTCGCCAGCTCCTCGGCGGTAAAGCGGCCGGAATCCTCAGCATACTTGCGCAGTTCAGACACGGCGCTCTCGTGCTCGGCCTGGGCCGCACGGGCGTCCTCTTCTTCGCAGCGCTGACGGTACGCGTCTAGCTGCGCTACAGTTGCGTTCAGATCGGCAATCTTCTGCTCGCTCTCAACGCAGCGCTCATTCAGCTGCGCCACGGTGTCATTGATGTTCAGCACTGACACAGACAGCGTGACGGGCGTAAACTCGCCAACCTCAACGTCTGCTTCCGACACAGTGTAGGTAGCAGACTGGAAGGTTAGTTCATCGTCGCCATCTACATGTGCCAAAATCGTATGGGATTCTGGGAACCAGAACGCAACATATGCCCAGCGCTCATGCTTTTCGCGAACCTTCGCGTAGAGCTTGCTGTAAATGTCGTTGGCAGTCATTTCTGAAACCTCATGAGCAGAACTGGCAAGATCCGCACTCTCCGATGCTTCGGAAACAGTGGGTTCCAGTACCTCCTCGGCTTCCGGCGCCTGCATTTCTGGCGTCTTCTTCTTCATCTCTTCTACATCCTTTCGTTCGGACAGCGACAGCATGTCCAAGATAATGGCGCGGCTCAGATCCGCGTCGGTGCCATCTTCAGCCACGCTCAAGAGCCCAGAGTTCGGATAAGCTGGCTGCACCAATCGACCAAGCAAACAATGTCCAATAAATCGGCCGGAGTGAATAACCTTGACCACTCCGCCATTTTCAACCACAGTCTCTGCATCATCTACAGCAATCTCCCAGGAGGTATGTAGGTCGCCAGACAAGCACCGTGACTCAATTAGTTCTGCCGCCGTATGGAAACGGCGCCAAACCTTTGCTGTCGCTACGATGCACTCCGTGCCATCTACATCCTCGATCCCAACGTCTACAAATGTACCAAAAGCGGAGGTGTCAAACTCGACGTCATTATAGGAATTGCCCGCTTCATCAAGGCGTTCCACAATGCGAACATTATGGCCTGTAAAATCCACAGAACCGTCTGACTTAGCGGCAATCTTGCCGACCAGGGGTTGATCCTTTAGCGTGGACACCCAGGCGTCGATCGTATCGCGATCAAGCCGCACGCCATTCCCATTGACGCTGAAGTCGCACACCAGAAACTTTGCATACAGGGCATCCGGATCGGCCTCCTGTTCACTCAGCCACACCTTGCCGCCCCGCAAAATTACGGTATCCAATGTTTTCACCACCTTCCAGTGACAGGATCTGCTGCGTCTTTATTTCGCCGCAAGCGCAATGCCCGCCGCTTCCAGGAGTGCTCTGCGGCGCTCCAGCACAGCCTTACGGGCCTCTTCCAAATCTTTCAGAAATTCATCCGTGATGGTAAAATAAAAAACCGTCTGATGCTTGTCAGAGCGGTTGGGTCGGAAGTCAACGAGTTTGTGGCCTTTAAGAAAGAGGCCGCGCGCAATATGTGCGTTAAACACAGCCTTGGTCGTGCGCTCTTCTGTGGCGCAATTCTCTGCATTGTACATATGATTCTATCTCATTTCCTCATTATAATCTTGATCGTAGTCTTGCTTATCAGGGTTTTCGGGGTCAGTTTCAGCGGGGCGCCCTGCCTCGCCCTCGGAGTCTCCGGAACCAGCCGTAAAGCTTGTTAGATGTGGCGTGAAGATTTGGTCAATGCCATCTTCGTTTTCCTGTTCTCGACGCATCTTTTCATCCTCAAGGTTAATACCAATGGTACTTAAAGTAGTTTGCATCGAGCAGCCGAGTGTACTGTACAGCAGCTTGGCGTACTCCACCCTCTGTGCGGCATCCAGCATCTCCGCATCAATAATGCGCACAGTGGGGCAGAACGTATAGTCAATGCCATTCTCCATGAGCACTGTTGTATAGAAGTTTTCCAACATGCGCTCAACCTGCTCGCCGATGGCATTGATCTGCTGCAAAAGCACCTGCCACGAGATCTTGACGGTAGAGGCGGACTGCCCATCATCCGGTACGAGGAAAGATACGCCTAGGCTGGACAAGATTTGCCGGGCATAGGCGTTTTGCTTGTCAGTAGAAATTTCCTGCTCTTGCGGGCAGATATATTGGATGGACTCAACGCTCGGGTCGGTCGTGACAAGCACTGTGTTCTGTCGAAAGGCCGACAGGAGATTCTTGTGGTTCCAGGCCAGCAGCTCGAAGTTGCTGGCGCGGTTGGCTCCGGTCATTTCCTTGCGCATGACCTGGTGAATGATTGTCTTGCTCTTGCTGGCAGCGATCGCCATGTCCGCATTGCGCAGAGAGTCCAGGATGACGGCCGAGGTCAGGCATCGGAAGATGTACGAAAGCCCGTAGTATCCACCCTGTGTGTTGACCCGGCACACACCCGTATACGCAGTGGGCATGCGGCAATACTGGTCATTGTTCTTATAGGCCTGTGCAATTTCTGGACCAAAAGCCGCCTCGATCTCTGCTGCGACATTTTCGTAGTAGAGCGCTTTGCCATCCCGAGAGCGAACCACGGTGCGCTGCAAGGCATCCTTGAGCGACTGCATGTTGATCTGCACGATGGGCATAGAGGCTTCCAGATAGGGCGAAATTTCCGCAATGCCCAGTGGGTACTGCGTCACTACCCAGCCTTCGCCGTCATGCCGCAATACGCAAATGTAGTTTCCTTCCGTGTACGTCGTTAAAATGGCTGTGCGGATGAGTTCGCGCACGTTGATTTGCTTGTTAAAATCGTCAATGACCTGCTGCGCCTTTTTGAGTTGGCGCGCTTTATTGCGGTGTTCTCCTACATTTTGATAGGAGAGACGCATATCTGTGTTGATGCTGCTTTGTACAGCACTGACGACTAAGCCAATAATGTCATTCGTGTTGATGTACTGTCGAATGTACCCATTGGCCTCCTGGATTTTCGTCAAATCGAACTGCGCATTCAACCCAACCTGCGCGATGCGGTCAGTGGTCGGCGTAGAGGAGGAAGAGCTGGTATTGTCCAGCACGGAGGACATGATACGGTTCTGTGGGTCGTATGCAGCCACCGCGCCGTTCAGCCATTGCTGCGCCATCTCTTCTGTCATGCGTTTATCATTTTCTGCCAAGTGACTCACCTCCTACGCTCTCCGAAAGAATGAATCCAGGCTGGATGCCTGGAAAGGAATTTGTTCATAATCTACCTTGTCTGTGTGGTATACGTCACGGGAAAGTTGTGTGGCAAAGTAACAGCCCATAGCAAAGGATACATACCGGTCTTTGCGTCGACTCGAACTTTCCGACAGACGAATCATGCCGGTCTGCTCCATGCGCTCGTACTCCAGGTTGACCATTTCGTCAATGAGAAGGTTAGCCTCCATATACGGGGAGCGCCAACGCAGGACCTCGTACTCGTCCTGGGTTGTGACGTATTCCTTGTTCTGCACCAGAATTTCTTCGGCTTCGGATGTAGTGACGGGCAGCTCAATCTTGCCGGAGTTCAATAGCTCCATGACATTGACGGCCATATCGTTGTTGAGACGAAGGTTTGCCGTAATGGCATACAAGTTGCCTTTAGCACCAGCCGCCTGTACGTGACTAGCGATCTCCACATTGTTCATGCACCGCCAGGGGGTGTACTCTACGCCACGCTCATCATCGTACACGACACGGGCGCCGGCGTCATAGACGGAAATACCGAATGACCGGGCGTCCAATACGATATAGTCTGCATCGAAATCCTCTTCGAGCTGCTTGATGCGAATGACCTGCCTCATTGTATCCATGCCGTTGTGAGCCTCCATGTACGGCATCTGGATACGGTAGCTACAACTGCTAACAGAGTCCGCTGTAATGGCCTCCGGGAGCAGGCGCAGGCAGGTGAACACGCTATTGTCGTTCTCGTTTCCGCCCATCATGGCTATATCGCAAGCAATAATGCGAATCTCATCGGTTGTGCGAGAAATGTTGCATTTGTACTTGGCGTCCGTAATGCGGCGGGGATAGAAGACATTCTTGAGCGTCTGACTCTTCGTCAGGATCCCATACGTAAAATATGCCCGCGAGTTTTCCGCAGGCATGAGGTTCTCGTATTCAATTGTCCAAGACAGTGGGTCGGCCGACCGGCAGGCTCGCTCCATGAAGGCACGGGTCTTGATGTTGTGTTTCAGCGTAATAGAGTAGTCGAAGGCCAAGATCGCGCTTGTGCCACCATTCTCCATATCGTTAAAGGCGTCCTCAATTTCTTCCCGCATCCAGTGGTTTCGGAACCAGCTAGAGGAGATGAAGATCGAAGCGGCCTCTTCCGCCAAATCGGTGCGGTCAGCGTATTCTGGACGCTTCAAATATGGTACTTGCCGCACAATCTGAAACGGCTCCAGGATAGAACTAATGATGCTGCGCTCAACCAGGCGGCACTCCTCGTAGACCATGATCGTACTTCGACCGCCGCGGGCGTTCTCACTGGCAGGTACGACTTTGATCGTAGAGCCATTGTAGAAGTACGCCGTAATGTCCGACTGATTGTCCGTGATCTTGCGAATCTCGGCCGCAAGCGTAGGAGACTGGTTCATCAGCTCCACGCCAATCTTCTGTGTAATGATGTTTTTGGCCTGCCCCTTGGTGCCCGACACAATAACGACCATGGACCCCGGGTAGAGGATCGCCTTGCAGCACGCAAACACGGCCAATACATAGGACTTAGCCGCCGAGCGCGCCGCAATACACATGAATTTTGTCGAAATATTGAGCAGGTATAGCATCAGCATCTGGTATGGGTACAGCATGAGCCCCAGATACATCGTAGCAAACCTGTGCATATTTCGCCGCCAATATGTCACCCATAGCAGAAAGTGGTCGACGTGCGACTGGTTGCCCAGCCAAGAGGTGGGGGCAAAACGCTGAGACAGGTTGGCCTGGTACTTATCAGCATACCTACTCATCTTCATCACGCCCCGTTACGCGAAACTCCGGGTCCATGACTTTTTCGCCAGACATGAGATTCCGCAAAGGACGGGTAACAAACCGCTGGAAATATTCACCAAGCCCGTCTGCATCTCGAAAGAGCTTCTTGTCCTTAAAATACTCGGCAGGAGTGTACTGTTCGATGTCACGGATCAGCACACCCACCGGATCGCTTCCTACGGTTTTCGTAGCCGCCGCTTCGCGCTTGAACCTCTCATTAAACTTGGAGCTAACGTCATTGTATAGCTGTGTGAGCTTAATGTAGTCCTGTGTGTTCTTGGCGATGGCAGCGCGGTCGGCGAAGATCTTCGTCTTACACATCGTGCCCAGATTTTGCTCTTCTCCGGCGGTCAGTTCGCCACACCCCTCGCTCAGCTTCTCCCACAGAATACGCATGGTCTTGTATTCTGCGGGGTTGAAGTCGTAACCAAAGCGCGTAATGTCGTCGTTGCTGATCTGGAACTCCTGCTCCGCGTTAACGGCCTCTACATCCTCGTCGTCCGTTACGCCCAGCTCCACACGCTGGCGCTCCAACTGCGTGTCGGCGTATGTTTTTACAGGAGCGTTTGGACCACCGAGGACATTCAGGCGATTAAAATACTTGACAATGCGGCCACCGGCAGCGGCCGAAGCCACAGCGGAATCATAAACTTCCTTATTATAATACTGATCTGTCAGCATACACACGCGCTCAATGGCCTGGTACTCGTCGCCGTTATAAAACTCTAAAAACTGGTGGTAGAGTTGATCCATGCACGCCTTGCACATCGGGAAATACCCATTGTTCCCCTTGAACAAGGAAGATCGAACGCGCAAAAAATTGCCCTGTTGCTGCGTGTAGACTGTCCCACACGCAGCGCACAGGTACCCTTCAGGTAAATCCAGTTTTGGCTTCGTCGTAGATGCGTTCTTCTTCGACTTAATCGCCGTTGTTCGAATCGGCGGCCTCGCCATGCAGAACCACCCCGCTCTTCTGGAGATGTCCCGCTAGACGGATACGTGGAATGCTGCGAGGCGGCACGTAGATTTTATTCCCAGGATTGCGAAAGTCCGTGCTGTATCGCGCTTCGCGCTCGATATGATCGACGATGATGTATCCGAACAGGCGAACATCTTTCTTTTCCTCAACGAATTCCGCAAAAGAATCCAGGAAAGCGCGTGCATAGACAGCACAATTCTTGATCGTATCGCCAGTGCGCTTCGCCATGGCACGGGCAATGTCTCGTTCGGTCATGATTTCAAAGTTCTCAGAAGGCTTCTTCATCTTAGTCATTCTCCTTAAAAATGTATCAATTTTGTCTCGTCAAGCAGGATGTGCCCATCGACGTCCTGCGACAAGTATAGAAAACCGTTTTGTTGCGGTAAGGTCAAATGCCCGTCCGCGTAGTTTAACATGTCGGTTCGGCAGCAACAGCCTTGCTCGTACATAGCAATGCCGCCCTGAAGATAGTAACCCAGCTTATGTGTGTGAGCTAGCACGATTGAGTCGAAGTCGCGATCTGTGCGCAAGAAGTAGTTGACAGCCTTATCCGTGGTCTTTAGCATCGCGGAGGAGTACGCAAGTGGATGCGCAAAAATCGTATGCCCAACCTTACACTTCCAATCGCCCGTATAGATCAACTCCACCTCGTCTTCCAGAACTTCCTGGAGCGAGGCGTATTGCTCAACGCGCCCATTACCGCGGTCAGTGTTTCTGAATCCCATATGGATCAGAAGATCAAGAGGCGAATCCGGCATCAGTGTAAGCAAGTCTTCACTCACCTTGTCGCTCAAATACCGCAACAGCCGATCTTCATGATTGCCTCGCGTGAAATAGACCGTGCGCGGATGGATGCTCCGGATCAGCCGGATCAGATACTCGCGCGTCTGAATGAGCTCTTCCATAAAAGGCACGCGGTACTTCTTCGGAAACGAAGAACAGGACTGACAATCTTCAATGTCTCCATTCAGCACCAGCACGTCTACCTGCCCATAATAGGAAGAAAAGGTTTCGACTGGCACTTGATAGGGGATATGGAAGTCGCTCAGCGCCAAAATACGAGTCGCGACACGCGGAGGAGCATGCTGTTTGCGCTCATATTGTCGCCCACGCTCAAAGGCACGGGCGTCCTTCCGATACGCACTCTCTCCATAGTTCTGCCCTGTGTCTGCGTTGAGCAACGCCGCAATCTGCCGATGAGTCAATCCATAGTTAGCCTTATTGTCATGGAGCCGCACAAAGTAGTCTTCATAGGTTTCATTGGCCTGGCGCTCAAGCACGATGCATTCCTCGCCTTCTGCGGTCATAAGCTTCCACAATCCGGCGCGCCTCTGCATTATTTACAAGTAGGCGCAGCGTGTCGATCTGCTCAGGCACATATCGATGCTTGTGCCGGGCGCGTTTGCCGCGGCCCGTTGTCGCAATGTAGAGGGTAGGATCTACACTGCGAAGAAACTCGGCTTCTTCTCGCGTAATCAAAATCATGTGTTTCTTATCCTTTCTTTTCTCGGGTGATTAGGGGTAAATTTACCTTCCCCTAAATGCCCTGTTTCTCACATCGAGATTTTTGCCTGAATTCAGGCGTTTTTTCTACTTTTTTGAGCTTTCGACATCGACGTTTTTGGGGGATTTTTGCACGCGCCTGTACCGAAAACCGTATAATACGACGTCTCCGGCGGGGTCTTCTACCAGCGTATCTACGCCACCGCGGCTCGCATCCAGCAAATCGTATAGCGCTGGGTTGGCAGTTCCGAACAAAACCTGGAGCACGGACTTGCGTACATCCTTATTCTCCGGCTTCTCAAGTTCTAGGATTAACCAATAGGCCGTCACCTTAGAGAGCGTCATCTTGGAAATCGTCTGAGCATACCGAACGCGGATGTCCTGGGTTTGTTCATAGCGCACATGGGCTTCCATATCTGTGTCCGCCCAAATCATTTTCTCCTGAGCCCGGCAGTCGCGCATGAGGGTCAGGATGCGGTTGACGCGGTTGCGGTTGACGCAATTATATCGAACGTGTTTTTCGAAGATGGAGGAGAGGGGGACGGCATTGCCGGTACGGGAAGTGATGCGGCACCGGTTGAGTGTGTGCTGCACATAGTCCATCGCGGTATGATGAGACTTATAATTGATACGTTTGTTGTCGTAGTACCCTTTCTCGCGCGCAATATAGGAGAAGAAGTTGGGGCGGATTTTGCGGCCGTCAGCGTCTCGCAGCAAGTATTTTTCCTTCAGATTCTTAAGCTCGGCCACGTTGTCGATCGGGAGCACCTTCTTCGCCTTATCGATCTCGCACCCGCTCATAACGTCGAGCTGGGCAATATCCTTGTACATAGCAAGCACTTCCGGGGAGTCCTTTTGCGCGCCTTTGTTCAGCATCTCCCATAAACGAGAATTGAGTTCCTGAGACAGGTTGATAATCTCGCCGATCTTGTTGACACTCGTGCGAATGTCTAGTCCGGCTTTGTCCTCATTGGTATAGTGAAGGGTGGCCTTTGCGGCTTTGATGAGACTAGTGGGTACACGGAAGCCAACATTTCGCTGTGCAGCCTCGATTAGAAGCGCATTATTTGTCAACAATACGGTATCCGAGTCAAAATCGCATCCGCTCAGACGCTGCAACACATTCTCCCCAATACTGTTAATGTAGAGGATTTCAGGAGTTGTTACCATATATATAGAAATATCTGCGCTGTAAATATTTTGCGGAAGCCAAACATTGGCAATCGTGATGTGGGGGCTACGTGATCCCAGCAAAGTTGTATTATATGGGAAGCGAGTAGACATAACATTGCCCGTCCCGAGCAAGGATCGCCCGTCAAATTCTCCAATAGAGGACAGCAGCATTTCAATCGGATTCCCGCATAACACACTATAATTGCCCTCTACAAGAATCTTTCCCTTGCGCAAGTCCTTCACGTAGGATTGCATTAGCTCACTGCGGAAGTCAAAGTATTCCTGCGTTTTCGTATAGCGCTCGTTAATCCCCATCAACTTGTATACGATTTTATTCTTACTCAGCAGAGGGCCATCCGGTTCGTCTTCGGCCGACCAGCCAATGTGCATGCGCAATACGGCCGGGTCGGTCTTGAGCTTGCGCAGGTAGTCCAGCGACGGCTCCAGCAGTTCATCTACTTCGGCCTGAGAAAGTTGTAAGGTGTTAATAAGCTGGTAATGAGTTTGTACCATACGCCCATCGAAGAAGTGCGTGGGCTTCTCATGCTTGACGACGCCGAAAGTTGGTTCGATGTGGTCCAGCCAAGCATTGAAGGACCCGAACTTTAGATACTTGATGCTGGAAGGTGTTGTGATGAGCTTAATGTTTGATAGCCTTGTGGCGCGAGTCATGCCATGAACTTGCTCCACCGATGTGATACCATGATCTGCAAAAAAGCGCTGGATGTCGCAGTTGAAGCAGGCAGACTTAAAGAAGCGGTTGCGCAATAGGACAAACCCATATTGACTATATGGGCCAAGCAAGTCTGTCTGGATGAGTGACTGTCCATCCCAAATTGAGTTTGTCACGTCATGCGCCGTGTACTCTGTGACAATTCGCCCTGCCTCATCAGAACCGGTCGCCACCACGTCGTCCTGGAATGTGCTCTCATAGTCGTCAATGACCAGAATGTTTTCCGGCTGAATCTCAATGGTGCCGATAATGGAGCTCGCCGTTAGTGCAATATATGCCTCTAATCCGGCCAAGTCTACTTGATCGCCATCATGGATTTCTAAGCCGCACAGGTCATATGTGTGCATGTCGGCGTATAACGCCTCGTCGATAAACAGGCACTTCCCAACGCGCGCACTGCCGGAACTACGCTTGTATCGAACATATCTGCGACCATTACAAATAAAGCCGTCCTGATAAAGGATGCGGCGCAGATCAGCTACTGAGATCAACGTATCAATATTTCTGCTCGCGACGTAGCGCCCATCTTCGAAAGTAAAATATTTTCCGAGGATAGACGGTGGCAACGGTTCCTCTACAGTTTGTTCGCACTCGATCCCCAATAGCTCACCGTCGCGCACACAAACATGATCGACGAACTCCATCTCGCGCGCCATGTACCCATTTTTAACGTAGGTGTGTGCTCCGATTTTATTGTACTCCTTGATGGCGTAGTTGAAGGTTACGCAAATCACATGCTCGGAATATTCCTTGCCATTATCGACAAAAGTCAAACGCTTGTTGCGATAGACTTGCTGGTAGACCTCGCGCAGTTTGATCTGGTCGAGAGAGTAGGGGAGAGCGGCATAAAACCGCCGCATGTTCATTTCTCCATTTCGGTAGCATAGAGAAAAGCCGTCTGGATTTGGAGAGACAGTATGGTTGCTAAGATAAAGATCCTTGGCGTCAATGGACGGAATATAAATTGCATCGCTTCTCAAGAGGGTGTCTTCCTTTCCTTAAAAATATGATTACTTAGCACCCGTAAAAGAAATCCGCACCTCATCTGCACCTAGTTCCAATAACTTCGCATACGCCCACTCTGCGGCCTCGGCCAGGTCGCCCATAACACAGTAATCTACGCACCTGCCTTCGTCTAAAATACGTACCTCGTATTCACTCTTCTCGGATAAACGCCGGATTCGGCCTTCCATTAGGGTTTACCTCCTTACCGTAATTAAAAATACCGAGCATCTAACGATAGATGCTCGGTAGAGCAATATAGGGGCTAAGGCCCCATATACGCTGTAGTTTTTTTTACAATCGATAGACATTATTCATTTCGGTGACAAGAGGATAATGTATTGCAATAGGCTAAAATGCTCTGAGTATACGTTCTGGACCGCATCTCATCGCGAGATTTTCGTAGACCCACCGCCTTTAAAATATCAATCGCCCTATTGTACAAGGCAACACATTCATTGTCAGATTGACTACATACGCGTATGATTGGCTTACAGAAACCTTCAACTTTTTTGTTTTGAATAGACGGCATGGGTTTATCGCTTGCTATAAGCCCAATGATCATTAAAATATGCCATTTATACGTGGAATATTTTGAATTAATGCGTTTGTTCCCGACCAATAGTGAAAAACGATACAGTGCAAGGGCGGCCGTGTAGTAGATCACTTCCTTGTTTTTGTCATCGATGAGATCGTCACGCAATGTATCAATCATTCTGGTTGGGTAGCGATAAGCTAGTTCCGGTTTGCGCAAAAACATTGCCCCTACAGCGCGACAAGTATCTCCAATGGAAAAAATACGCGATTTTGGAATCTCAGCGCCTCTATATTGTCCAGAACGACGCTCGAAATAGAGCTTAGTTTCTGCGCCAAGCGTATCTTGTGTAGCAGCAAAATATTGCTCAAGTCGACGAACAAGTTTGGAAAAGGAAAGAAATTGTGTTTCGTCAACGTCGTTTTGACTGTTTGTAGCACGCACTATGTCGGCGGCAACATCCAGATCGGCCGTTTCAATTACTTTAACTGTCAGCGTGGCTTCAGGTATTAGTGCGTCATAGTTTTCATAGAGTACATGACTTGTCTGACAACCGTTAACAATTTGGTAACTTTCCATTGAAATTTTTTCGCTCTGAGTACGAACATCCGGGGAGATAATAGTAACGCCGTTGTTCAGAATCGCGAATTTTTTCTGCTTTTCCGGATCGAGGAGCGTAGCACGAATTTGTTCATTGATCGAATTGTCTTCTCCAAGGAAGTCTCGGACATTTTCTTCAAAAATATGCACGCGTAGCTTCCCATCGTTATCCATTAGCACGGTTTCCACGAAATCTTTGAGCGAGACGACCGCGATATAGGCCTCTGTAACGTCCGGGATCTCGGGATAGGACGACATCCTTTGTGTAGGCATAACCGTTGAAATGGAGCCTAATGCTTTACCATATAGTTCGATAAGCTGCTGTAGCCCAATCAACTCAACATCAACACTATTGAAGAAGCCAGTTGTTGCAACACTTTGCTCGATATTTATACGTGTCGCTTCAATTTCTGCCGAAATTTGATGTGTGCTTGGGCAGATATACTTGAGATGCACATTGGCGCGCCCATTTACAATCTTGGAGACATTTTCGACTAGAAGATTGAAAACATCCCTTTGCTGCTGAATAAATTCACCTTGCGGCAAACGTGGCGTATCCGCAACGAAATCGCACACGCCGTCCCCGAATTTCAACATATCTCCACGATCATAGTGATCGCTTGTCTTTACCTGAATCAAATATAGATCAACGGGCATACTTCGCTTGGGGCGTTTTAGTATGCTTTGAGCTTCGTCAACCGTCAACGCAATCTCTCCATCAATGACAAAGCAGATTCCGTCAATACCAGAATCATCTTCAGCGGAAGTAAAAAGGCTTGCGTCGATTTCTTCTGGGTAGAATGACTTGATGACGCAGTAGTTTGAGAAGATTTCAAACTGCTTATCTTCAGTCAGTGCAGGATCAATACAGAATTCCTCGCAAAAGGACCTTAGATAGCTAGAAAGTATTTTGTGCATATTGCGCCACCTCAGCTCATCAGTACTATTCATATTGATTATACACCTTCCCCTCTAAAAATACCACAAAAACTTATCATTCGACATATTTCCCATCGTCTACGAGACACGCACTCATCTTCGCGTACCATTAGGATTTATTTCCTTGTTAGATCCTGGATGTGCCCGCAAAGTGTCCAGTACAAGTTGTCGGCGGGCTTGGCACTCTTCCGGCGAGGCTAGCGACACATTGAACATTGCATGGGTAAAGTTGCGCATGCCCGCCTTCCAGAGTTCCCAATATACATTGATGTCGCTGTACTTGTTGATTTCTTCGATGCACGGCTCCAAGGCGTAGGAGGAGAAGCGTGCGTTAACATAAGAAACCTCGTCCGGCACGCCAAGTCGCTGGCGCAGAGCGGAGAGCGTCATCACAATATGTGGGCGCCGGAAGTATTTGAAGCGCAGCATTTCGTACAGGCGAATGGAGTATCGGTTCTTGAAGGCCAGTACGTTATAAATGTCATAGCGCAAGGTCTGTTTATTGCTCTTAGAAAGTCCAAAGAGCATAGGCGCCACGGACGGATCAAAGCGCACATAAGCCGCGCACAACCGCTTATTCTCGTGATGAAAGGTGATGTGTCGCTTGTCAAGCCACGAGAAGGTTTCGGCTGGGTAGCCAAGAGGATCAACGATTCCATTTACGTTGGCAATTTGCAGGATGTCACTACGTATGCCCCTATGCAGTTCGTTGCTGCTGTATTTTTTGCGGGGGTAAAAGCGGCATAGATCAAAATACTCGCGTGTCGTCAATGTATATGTTGTATCCGGACTGTCATTGGATTTGATCTTCCCGATCAGACAAAGCAAAATACGGTATTGAGAGATCGTCATGTCATATTTGCTACACGTTATAAGATCTCCGTCTTTGCGAATTGTGCAGGGCTTGCCCGCATAAATGTCAAACTCACGCATGCTCAAACTCCATTTTGCACAAAAGCTGCGCCGCCAATCATAGCGCCATTACCGACATTGTTCCACCCATATTTCTCCATAAAATATAGCTGCCCCTTACCAGTAAGCAAAGGCGTGATCTTGATCTCTACACGGCCACCGGCCTTGTACACCGGATATTCTCGCATCTGCATGAGCCCCATACTGATAGATTTTTGCGTAGGCACATTATCTGTCCCTTTCCGCATCAAATATCCATCCCTGCGCAGTAGTTCGAATAGCTGATGCGGTTTGATGTCAACTCCACGCTGTTGCAAGAACTTCGAGAAATCCCCAATGCGCATACACTTGGACGATCCTCTTACGGTCTCTGCAAACTCTACCTTGGGGCGGTCTTCTTCAATCTTGGCCTCCAGGCGCAGACGTTCCTCTACCGAGTCCGCCAGTGCGCGCAGGGCGCTCGGGTAATCTTGCGGGAGCATGGCGTACATGCCGGTCTTGCGGAGGGTAGGTAGCACTTCGTCAAATACCCAGTGTTCGAATCTAATGGCACTATCGAGGCGAGAATGTACAATGAGGCGATAGACATCCCCTTCTGTAATGAATAGGAGCTTTTGCACGCCACCGTTAGTAGGGGCTTCCATTTTGGAAACCCCTTTGCAGTGCGTATTGACAGCTTTGCTAGGAATCGAATATCCTAAAGCCCGTGCAACATCGGTGCCACAAAACAAAACCTCACCGTTCTCAACGATCGTCCGCACCTTGCCAAATTCCTCGTTCTCAAACACCCGTGTCATCAATTCGTTCATATTGACCTCCCTAACCATTGCTTACTGCCAACGCAGTCTTCTGTTTACCATACTTTTGCACAAAATAGCGCTGCCCTTTGCCCGTAACGAATGTGGTAAATTTCGTCTGAACGACCCCGCCGCGCAAGTATAGGACCGTCTCCCTGATTTCCATCAATCCAGCTTCCAGTGACCTTTGTGTGGGCACATTATCTCCGTTTCGGTACATCAAATATCCATCGTCGCGCAAGCGCCGAAAGAAGCGGGTAGGACCAATATTCACGCCAGTCTGTTTGATGAGCTTGGCAACTTCGCCAACGTGAACGGAATTTTCCGACACCTCAACCGCCTCCGCAAACTCCACCTTGGGGCGGTCTTCTTCAATCTTGAGGGCCAACTGCGCCGACTTCTCGCGCTCGCTCTGGATCTCTTGCAGCAGACGAATGGACCAGGCCGGATCTTGCAGCATGCGTTCCACTGTGTCTGTAGTCATATAAGCGCCGTGCTTGCGAATGCTGGGGATGACTTCGTGTGTAATCCAGCGCTTAAAAGCCTTTGCCGATGGTTTGCGACTGCCAAGAACTAAAGCATAAACACCAGGCTCATTTACGGCAATAACCTCTCGGGATTGCCCACCTGACCCGATTTTAATTCGGGTCAGCTCATCTTCATCCAGCCTGCTGGTCGCCTTGCCCGTATCACTAATCTCTAGTGCTTTGCATACATCTACCGCTACAAACCAAGGCTCACCTTCAAGCATGACTGTCCGCACCTTGCCGAATTTTTCGTTCTCGAATACCTGCGTCATCAATTCGTTCATATTGACCTCCAAAATCAAAGAATTACCGGGCAGCGCAATTGCTACCCGGCGAAAAATAACGGCGCCTGCCGCTTGGAACACCTATTTGGAACACCTATATTATAGTATACTCTAGGGCGAATTTGTGGAGGATGAGCCCGTATCAAAAATTTTCTTTATGGGCCGGCAACCACTTTTCTGCGAACGCGCTTTCCAGCCGCGCCCACAATTCAGCGTCAGAGCCACAAACATCCAATGCTTCATGCCGCCGCACCAACTCCAGCGCATCCCATACAAGGTCAGCAACTCGGTCGTCGCTGAACGCGCCTCCGCCCGAAAATACATCAAACTCGATCTTGGCGATCATTTCGATGTTCGTCATTTAGCCTCCTCACTTTCAGTTGTGACTAAAAAAAATAGTGAGCCATCTGACCCAAACAGATGGCTCACCTATGACCCTGACTCCACGTTGTTCCAATTGACAAGCATTGACCGATATTGTAGAATAACGCCGTGGAACCCGCCGCCGATGTCGAGCATGCTTTACAAGATACTCAATCTCGGCGGAGCGCGGTTAAAGACGGTCGCCTGTCCGTCCCGCGAGAGCGGAAGGGAAGGCGTGTGTATAGCCCTCGCGGGAGATTTTCCCAGGGAGGTGATGTACATAACACTTCAGGATATTTTCTGGATTGTTTCCATTGGCTGGATTATCATCCAGGCATGGGATCGCTTCAGAAAGAAGAAGTGAGCCGTCTGGCCTAAACAGAAGGCTCACCGTAGCGTGAAGCATAGCTCCACTACGTCGTGAATGTCGTATGTTACTGGCGACCGTCTGGGTCTCCGCTACAAGGGATGCTTGTTACCAGCAGGCATTCCTTGTATCTTTATTATAACCTTTAATTGTCGTTTTGTCAAATGGTATAGTCAGTAATCCCAATCCTCCGCGAAATCTTTGGGAATAATGGTCTCGCCGTTAGGCCCAAGCTTAGTTTCGATTTCCTCAATGGCGTCCACGTTTGGCGGAAAGACAGTGCCCCATAATCGAACCATCATCCGCTCCAATAGTTCCAAACGCTCAGCGATGTCTTCCAGATTCGGTTCTTGCTGCATGCGAGTTGCCTCCTTTTGTAGATGTGCGCCATAATGAGGTAAGCGAACGGCCTAGCAGCCGCTCGCTTTTAACAAACCCCGTCATCAAACATGGCTTCTAGCGCCTGCCACACGTCATCCATTGTGCCCCAGTCTCCGAACCCGTCCATATCTTCTTCGCCGCACTCCACATGCCACTCGTCCAGAAACCTGTCTATGCGCCCGTAATAATCACAAGTGTTGTCATCCTGGTGCGTCTCCCCATGGTACTGCCGCAAAATATCCAACAGATCTGCCCACATTGCGTAAAATTGCTTTTCTCGGTCTGTTCTGCCCGCCACAGGAATCATAGTTATACCTCCTTGCGTCCTACTGCCGTAACTACGTCGCACCTGCTGACCTTGCCATTTACGCGGCGTCGCGTTTCATGGACTCGAAACTCGCTGTTCTCGTTTATGTAACTGCGCAGGGCTGCGTACCCACGCTTTCCATTTAAGTGCTCCAGTACCCCGCACTTCGCCGCATAACCCAGAATCTCATTGCGCGCATTCCGTGACGTAATATAGCGATCCTGCGGCACCTGATTGACGGATTTTACAGCCCATGTGTCGGACAAGTATTGCCAGAAATCTTCCTCGCCCAAGGACCAATTATACCGCTTAACCTCCGACAATCCACCCCGCACCAGATGCGCCACAGAATCAAACCAATCGTTGCTCTTAAAGAAGACAAAGTCCTGAAACTTCGCACGTTCTTCCTGGAAATATGGATGAATGCCCGTGCGGTTGCAGGATTCGCGAGAGTAGGCCACTACCAGATTTTCCACGTCAAAGCGGCACCGGCCTAGAAACTGCGTAACATGTAAAGCATCCGGGATCAAAGTCACCACATTGCGGATTCCGCTTTCCTTTATAAGAGTAACGCCCTCGCGCATCGTCGTCGTGCAAAACAACACGTCCAATCTGCGCTCTTCCAACGCTCCGCCGCTGCGTGCCACACACGTACTGGGCAGCATTTGCTTTTCCACAATATAATCGCGAATCGGCTCCATCGTCAGGCGGTACCCCGCGGCATGCCTGCTGACCAGCCCGGCGCTGTTCGGCGTTGCCTGCACAAATTCCGCCAATTCAGCTTTGTCATCGCACAGAACTAGCGTTTTGCCCGGCAAGGTCCCATCCGTCAGCATCTTCACCAGGTTGGATTTGCGCGCCACCCACAAGCGGTTCGCACGATACATCATTATGGGCCGATTCAGCACAGAATGGATCGGGAAGCCGTGGTATTCCGGGTAGCGCACCAGTATATCTTCCGTAGCGGTAAGGCCGATGAACTTGATGTCTGAATAGTGCATGCACATCTTCATCCACACCCGCACAGACACAATGTTGCTGATGAACTCATCTCCAACCAGCGCATGGCACTCGTCAATGACCACCACACGAACGCCAGCCAGCGGGGGCGCCCATGGCGTATTATGGGTCGCCAGCAAATCGATCAGTTTGTCAAACGTCATCAGCCGCAGCTTATTGGCCGAGGCCGGTACCTCATCGACGCCGCACCATCGCGCAATCAGGCGCTCGTCGTCACGGCTGTATTTTACGACTTCTCGGTGGTACTCTTTCGCCTGCTGATCCACCGTGAGTGTGCGGCTTGTAACAAAGAGAATGTCACACGGGGCCACATCCGGAAAAAGAGAGGCGATTCGCTTGGCGACAAAGTAACTCTTGCCGGCGCCACACCCCGCCGCAATCAGATTCAGGCAGTGCGGTTTGAAGTCGTCAGCGTCCTGTACGAGGTCAGAGATGGTGGTGGATGCAGACTCGGGGAAAGGGACAACGGTTCCAGGCATAATCAATCCTCCTTAAAATAAAAATGGCCGGCTTTACAGCCGACTAAAGGGTGTGAACAAAGGGCGTGAGCAAAAGGCGCGAGCAAGGGGTGTGAATGGGGGTGTGAACAAAAAAAGGGGTGCAATCGGCCCTCCAGATTATACCGGATTCACCGAGAAAATTCGGCATCGTATTCTCTAAAAAAGAGGCATATTTGCATATACATTAGGGATCGATTTTTTGTTCACACCTGGACGCCTACTACTGGCATGGGGGAGTGCCGATGGAGGAAAGAGGGGTTGCACCCCCCTTCCCTCTTTTGCCGGAAACGCCTCCGCCAAGCTCCGGCGCCCCCGCCAAAATTCACCCATTCCCCCGCGGCGGCTGGTGTGTGCGGCGGCCTTGCCGCCTAGCCCATACACAAAAAAGGAGGAGAAGCGTGAGCCGCCGCGCGCCTGAAGATGAGCGAAAAAAAAAGCCCGAGCGCGCGGGGAAGGGAGCAGGCCTTCACGTTGCGCGCGAAGGGTTTGGGAGCAAGTTGTATCCTAGTATATTCATCACACTTTCTACTATATATTATATCTTATGAGAAGGAGAAATTTAGAAGACAAATGTTAAACCGAATGTTAAATATAGATTAATTCAGTGCCCATAAAGAAAAAGGGAGCAGTACCTAGGTGGGCGCGGGGCCGGTAGGTGAACGCATTCCCCAACTTTGGGGAGATTAGGTGAAAAAAAAAGAGAAGAAGTCAATTAACTCCTTCCCCTGGATAGCTTCCACGCTTATTTGGCCATACCGTATCGCTCGGTACCGACGAGTCAGTACCGTTCTTCGATAGCGTAAGCACTCGTCTTCGCACGGAAGCAATCCTATTTATTTTATAGCAAGAGTTTATGTATATGTCACTAATTATTTGTTTGTATACTCATAAATCAAAAGGCGGGAGCATATAGCGTAGGCATAGGCATAGTGGAGCATATAGCGTCGGCAAGAGAGCAGGATACAGCCGCGACTGCACTCCATCTTTTGCCCTTACTCATATATAAAGGCTAGAGGCGCTACTTATAGTTATATTTTAACATTTTACAAGATACAATGCATCGAGTCGATATCCCAACTTGGGATATCGAAATCGTTTGATTATATCCTTAACTTGATTATATAATATATTATAGCATATTTTCTAGGCCATGTCAAGTTCTTGCCTGAAAGTATCGATCATACGGGTGGGGGTATGGCCGCCCGTACAAAAAGGAGTGAGGTGAATGATCCTCACTGAGGTTCCTCTCACTGAGATTCCTCTCACTGAGGTTCCTCTCACTCCCTTTTCGGCGTAGCAACCAGTTCCTATCTACCTTCTCTCCACAAATTGCTCATACACAGCTGCTCGCAAAGCTCGCCGTCTTGCTAATCGCGCCGGACAGCGCGTCAATCGCGCCACAGAGAACTCATTTCAAGTTCCTCATAACCAGCCCGCAAGTGGCTTGCTACGCGCGCCTGTACTTCCTAACAATTCCTCCATAAAGAACTAGCTTTTAATTCCTCATATCCTTGGCGCAAATGGCGGGCGTCGCTGCCATTGCCGCTTCCGCCCGCCTATCCTATTTATCTCCACATTTCCACAAATTGCTCATACACAGACCTTCATAACCAGCCCGCAAATATTGCTCGCGGTACCCGCTCGCTGTCCTGTCAATCGACGCGCCACATAGCTGACATACAAAGATCCTCGTAACCCTGGCGCAAGTATTGCTCGCGGTGCTCGCTGATTATTTTATCTATCCGACCACAGGGAGGACATAGCCAGTTGTTCATAGCCTTCCCTTAAGTATTCCGCATCAATCCCCAAGTAGGTCAAGGTGTTCTTCTCATTATAATGCCCCAAGGCATCCGTCACAAACTCGCTGCCATTGGCCCGGAAACCATTATACCCGAAGGTCTTCCGCATAGAGTGCGTCGACAAATGCAGCACCCCCTGCAACCCCAGCTTCTCCGCCACCTTGTCCAGAATCTTCCCGTAAGCATCCACGCTCATGGGGCCCTTCTTCTGGCTCGGAAAAATGTAAGCCTCCGGGTCGTCCAGGGGAATGCCGGCCTCCCGCAAATACGCCTCCAATTCCGCACGCATCCCCTCGTCCAAATAGAACGCCAGCCAGCGCCGGGTCTTCTGGTCCCAGTAGCGAATGCCTGGCCGCACTGCATTATGGGCCGCATCCCACACTTCCCGCACTTGCAGGTTCAGCACATCCCCGCACCGTCTGCCGCTGGCCACGCCCACCTTGAAGATCATCTCATTGCGGGGGCCGTACTTGCCGCCTGCCCGCAAGGTTGCCAGCACTGCCCGTAACAGAGAAGGGTCGGTAATGGGGTCGGCAGCTCGCTTCTCATAGTTTGGCTTCTTGTAAATGCGGCCGGCTTCGCTCGCCGCCGGCACTGCACAGCGCGTCTCGGGGTAGGGGGAAATCTCCGGCACGCTTGCCGCCGCCATTCCAACTACTTGCGCGGCCCCGCGGCCACCGCGGCAATGTCCGTGGCGATACTTTTCCATGTCAATAATCATGATGCGGTGCCTCCTTGTTCGTATTAAGAGTTGTATCTCGACATCAATAGTATAGCACAAAAGATGGATGATATCAAGGAAAGAAGAAGGAAAATAAGCCTGAAATGAGAGGAAATTGTGGTGAAATGAGATCGAGTTTATGTGGTAAATTTGATGTGAGATGGAGGGGGAAACGCTGCCCCGGTTCGACTCAAAAAGTCGCATGTTTGGAAATGTAAAATACCCCCGGGAACACCGAATACCGGAATATGCCCAAAGAGCGGTATTTTTTATCTAAAGATCTTCTCTAGTTGACGTGGTTTCATGTATTTTTGTTGAATATGGCAGGTAACAACCTTGTCAATGCCGACTTTTCCCCATATTCCCGCATGTTTTTCACTGTCAAGCACATTTACTTGACACTATATATTATGTACAT
>ENA-OPCN01000328-OPCN01000328.1-human-gut-metagenome-genome-assembly--contig:-NODE-328-length-45548-cov-5.361132_pt1 | contig 45548 bp, 51 predicted proteins | sample MGYA00241567_ERZ501485 | MGnify/ENA primary metagenome ERZ501485 (study PRJEB25962, sample SAMEA2042579) | human gut metagenome | biome: human gut; feature: human-associated habitat; material: faeces...
GGATATACGCCCGGACGGGCTATCCCGTCACACAGCTCGATGTGGGGCTTTCAACATATCGCCGCTTCGCGGCTGGGGGAAAAGGCTTTATTATAAATGCATTACACTGTGTACGGGGTTTCTGATAATTCCCGCGACTTTGTCGCTCTGATTTTGCTTACGAGAAATCGAAGTCGTCGGTGTCTGAGAGGGAGATGCCTTGGCCGCGGTAATTGTCCCAGAAGCGTGAGGCGGGTATCTCGCCGGCGTGGGTGTAGAATTTCTCGGGCAGGTCGTTCAGGAAATAGAGCCTGTTGTGGTCGGCCTCTCCGTCGGGGTCAATGTCGTCGACTCGGGCGGCTTTGGAACTGCGGTAGACCACGAGGGTGTCCTGTGCGCGTGTCAGGGCCACATAGAGGCAGCGGCGGTCTTCCTCGATGGCGTCCTCACCACCAGCAATCGCCTTGGCCGATGGGTATTGGGTATAGTTGACGTTGACCAGATAGCAGTTCTTGGCCTCGAGACCTTTGGCCGAATGGATTGTGGTCAGTGTCACGCAGTCCTCGGGGTCCTCGTCATTCTTTATGGCTGTCTCGAGCGAGGGGTCGAGGATATAGTCTGAGATGAAGGCCGTGAGGCTCTCGGATGCCTCGGCGATGCGCGACAGCAGGGCGATGTCCTTTGAACGGCGGTCCCAGTCGTCCTTGTATTTTGTCTGCAGAATACGGCTTAGGCCCTTCAGTGCGGCCTCGATGGCTTTGTTTACCTCGGCCTGCATCTCCTTGATATCCATCAGGACGGTAGAGACCGACGAGTCAATGGCCGGATTGGAGTATATCACCTCGACGCACTCGTCGAGGGTCTCCTTGTCGATGATGCTGTCTATGATACGGGCTGCCGTAATCTCGCCGATGCGCGGGAACAGGCACAGATAGCGTTGCCATGCCAGCTCGTCGCGCGGATTGGCCACGATGCGCAGTGCCGACACTATGTCACGCACATGGGCCGAGGCCATAAGGCTGGTGCCTCCGAATATGACATAAGGTATCTTGGCCTCGACGAGACAGGCCTCGACAGCCTTGAGTCCCCAGTTTGAGCGCGACAGCACCATATTGTCCTTGAATCGGCATCCCTCGACCCCACGGGCATCGCGTATACGCATCACTATGTCGCGTGCCTGGTCCCACTCCTGGCGGAAATGATAGAGCACAGGTTTCTGACCGTGGCCGCGGTGGGCGGTGAGCAGCTTGTCGTAGTTGAGGGGCGAGCGCGACAGGAGCCAGTTCGACAGGTCGAGTATCTCCTGGGTTGAGCGGTAGTTGATGGTGAGCTGCCTCACCTCCGAGTCGGGGACTATGGATGTGAAATTGTGGATGGTGCGGAAATCGGCACCACGGAATCCGTAGATGGACTGTGCGTCGTCGCCCACACAGAACAGGTTGCACCGCCCCCAGAACGAGCTGAGAAGCAGGTATTGCAGCGGATTGGTGTCCTGCATCTCGTCGACCAGTATGTGGTCGTATGCCTCGGACATGAAAGTGGCCGCCTGAGGGTTGCGGGAGAGGCCGACGGCGACCTTCTGCAATATATCGTCATAGTCGAGATAGCGGCGCTCGGCCTTGAAGGCGAGATACTTGCGTATCACCTCCTGAAACACCGGCAGACGCTCGAGTATTCGGCGCCGGGTGTCCTCGTCCATCCGCCCGTTGAAGAGGCGCTGCGAGAGTGCGGCAGACAGATTGCAGCGGGCGTTGACGGCATACGAATAGACCTCGGCCAGCTGGTCGGGGTTGATGAAATTGCTCTTCTTGAAATGGCGTCCGCACACGAGCCGGAAGGCACTCTGGCGGTCCTCCTCGTCGATGACGGTGAAATGGCCGAAATTGAATACCGAAGGGTTCTGCTCGATCATCTCCATGCACCACGAGTGGAATGTCTGCCCCTTGAGGGCGCGGGCGTCGCGTGCCACGGAGGCGCGGAGACGTCCCACAATCTCCTTGGCCGATTTGCGGGTGAACGAGAGTATGAGTATGCGCGACGGGTTGACTCCCTTGTCGATCAGATATTTGGCGCGGGCTATGATGGTGCGTGTCTTGCCTGTGCCCGCTCCGGCGAGCACCAGCAGGTTGCGACCCTCGTATGTGGCGGCTGCAAGCTGCTGTGGGTTGAGGGTCGAGAGGTCTGTCGACATCGGACTGCGGGAGTCGTGGCTGGTCATCGGTCGGCGGGATAGTCGAATTTCTTGCGATAGAACATGAAGTCGCGTCCGAGATATTTTTCGCGCACGACAGGATTCTCGGCCAGTTCCTCTGATGTGCCCTGGAAGAGTATCTTGCCCTCGAAGAGCAGGTAGGCGCGGTCGGTGATGCGCAGGGTCTCCTGGGCATTGTGGTCGGTGATGAGGATGCCTATATTTTTCTCCTTGAGGCGGTAGACGATAGACTGTATATCCTCGACAGCGATAGGGTCGACACCCGCGAAGGGCTCGTCAAGCATGATGAACTTGGGGTCTATGGCCAGACAGCGGGCTATCTCGGTGCGGCGTCGCTCGCCACCCGATAGCTGGTCGCCGAGATTCTTGCGCACATGCCCGAGGCGGAACTCCTCGATGAGGCTCTCCAGCTTCTCGCGCTGATACTCGACGGGGCGTCCCGTCATCTGCAGCACGGACTTGATGTTGTCCTCGACGGAGAGCTTGCGGAATACGCTCGGCTCCTGCGCGAGATAGCCGATGCCGTATTTGGCACGCTTGTAGACGGGAAATTTGGTGATGTTGTGCTCGTTGAGGAATATCTGGCCTTCGTTGGGGGTTATCAGTCCAACCGTCATGTAGAATGTGGTGGTCTTGCCCGCTCCGTTGGGGCCGAGCAGACCGACAATCTCACCCTGCTGCACATTGATGCTCACATGGTTTGCCACGGTACGCTTGCCGTATTTCTTGACAAGGTTGTCGGTGCGGAGCACCATTTTCTCGGGCGTCCCCACGGGATATGCCGCAGTCTGCGGGGTGGGAGCGGGCTGCTGTGGCGTGGTGTCTGTAAACTCTTGGCTCATGGTCAGTTGTTTCTGCGCAAGCGCGATTCGATATAGTCGGTGAGGAGCTGTATCGCCACCACATTGCTGCCACCCTGCGGCACGATGAGGTCGGCGGTCTTCTTTGAGGGCTCGATATACATCTCGTGCATCGGCTTGAGCACATCCTGATAGCGGTTGAGCACCATCTGGGGTGTGCGGCCACGCTCGACACAGTCGCGGGCGATGACACGTATCAGCCTCTCGTCGGCCTCGGCGTCGACAAATACCTTGACATCGAGCATCGAGCGCAGGGTCGGGTCGGTGAGCACGAGGATTCCCTCGACTATGACCACCTCGCGGGGCTCGACCGTGATGGTCTCGGGCTGACGGGTGCAGGTGAGGTAAGAGTAAGTGGGCATCTCGATGGTCTTCCCTTCCTTAAGCTCTCTGAGGTGGCGCACCAGCAGGGGCCACTCGATGGCCGCGGGCTCGTCGAAGTTTATCTTGCTGCGCTCTTCGACGGGAATATGGCTCGAATCCTTATAATATGAGTCCTGAGGCAACACGGCCACCTCGCCCTGTGGGAGCGAATTGATAATCTTGTTGACCACTGTAGTCTTGCCCGAGCCGGTGCCTCCGGCTATACCTATTATCAGCATTGTGCGGTAGAGTTTTTTTGTTGTTCATGCAAAGTTAGCGACACACGGCGTAATTTACAAGAAAAACAAGGGGAAACTGAATCGCGCAACCTGATAATCGCACTCAGATACGCCTCAGTTCGGTCTGAAGCAGTTCGAGAAACCTGGCGGCGTGCGCGCCGTCCATCTGCGTGTGGTGAAACTGGAAGGAGACTGTGAGTGTGGTCCTGAGCAGCCCCCGCCTGTACCGTCCCCATATCATGAAAGGATTATTGAATATGCCGCTATACATTCCTATGGCTCCGTTAATCACAGTCGATGTCAGGGCGGATGTCCCTATGACCATGCGGTCGGTGATGTCGTGGTTGCGGCATGTGCGCGCTACCTCGCGGGTCAGCCGCAAGTAGTCGCGGTCGAATGTCTCGAGCTCAGGGCTAAAAGGTATGTCACATGAGCTTACCTCCCCGCTCGAATTGGCGACTATGGTGTTAATAGCCAGCGCGTCATATCGTATCAGCTTGTCACCGACGGGGAGTGTGAAAAACTCTTTGACCTGCGAGGCCGCACGACCTATGCAGTAGCACATAAGCATATTGAATTTCAGCCCTCTGCGGCGGCTCAGTCTCAGTGTATCCGTGATATCAAGGGTTTTGATGAGTGTGACCATCGGCATCGGGGCGTTCATCCACATCTCAAAGGCGTATCTCCTTGTGGTCTCTGCGGGATTAATCTCTTGCATTTTTTGCCGCGAAGTTACGGAGAACTTTCCGCTCAGGATAGAATAAACCGGACATCCTGAAGATGTCACTCTCCAAATGCCCGGAGCGCACCGGGCGTGAGGCCGCTGAAACGGCGGCACTCCCTGACGAAGTGCGACTGGTCGGCATATCCGGCCCCGGCAGCGACTCCAGCCAGCGTGGCATCTCCATGCCGCAATAGCTGTAGGGATTTATGGAATCTCACGACCGAGGCATATTCTTTGGGCGCCATACCGACATGATGGCGGAAGAGGCGGTTGAACTGTCTCACGCCCAGACATGCCTGTCCGGCAAGTGCCGATACCGTATTGTTCGGGTTGGATGCCAGGGCATCGACCGACGCACCTATACGGTGGAACTCCCTGAGATCCATACTGTCGAGCGACGACAACAGCCAACGCTCTATCAGTCCTATGCATCTGCCGCTATCGGGTTGACTGAATATCGTGTCGGCGAGGTGGTTGAGGGCCGGATTGCCAAGAGCGGTGCCATCAATCTCCATATTGTAGAACAACTGCGGGGATGTACCTATAAAAGTCCCGATTGTATGAGGCCTGAACACGATGGCGATTGTATCAATATCACCGTCGGCAGCAACGTGGGCCGGGAAATCGACCTGCCCGCTCACAGTCAGCCGGGGATGCGTGACATTCAGCTCGGAAATCCTGAACCGCGTGCCCCGATGGAAGAGTATCTGTGTGCAGCCGAGGGGAAAGGTGAGGGTGTCAAAACACCCGCATCCGCGCGCCACCCAGTAATGGCTGATATAAGGTCTCAGTGATACGCACGGGGTGTGGAGGGTAAAGACTGGTACAGGCATGATTTGATTTGGCGGGTGCTGTTGAAAGGTGCAAATCTAACGCTTTTCCTCCGGTTTCCAGTATGTCATGTCAACCATTTAACATATTTTTTTAGTGGCCCTATATTTCAATCAGACATACGATTGGATTTGGCCGATTGTCGAAAATGTCGTAACTTTGCGTACTGAAAACGATAAAACCATATTACTACAATAGCATGAAAGCATTTGTATTCCCAGGACAGGGTGCCCAGTTCGTCGGAATGGGCAAAGACCTGTATGACAATAATCCTGTTGCAAAAGAGATGTTCGAGAAGGCAAACGAGATTCTCGGATTCCGCATCACAGACCTCATGTTTGCCGGTACAGACGAGGACCTGCGTCAGACCAAGGTGACACAGCCCGCCATATTCCTCCATTCGGTCATCCTTGCCAAGACCATGGGCGAGGAGTTCGAGCCTGCCATGGTTGCCGGACACTCTCTCGGCGAGTTCTCTGCTCTCGTTGCCGCCGGCGCACTGAGCTTTGAGGATGGTCTGCGCCTTGTCTCGGCCCGTGCACAGGCCATGCAGAAGGCTTGCGAGATCAATCCCTCGACAATGGCCGCTGTCATCGCCCTTCCCGACGAGAAGGTCGAGGAGATATGCTCGGGCATCGACGGCACCGTGGTATGCGCCAACTACAACTGCCCGGGTCAGCTTGTAATCTCCGGCGAGGTCGATGCTGTCGACGCAGCCTGCGAGCAGCTTAAGGCCGCAGGTGCCAAGCGCGCCCTCAGGCTTAAGGTAGGTGGCGGTTTCCACTCGCCCTGCATGGAGCCTGCCCGTGCAGAGCTCGCCGAGGCTATCGAGAAGACCGAATTCCACACTCCCGCCGTTCCGGTATATCAGAATGTCGATGCCGCTCCCCATACCGATCCCGCCGAAATCAAGGCCAATCTCGTGGCACAGCTCACCGCTCCCGTACGCTGGACACAGAGCGTGAAGAACATGGTGGCCGACGGTGCCACAGAGTTCGTTGAGGTCGGTCCCGGCAAGGTGCTTCAGGGTCTTGTGGCCAAGATTGCCCCCGGAACAGCCACCTCAGGACGTCAGTAATATCAAGATAAAAGCCAACGTCAGTAATATACACAAGTTTAGATAGAATGTTTTTTATGCCGGAATACGTGCTGTATTCCGGCTTTTTTAGTAACTTTGCAAAAACAGCTTTACAGCCTGTAATGAAATAAATTCACCGATATGAAAGGCATAGTCCTTGCCGGAGGTTCCGGCACAAGATTATATCCTATAACCAAAGGAGTATCCAAGCAGATGCTGCCGGTTTTTGACAAGCCGATGGTCTATTATCCCCTTTCCACGCTGATGCAGGCGGGGATAAGAGAGATACTCATCATCTCCACCCCTCAGGACCTGCCCGGATTCAAGCGTCTGCTTGGCGACGGGAGCGATTTCGGTGTGAGCTTCACCTATGCCGAGCAGCCGTCGCCCGACGGGCTCGCGCAGGCCTTCATCATAGGGCGCGAGTTCATCGGCGACGATACGGTATGCCTCGTGCTGGGCGACAACATCTTCCACGGCGCCGGATTCTCGAAGGTGCTGCGCGAGGCCGTCAGTACGGCAGAGGAGGATGCCAAGGCCACCGTCTTCGGATACTGGGTCGACGACCCCGAGCGCTATGGCGTGGCCGAGTTCGACAGGCAGGGCAACTGCCTCTCCATCGAGGAGAAGCCCGAGCACCCCAAATCCAACTACGCCGTCGTCGGCCTCTATTTCTATCCCAACAAGGTCGTCGACATCGCCGCGCATATCAGACCCTCTGCCCGCGGGGAGCTTGAGATCACCACAGTCAACCAGGAGTTCCTCAACTCGGGCGAGTTGAAGGTGCAGACCCTGCCGCGCGGGTTCGCATGGCTCGACACGGGCACGCACGACTCGCTGGCCGAGGCATCGATCTATGTCGAGGTGCTCGAGAAGCGCCAGGGGCTCAAGATAGCCTGCCTCGAGGGGATAGCCTACCGCCAGGGATGGATAGGGCGCGAGAAGATGGTCGAGCTGGCAAAGCCGATGCTCAAGAACCAGTACGGACAGTACCTGATGAAGGTCGTCGACGAGATAGACCGCACAGGATTCGATAACCTTGACTGAGAGTCAGACAATGGAGGTAATCAAGACAGACATCGAGGGGGTCGTGATAATCGAGCCCCGCATATTTAGGGACCCGCGGGGCTATTTCTTCGAGAGCTACTCGAAGGGGGAGTTCGACGGGAAGGTGCGCCCCGTCGATTTCGTGCAGGACAACGAGTCGTGCTCGGTGCGCGGCGTTATGCGCGGGCTGCATTTCCAGCTCCCGCCGTTCACGCAGTCAAAGCTCGTGCGCTGCGTCAGGGGCGCGGTGCTCGACGTCGCCGTCGACATCCGCAAGGGCTCGCCGACCTTCGGGCGGCATGTGGCCGTGGAGCTGACGGAGGAGAACCACCGCCAGTTCTTCGTGCCCAGAGGGTTCGCCCACGGCTTCGCCGTGCTCTCGGACACCGCCGTGTTCCAGTACAAGTGTGACAATTACTATCACCCGGAGGCAGACGGCGGAATCTCCATACAGGACCCCTCGCTCGGCATAGACTGGCGCATAGACCCCTCGCAGGCCATCCTCTCGGACAAGGACCTGCGCCATCCGCTGCTCGCGGACTTTGAATCACCTTTCGACATCGACACAGACCTCTACAGCAGATGAACATACTCGTGACAGGCGCGGGTGGGCAGCTCGGGAGCTGCCTCCGCAAATCCTCGGCCTTCTCGGCCGACAGATACATATTCACCGACGTGGCCGACCTCGACATCACCGACGCCGTGGCGGTCAGGAAGATGGTGGCGGACAACGGGATCGACATGGTGATAAACTGCGCGGCCTATACCGACGTTGAGAGGGCCGAGGATGACGCGGAGCTCGCCGAGCTGCTGAACGCCACCGCGGTGCGCAACCTCGCCGGGGCCGTCAGGGACAGCGGAGGGACCCTGGTCCACATCTCCACCGACTACGTGTTCGGCAAGGAGCCCTACAACGTGCCCTGCCGCGAGGACCAGCAGGGCACGCCGACAGGCGTGTACGGCCTGACGAAGCTGCACGGCGAGCAGGCCATACGCGAGTCCGGGGTGAAGGCCCTCGTCATCCGCACGGCGTGGCTCTACTCGGAATACGGGAGGAACTTTGTCAGGACCATGCTCGGCCTCACATCCACAAAGCCGGAGATCAAGGTCGTGTTCGACCAGGCGGGGACACCGACATACGCCCAGGACCTGGCGGACGCGATATACGACATCGTGGAGCACAGGAGGTTCCGGGGCAACGAGGGCACCTACCACTACTCCAACGAGGGGGTATGCTCGTGGTACGATTTCGCGAAAGCCATCGCCGCGATGGCCGGGAACACTGCGTGCGACATACGTCCATGCCACTCTGACGAGTTCCCCTCGAAGGTCGTGCGCCCGGCATACTCGGTGCTCGACAAGACGAAATTCAAGGAGACATTCGGCCTGGAGATACCCTACTGGACCGACTCGCTCAAGAAATGCATAGAAAACCTGAAAGGAAATGAAGCGTAACATACTCATCACCGGCGGAGCCGGATTCATCGGCAGCCATGTCGTGCGGCTGTTCGTCAACAGCCATCCCGACTACCACATCGTCAACCTCGACAAGCTCACGTATGCCGGTAACCTGGCCAACCTCAGGGACATCGAGGACAGGCCGAACTACACGTTCGTCCGTGGCGACATCACCGACCTCGACATGATGCGCGAGGTCATCCGAGGACACAGGATAGACGGCATCATCAACCTCGCGGCCGAGAGCCACGTGGACCGCTCGATAAAGGACCCGTTCACCTTCGCGCGCACCAACGTGCTGGGGACGCTGTCGCTGCTGCAGGCCGCCAGGGAATACTGGGAGTCGCTGCCTGAGGGATATGAGGGCAAGATGTTCTACCACATCTCTACCGACGAGGTGTACGGGGCCCTCGAGCTGACCCATCCCGGGGGTGTGGAGTCGCCCTTCACCACGGCGGCGTCCTCGGAGCACCACCAGGCATACGGCACCGAGTTCTTCGTCGAGACCACGAAATACGACCCCCACAGCCCCTACAGCGCCTCGAAGGCGTCGGCCGACCATTTCGTGCGCTCGTACCACGACACATACGGCATGCCGGTGCTCATCACGAACTGCTCGAACAACTACGGCCCGTACCAGTTCCCCGAGAAGCTCATCCCACTGTTCATCAACAACATCCGCCACGGCCGTCCGCTGCCCGTCTACGGCAAGGGTGAGAACGTGCGCGACTGGCTCTTCGTCGAGGACCACGCCCGTGCCATCGACCTGATATTCCACAAGGGGAAGGTGGCCGGGACATACAACATCGGCGGTTTCAACGAGTGGAAGAACATCGACCTGATCCGTGTGGTCATCCGCACGGTCGACCGCCTGCTGGGGAATCCCGAGGGCCATTCCGACCGGCTCATCACCTACGTCACCGACCGTCCGGGCCACGACAAGCGCTACGCCATCGACTCGCGCAAGCTGCAGCGGGAGCTGGGCTGGGAGCCCTCCCTGCAGTTCGAGGAGGGCATCGAGAAGACCGTCCGCTGGTACCTCGACAACCAGGAGTGGATGGACAACATCACCTCAGGCGACTACGAGAGATACTACGACGAGATGTATTCGGGCAGATAATCATAATGACAGATGTAATATCGGATAGGGACGTCCCGCTCCGTCGGTCTCGTCGTGTCCGATAATATGGAATCCGGCGTCCAGATAGAATCGCAAGGCTGCCGGATTCTGTTCATTTACATCAACGAACCTCGCACCATTGTCGCGGGCAAATCCAATCAGTGCGGTGCCGTATCCCATACCGCGCATGGACGCGTCGACAAACAGCATCTCTATCCTGTCTTGCGCCAGGCCGATGAAGGCCGTGAGACGGCCATCGTCCTCGACGGCATACAGACTGACCGCAGGAAAATAGTCAGGAATCAACGCGGCTTTTATCTCCAGGACAGCCTTGTCGGTGAGGAAACCGTGTGATGCCCTCACCGAGCGTTCCCATATTCCACAAAGGGTCTCATATTCGCCCTCACTGCATTCTATAATCTTACTCATGGCGCAAAATTAGTGATTTCCGCCGACGTACTCAAATATAATTATTTCCATGATAAAGATGATGCTCATAGCCGGGGCAGGTGGGTTTGCCGGAACCTGTTGCCGTTTTCTGGTTGGACGATGGTGTTCGACATTGTTCCACATGACATTTCCTGTCGGTACATTTCTGGTCAATATCATTGGCTGCTTTCTCATAGGTCTCGTTCTCGGAATGCTCGAGAAAAGTGCTGTGATGAGTACGACCATGCGTCTTCTTCTCGTCACCGGATTCTGTGGCGGCTTCACAACATTCTCGGCTTTCGCAGACGAACTATGGAGACTTGGCAACAAAGGTGACTGGACTACCTCTGTCATCTATCTGGTCGCCTCAATCCTGGTCGGGGTGCTCCTTGTCTGGGCCGGCAGGGCATTGATAAGATAGTATTGCAAAGCCGAATGCACTGAATATCCAAGGGACAGATACGCACTGACGTGTCTGTCCCGGTTTTTTGGCATTAATTTGTCGGTGTGATGGGGATGTATTAAGGAATTTTGATTATTTTTGCAGAAAATATAATCTTACTGATGAAGAATCTTGTTACGAGAGCGCTATCCGGCGCCGTATATGTGGCCCTCATATGTGCCGCCGTGCTATTGGGCGGATGGTGGTTCATTGCACTTTTCAGCCTTTTCGCCGTGTTGGCCCTCAATGAGTTCTATGGTCTCAGCAACGGGCCGGAAGGTGGAGAGAATACCACCACACTCATAATTGATGTTGTCGGTGGACTTGTCCTTACGGTAGGTCTGGGATGTGTCAATATCGACTCGCTGATGCCCCCTTTGGCCATACGTCTTCTCGGAGGGACATTTCTCACGCTCTATCTGCTGTATCTTGTGATACGTCTTGTAGCTCAGATATATACCCGCGAGCAGTCGCCGCTGACCAATCTCGCCTTCTCATATATGGGACAGATGTATATAGCTCTGCCGCTGGGACTGATGGCGATGTACTATACATTTGCTGACGGCCCCTGTCTGCTGCTGGCCATGTTCATAATGATATGGCTCTCTGACACAGGCGCCTATCTCGTCGGCTCGATGATAGGCCGGCATAAGATGATACCCCGCGTGTCGCCGGGCAAGACGTGGGAGGGCTTCGCCGGAGGCGTGCTGTTTGCTATCGGATCGGCGTTCGTGTTCAAGTACTGCTTCCCATGCTACTACTCAAGCATATCCCTTGTCGCTCTGTGTGGCATGGGACTGGTGGTGAGTCTGTTTGCCACCTGGGGCGATCTTGTGGAGAGCCTCATCAAGCGTACGCTCGGAGTGAAGGATTCAGGCTCAATAATGCCCGGACACGGGGGAATACTCGACCGTATAGACTCATTGCTTCTGGTCATTCCCGCCTCGCTGATATATCTGATTACGATAAACATATATTTCTGATTCATACTTACTTTTTCCATAATACACACATGAAAAAATTCATTCTCCTTGCCGCCGGTACGCTTGCGGCACTTACGGGATGTGATTCGGCCAAGCACAGTGCTGACGCTCCCACCGAAGACGATGTGATACTCCACGCATGGTCGTGGAGCTTTGACACAATCGCTGCCAACATGAAGGATATAGCCGAGGCCGGCTATGCCTATGTGCAGACATCTCCCCCAAATACCTGCTTCGTGGGCGAGGACGGGGGCATGGCCCTCTACTCGCAGCCCGGCGACTCTGTAAAGGGCAAATGGTACTATTATTATCAGCCCACAGACTGGAAGATCGGCAACTATCTGCTTGGCACGCGCGACCAGTTCAAGGCCATGATGGATTCGGCTGCCAAATATAATGTCAAGGTCATTGTCGACGTGCTCCCCAACCACACCGCAGTCGACCATACCGCAGTGCTTCCCGACCTCGATGCTGCTGTCGGAGGACATGACAAGCTGTTCCACGCCAACGGATTCACCGACATTATTGACTACAATGACCGCTACCAGTGCACCACCGGCAAGATGGGTGGTCTGCCCGACGTCAATACCGAGAATCCCGATTTCCAGAAATACTATATGGCATACGTCAACGACCTGCTCAGCCTCGGCGTGAAGGGCTTCCGTTATGATACCGCCAAGCATATCGGTCTTCCTTCAGATCCGCTCGACTCGCTGGCCGAACGAAATAATTTCTGGCCCGTCGCACTGGGTATGGAGGAGGTTGACGGCGTGAAGCTGGCCGTCCCCGGCGACTCCCTCTTCATCTATGGCGAGGTTCTCCAGGACAAAAATGTCAAGGAGGACGAATATGCCGAGCTGATGCGTGTCACCGCAAGCGGCTATGGTCATGCCCTCCGTCATGTGCTTGAGGAGGGCAATTTCGGTGCAGACTCGCTGATGTCATGGCATCACAAGGCTACCCCCGACCGTCTGGTGACATGGGTAGAGAGCCACGACACATACGCCAACGAGCATGAGTCGGCCGGCCTCTCGGACGAGCAGGTGCGCATGGGCTGGGTATTTCTCACCGCACGCCAGCACGGCACCCCGTTGTTCTTCAGCCGTCCCGCCGGAAGCACCCGCGAGAACTATTGGGGCAACAACCGTGTCGGTGCCCGCGGCAATGACGAGTTCAAGCATCCCGAGGTCGTGGCCGCCAACAATTTCCGCCGCGCCATGCATGGTCAGCCCGAGAATGTCGTCGAGGCAAATTCCGGTGCAGTCGTGGGTGTAGAGCGTGGCACCGCAGGCGAGGCCCTCATCAATATGTCGGCCCAGCCTCAGACCGTGGATATGCCCACTGTGCTTCCTGAGGGGACATATACCGACAAGGTAAGCGGAAACACTTTCGAGGTCAAGGGTGGCAAACTCACCGGCTCGCTCGCACCCCTCACCTCATATATCCTGATGAAATAATCTCTGAATCATAACGTAACGATAAAGGTTGAAGTGCTTTCGCAAGGACTTTGACCTTTATTGTTTTTACCGCATATACCATGCCATGCTCGACTGATTTCATAGACTCTCTGTGCGCAGCTCTCACTCCCCTCGGCGAGGTCCGCGCCCGCAAGATGATGGGCGAATATGTCGTATATGTCAACGGCAAATGCGTCATCACCGCCTGTGACAACAATGCGTTTGTCAAGAAACTCCCCTGTATAGCCGATATGATGGCCGACGCCGAGACGGGCTCACCCTATCCCGGCGCCAAAGAGGCGTATATACTCGATATGAGTGATACGCGCCTGGCGTTGAAAGTTGTCGATGCGCTCTGGGAGGTACTTCCTTACCCTAAATCAAAGAAGAAACAAAAGTAGCCGTCCTCTTTACTCTTTAAACTCTCCTCTTTAATCTTTTAAACTCTCACACCGCGAACTGCGGGAAGAGGGTAATGAAGTCATCGAGGGCCTCGGATGCAGACACGATGATGGGATCTCCCTGGCGGTTGCAGTATATGACCGAATCGCCGTGGAGGGCCTTGTCGCGGAGCATCTTGTCGTGAGCCTTCAGGAGGCTCTGCTCGACGCGCTTGCGGAGATTATCTTTATCCTTGTTTGACATGATTGGCTATGTGGCGGAAGGTTTTAGGTAGGAATATTTTGTCTGAGCAGGCTATTGCCACGGGATAGCGCGAGTTGTCGTAGATGGTCCAGTCGTCGACAATCGGCATGAAAATCTCGAAGAGATTATGCAGTCCGCGGTAAAAGCGCTGACGCACTGTGGCGGGTGGGATGTTATGGCCTCCGTTGCGTACGCGCTGTGCCACACGCGAGATGGCAAGCTCGGGAGACGGAAGCCAGAAAAACAGGAGGATGACCTCATATCCGGCGGCATGGGCCCGGCGCACTGTATTGCGATACGAGCGGGTGGCAAGTGTAGTCTCGATGGCGAATGTGCGCCGCTCGGCTATGAGCTGCTGTATACGTTTCAGCATAAGGCGTCCGGCCTCGATGGCCATTTCTTCGGGGTTGAATGGCGAGAGACCGCGGGCAATCTCGTCGGCATTGACAAATTCGCGGCAGTCGAGAGCGTCAGGCAGTACCGTAAACGATGCGGTGGTCTTGCCAGCACCGTTGCATCCGGCTATGATATAGAGTCTTGGAGGTGTCATTTGGTTGAGGAGAATAAATAGATGAGAGAGTGTGAGTTTTTGGTAGTTCAGTCGGAATCTTCGCGGATAAGCTTTGCAATTTCGGTAACAAACTCTTCGGCACGCGGTCGGTATGTATCGAACGTTTCTCTGTCACTGAATACGAAATCATCATAGTCGCCTGCCTGTCGGTTGTCAAACAGTATGGCGAATGTCTTTCCGTATCGGGCATCAAGTCTGCCTGTCATTATGAAATTGAGAGATAGCATCCTGCGGATGCCTGCATGTGTAGCACATTCAAGTTCGTTATGAAGCATCAAGGCAGAGGCGGCATAATATGCGGCATAATAGAGACGGTTCATAGCTGTGACGAAAAAGTTTCCTTCGGCTACATAATCCGCTTCCTGAAGAGTAGAGTACGCTCGCTCCAGACGGTATTGAACCAAAGCTTTGCGTGATTTTGGATCAAGTTTGTCTTTCATATCTCTATGCCCTCGTTGTTGATGTTGACGGTGAACTGTGTCTTGCGGCTGTCCCACATGCTTCTGAGTAGAATTACAGGTGAAATCATTACATCGTTTGCCAGTTCTATCTCGTATAGGCGTCCACTGAGCTCATCGCGTCCTTCTACATACCGTTTTGCCCATGTGTTGTCAGGTAAGAGTATCAGTAAGTCGATGTCAGAGTCAGAGCGAGCCTCCCGACGAGCCTCGGAGCCGAAAAGTATGGCCTTTGCGTCGGGGGCGAACTCCTTGACGGCGTTCGAGATGGATTCGATGACCTTTGGGTATCTCATAATCGGCAAAGATAGTGAAAAATTATGCTTTCTCCTATATAATATCAACCAAAATTGGTGGCTATTAGTTTGAAGCGGCCGTCGATATATCTGAAATCGAGCAGTCCCATGGCGTGGAGGGTCACGGCGAGCTCCTCGGCCATGACCCGCGACAGGTGGGCGCCCACCATAGCTTCCTCGATGTCTGCCCCGCCTTGACGTGCGGCCATCGCGAGCATGATACGGGCGTTTGCGTCGAGGCTGAGTGCCGGGAGGGTATCGTCGGACGATGCCCTACGCCATGCGCGTACCATCAACGGTGTGGCCAGGATATTCTCGTCGCGCACGCGATAGTACGCCTTGAGCTGTCCGTCAGCCTCGCGCACACAGACAGGGCGGAGCTTTGACGGCTCTATCTCGACACGCACCACCATGAGTCCACCCTCGACCTTGAAGGGTGTGACGCGAATCTCTTGCGGAGGCACACAGTGCATCTCGGCAGCCTGTTCAATCATATAGACATCCTCCTCGGAGCGTACACCGGCTATGTTGCCGTTGTCCTTGACCCCGACCAGCAGACGGCCTCCCGAATGGTTGGCGAAGGCCGAGAGCGACCGGGCTATCTTGCGTGCGTCGGGGATGGCAAACTTGAAATCCTGCTGCTCATGCTCTCCCTGCTCGATGAGCGAGGCGATGTAGTAGGAACCCTTTATGCCCTTGAGGTCTTTCACTCTGCCGGATAGTTGAGGTTTTCGGGTGCGGGAGAGGCAAGCACCTCGTCGAGATATGTGCGCGCGGCCTTGCGTGCGTCCCCGAGGTTCATGAACGACCAGTTGCCGCAGTCGCGGGGAGTAGCCCCCGGCACCTCTCCATCGAATCCGGCTACGAACTCCATTGTCTCGCGCAACAGTGGCAGTATGTCGGAGGGTTCAAGCTCGCCCTGCATGATGAGGTAGTTGCCCGTACAGCATCCCATGGGGCCCCAGTAGACAACCTTCGGAGCCCATACGGGATGATTGCGCAGATATGTCGCAGCAAGATGCTCGATGGCGTGCAATGCCTCGGGCGAGAGTGCGGCCTGACGGTTGGGCTCCGTCATGCGGATGTCGAAAGTGGTAAGCGTGTCGCCTGACGGTGTCATGTCGCGTCGCGACACATATACGCCCCTGAGGAGGCGTGTGTGGTCGATGGTGAAGCTTGGTATCTTTTTCATGTCAGGCAGGGAGGTTTTCGAGCAGTTTCTTGACAAGGGTGAAAGAGTGGGCGGGGGCATCTTCCCAGAAATCCTCGTACTGGCGCGAATTGTCGTGCGAGCACCAGGGTGAGTCGCTGATTACGCGCATGCAGAAGAACGGTATGCCACGGTGGCAGCATACCTGGGCGATGGCGGCAGACTCCATGTCGATGGCCTTGACGTCGGGGAAATGTCCGCGTATGGCCTCGACCTCCTCGCGGCGCGAGATGAAGAGCTCGCCCGAGCATATCAGCCCGCGCTTTATCCCCTCGCCGTCCGGGATGATGTCGGCAAAACCGGTGGAGGGAAATAGCCTTGGCGAGCCGGGAACGTGGCCCCATTCCTCGCCTATGCACCAGAAATCATGGTGAGCCAGCGATGTGGCGATGACCGTATCCATCACGGCCACATCCTCTCCGGCTCCGGCAGCCACGCCGGAGTTGATGACGAGTGCCGGATTGTAGAGCTCGGCCATCAGTGTCGCGCCCATGGCGGCGTTGACCTTGCCGATGCCGCACTCCATCACTACAACACGGTGTGGGCCGATGTCACCGGTGTGAAACTCAGTGCCTCCGCGTGTCTCGGAGGCTGCATTGTCGAGGAGGGGGAGGATAAGGCGGAGCTCCTTGCTCATCGCCACGATGATTCCTATGGTCATTTGTGCGATAGTGATGTAGCGGGAGCCGGGACAGCGAGTGCCGAGAGCTCCCACAGGATATAGACAGGTGTGAATACTGCGAGGAGAGTGAACGGGTCGCCCGAGGGGGTGATGACTGCGGCCAGCACCAGCAGCGCCACGATGGCGTGACGGCGATAGAGCGTGAACAGGCGGCGGTTGATGAGCCCCGTCTTGCCCAGCAGCCACGCGGCCACCGGGAGTTCGAAGACAATCCCCATGACAAGTACGGTCATCAGGAAATTGTCCATATACGAGTCGAGCGAGATCTGATTGGGTATCGAGGCCGAGAGCTGATAGTCGGCAAGAAACCTGAGCGTAAGGGGGAAGACAAGGAAATACCCCACGGCAATGCCCGCGAAGAACATCACGCAAGCACCCGCGAAGGCCGGGGCCACGCCACGCTTCTCATTCTCATACAGCCCCGGTGCTACGAATCCCCAAAGCAGGAAAAGCACTATGGGGAATGCCGCCGCGATGGCCATGTAGAGCGACGCGGTCATGTGGATGAAGAACTGGGACGCAAGCTGGATGTTGACCAGACTCACCTCAGACATCTCGAGCCCCAGCAGGGTGTAGAGAGGGAAATCCGGGCGGCACGGGGCCATGATGACCGAGTCGAACATCCGCGGCATCACCGCGAAGAAGACCGCGAGGAGCACGACAATAACGGCCGCCGCCCGGAGCAAGACTCCGCGCAGGGCCTCAGCGTGGTCCCAGAAGGTCTGCTGGTTCATTTCCCTTCGGTGGACTTGTCGTCGGCGGGTTTCTCTATCTCGGCCGTAACGTCATTGAGGCCTTCCTTGAACGAGTGTACCCCCTTGCCGAGCGACCTGGCCAATTCGGGAATCCTCTTTGCCCCGAACAGCAGAAGCACTACAACGAGAATGATGATAATCTCGCCGGTGCCGAGATTGAATATGCAGGGTATCATTGTATATTACAGAAAGTGTGATATTATTGGAATATACAAAATTACTCATTTTCCATGTTAAAATACCTCGCCACCCCTCTAAAAAATGTCAAAAGAGTTAAAGAGTTAAAGAATGGCCTCAATAAGAAAAAATTGTACTCTTGCTTCAGGGCATGATAGATACATTCGATGGAATGATTCTTTGATATTCTACGTTCTCTATAAGACGTTAAACATGACAACATATTATTAGGGTTTACCCAATATGCTGTAATATGCGTTCCAATGCTTTTTTAGCATCCTTCACTGCCGGATGAGTACGATGATCTGGAACACGGGAAAGGTATGAATCCATCATGGACAATATTTCTTTTGTAGAGATCTTTATGATATCTCGATCTTTTTCGTTCAGATGTGATGCATGGTTTTCGTAAAATGGTTCATATAATCTCGCCATCTTGAAAGGATAATATTTGGTGTCCTTTTTATGATTTTTATCTGTAAGGATTTTGTGAGCTTTCATAAAATAGTCCATATATGGAGAGTCCTTATCAAGAGTCTTGCCTCGCTCAAGAAGATAGCGTGCAAAATGGTTGTCTATTTGATATGTATCATAATCAGGATATTTAAGCGCCAGAGAGTATGACGTATCAAAATAAGCCTGGGCAACATCCAGGTCTAGAGAGTCAAGTCTTAAGATTGCATATTGGAGCCAATAATGTGGATTATTCCGACAAAAACGGGTATCTCGAATTCCTTCAAAAAACGAAATCATAATATTTTTGTAGTCCAATTCAGTATTAACATATTCGCCTGGCTCTTCTGAATCCAGCGCACGCCGTAAATTGGTATACAGAATTATAATCTGTAGTACGCGCTTATAGTCTCGATTGTCACTGAGCCGGTCAAAATTCTTAAACATTTTTATAAGTACATTTTTGACGGTCTCCTTATTGATAACCTTTCCCAAAAGGACTTCGGCTAGCAGAGCTGAATGAACACGTATTTCCGCACCATCGAAATCGATAATCTCCCTGACAGATTCATTTCGTCTGAATCGTGGATTATTTGTAATCGGTGAATCCAGGGCATTCGCTATCATGTCAAGATCAAGGTTCAATTCAAAAAGGGAATTGAGCATCACAAGAATCACAGTTTCGTAAAAATCTCCTTTCGTTTTCATCGTGTCCACGAGATTATCGAATCGACTAAGAATATGTGGAGATCTCAGCAATCCTAATAAGATACCTCGAAGAGAATTGTTACACTCCTTTCGGATATATTCATCTTTTTGTAAGGATGAGAGCGATGCCTTTTTGCGCCATAATCCAAATTTCGTGAAGAGTCTTATTATATCGTTCCTATCATCTCGGGTAAGTTTATTGATATCTAGCTCCATGAAATTCTCTCCGATAATCTCTTCGAGTGCATCACATCTTAATTCGTGTATTGCAGAGCGCTCAGTGACTATAAGTATCTGATGTGATCTACGACATGCGAATCTGTGGAGAACGTCCGAGTAACGACCATAATTCTCTACGATAAAAACTGTCTTTCCCTCTCGATTACATATGTTCTCAATTTCCCGATCCAGCGAGGCCATGGAACGGCAAAAGGAGAACACCTGAAATCCTTTTTCGTGCAAGGCTGAAGCCAAGCCATCTATAAAAAGAGTTTTGCCATTGCCTAAATCACTGTGTATTGCGATATTCCTTTCTCCTCTTTCTATTAGATTGAGTACTCGAGACCTATATTCCTCACGACGAATATAGTATAGATAATCTGTATCTGAAGATTCATGCAGGCAATATTGTACAGCGTCTTTATTTACTCTCCCACAAAACATAAGGTTATTCACAAGATCATCATTTATGAGAGGACGTGTTTGTGCTTTTTGAAAGACGGTGAAGCAAAGGAAGGGACGAGGTAAAGAAATTGGCTTAGGAACATATTTCTTTCTACGCTCTTCAATGAGCTTCATAAAACCATCTAATCCGATGGGATAGACGTGACCATACTGAGAAATTTTGCGAATAACTGGTTGGCTTTCCTCCTTTGATATGATAAAATGGGTCTTGTCTTTAATTTTCTGCTCGCTGATAATTCTGCGCAAGTCAAGGTCATAAGCGAGCGAGAAACCTACAAAAAATACGGCATCAGCATCCCTCAGGTCAAATTTAAACAGATTGCCCCAATTAGATGACGAAAAACTATCATAATTATAGCTACGATCGGTCAGTTTCACCTCATCACTAAGAGTGTTCGGTAAAATATTATGGACACTACCGTTAATATGGACAACAATTTCGGACTTATCTTGAAAGTCATGGATATCGGCTGATGGTGTTACTGGTGAAAGTAGTCGCTTATTGCTTCTGGCTGAGACTTCAAAAACATCATCATAATTTGTCGTATATACACGTTTCCATTTAATAGAGGCCAAGTTAAGCTGCATGTTAGTTGGAGACGTGGCAGAAAAAAGATGTTTAAGTAATGGAGCTAACTTATATTCACCATTTATGGAAATAAAATCTTCAGCAGCCTGACCAAGATCGGTAGCTTCAAGGCCGGTTTGTTTTTCGAGAATGGTTTTGAGTTCTGATGCGGTTGGAATAAAATTGCCGTCCACGTTCTTCGCTCCAATTGAGAAACCGCTTCCAATAAAAAGAAGACACTGCGATTCAAAAATAAGGTCAATATCCCTTTCCAGTGCCAAGAGAGAGTTATCCATAATGTTGTCAGGCATAATTTATAGATTGGTTCATTTGTATTATTTCACAAAAATAAGTAAAATAAAATTTAGTTCCAAATTTTTAGGCTGTTAATTAATCAGTCACCCCAAAAGTCGGGGGCTGGCTTTTGGGGTGCGGTCTGTTGGGTTGGGATTGGGGTTATTCGGGGACGTAGATGATGTCGCCGTTCTCGAGTTCGTAGGCGACGCCGACGCGTTTGCCTTTGTTTGAGGAGGGGTCCGAGTCTTCGGATGGGGTGTAGCGGTTGATTTTCTCGCCTTCCTTGGTGATTATCTCCATGTTTTCCTTACCGGGGTTCTTGACCATGGTGAAGTCTTCCTGAGAGAACATCTCGGTCATGTTGTAGCGGCTGACGAGGGCCACCATCAGTGCGACGGCGAAGACCATGGCCACGTCAAACAGGTTGCTCACGACGCTCATGGGGTCGGAGTCCTCGCTGCGGCGCAGCAGTGTGCGGCGGCGTCTCATTGCTGTTTTCCGTTAGAGAGTTTGACGACTTCGGCGAGATACTCGAGCATCGTGACCTCTTTCATGGCCCAGCGCTCGCGTGCCTGCTGGGTGAGGAATCCGATGGCGCTGACCACAAGGCCGACTACGGTGGTGGCGAAGGCAACCTGCATGTTGTATGCCATCGAGGCGATATCGCCTGTGGCGAGTCCGACGAGGGCGGGGCCCATGGGGATGAGGGTGCCCATCAGGCCGAGGATAGGACCCATCTTGGTGAGCACACGCGAGGTGGAGATGGTCTTGTCGGCCTCGATCTCGTATTCGGAGAGCAGCAGGTCTATCCTGGCGCTGTTGTCGCGGCTCCCGATGATCTTCTTCGCATATAGCGTGACTAGTGAGCCTGCCTTGGCGGGGAGGGATGCCTCGAACTCGGGGAGGGTGGCCGGGGTGAGCGAGCTGATGCGCCCGTAGAGCGACGAGGTGGTCTTGCGGTAGTTCATATACTGCCCGAAGAAGGCGCCGATGAGGATGATGGCACGGATAAAGAAGAATATGAGCAGCACGATGACGGGGACAAGAAGCCCGGTCGAAATCCAGTAGAGGATGTTGGATATGAGGTTCATTTGAGTTTGGATAGCTTGTATCTGTTGATGATTATTCCTGTGATTGTGCCGAGGAGGAGGAGGCCGAAGACACCTGCGAGGGCGTCCCATTCGACCGAGTTTGTGCCTGTGGCGGCGGTGCGTCCGTTGACGGTGGCTATGATGCCGAGGGCTGCGGTGAGCAGGTTGAGGAGGAACATGAGCTCGAGCCTGAGGTCATTCTCGGGGAGCAGGGCCTTGACTCCCCATGCCAACAGCGGGGCGATGACGAGCACACATCCGGCTGTGCCCCAGCCGATGAGGCCGAAATCCGTACCGGGCATCGAGAAGATGACCTCGACAAGCATCGAGAAGAGTACGGGGAAGATGAGCAGCCCCGGAAACCAGAGTGTCACCGCGAGTGCCACAGACTCCTTGCGGCTCATCCCGGCCCCAGTGAGGCGTCGGGTCATGAGCACGCAGAAGCATATCTGGAAGGCCACGTCGATAGTGAGCCATACCGATGTGTCGAGCATCAGCTCGGGACGTGCGAGCCAGTCGGCTATCTGGGTCTTGGACTGCGTGGCGGCGTAGTCGGCTGTGAGGGCCACGAAGATGGCCGCCAGCAGACAGAGCACCGCCTGTCCGGCAATGCCGTGGTAGGTCAGCTTGAGGATGAAGCCGGCCAGTACCATCAGCATTATTATCATTACGACTGTTTCCATTATTCTGTCATGGAGTTTTTGCGCCTGCGGCGTATCACGGCCACAAAGACGGCTATGGCCACAATCACACCGGCGCCTACGAGGATGCCGTTTATGCGGTTGACCTCGGTGTCGGTGCTGTTGACCTCCTCGCGCTTCATCACCATGCCGTCGTTGTCGGCACCGGTCTTCTCGGCACGCACTGAGGCCACCTTGTCGTTATACTGTGCGGCTGCGTGGCCCGAGACCTTGGATGCGATGAAATCCCTGAGCTTGGCATTGTCGCAGACAAATCCCGAGCATGCGGCGCCATACTTGTTGACGGTCTCGGTGTGCAGCTCGGCCATGGCGGCTACCTGTTCGGGCGATGCGTCCCACATGCCCTTGCGGACGGTCTCGAGCATCACTGCCGTCATCTCCTGTATTGCGGCGGGATTGACGTCGGCAAAGTGCTCCTTGACCCCGAGATGATTCTTGTCAGCCACGTATGTGTCATAGATGTCGTCCCAGAGCTCGTCGTCGATGGCATCGGGCTTCATCACGTTCCATCCGTATGTGTTGCGCACCACGTCGGCTATGGCCGATGCATCGCCAGCGCCACCCTTCATCTTCTCCTTTATATATGTCGGATTGAGTATGGTGGTACGGCTCTCGATGCCGATGGCCTCCTTGACCTCCTGCATGCGGGCGTTGTTGCGGTTGCGGTAGTCGCTCAGGTATGCGTCAGGATCCTTGCCTGTCACGTTGCGCACGGCCAGGTTCATGCCGCCCATGAACTCATATACATGGTCGAGGCTCAGTGCGCCCCATGTGTTGCTCTGGCGGGGCTGCACCACGACATCGGTGCGGGTGAGGGCGGCCTCGAAGGCATGGTCGAGCATCTTCTCCCATTCCTCCTCGCTGCCATACATGGCACCCATGTTGTTGATATATGTCGATGCGATCTCGCTCTCGTCCTCCCAGCGGTCTCCGGCCTCGACCATCCCTTGGATGCCGCTGCCATAATTGCCGTTGACGCCGCCGAACACGCGGGCTTTCGAGAGCTCGCGGGCCTCCTTGGGTGTCACGCCCTTGTCGACAAGCACGCGCTCGGCCTCGACAACGCCCTCGGCCACATAGTTGGGATACTCCTTGTCATCGGCTGCGGCGGCCATGCGCACGGCGCGGCTGATGAGGAAGAGTCGTGAGGCCGCGAGGTCGCGGAGCTGGCCCGAGGTCTGGACCACCACGTCTATGCGCGGACGGCCAAGCTCGGCCGATGGGATTAGGCGCAGGTCGGTGACACGTCCGAAGGGGTCGCGCACCGGCTCGACGCCGAGCATATACAGCACCTGGGCTATTGTCGCGCCCTCGGTCTCGATGAACTCGCTGCTCCAAAGGGTATAGCTGACCTTGCGGGGCACCGAGTCGCCGTGGGCTTTGCGGTACATGGATATGGTATTGCCGGCAAGTTCCTTGCCTTTCTCCCACGCAACGGCCGACGGGGTCTCCTCGGCGTTGACCGCAAACATGTTGCGTCCCGTGGGGAGGATGTCGGGGTTGAGCACGGGGTCGCCGCCCGATGTGGGGGCGATGTAGCCTCCGGCCAGGGCATTGACCACTGACGACAGCTCTGCCTCGGGGCTTCCGGCAAGTGCCGAGCGATATGCCCCGATGTTGCCGAGGGAACGCTCGACCTCACCTGCGGCGAGCGCGAACTGAATCTGCTCTGCCGTAAGTGTCTGCCTGTCGCCGTGATGATGGCCTCCCGTGGTTGCTCCTGTCGTCTTCATATCCTTATGCTTTAACGCGGCTTCCATCTTCTTTATTGCCTCTTCGGAGGCGCCCATTTTCTTTGCCATCTCGAGAGCCTTCTCGGGCGACATGCCGGGCATCATCCTGTGCCCCTTTTTTGTCTCGGGACGGTCGGCAATCCTGGATACCTCCTGTTTGGGCGAGGGCATCATTGCGCCCATCACCATCATGCGCGACAGCATATCCTTAGACCCCTCGATGGCGTTGCGGATGTTGCGGGCGCTGTCGAGCTCGGTCTGGGTGAGTCCTGTGATGCGGCAGATGGCGGCATCGTCGACCGTGGCACCCGAGCGTACCAGGCGCACTGCATTGTCACGGTGAGCGCGTATGTCGCCGCCGCGTAGTTTCTGAAGACTGTATGCGATGGGGTCGACGGTCATAGCCTCGACTGTCGAGCGGATGTGGTCGGCAGAGTAGGGGACACCCATCACATAGAGGGCGCCGGTTATTTTCTCGTTGGCGAGCTCCTCGGCAAAGTTCTCTACCCTCAGGATGTCGTCGGGCGTGAACTGCGAGGTGCTGTCGAGGCGCAGCTCGCGGTGTATCCCCAGCTCAACGGTATATTTCCTGACCAGTCCGGCCGCCCGGGCAGAGTCGCCGGGAGTCTTCGAACGGTTGTATTCGGCTATGGCATCCGATAGATTCCTGTATATGCCGCGCACGTTGCTCTCCATGAAGGGTGGGGTGAGGTAGTTGATGATTCCGGCATAAGAGCGGCGCTTTGCCATCATGGCTTCGCCTACGTTTGATGTCGAGTAGATGTAGAAATGAGGCATCGTGCCCACGAGGCGGTCGGGCCAGTCGTTGCTGCCGAGAGCTACCTGCTTGCGCGGTGTGAACTCGAGCGAGCCGTGGGCCCCGAAATGCATCAGTGCATCCGCACCGAATCCGTGACGTGCCCACAGGTATGCGGCCACATAATTGTGAGGTGGCGCGGCGTCGGTGCCGTGGACTATCTTGAAGTCGTCGTCGCCGAGTCCGGCGGCTGTCTGGGGGATGAGCACGATATTGCCGAACTGCAGACGCGCAAGCGCGAGGTTGCCGTCGGCATCCCTGAGGCCGTGGCCCGGGAAGGCGCCGTCTACGGCGTCGATGTCAGCACGCATCTCCGGCGAGAAGGAGGCCGAACACCACGTGTCATAGTCAGCCTTGCCGATTATCTCGGGGGAGTTCTCCCTGACGAAATCGGCCATTGCACCGACGGCATATCCGTTGAACACACGGCCATTCTCGGCAATCATCTTCTCGAGCCCTTTTGCATCGGCGGGAAGATTATCAACCTTATATCCCTCGGCCTTGAGGCGTGTGAGGAGGTTGAAGAGCGAGGGGGCAACCTCCATACCCTCGGCCACCAGTGCATTCTGGCCGGGACCTTTGAAATAGAATATGGCTACCTTCTTGTCGCGGTTGGCCTTGTGGCGCAGGGACAGGTAGTTGCCGACGGTAGCTACGAAATCGTCGAGGCGGTCGGGTATGGCTGCCACGTATGGGAGTCCGTCCTCGCCGTCATAGTGGGCGAAGAGCGCATAGGGACGGATGGCTCCGTCAATCTCGGGTGTCACGACGCTCTGCGAGAGGAATCCGCCGTTCATGCCCATCTTGTCGTCCATCCATCCGTCATAATCGCGGTTGACGTTGAGGGGGGAGAAGAGCGGTATGTTCTTGGCCTTGAGATAGTCGACCACCATGTCGCCCATGCGTCCGTGTGCCATGTTTATCATAGCAGAGGCACCCACCGAGTCGGCGTGTCCGCGTGTGACGAACTGCTGTATGACGCTGACGGGATAGACAACGGCACCCGAGCGCTCGAGGGCGGCGACGAGACTGTCTGCCACGCCCATCTGACCCGTGAGGATGACGCGCGGTGCTTCGGGGTCGAGTTTGCCGCGCGAGCGCAGGAACTCCTCATAGGCTGCTACAGACCCGAATCCGAGATCCTCGTCGGCATCGGGATAATAGAGCAGCGACGAGGCGGAAACCTGCGGGTCGCCGGGCATGGGGGCGAAGAGCTTCTTGCCGTCGACGAAGCGGCGCACATAGCGCAGCAGGTTGCGGTAGTTGTTGCGGCCTCCGGCAAGATACTGTTTCATATATGCCGCGTCGACAGAGTCGACAGACACTATCTGGTTCTGCGGGTTGGTGGCTGCGGTGGTCAGCACGGGTGTACCCCCTTCGGCGGCCTTGACAAGCGCCTGGCGCTGTTCGTCGGTGATGCGCAGTCCCATGCCGTTGACAAACACCATGTCATATCGGCCGGCCTCGTCGAGCCTGTCGGGCGCGAGCTCGGTGATGCGCACCGACGAGTTGTCGTTAGCCTTTGAGATTTGCCCGAGGTTTATGGCCTGATAGTTGACGAAGGCTATGTGTGTGCGCGATGCAAAGATATTCCATGCCAGTGCGGCTGTCCCGGCGAGGATGAGGCCGCAGGCCGTGAGGAGGAGGATCTTCGGTCGTTTCATTTCTTTCTCTTTCGGGGTTTATTTGAAAAATCTGTCAGTATCTATCGACACGCCTGCCGACAGGGTTGTGCCGTTGGTGGTCGGTGAGTTGTTGTAGTAGTACTTGGGGACATAGTTGAACAGGTTGTCAACCGCCAGTGTGACGTCTATGGCATCGAGGAAGGTGTGGGTCATGTTGAGGCGCCACATGGTGTAGGCGGGATAACGCACGGGGGTGGTCTCGGAATAGTCTGTGAGCGACGTGTATTCGTCGACGGTGACAGCCGACAGCACGCGGCCGTTCAGCGCCACGGAGAGAGCATAGTTTTTCCAGCTTCGCGAATAGTCGAGGCGCACGGTGGCCGTGTGCGGACGCGTCGAGGAGGTGTATGGCTCGCCGTGACGCACATGCTCGTGAGTGAACATATAGGAGACCCTTGTGCCTGCGCCGCACGGATGGCGCCACGACAGGTTGGCGTCGATGCCGGCGATGTTGACACGCCCGATGTTGGTATAGAGCTGACCGTTGAGGGCCTGGCTCCATGCGGTGGTGATGCGGTTGTCGACAAGGTTGCAGAAGCCGCCGACGGTGATGTTGAGCAGGCGTCGGGTGTATTCGGCAGAGAGCTGGAAATTATGGCTTGTCTCGGGCTTGAGGTCCGGATTGCCATATATCATGAAGATTCCGGCCATGTCGAAGTCCATATACATCTCCTTGAGTGTCGGTGCGCGGAAACCTCCGGAGTATGAGCCGCGCAGGCTTACGCGCCCGAGACGGTACATGGAGCTGAGGCGCGAGGAGAAATGGCTCATGTTCGCTTCGGAGAAATAGTCATAGCGGCCGCCTGCGATGATGTTGAACCTGTCGGTGAAATTGAGGTCGATCTGTGCCAGTCCGTCGGCGGTGGTCTGGGTCTTGTGCCCGTTGTCGGTGAACTGGTAGCTCTGCAGGTAGTCGCGCATCACGTCGCCTCCGACGGTGAGTATGTGCTTGCCGCCGAATGTATGGCTGTAGATGGCTCGCCCGCTGTTCTGCACGTTGCTGTACTTGCGCACATCGCTGCGCGTGGCGGTGAGGAAGTCGCTCTTGTCATACTGGTCGAAGCTGTAGCTGACCTCGAGGTTGTCGGCATCGGTGATGTCGTAGATGCCGCGCAGGCCACCCGAGAAATCGCGGTAGCGGTCGCGCGAGGCTTCCTGGGCGTTGCGCTGGCGGAAATAGTAGCCCAGCCTCCCGATGAACTTGAGCCGGTCGGTGGCACGCACGGTCAGACGCTCGCGGATGTTGTAGTTGTATCCGCCGTAAAACCGTGTGTAGTCGCCGGGGCTCTTCATGTCGTACGAGTCGATGTGGTTGTACTGGCCTGTGGTCGAGCTTGAGACCCTCCCGGCGTTGAAGCTGGCGGTGGCTCCATAGCGCTGCTCGGCGTGTGCGCCCACGCGGGCGTTGACGTTGACGCGCCACGGCTCGGTGTCATCGCGGCTGATGATGTTGACGACTCCACCCACGGCGTTTGAGCCGTAGAGCGACGAGGCACCACCCTTGACAATCTCGATGCGCCCGACATTGTTCATGTTGAGGCGGTTGTAGTCCACATTGTCCAGTGTCTCGCCAGCAAGTCTCTCGCCGTCTACGAGAAACAGCACCGAATTGCCGCCAAATCCCTGCATGTTGAGGTTGACCTGCTGGTTCATCGAATAACTGAACTCTATGCCGGGGAGCTCGGTCTGCAGCAGGTCGCTGATGTTGGTGGCGTCGGCACGCTTTATGTCGATGTCAGAGATGACACGGGTGAGGATGGGGGAGTCCTTGAGCAGTTTGGGGGTGCGTGTGCCGGTGACCACGACGGTGTTGAGCTCGCGCTCCCAGGCCTTCTCTATCGAGTCGAGCCGCGCCTCGAGGGCCGGGTCGGATGCTGTGGCGAGCAGGGTGCCTGTGAGTAATGTCAGTGTTGATAGACGTACTCTCATAGGTGTTGGGTCATTAGTCTGCAATCATGTAACGTATGGTGAGATAGCCCTTGATGCCCGAACCGTCCATATAGTTGTCGAGGCGGAGGGCCACACGGCGTCCGTCACGCAGATTGACAAGATATACCTTGCCAGACATGGTGTAGATGGGTGGCATGGTGCTCTTGTCGACATCGAGCCATCTGGACAGCTCGCGGTTGTATGAAGACTCGGCATAGGACAGATAGCCGTCCATCATCGTCGACATGTCCGTGACGATGGTCTGGGTGGTCCATTCGTCGGCGACAGGGGTTCCTGCGGGTGTGAGTGTCGTGAAATCTCCCGAGGCTGTGGCCGAGACGGTGGCACCGTCGGTCTTGGCGTCATAGCGATGCACGGCGATGTCCCACGTCGCGGGTGCCGGGGCCTCGACCGGAAGGGTCTCGGCCGTCATTGTCGAGAAATCGATATATACCCAGTCGGTATATGATGTGGCATCTATATATATTGTGCCGGGAACGGTCTGCGTGGCCGGGGCGATGAATCCGTATTCGGGGACATCTGTCTGCTGGGGATTGTCATAGATGTCACTGAAGATACCGTCACAAGACGAGAGCGACATCACTGCCACTCCCGCCAGAAGAAATGAAACAATCTTTTTGGACATACCTTATTTTTCGCCGGGCATTTCGCCGTTTATGAACGAGATTGTGAGACCGCCCATCACAGCCGGAACCGTGAAAGTGAACTCGGGATTCTCCTTGGCTGCATCGACGGTGCCTGCAAAGCGGCATGCGTATTCCTGGATGTTGCCGTTCATGCCCATGCGGGTCACACCCTCGCCGGCGAGTGCGAAGCGGTTGCCGCTCTCGGCTGTCGCGGTGATGCCGCTGATGGTGAACTCGCCCCAGGTGTCTGAGGTATATGTGGCCTTGTATGTTCCGTCGGCCTCAGCCACGATGGTCATGGTCTGGTCGGCGGCGTTCATCTCGGGGAAATATGCGCACGATGCCTTGGTATAGCCTTTGTAGGTACCGGGTACGACGATATCGGCGGGGATGTCGCCCTGACGGAATTCAAGGGTAAGGCCTCCCATCACTGCGGGACATGTGAAGGTCAGCGCGGCGATGCCGTTAGAGACGGTGCCTGTGAGGGTACACTCGTATTCGCTTGTCTTGTCACCCATACCCATCACAGATGTGCCGTTGCCTGTGAGTATATATCCGCCGTCACCGGCGGCAACGGCTGCATCGCTGATGGTGACTGTACCCCAGGAGTCTGACACATAGCTGACGTTAGCCTTCCCGGTGACCGAAGGTGTGATGGTGACCTTCTGGTCGGGCGATACCTGGTTGCTGAAATAACGGCAGGATGCCACTCCATATCCGTCATAGGTACCCGCAATCTCGGCTGCGGGGTCGACGGTGTTTTCATCGTCGCTATCGCTGCACGATACAAGCGGCAGCAGTGCGACGAGGGGTAAGAGGAACTTTGTACTGTTCATGTGTATTGTGATGTTGATTGATTTTTCCGGGTGCAAAATTACTGCTGTCCCCAAAGCCGGACAATACCTAAAAATTGGGTAATTGCAAGGAGGGGAATAATCGTTTTTCAGTATTTCTACCCGCTTCAAAGTATTTTATCACCAATTTTGGGTATTTCGCCCACGGATAGCTCTTCGTAACTTTGCATGGGAAAAAGACCCCGGATAAAAGATGAGAGAAAGAGGATATATCGCCATAGACAAGATGCGCGATCTGATACGTGACAACAGTATGCTGCTTATGGCCATCAGCCGTTTTGACATCGCATTCGGTTTTGGTGACAGCACCGTCGGAGCCGTATGTGCCGACAACGGTGTCGACACCGATACCTTCCTTGCAGTATGCAACCTGCTGGCCGGACATCAGGCCACTCCGCAGACCATATCGCTGCCGTCGCTTATGGCCTACCTGAAGCGCGCGCACACGACTTTTCTTGACATAACGCTGCCAAAGATACGCCACAGGCTCATAGAGGCCATAAACTATACGGACACAGACGACGTGTCGTTCCAGCTCATCAAGTTCTATGACGACTATGTGGTGGAGGTGCGGCGCCACATGGAACACGAGAACAATACGGTATTCGCCTATGTCGACGGATTGATCGAGGGTAGGGTAGACGACAAGTTCAGCATATCGAGATTCTCGGTCAACCACAGCCACATGGCCACCAAGCTCAACGAGCTAAAGGACATCTTCATCTATCACTACTGCCGCAAGGACAACGCCAGGCTGAGTGCCGCACTGTTCGACATAATGATGTGCGAGCGCGACCTGATGACACATTTCGACGTAGAGAGCCGGCTGTTTGTCCCCGCCGTGCAGCAGCTCGAGAACATCCTGCGCTCTCAGCTCGGCACCACCGACGAGGACGCCGATGAACCCGATGCCGACCATACTCCCGACATCCTCGGCGAGCGCGAGAAAGAAATCATCAGTTGCATAGCCCGCGGAATGGCTAACAAAGAGATTGCCGACACACTCTGCCTCTCGGTCCACACCGTGGCCACCCATCGCCGCAACATCAGCGCCAAGCTCGGCATACACTCCACCGCCGGCCTCATAATCTTTGCCATCATCCACCATCTGGTCGACCCATCCACCGTAAAACCCCGTTGAAAATCCCGAATAGTCCCCAAAAATCCCGAGAAAACTCCGGGAAACCCCGGTTTTTTGAAAAAATAACGCGAAATGTGAAAAAAATCTCCAAAAAAATTTGGCCAGTTCAAAAATAGTTCCTACCTTTGCAGTGCAAAAACAAACAAGGTGCCATAGCTCAGTTGGTAGAGCAAAGGACTGAAAATCCTTGTGTCCCCGGTTCGATTCCTGGTGGCACCACAGAAGACCGCTAATTCTCAATGAGTTAGCGGTCTTTCTTTCACCCGTACCCCTCCGAGTCACCACAAAAGTCACCACATAGCACTTAATTTATTGATATACTTTTGCTTATGTGTGTCGTGGGATGCGCATATCTATCAGGGTGTACATCTAATACTCTGATTATCAGTCATAAATTCATTTGCATTCATAGTCGTTCATCATCATTCACTCCACCAATACAGGCTCGGAGGGCCAAACTTTAACAGAGTTTAACTATATTGGGTAGACAAAAATGTGGTGACCTCAACCAAATTTTAGTCGGGTCACCACACTAAATCGTTAAAATCTCATAATAATTTTGTAACTTTGTACTTGGATTGACGAATGTCGATTCATGACATTTTGAAAATAAGAAGCGATATGCTCTCTTGTAAGTCGAGAACGTAGGAAATTCAAGACATTGCACAAGAATGGCATAGCGGTTCTCACGCATATGGCGTGGGCTGCTATAACTACATTTGTGCATTTAGGTTTCCTACGACCTTCGACTTAGAATGTGGCATTGGCAGTCCGCGCTTCTGCATTTAATAATTTGCTCTGACGGACTGAGGAGCAAAAATAAGATACAAGAATGGCTTGTTCAGCGGAGTTTATCGATTACATTTGTGACACCCTTTCCCCACTCGGAGAGGTCGGGAGTCGCAAGATGATGGGAGACTATGTAATCTATGTAAATGAAAAGTGTGTGATTACAGCTTGCGATAATATGGCTTTTGTCAAGAAACTGCCATGTGTCGAAGCATTGATGAAAGATGCCGAGACTGGCATGCCTTATCCGGGAGCAAAGGAAGCGTATATCCTTGATGTATCCAATCAATCGCTCGCATTGAAAGTCGTATCTATTTTGTGGGATAATCTGCCGTTCCCTAAGAGCAAAACAAAAAAATAATCAGTATTATGTTTATAGCAATCCTTACTTACAAGAAACCTCTTGGCGAGGTTGACAAATATCTTCAGGCGCATCGCGCGTATCTGGCGGAGAATTATGCTGCCGGAAATTTCATTGCGTCCGGACCTCAGACTCCGAGTGTCGGAGGGGTGATAATGATGAAAGGCGAGAGCCGAGAGGCGGTTGATGCTTTGATAAAGCAAGATCCGTTTCACATCAACGGAATTGCCGATTATCAAGTGGTGGAGTTTACGCCGACAATGTTCTGCGACAATAGCCTGAAAACCCTGCTATGATTGAGACTGACCGCCTTATTCTGCGCCCTTGGCGAGAGGAAGACATACTTCCATTCTCTGAAATCAACAATGACCCGGATGTTATGGAATACCTGCCCAAATGTCTTTCTGTGGAAGAGACTGAGCATTTCTACAACCGCATAGTAGCCGAACATAACTCTTTTGGCTATGGCCTGTATGCCGTGGAAATTAAGGGCAATGGCGAGTTCATCGGTTATGTCGGATTCCACCGTTTTGATTTAGATGCTGAATTTTCTCCCGGTATTGAAATTGGCTGGAGGCTTGCGAAGGCTCACTGGGATAAAGGTTATGCTACAGAAGCTGCGGAAGCGTGTCTTGCCTATGCGCACAAAAATGGCCTTTTCAATGAGGTTTATTCTTTTACTTCTATAGGCAATCATCGATCTGAGAGAGTAATGCAGAAAATAGGGATGAAACGAGTAGGCTTTTTCTCTCATCCGGCATTGCCTGAAGGTCATAAATTGAAAGCTCACGTTCTATATAAATTGGAATTATGCCCTACATCTCAATTGAAAGCGGACGACTGACCGCAGATCAGAAGAAGGAGCTTATAGAAAAGCTCACTGCCACCGCCTCCGAGGTTACCCACATCCCGGCGCAATTCTTCACCGTCACGATCAAGGAACTGCCCGATGAGAATTTCGGCATCGGCGGCAAGTCGATTGACGAGATTAAACGTAACTACAAAGAGAAATAAAAAGCCTGCCCAAAATGAGCAGGCTGAACAAGACAGGGAATCTTCACAGATGCCATATCCTGTTGCGATAGGCTTTCAGTTCCTCTTCAGGAAATTCGGCTATCGCTTTGTCAAATTCACGGAGTATCGCTACTTTGTCATGTGGCAATGCTCCGGTTATAGGAACTGTATTGGATACATGGTGTCCCAATAGGTTGACTTTTATTTTCAGTCGCTCGATTAGTGTGCGCATCTCAATCAACCTCTCAATCTCCGGTTCTTCCTCGTAAGTTCCGTTCAACACCTCTTGATAGAGTTGCGATTCCGGGAAGACAGTCAATGACACTATGTTGATGATGCAGGGATTAAGCTTGTTCAGCAAATCAGCTGTAGCAATAGCGCTCTCCACTCCGTATCCTTTGCCTCCGAGGCCATTCAGATAGAAGACATTGTAGCGTATCCCGGCTTCATCAAGTTTTGATAGCTGCACAATAATATCCGAGGCATGATAGCCTTTGTTCATCCGCTCCAATGTGGGGTCGTGGGCAGTCTCAATACCTATGTTGATGCTGTCGAGCTTCATGTGCCGGAGGTTTCTCAACTCCTCTACCGATTTAGGCGTAATGTCTGTGACACGGGCAAACATGCCGAACGACACCATATTGGGGAGGTATTTGCGGAGAAGGATGGCAATATCCATTAGCTTGTTGTAACTCAGAGCAAATGGATTGGCTCCTGTTAGATAAACGCGGCGTGCTCCCGGCTGCCATTGCCGGATGACTTTCAAATCGGCCTCCACCTCTGACAGCGGAGACATTCTGAACGGGGTGCCATGGTAGAGCGAACAGAATTTGCATTTATGCCATGTGCAGCCCGATGTTATTTGCAGCAATTGGGAGTTGGCTTCGTATGGCGGGCGCCACACCTGCCCCGTGAAATGTAATTCAGGATATATCATATTTCATCGTTTTTTATTAACTTTGTGCTGCAAAATTAGCTCAATATCAGAGCGGAAACAATAACTTACCGATAGGTTTGACCCTTACCGAAAAGTTTGTTTTATTCATTTTCAATCAGTTTTGTAAAACGCATAATGGCAAAAAAATTAGACTATGACTATTGCAAGGCAGCCCCGATGCTTGAATGGATAGGCAACAAGTGGGCGTTGGTCGTTCTCGTAAAGATTTCCGAGAACGAGCCGGTGCGTTTTAATGAAATTTATCGTAACATTCCATCGGTATCGGAAAAAGTGCTTTCGCAAGTACTGAAGCAACTAACCACAGACGGTATCATCGAGCGAAAATTGTACCCTGACGTTCCTCCGCGCGTAGAGTATTTTGTGTCGGATTTCGGTCGGACGCTTCTGCCTCATGTGGAGGCATTGATAAATTGGGGACGCGATAATTTCGAGCGAATAATGCAAAACCGTAATAAGCCTGAGTGAGCGCGGATAAGGTAATCAGTCACGTTTCCGCAAGTTTTTACTTATTTTTTCCAGATTCTGACGACCCCATTCTGATAACTGGTTTAGAATCGGAATAAGTGATTTGCCAAGTTCGGTCAGTTCATATTCTGTTCGAGGGGGGACTTCCGCATAGAGTATGCGTTTCACAAGTCCGATTGATTCAAGTGTTTTCAGGTGACCTGACAATACTTTTGGCGAGATGTCGGGGATGGCTCTCGACAGTTCGTTGAAACGCATGACTCCAAATTCATCAAGTATGACGAGCAGAAGCATTGACCATTTATTAGCAAAATGAGCAATGACGTTACGCATAGGGCATGAAGCCACACATGAATATTTTTCGGAAATTTTTTCGACTTTCATCTTATTGATACTGACTAAAAGTGAGTTTGAAGTAAGTGGCTACTTCCAAAGTAACCTCTTGTTTGATAGGATTATGTATTGTAATTTTGCACTATCAAATGGATAGCAGTTATCCATTGCAAAGTTAACAAAATCTTAAAACAATCACAAATTATGACTGAAATCAGTATCAAGATTCCGGCACCGACAAAACCTTTGGGAAAGGCTGCGATGGTTATGCTTGGAACAGGCTTTGATGAAATCGAAGCTCTTGCCCCGGTGGATGTAATGCGTCGTGCCGGGATGGAAGTTTACACAGTCTCCATGACTGAAAACCGCATAGTAAGAGGCGCGACAGGAAATTTGGTGGTAGCCGACACCACTTTCTCTGAAATAACGCCCGAAATGATTGATTGGCTGATATTTCCCGGAGCTGACAAAAGCGAAGATGCCGTAAATCTGACAGAGGAAATTCAGAACATTGTCAGAGGACATTGGGACAGAGGTGGGCGCATTGCTGCAATTTGCGCCGCTCCCGCACTTGTCCTTGGCCCAATCGGCATCATTAAGGGAACCGAGGCGACGGGTTATCCTTTCTTAAAAGAAGAATTTGAAAAGCAGGGAGGCCTGTACAGCAAGGATGATGTTGTGGTCTCGGAACGTCTGATCACATCAAAAGGCCCCGGCACTACGCTTGAATTTGCAATGGCGATTGTCAGAGCCACAAAGGGAGAAGAGACAGAGAAAGCCTTACGCGATGGAATGGTTATTGCAGACACGCAGAATTAACTTTCGCAAAGACAAATGACTATCGCTCCATAGTTATTGCACTCTGTAAGAGGAATTAGTATAACACCGCAGTACCATATTTTTGATACTGCGGTGTTATTAATAATTTTTTCAGTGGAGTTTCGGACCTTGTCGGCGACGGGCTTTGGCTTTCTGCTCTTCTTTGAATTTGTGGAGGGCTTCTTCGTAACTCATGCCGGGGTGCTTTTCGAGGAAGTGCTTGAAGTCATCGGAGATGCCACCTCCGCCAAGTGCGAATCCTTGTTCTTCCTGTGGACTTCTGCTGAGAGATGAATGGGAGAAACGTACACCTGATGACTGTTGAATGCCCGATGTGCTTTTAGCGGACTGTTGCAGTTTGAATGCTTCGGGAATGTAGCGGTCGCTGCCGGGCATCTCAAGCTCGCATCTCGGCTTGTTGGCCGTGAAATCGTACCAGACCCAGTGGGTGCGTCCGATAATCTGACCCGGAGGGCAGATATAGACGCTGATCACTTCGCCTTTCTGGTAACGGTCTTGATTCAGCAGTGAAATTCTACCTCCCATGAAATTGTCGGGCAACGGCGGTATTACAATCGGCTTCTGCGGTTTTGGCTGCATCTTTTGCGAAGATTGAAGCGGTTGTTGCGGCTTTTGGGTCGGTGGATTGCTCTGGTCATTAGACTGACATTTGGCTCTTTCCACAATGCTTTGTGAGGCTTTCAAACGGTATTCCAATCTTTCACGGAAGACTTTTTCAAGATTCTCGCGGCTCAGATACGTGTCGAGTTTCCTGTACCAGAAACTCTGTCTGCCTACACAGTAGTACAGATTGATGTTACCGCTCTTGCTGACCTTCTCCTTCGCCGTGATTCCATTCTTTTGCAGCTCTATAAGAAACGAATCCCAGTCAGATACGTTGGGAGATACAAATGCGCGGGCTATATCCTGCGTCAGCTTGTAGCGCACTTTCTCCTTGCCTCTCAGTTTCGACACATCGGTGTTGAGTTTGCTTTTACCCTGCACCAGCCGGAATTTCTTGTTGAGAGCCTTGCAGACTCGCTCGTTGCGCTTGAAGTTGGTGGTCTGCGAGAGTATCTTTCCGTCATAGTCAACCCGGCTGAAAACGAGATGGCAGTGCGGATGCTTCTTATCGTGGTGACGCACAATGATGAACGGGGTGTTGAGCAATCCCATCTGCTGCATGTAGCTGACAGCAATCTCCGCCATGCGCTCATCGGTCATTGTCGGAGCATCGTCTGGATGGAAGTCAAGGGATATATGACCCACCGGACTTTCAATCGGCTTTCTCAGTTTTGTCGGGCGGGATATGTCCTCGGCTATCGCCTTGCGTCCATCGTAAAGCCGGATGTCAGATGATGCCCCGATCAGATCCCAGTCTTTGGATAGATGGTTGAGGATGTCGTCACCATTGTTCGCCTCATACTTCCTCTCGGCGGATTTCTGCTGTCTGGAGGTCTGGTCGAACAACTTTTCTTCGAGCGCACGGCGAGTCACATAGTCCACGCAGTTGCCGAAACTTTTACCGTTGATGATGTATGCTATCATAGAAATTAAGGGCTTATTCGGTATCGAATTTAGCGAACAGCTTTTGGAATTGTCCGAGATAATATTGGGCATCGCGGAGCATGGACTCCAATCCGTGCTGATGACAGAGCCTCACAAACTGATTGAAGTTGTTGCTCATGCCGGAGAGTCGGCGCGAAAGCGTCATTTCTTCCTCTGTCAGCCGTGGAACAATCTTAGGATTGAGTGCCACACTGCGGATATATTCACTCACATAGCGGAAGCCTGAACGACGCACGTTCTCCATCAGCCGGGCATCCTCAGTCTCGTTGAACTTGGTGTGTCGCACGATTGATTGCTTCTCGCTTTCAGGAAGAGCCGGACGGCCGTTGCGTTTGCGGTTCCTCAGATTTGACTTGGCGGTTGTCTTGGGTTTCATTGGCGGTGGGGATTTAAAAGGGTTGAAAAAATGGGGTGGCAAAACACTGTCAGTACACTGGTGTACCGTTGCACCGGGTGCAATGGAGGGCTGCGAGGTCGGAGCGGTCACGCGACTGTTTTCGGTGTCACCGAAAACTAACCTCGCTATGCCACTCCATTCACCATCCGGTGTGCAGCACGGCATGGGTTGGATGCTTCTCATTTAGACGCTTGTCATTTTGTTGGAGAGCATTCGGTTGATAAGTTCCCGATGCTCGTCAAACCATGCCTCTACAATCAGTATTGCGATGTGTGAGGGCGATACCTTGCCGCCGGGAATAAGTCCCGCAACAGTCCTCAACGACTCGCGCAACTCGTCGGGAAAGAACAGCGGCTTCTTCTCCTTGATGTCTGTCGGATGAATGAAGCGGTCGGCGAGAACAGCGAAATCTGTTGCATCCATCTTCGCACTGCGGCGTGACTTCTTGGATTGTTCCACGATGTCGGATTGGGGTGTCAAAGATTCCTCCGCCTTCGGGGTATCTTGGGGTTGGCAGACTGCCGGAGTTGGCAAGACTTCCGCCGGAGATTCTTGCCGAGGAGGCTCAGATACGGCAGCTGATTGCCTGGGCTTCGCCTTTTTCTTCGGGGTTACGGAAGCGGTTTTCCTCGGTGTATCGGGTACAGTGGTACACTGCTGTTCCCGTTGTACCGTTGCACTGTCACTTTTCGATGCTTTACATCCGGCGTCAAGAGGAATTTCCAACTCGGAGGCTTCAGCTTCAACCGAAGCACATTCATCATTGTCTGCACTTGAATAAGCCTTCAGATACCGCTTGAATTCATTATCAAGCATACGCTTCTTTTCATCCTTAAATGAGGGTGGCACCCATTTGTTGATGTCATGGTCATAGACCATATCCGGGGTTGGCGGCTCCTCCCAAGGATTGCCGTCGATGGCACCTTCGGGGATTATGCTTCTGATGGACTTTTCAGCCTCTTCATGGGCTTTCATACGTGCCATGTACGCATTTACATCAAAACTGCTTGTGTATCTATCTTTCATATAAGTGGGGATTGTGGCCACTGAGAATAATTTCCGGTGACCGAGGTTAGTGTTGAACTTGATAATTTGATGAAAAGAATAAGTAATACCATGTATAATAGTGACTTATAGTCTCATCGGTGTTTCATCAAAGTTTTCATCTTATGAAAAGAAGAAGCAATCGGAACAAAAGAAAAATCTCATTACCGACACTTTTTCTTTTCGGTGGTTCTAATCAGTTGTTGAGCCGATGATGAAAAGGCGATGAAAAGAAAAGTCATTGATAACTATATATTTATTTCTTCTTTCATCAATTCATCAAATTATCTAATTCAACGAGAAAAAAAATTAAAGGTTCTCAAGCATCTGACTGGTGACGGTATAGAAACGTCCTACCTTACGGCTCTCAACATATGCGGGTTCGTTGAGAAAGACCCCTATCTGGTATGTCGTGTATGACAGCGAGTTGGGAGCCGGGGCGAGTTTCCAACATTCCTGTATCACCTTTCTCAGTGCCGTGCGGTCTGCCTTGACCCGCTGGTAGTCGAACAGGTTTAGGATGTCGTTCATGCAGAATGACACGGCCTCGACATTCTTCGTCACCATTATGTCCATAAGCAGCTCGGCGAGTTCTATCTCCACTCGGTTGCGGTTGGCACGGATTATCCGCTGCAACGCCACGGTGTTGGTCAGCGCGGGGTCAAACCACATACGGCTTTTCTCGGTGGTGGATAACTGTCGCTCTGAAAGGTAGTGCAGAAACGCGGGGATCTCGGCTTTTACCTTGTCGAGAAATGCCGTGTCATCGTGTTGCAACCTTTCAATTTTCCGTACCCAATAGCGCGTTTCGCCGGGGTCTATGACAACAGGCAGATACTCGTTATTGGAACAAAGCACGAACTTGGCGAAGAAACTCACCTCTTCTCGGTCTTGACCTTTCGCCTCCATCTTGTAGCGGTAGGTCGTGGAGAGGTTTTTCAGTCGCTCGGAGTCCTCGCGCTTGTTGAGCAACACCTCATCGACCACGATGATGAGTTTGCCGTTCCAATCCGAGTTGAACTGACTGCGGAAGCTCTCATTGGTATTGAAGGTAACATTGGACTCGAATAACGCTTTTAGAAAGTTGAGGAATGTGGATTTACCCGTGTTGCGTTCCTCCGACACAAGAAGCAGTATGGGGAGTTTCTGCAACGGCCTTGAGTAGAGCAGTTGCAGGTAGTCAAGACCAAGTTCGTACTGGCTGCCGAAGATATGCCGCACAAGAGCCTCGATTGTCGGCCACTCTCCCGGCATGGGGATATGGCTGATTGGTGAGTATCGGTTGAGGAATGTACCGACAACGGGTTTGTAGTCTATGTGAGCCGGAACACAGCAGAACCCGTCATACTTCGGTATGTTGGCAAGAAAGTCCTTGCCGTAGTCCTGACGGATTGCCTCGATGCTCCACGGCAGTCTTCGCTCGGAAAGTTCTCCGGCGGCGTTGGGCTGACGCACCATCTTGTAGTAGGTCGTGCCGACACGTTCAAAGCGGTCTTCGGGGAGGTCGGTTTGTAGTGAGTAGTCGTTTTCTTTCATTGGCTCAGTCATTTTTGGATTCGAGAATGGCGGTTACTTCGCTCTGGCGGTAGCGGACACTACGGTTGACTTTCACAGGTGTGAGTTTGCCGCCGCGTGTCAGATTCCAGACGGAGGTCTCGCAGATGCCGAGTTGGGCGCAGACCTCTTTCTTGGTGAGGAGGCGGTCTTCCTCAGCTTTCATGTAGAGGGGCAAAAGACGCTCGCGGGTGGCGTCGATGGTGTCAACCATCAGCTGATGGAGGTCAGCGAGGGTGACGTTGAGAACAATGTTGGGAGAGTTGGGGTCGGAGAGAGTTACTTGAAGAAGTTGAAACAAATTCATTGGCAGGTGACTTGAATCTATGAAATTGAATCGCCTGATTATCTGCACTACCAAGCCATCGGCGACGATTGAAAGCATGGCAGTGTGTCCGATAAGGACATAGAGGGTGCTGTCGGCTTCTTCTCATTGGAGCCAACATAAGGGGTGCTACCGACCCTTCTGAGAGTCAGCAGACCGACGCAATGCCGATTATGATTGCCACTGACATGAGGGCATAATCTTGGCTATCCGCCTTGTATGGGCGAATATGCGTCTTGCAATGCCGCACAAGTGCGACATGCGCTAAAATGTTATGGTGGAACTATGCGCGTACCGCGCACTACTGGATATATTCCTCTCGTTGCTTCCTGTTGCATCTTACTATCAGTCATCGCCGCCACTATCATCGCTTTAGCGCTTTGCAAAAGCAAAGAATCCACAATTTCCCGCGTGTCTAATATCAGATACAATTATCTGCGTATCAAGGAATATTCCTTTTTTCAATGAGCCATCTTCGTGCAGCCATTCAATCCTTTGCAAACCGTTGAGTATCGCTTCCTTAGTGCGAGTTGTTAGCTGTCTGCGTCTGCCGTTTTCTAAGGCTCTCTCATAGTATTCCGGGCGATTTCACCCGAATAAGTTGTAAGTATGAACACAAAAAAGCGTAGCACAGTCAGGAGCATCATTCCAATCCGATATATAAGTTGAATGTGTCGGACGGTGGCTCTGCCATCTTGTGTTACATAAAGATACGAAATTTATTTCGCATTACCAAATTTTATGACCGCTCAACCGCATATAGCCTGTTTATTGCCGTATATTTCCGCATCTGACGATACGGCGGCAACAGCCGACAATTTACCATAGCAAGGTGCTTCGTTGCAGGTTCGTTCCTGCACACAGTCAATTTCGCTTGGCAAGCGTCGGCGCACTTTGAGCAGTGCGTGGTTCATTCTACCCCGACACTGGGGTATTGCCCTTTACGGGCGTGTCAAGACATAATCCATGCCGTATGACCGTCACCGCAGAGACTCTGTATAATCCCATCCGCTGATGAGTGGTGTTTATCGCTCCGCTGGGTCGCATGATATACCATCACAAATTACAAAACAGAGGAAGGTTTCAAAAGGTTCAGACAATCAGAAAAATTTTTCTTTCGGTGGAAAAATCTGATTACCGGTAGTGCCTGACGATTGAAACGCCCCGGAATTGCGATGCAAAGTTAGCACCCGCCATCGAAATCTCCAAACGATAAGCCGCCCGGTATCGTCTCAGGTTGTGCAAGTATTGTCTAATCTCGCTAGGGTATCGCTTTCCAAGAGAGTCTTTTCAATGTGGGATAATCAGCCATTTAATCCATCACCCTGAAAGGGATTGTTCTTAAATCTAAATAGAAATTTATTTGTCTTCAAATTTTATACCTTTCTTAACCCTGCGATGGTAGATGCGGAAATTATCAAAACTTAGATATGTTAATAACGCTATGCCTGCAGTTTCAAACCAAGCATATCCAGAAGTAGGATTCATCGTCAAATTCCAACCTCGAGCTATGACGCACAATATACCTATGATTAGGAGAGATCCCGAAATATTACGTTTTACTCTGTTACTGATCATATTTCGTGATTTGTCTAAACTAAATATACGACTGATTAAAGACCATATAGGGCAAGATGCTCAGGGCTTTCACGCGGACTCTCCCTTACTGTGCCGATTATTAACTCAATGTCATAATCGTCAATTTCTCCAAGATAATTCCATTCATTGAATTTATTAGGATAAACTCGCTTGAGTTGTACGCAATCGACAAAAGAATCGTAACGCAGAAATGGATATTTGGCTTGCTTGATGGGCATATGGTACATTTTGATGTAGCCGGGCAGATTTTTGTTTATCTGTGAATTGATGATGACACCTCCATATGCAATCCCATCAGCATCAAATCCAAGCACTACAAAATATTTATCACGCGAGGCGTCTCCTTTCTTGGGCTTTATGCCGTTAGCCTCTGTCATGGTTATCTCATAGACATCACCAACCTTGACAGTATGCGATGCCAGTCGCGAAAGCTCGTCCTCATTGAGAGCATCGGAAATCTTCATCATCTAAGGGCAGATTCAATTTGCAGTTGCTCTTCAATATACTCAAGCATGGCTGCATCAGCGCCAAACACTTTCGCCATTGAAATCGGAGATATGATATTTGTACCGTCAACCCGGCGGTTTGCCTCATCCCATGCCTTGTCATGCGACTTGCGCATAAGCTGACCGAATGTAAGAGATTCATTCTCCTCAATGGATTTATCCAATGCGTCAATCTCCGACTTAGAGAGGAAACGCAAATTTGCCTTTCTCTTGGGAAGAAGAACATTGGGAGCATCCTCTCCGGCAAACTGAACAGCATCAGCCAAATCAGCCGAAAGTTTCATCTTGGGCTGATTAAGTTCCTTTACAGCATCATAGAGGCGAGTTGGAACCGGACCGTATTTCAGAGCACAGAAATTATCAGGCACAATACCGCTGCCCCATTTCGCGAGATGTTTCATCTCTGCAAAATAGAGAATCTTGAAAGCATGGTAGAAGTCAACTCCCCCAGTCTTTTCAAGAATATACAGAACCAACTCTGTAAGTTTTCTGCTATCAAAATTTATCATGGGCTATTGTCCTTTGTATGTCTAACGTATAACGCTTGATTACAGTTTAATTCAGTCTGCAAATATAGCAATAATTTTTCACATTTCAAAATCGCCTAAAAATCAGGAATCTGCAAATAGCAACCCAAGATTACCAAAAATTCCAGACATGTCTGGAATTTTACGATTGGGAACCGTTATCACCACATCTCGCTGTCTTTCTTCGACATTGCGGCGATTTCATCGGCTATCTCCTCCGAGGATAGCTTGATATAGTCCATGAAGGTCTTTTGGGTCTTGTGGCCACTCACGTGCATCATTTGGAGCATCGTGTACTTGTGCGAAAGGTACATATTGGTGATACCCGTTCTTCTGGCGGTGTGTGATGTGACACAGGCATAGCGCGGAACAATCACATTGCCGTTGAGGTCGGTCTCGGCTTCTTTACCCTCCTTTTTCAATGCCTCCTTTTGCTTCATTGTCAATCGGGTCGGCACTTTTTCAGCGAGTGTAGGCACGCTTTCCGATAGGTCTTTGAGGATATTCTTGATATAGCGGTTCAACACCTGCTCGTTGGCTTTCGGTATATTGTAGCCGTATTTCTCGCAGATGGCTATCAGGTTTTCATTCAGCACCGGGATTGTCACCTCGGTCTTGGTTTTCTGCTGAACGATACGAATGATGCGAGTACCCTTGCGTGTCGTTTCAAAACAATCAGCATTGAGATTGTTGTAGTCGCTGACACGCTGACAGGTATAGCAACCGATGAGAAAAACATCGCGGATATGGTCGTTCTTCCCGGTAAGCGGCATATCATATAGGGCTTGCAGTTCATCCTCGGTCAGATAGATTTCGACTGCCTTGTCACGGTCTTCAATCTTGTTCTTCACAATCAGCGATGCGGCTCGTTGGTTGTCATGCACACCGTCTATGAACGCGGCATTTATCAACGCTTTCAGATTAGTCAGATGTTTGTTCACTACCTTCTCCATATAGCCGTGCTTGCGTAGATGGTTCACATAGCGCATTATGAAGGCGCGGTTGATGTCAGCCCATGCGAATTGATGCAACGGGTCGAAATTCTCATATACCCCCACATAACTTTTCCAAGTCTTGCAGGATCCGGCTGAATAATCCTTGCTGCCAATCTTTCGTGCGCCGGTCTTTATATCATCGACAAACTGAACAAGGAACGGCCAGATAAGACGGTTCTTCTCATCCTCGATGCGTTTCTTTTCCTCGGCTTTTTGCCGTGCTTTTTCTCTCGCCGCCTCACGCTTGGCAATAGCCTTTCTCTCGGCTGCTGCTGCTTCCTCCTTCGCCTTGCGTTCAGCCTCCACCTTTTCCGGCTCGGAAATATAGCGCACATCCATGTCGAGAGCCTCACGGTCGAAATCAACTTTCGCCATGTGAGCTTTGACGATGCCTTCAATCTGCGTGAGCTTGGCGTGGAGTTGATAATTCTTCTTCTGATGCGCCAACCATGCGCGGGGCGAAGCGGTGGCCTTCAGCCATTCGCTTACCTCCACTTGGAGCAATGTCGAGATAAGCACATCAACCTTGCGCGTATGTATGCGGATAAACAAGGTTGCGGTATCCTTTTTCAAGTCCTTGTTGCGGACATGAAACGGTGTCAGTTTCTTCGGAGAGGGTGTTGTTGCCATATTTTTCTTGTCGTTAAATTTGAATCGTGGCATTCACAGTTATTCACTATCAGCCACTTTGGTTCTGCAAATATAACAACTCAAACCGCCTTTTGTCAAGTTGGGTCACCACGCAGGTCACCACGTTTTTTGAAAGTCGGTGAAATCTCAAAATTTAGCCAAAATTTATATTGCTTTATTATTCAGCATTTTGCATTCAATAGAAATTCATCTTGATTCACCTCAATTCACAAACTCAAGTGCTGGTGGCACCACAACCTAAAGCCGAAAGGCGATGCAAAACACTGAATATCAGAGATATTCGGTGTTTTGTGCGTTTATAGGGCTGTGCAAATCATT
>ENA-OPCN01000329-OPCN01000329.1-human-gut-metagenome-genome-assembly--contig:-NODE-329-length-45509-cov-2.612883_pt1 | contig 45509 bp, 31 predicted proteins | sample MGYA00241567_ERZ501485 | MGnify/ENA primary metagenome ERZ501485 (study PRJEB25962, sample SAMEA2042579) | human gut metagenome | biome: human gut; feature: human-associated habitat; material: faeces...
GTGCGTGGCTCTCTAATAATGGTAATAGTTATTAGAGATGAAGATATAGTCAGGCTCTATAGAGATATAGAGGGAGGCCCGGGTGACCTCGATTCTCGTGATGGATCTTCTGCATCTGAATTCATTGATCATATGGTTCGATGGGATGATACAATGTACGATAAACCAATTTCATATATTGAATCATTGATTCATGATGCAAATGCAAAGCGAAATGGTATCATGTATGTTGAGCATACATGGAAACAGTTAAAATGTACACAAAAATGGTATGAGAAGCAATGTGAATTGGTTTCTCACAAACAAGAAACCATTATGCGCGAAATCGATCTTATGCGCATTCATGGTTCATCTCTTTCTCCGTTTAATCGTGAAGATATTATTTATCTCATGAGTCGAATGGAAAAGAATGAAGCCGCTGCAGTAGATCGAATTGATTATGGATTTAATAATAGTATTATTTATACATTTTCTCATTTAAAGAGAAACGTTCCATATATTCTCGGAATCGACCCATCTGAAGGATTGGGTGCTGACAATAATGCATTATCCATTATTTCCCCCTATGATTTGTCTCTTCAAGGAGAAATGAGATCGCCATATATCTCACCATTAAATTTTGCAAGAATGCTTGTAAAATTTATGGATGATTATTGTCCATCTGCACTAATTGTAATTGAAAATAATAAGGGCCGAGAAATGATCAACCATCTTCTTGAAACTAAATACCGAGATCGTCTTTGGTATGATAAAAAGAAATTAGCTGAGGTGAATGAACTAATTCGTCTTCATGGTCATCATACAAAAGATGCATTCCAACGAAGAGCATTTGGTTTCAATACAAATCCATCATCAAGAAATCTCTTAATGAGTACATTGGAGACAATGATGAATGAAAATAAGAATGCAATGATCGGAGAATATCTGATTACTGATATTTGTGGTCTCATTCGAACGAACACTGGTAAGATTGAAGCTGGAGCTGGAAACCATGATGATAACGTTATATCATATCTTCTCGGAGTGACGGTATTTCGTATTGCAGATAACTTAGAAGAATTTGGTCTATATCGAGGAATGACAGAGCATGGATTATTGGGAATTGAAGAGGACTCCAGAACTCCTATTGAGAAAATCAAAGAATTAATTTCTCAAGTTCCTGATAATCTTCGCGGAATGTTTGAAGATGTATTAAAAGCACAAGATCCTCTGTTGGAAAATCGAGAGTTTAATCGAGAAGTACAACGAGAAATGACATTACGAAATCCAGATAACGCTAATTCTACTAGAAACTCTGCAATCAATGAAATGGTATATGGTGCATCAGATTACGACTCTTTTGCAAATGACATTATCAATGCAAATGATGATTTAGAAATAATGGGTTCATTCGATGATTCGTTTGATGTACTAGATTTTATATAAAATTTTCTAAATACCTCTGTCAAATGACAGAGGTATTTTTTGCCGTAAAGTCGATAAGAATATAGATATATTATATAAATGAAATAGAAGGAAGAACTATTTCACATGCCAAAAATTATTATATCAAAAAGGAGAAAAGTTACAATGACAATCGAAGAAGCCTTTAACAACTTGGAAACTGCAAAATCCAAATTCTGGAATAATCATGAATCCAGAATGAACGAGCTCAATGATGCAATGAATTCATTGCAAAAATCCACAAAAGAGAATTGTGCCGAAATCGACGAATTACTGAAAGATACCGCAAAAGACTTAGAAGATCTTTTGAAATAACTAGGGGGAATACGAAGATGACAAATAAAGAACATGATGACGCATATCTGACCAGCTGCTACGCCCAAACAAAAATTGTAAAAGAGTTACGAATTCAGAATACTCTTCAAGCCATTATCAAACTTCATGATATGGGCACAATTACCGATAAGGCATGTTCCGATTTCTTACTCGAGACTGCCAAATCATACGGAATTACAATTGAGAAATCAGATCTGGCATAAAACATATAAAAAATAAAGGATGGAAATATTTCCATCCTTTATTTTTTATATTTGAATCACTTTTTTACGAAGCATTCCTAAAAAGTTATCTCCATTTCCAATTTTATGAATTACAGACCGTGAACTCGAGATTGCAAAATCTCTTAATTCTTCATTGTTAAAATCTTCGGTTCGTTTTAATATCTCTCTCCCAGTTTTTCGTATACCGCTATCTCCAACGTCGATGGCTTCTTTCATTTTTACAATCAATTGACTCGCATCAATCATATTAAATGCATAATTCAAACATCTATCACCATATTCCAAAATCATTTCTGGCACATTACAAATATCAACTTCAAAGTTTGTATAAATGATTGCAGCTGTTACATTTGATCCATATGGGAATCGCTCTCGATATTTATTAAAAAAGAATGTATCCGAATGACGTATGTTGGGTACAAGATAAAATTTATTATCCGAAGTATCTTGTCTTCTAGATAATAATTTTAACAATCTTGAAATTTCGTCCCACATATCAGTTTCTGTAAGAGTATATAGAATTTGAATGAAATCACGAACGGTATCATCTAGACCAATTTGATTGCAAAAGAAACGAATTTCTTTATCCGAAGTTTTTGGCCCAATATTATTTATCAATAACCGATACTGTTTCCCTGCTCTCTCTGGAGTTATTTCATCTGAATCGATTTCTTGATTCATATAAATTCTCAGCATACGAAATACGATCGTTGAGAGGGGCATAGAGAACGTAGATACCATATCTATGTATTCTTGATACATTGAAAAAGCATATTCATGACGATTTCGTTTTGGGATAGAATCAAAAATCTTTTTTAAACAGAAGTCATCCATCTCTGTAAAAGAAGGAAGTTGTAAATGAGGGATTGCAATATAAAATTCATTGTTATTTTTATCCAATCGTGTGGTCACTGTTGAAATGTATCCACCTTCATAATCATGAGGATTATATCTTCGATCCAACAAGGTAAAATATCTCGTTTTTGGATATAGTGCTTTTGGAGAAGAGCCATCATATTCAATATATGCAACTTTCCCAGGTCTGGCTTCCAACGCAAATTGTGATTTTTCCACAACCTCAACTCCTTTCTCCATATTTTTAACTCAAGGCTTGTTTTTATTTTTTATAAACTCGTTAAGAGATATAAAAAACTAGGGTGATACTATTATCACCCTAGTTTTTATTTGTTAAGAAAAGTATATGAGATAATTATCATCATTTTTATCATCGTTGATTAACATCGAAACAGTGATTTCGAGAATATCTGATATGCGTATACCAGTAAATTTTCCATGATTCGAGAATTCTTCAAGGTTAAAAATATGCTCATTATAATCATTGCAACGTACTTTTATATCGACATAATCTGCAATTATTTTTCCACTTGTTAAACGAATGGAGAACTGCAATGCAACTGTGAGATATGTTTTATTTTCGCTATAATATCCAAAAGAAGAATATTCATACACTTTATGGCCAGAAAAATATAGAACTTTCGGTATTATACAATCGACAAGATATGGATCGTCGATTCCTGTAGCACATACTGGAATAACTCGAAAGATTTTTGCAAAGGAAACACGATGTTCGATCGTTGGTAATTCAATTAGTTCGGCAACGATATGTTTGTTACACTTGATAAAACGCATAGTTTTCACCTTTTTATATAAATTAGATACGTCCATTCGTATGATATATCAATATAAAACCTTTTAACAAGCCTTTTTACGGACTTCGTTTTCTCTCGAACATTTTCTTAAAGTACAGCCGAAAGGAGATGAACTCAGGTATGGCAATTGGAATGAAACGAACAATCGTTCCAGGTTTCAAGTCGCGTTGGACAGGCCGAGACATCGATGAAATGGTTCAAAAAATCATGGAATCATATGATTCGGCCTATTTGGTTTTGCCCTCTACAGAAGCAAAACCTTATAATATTGATTGCCTTCTCGATATTGGACATTTCCTGATCGAATATGTAACAAAATCCGTACTTCCTTCTGCTGTGGTTGAAATGGATATTCGTCCTTATGATGTATCCAATGTCATGATTGGTGGAATTCTTCATCAGTCAATTACTGTACAAACCGATACATATGTGAGAACATATGATCCTGACACCCCAGTAAATCCTGGTTGTGGATGTCCTCCTGAATGTGATTGTGGATGTGGTCCAAATGGCACATGGTCCAAATGGCAACATATGTCCACAGAGGTTCCAGAGGATGTGGTATGTTCTGTTGATGCTCCAGGATTTGAAGAATTTGACGCTCCCATCGAACCCGTTGATGCCGAGTTCGTGGTGATTCATAAAACCGATGGGTCGACAGTCACCCTTCAAAAGTATTATGAAGATGGACTGCTTCCCGGAGGAAATCCCGATACCCCTGGCAATGAGAATGATAAACCCATTTCTCAAACGACACCCGTTCAATGGAGAGCTGACAAAGTTACCATTATCCATCGCGGTCTTCCGTATTCATTACAAGACATCATGGATAAAATTTTGTCCACGTAACACCCTCTCTAAAGCTCAAAAACATTCCCTTAATATGGAAAAGAGAGTAGGTGAAACCATGCAAAAATTAAAAGCCAAAGTAGTGACTTTGACCGATAGTAAGAAAACAATCGTTCAATATCCTACTACGGTAACAAACGCGATTTACGATATCGAATCTAATCGAACCCTGCAGGCTATGCTTGCAGAAGTTTGTATTAGCGTCGCAACCATCCAAGAACGTGACAGAATTCCAGCAAAACTTCGTGCTGATCGAAAATTGGTTCGAGTTCAAGATGACGGTACTGGGAAGGTCCAGTATTATACTTGGGATGCTCTAAATTCTGTTTGGGATAGAGAGAACCTTTCTCTCTCCGTCGAATCCATCGACGACGTCCCGGAGGTGATCCGTAAATCTATTACATGGAAGAACCTGGATAATACGTGATACTTGGTTACGTATGATAGATCCAGTTCTTTATATTTTACTCTATAGAAAGGAAGAAACTACGTATGGCTGAGAATAATCCGGTTGTTCTCGCTGAAGGTGAACTCGAACAAGTTCAGTTCTATCATGGACTAAAAGCTAAGTTCGACGCAGCCGTTCAGCTTGGCACGATCGATGAAAATGCAATGTACGTTCTTACAGACGCACAGCGTATTTATAAGGGCCAAACGCTTGTAGGTGCCAACAATGTAAAAATTGTTGATACTATGCCGGCAGCAAATGAGGCATTTCCGAATGTCATTTATGTTGTCGAAACAGCGGAAGGCACAACTCTTGCTATTCTGAATAAGGCTGGTACAGAGATGGTTACGCTGATCAATACAGCGGAACTTCAGACCTGGACCGACCAAGTTAAATTATCCGAAACCATTGCAGTAAATCTAGCCGGTGACAATGTTGGTGGCGTTATTGATAAGGCTACCCTCGAAAGTGGAATTACTTTGACGACTCTTCTCAAAAAGATGTTCATCAAGGAAGTTCAGCCGACAATTACTGCTCCCAAACTAACGCTGGCGATTGCTGGTGGTGGAACGGTTGAATGTGGTACCGAAGTCACTCCGACATTGACGCCAACATTTACCAAAGGTTCGTATCAGTTTGGACCTGCCGATACTGGCGTTACTGTGTCACAGTATACACTAACTCAAAAAGTTGGAAGTGCCGCTGCCGATACAGTTGTGGATGCAACTACCACCGAAGCATACACTGCTCCAGCAGCGTTAACGGTTCCGGAAGGAACGATCGTTTACAATGCATCTGCAGTGCATAGCGCAGGTGTTGATGCTCTCAGGAACACTGGTGCTGTTGCCGCAAACAAAATTAATGCTGGTACAAAAACCGCATCCCAAACGATCACCGGACAACGCAACATGTTTTACGTTGCCGACGATGGTACCATTGCTCCGGCAAATTCTGCTGAAGTTCGCGCTCTTGCAAATAAGAAGCTGAATCCTGTTAACGGAACAAGTCTCAACATTGCAATTCCGCAAGGATGCCGTCGTGTTATTATCGCTTATCCGAAGAAGCTCCGCGAAGTTACCTCTATCGTTCAAGCATCAACCAATATGAGCGCAAAGGGTTCTTTCGTTGAGACAACGATTTCTGTAGAAGGTGCAAACGCATATCAGGCGATCGATTATAGGCTCTATACCTATATTTCTGGTGCTCCCCTGAATGCAGATACCTTCAAAGTAACAATTTAAAGGAGGGAGATCAATCATGGCAAAAGGGTATAATACCGTACCATTTGGCTTCGAACGAGTTGATGATCTTCCGTTCCTAAAGAACGAATTATTCGACAGTTACGATGCCGCAAATACGTATGCCGCGACAGATCCTACTGCATATGCAGGACAACGAATTGCCGTTGTCGATGCAACAAGTGGCGAGGCAAAGAGCTATACAATCCAGCCAGGAGATCCCAAAACCCTCAAAGAGGATGGCGGAACAGTCGAATGGCTTGGTATTTAAAAAATAAATTATATTAAATTATGGAGGTAATTAATTATGGCACTTTTTGCTGTTCATGCTGGTACTTATGCTGAGTACGTTGCAAAGAAGAAAGCAGCTGGTCTAGTTGCTACCGATCTGTATTTTACTACCGACGCTCCCCAGCGTCTGTTCCGTGGTGAGAATCCGGTCAATGAGTCTTGGACACTTGTAACTAAGGATCCTGAACTGGCAAATATGCGTGCTGGCGTCATGTATATCAACAAGACCACTGGTAAGATCAGTGTTGTTGATGGCGACGCTGTTGCCACTATTATGCCTGCTCGCGTTACTGCTATCGATGAGAGCACCGATGCCGCGTCTCTGCCCACGGTTGGCGCTCTGAAGAGCTATGTTTCCAGCATTAGCTCTGGCGGCTTTACTGCTGCTGCTTATGTGAACGAAGCTGAGCATGTACACAGCTTGAAGTTCACAACTGCTGGTGGTGCAGATACTTTCGTTGCTCTGCCCTCCGGCCTTGCCGATGTTGCATATGATGCTGCAACTGGTAAGTTCACATTCACAAAGTATGATGGTACTACGGAAGAGGCTGATACTCCGCTGGAGAAGGTTCTGACTGCTGCATCATATGACCCCGATACCAAGAATCTGACTCTGACGTTCAACGTTGCTGGCACTGAAGAACCCATCGACATTGACCTGACTGGTCTGGTTGATACGTTCTCCGTGACTGGTGCCGCTGAGGGCCCGATCTCTGTTACCAGTGCTGAGGGTCTGTTCACCATCGATCTGACTCTGGCCGACAAGTCTCTGAGCAAGAGCGCTACTGGTCTGAAGGTTGCTCTGTCTGCAACCGAAGGCAACCAGCTGACTCTGGCTGCTGACGGCCTGTTTGTCGCTGCTCCTCCTGCTGTTGATCTGACTCCGTATGCGAAGCTGGCTGACCTGGCTTCTACAGAAGCTGCGAAGGGCGCTTCTCTGGTTGGCGTGTCTGGTACATATACTGCCACCACAAAGACCGTCGAGGGCGTTCTGGCAAATCACGAGACTCGTCTGGCTGCGACTGAAGGCGTTGCCAATAAGGCTGCGACTGATATCATGGCTCTGGATACTCGCGTTGGTACTGCCGAGGCTGACATTACAGCTCTTGAGGGTCGTATGGACACCGCTGAGGGCAAGATTACAACTCTGGAAGGTCAGATGACCACTGCCCAGGGCGATATCACTCAGCTGCGTACAGACGTGGATGCCGCAACTGCCGCTCTGACTTGGAAGTCTATCTAACAAGATTTGAGACCATTACTCTCATGGAGAAGTAAAGATCGAATAATCAATAATGTTGGATTGGAGTGGTAGGAGTGGACTTGGTAAATTTCAAATATGATATCAAAAACTCCCTACCTAGCGTCCAAGTAGAAAATGGAACCATTCATGCTGTTGTAGACAATGGTGAACTTTATGTCGATTATGATGGACAACGAGTTCAAATTACTGACATTGAAGTTCATGCTACAGAAGCAGAACGAAGAGCATTACTTGCTCCCAAGCCAAAGTTCCATTATTGCAAAGATAGTGGCAATCTCTGGTATAAAAATGGCGTATGGAAACTTGTTGGTCAACAGGGGGCAACCAAAACCCTGGCAATTGCCGTAGGAACATCGTCAGCTACTTCAGCTATGACCATGGAATCCGGTTGGTTGATCAAGCACGTAACGTTCGTGCCAGATACGCAATATACTGGGGACACTGCTACAATATCAATTGCTGTCGGTAGCCAAAGCATCATTCCAGCAGACGATCTAAAACCTTCGAGGATTACGGATCAATACGAGTCCTCAAAGTACACAAAGATCACAACGGCTGGAGAGATCACAGTAACCGTAGCAAATGCAACTGCAGGTAGCGGTACAGTTTATGTAGATTACGCAATTCTTTAATTAAAGAATTTACCCCCTCCCCCGATATGGATCATATTTCAGATCCATATCGGGGGGTTTTACTATATTCGGTCACAAAGAACATTTCCTTAAAGAAAGGGGAGATGTATCTTGAATCCTGCAGTTTCCCCTATCCCCCATTTAGATTTTGCATACTACCTAGAATTTGGCCAGCATTTAATGTTGTTTTTTGTACCTTCTGCAATTGGTGTCTTATGCTCAATTATGATTAAAGAATTCAAATCTTCTGAGAATTCAAAGAAAATGAATTTTCTCAAAAAGTTTAGTCGAATTGTAGCATGGGCTACCCCTGCAGCATTTATTGTATCTATGATTGATATATTCGTAGGTCCACGGGTTTCCGATACTGTTCGTCTCATCATATTTGGTGCAACGTTCTTCGTGGGAATGGTCGGGGAAGAATTGGCGAATATGTTTATAAACATTCGAATCTGGTTTAAAGTATGCAAAGAGATTTTAAAAGATCTCGGTGAGGCGATTGGGAAGGTTGATTTTGGAAAGAAAATATCCGATGTCATGATCGAAGAATTGTGCAATAAAAACGACGAGACAAAATCAGATTCTACATCTGATAAAATAAATGATAAGAAAACGGATTCCCAAGATACCTCTGCTGATAATACATTAGAGAAATCTGAATCCGATAAAACTTAATGAGACAAGAATACCATTGTGTGTATTCTTGTCTCATTTTAAATATATATTATAATAATAGAAAGGAAGGTGATCAATACCATGAGTTTGGTTCATGATATTGAAGAAATTTACAAAAAGCATACAGAGGAAAATTCTGTACGCATATCTCGTAACGACGGAATTATTGATTTCAATGAGAGGGTATTATCAGAGGTGAATCTTGCAAAAGATGTCCCAGAAGAAAATCGTTTATCCTTTATTGGAATCGTTATCGATAATCTTATTGAGTTTATTCAGACTCGATACCAGGAGATAAAAAATCCGGAAGAAAAGATGGCAATCAAACAAAAAATCGAAGATATCCTTGAAAAATGTACAAAAGTTTTTGCAAATTATGCTACAACGAATAAGATTTATCCATTGAAAATGGAACTTCTAAGTTTAACAAATAAAACTCAAGGGCAATTTGATTCAATGTTTGAATTACAGAAAGATACTATTTCGATTTTCGATATAGGAGAAGAAATCCAATATTATCTTTCTATAAAGTTTGATTCAGACAATGGTCATTTAATCAAACTTTATGGAGATATAGGAGATACAACGCCATTTATTCTCAATACGAATTCATTTATAGAAAAGAATCGTTATTTCCTATCCTCTGTTGATACAGAGTGCGATTTGGTTTACAGTTTCCGGATAATTCGAAATAAAAACTTTCCATATTTGTACAATAATGATTCCGATACGGAAGTCTTGGAAGACCTTTACGAAATTATATCCATTAAAAATAGAAATGATGCAGCCGCATTTATTGCATCGGATCCTACATTCAGACCAGAAACCTTGAAGGCAATGGAAGAATCACAAAACATATCGAATCCATTTCAAATCATAGATGAATATCGAAATAATTTTGATGATTATATCGAAAAACTATTTGGAAAACGGTATGAAATTATTCATACAAAATCCAGAAATGCAATTTTAAATGGTTTTTCGTTGTATCATCAAGTATTACGGTATTTCGAAACATGTAAAAAAGAAGGGTGTCCAATGGGAAATTATCATAAATATTTGAAACCTGGATTTCCAATAATTGTCAATATTGACAGGGTAAATCTCTTTCCAGGGATACTGTTTGAGACACCATATGTTGATTATCAAACGGTGTTAAATCTCATTCATCGTGAATGTGGTGATTATCATGCTGACGAATACAAAAACAAATGGGGGATAGTATCTCCCGCGCATACAAAGGCAATTTTCATGTCAATTTATCGAATCGACATTCGATCTTCTATTGTAGAAGATCTCGTTTTCGCAGCAAAACATGGAATCAAAGTTTTTGTATATGTGGAACCTCTTGCACGAGACAATGAAGAGATGAATATTAAATTAATCAAACGACTCAAAAAAGCAGGAATTCATGTAATCTCTAATTATTATGGCATGAAAGTACATGCCAAAGCATTTCTCTCTATGCGTGATGATGGATCTATGATTGGTCATATATCCACAGGAAATTATGACGTTAATCGTGCAAAATCATTTACAGATTATCAATTTATCACGCAAGATCCCGAAATCTGTAGCGAACTTCTTCAGTTCTTTAATATGCTAATACAAAAAGAACCGGTCATTACACAATTTGAATATTTCGGAGATCCTTCTCGAAATATTTGTATTTCACCAATTACTCTAAGAGACATGTTAATTGATGAATGCGAGCAAAATACAAGAAATCATATCTTCATCAAATGCAACAATCTTTGTGATGATCTTATGATTCGTCAATTGTATTATGCAGCAGAACGAGGAATCAAGTTGGATGTCCTCTGTAGAACCGCATGCTCTTTAGTACCAAAAGTAAGCAATATACGAGTTCGTTCCAATACTGGAAAATATCTGGAACATGGACGGATGTATCAATTCGACAATCGCACATATATCAGTAGCGCAGATCTCCTTCTTCGAAATCTCAATAAGAGAATTGAACTCATGGTTCGTATTCCAGAAAATACGAGAATTCTTGCAAAGCATGGAACCGATGCAATCCGGGAATCTGTCGATAAACGCATTCCCGAAATTGCTAGAGATGAAAATACCCTTGAATCTCTCAATAATTATATGGCAAGATGTTTTCGAGATGCAAAATGGAAAAAGAACGAAGATGACTACAAATTCGTTCCGTATTATAAGAGAATGAAGAAGAAATGACATTAAGAAAGACTACCATAATATGGTAGTCTTTCTTTTTTACTTTATTTTTACATGAACTGGGATAAACTCCGACCAAGGAGGATTATAGACATGTGATTGTCGAAATGATGGATCACAAATATCAATGTTATCCTTTTTCTTTTTATCGATATAAGTATCTATATCCGTATACTTATTCTCGCTATAATCTCGAACATGGATTTTTACATTTCCTTTTTCCTCAGAGTATAAATGGAGTGCTTTCTGAAGTGAAGAAAGATCATTTTTATCACAAATATAAACGACAATCTTTGCATCTATAGAAGTTTCTTCCAATACACTGTATGAAAACGCGCGGCTCACAATCATCATCCCTCCTAAAGTAGATTACTTATCCAATTGTCCGTATTAAAATGATGGCATGTAAAATTAAATGAATTTACATGCTAATAAAGTCACTCAGAATGGAGGACTTCTTATGGCATATGCTGAACATCAAAAAGCAGAATGTACTTTCGAAATTAATCCATTTAATCGTCCATTGGAATTATCTGGAATTGAAGCGTGGACGAGATTAATTCTTCGCCTCATGTTTATGGAAAAAGGAACATATCCATCGGAACCAAAAATGGGATGTGGAATCACCGCAGAAATGTATGAAACGATTGACGTATTAAAAGGAACCGTCCGAAATATTGTCGAATCCCAAATACGTCAATTTTTACCAGATCTCCCATTCTATGGAATCAATGTGTACAGTGAAGATGAGCTTATTGAAGGTGGAGAAGAAAATGTAGTCTATTACATGATTGCATTTCAAAAGGAGAGTGGAGCAATTCAGACGGTAAAAGTTCCGTCAAGAGTTGTCCATAGAGTTATTGATTTTGATATTGTATTTTAATCACATAGGAGGCACACGAATATGGCAAGCGATATCTCTAAAAATTTAGATGCTGCTCTAACCGCCGCAGAGCACAAAATGGAAGAAGATGCATTTGCTATTCCGGAAAATACAAATGAAAATAATACAGATGCATCTGGAGAAACAACCGCTGTGATTAATTCTTCTGAAAAAGAATCACTTGCAGTAAAAACATCAAATCATGGAAAAATGGTAGATAAAAAACCTAGAAATCAAAAGAAAAAAGATCCAATCAATGAATTCAGTGAAGAATCATTAAATGAAGCTTTTGGTGTTTCCGAAGTAAAGGAAGCAATTCCTATTAAGAAAGAAGAACCAAAAAAGAAACGTACTTCTGGAATGGTTATCACTTCAGACGATGATATCACCGAAGATGCATTGAATGAGATTAAAGATGCTATTGTAGCCGAACCGGTTTCACAAGACCCGTTCGCTCCTGCAGCATCACCAGCAGGAAGGCGTGCTGCACTTCCTGAGTTAAAAATGGAAGATGTCTATGAAGTAATTCCGGATATTCAGGGAAAAGATCGTGAAGACATCGCTTCTACACTTTTCAATGAAATATCCGAATATCGCAAAAATGCAATGGTCAATTATGGTATGACACCAGAAGAAGCAGATCATGCAGCAGCAACTCGTCTGGTTTCTCGTGGCAAGCAGTATAACGAGCAATATGTTGAAAAGCATCCAGTTGGAGTTGTGACAATTGATAAAACTGCTGAGACTGAATTTAAGTCTTCGCTCACAGATGAAGAGCGAGAAAAATTACAAGATACTCGAGCAATTCGTCTTGTTATCGTTGAGGATCAAAAACTTCGTTCATTGAAAACAAAGAAGCTTCCGCCTCGTGTTGAAAAAGCATCATTCTTGCGTACAATTGACGCAGCGATTTCTTCTTACCGAGTTCCACTTCCCATTATGGGTGATTATGCGCAGTTCTCTGGAGCACAATCTCTTCAAATGGCCCTTGCATTCAATACTGCAGAAGAAGATACAATCATTGATGTGACAACGCGTCAGGCCGAACTGGTTTATGATCGATTCTATGCATCTTCATCCATTCGAAAATATGATGACACCGGTAAAGTTTTAGTTACCTACGACGAGTTCATCAATACGGTTCCTTATTTTGATTTAGCCCTCATGCTTTATGCAGTTTATGTTGCGTCAACTCCTGAATTGCAAGAGTTAACAATGAGCTGTGGCCGTTGCAAAAAAGAATTCAAATTTAAAATGAACACAAAAACTCTGATCCAAGTAAAAGAACTTCCGCAGAAAACGCAGGATCAGATGAATGATATTCTAAAACATACCCAATCTACAGAGTATTTACAGAAAAAATCTGAAGAATGGAAAACGGAAACTTTATTCGAATCTCCATTCACCGGAAATATCTATCAATTGCAGCAGCCAACAATTGCAAAGGTAATTGATATTTGTCAAAAGTGTGATCTTGAAAATGCTCAGGATGCATCGGTTATTTTGTTTGGTATGTGTATGAATGGCTTCTATGTAAAATTGGATCAACCAGATGAAGACGGATCCGAATACATTCAAGTTAATTATGCAGAAGATTCGGATGAATTCGTAAATATCTTGAAAGAGCTTCCAGAGCAAGATCTGAAGCTTCTGGCAAAACCCATTGGAGATATGCAGTATGGCTTTAATCTAAAAATCTTCCCGAAATGTCCACATTGTCAGAATCAGATGACAAATACTTTGATTCTTGATGATTTGGTTTTTCGGAAAGCCCAAAATATGTCGGTAGAGATTCAATAATCTCAGATTTCTACAAATTCGTTGTAGATACTCTAGACATATTTGATGGGCAATTATCACTCGATGATATTTATCATTCAACTCAAAAAGAACTCTACTTTTTACGTCAGCATCGATTGGAAATTAAGAAGCGTAATCAAAGAGAGAACAGTCAAAATCTCGAACGGATACTGCATTAAAGGGGTGTGATCTTCCTGAATCGAATCGATATATTCAAAGAATTATCTTTGAATGAACTCCAGGAATATGACTCTTCAACGGCAGAAAACCTAATTGGAAATTATTATGATCAATTTTCCGAATTCTGTTCATTTCTTCATGATAATATAACGATTGGAGAAGTTGAAAATGAAGAAGGAGAAATGGTTCCCATTGTAAAATCGGTGTCCTGTAATATTGGTGACGATGGAGTTCGATTTGAAATGGAAATGATAAATGGCCAACGACATGAGGTTTTTATGTCAAAAGAGCGAGAATCCGAGTTCAAAGAACAGAGAATCAAAGAAATTAATGAAGAAAAATAATCTATATGGAGGATAGGATTAATCCTATCCTCCATATAGATTCTCATATAAATGATATATTATATTAATAAGAAAGGTGGTATTATAATGAATTTACAAGAATACCTAAGAAAAGCCAAAGATACTCCTATTAACATTTTGCATATCTCTCATACCGATTTAGATGGAGCAATGCCAGCATATTTACTCAACAAATTTATTTCAGATGAAGACATCAATGCTACAGTACGAACTGTATTTATTGAAGCTGGAAAAGCTATTGATGATTTTATTTCATCTTACATTGATGAAGGGCATAAAGTTTCTACACGCGATGATAATTATTATATTAAACTAGATCTCAATGAGATATATTCACAATATGAATATTATGATCCGGAATATGATAGTTATTTTCAAAACGTAGAAGGAGATATTTATTATGGATCATTCAATTGCATTGTAATTACAGATTTATTTCCATCTGCAGAATCTATCCATAAATTAAATGAACTTGTCCAAAGCTGGTATATTGATAAGTTCTTCATATTTGATCATCATATTTCTCAACAGAGTGAATATGATTCTATTATGTCAAGTGATCCAGATGAACGAGATTTTCGAAAAGATGAAATAATGCTTCTCCAATTTCATCCAAATGGAATGAAAACCTGCGGAACATCAATTCTATATGAAGAACTCTTTGATCCATATGCATATATAAGAGGAGCAGAATTTTATTATGGAACCGATGTTGAAGACGATAATGTTCTATTATCTTTTGTAGAAAGAGTACGTCAGTGGGATACATGGGATTGGAAGAAAACAATAACTCCATTCAAAAAATATCCAGAAGCCCAACGCCTAAACTGGACATTTCAAAAACTTGGCAGAAATGATTTCTTTGATCATATTGCAGTTGCTCCCTCGTTTGAAGATGCAATCTATTTTAATGACGCAGTAAATACGTTAGTATCATACACCATTCGTTCAATTGAATCGGATATCAAGCGGTGTGTTAAGCATTCTAAAGAAATTTTCATTTCATTTGACAATGACAACTCCGATAATACCCGCGTAATGCCATTTCCAAGAAAAGATTTTTATCGTGCACTTATAATGCCGTTTCCAAAAGAAGCATCTTGTGGTGATGTTTCAGACGCAATTCATCAGATGGATAAATATGAAGATACGATTTCTCTTTGTATTTTTGTGGATATCGATACAGTGAGTTTTCGTTCATACGATGAAGAGATTAATGGACTTCCTCCATTTGATTGTGCAACTTTTGCAAAACAACTTGGTGGCGGAGGTCACAAACAGGCTGCAGGTGCACCAATTTGGAAAACAAGGATATCTTTTAAGCATGATATTATCTTTGATATCTAATCAAAATAAAGCATACACTCATAAACGAGTGTATGCTTTATTTTTTAATCTTCAGATGAAGTATCCTTCAAGATAGAAAGAGACGTTAATTGCATAATTTTTTGTATACTTTGATTTGAAATGCTTAGACATTTTAAGCCTTCACTGATCAATTCTTGTCCAGAATTTGCAAATTGTCCAAATGCTCGTCGCACCTCATATTCCAGAATACCATTGTACATTTTATTCATCTTATTCCAGATTGCGGTAAAATTACGAGCATGATTGGAAACTCGATCGGATGTTTTATTCAAGTTATCAATTGTTTTCTTTGCATTTGATTGCATTTTCTCTACGTCAGATCGTTTAATACGAATTGTATCTTGAACCATTTTATTCGAAACGCTGAGATCTGTTTTGTTACGAATAATATTTGCTTCTTTCATAAACGCAAGTTTCTGATTATTCCAAGGATTCTGACGTTCTGCAACACTTTGCACAAATTTTGGATTATTTGCATTTGCAACCATTTCGTTTGTGAGTTTGACAAAAATTTCAATGGCAGATGCCACCTCAACGGAAACCGAATCGGCCATCGGTAAAACTTCAGAAAGAACGTTGAATACTTTAGGTACTTCAATATACTCTGGACCTGTTTTTGTAATTCTTTGATAAAGCTTAATTACTTTATCACTAATCCATGAAGCAATCTTAGAAATTATACGTCCAATAGAAGTAAGACCTCTCATAATTCCTTCTTGTAAGGATGTGAGAAACCCTTTAATCTTTCCTTGTTCCATAACAATATGTGCGTCCGAATATTCGATAGCAGATGTCATTTCCGTAACATAAGAAAGAAACGATTCCTCAGTTGCCTTGTGGAGATACTTAGCAACTTCACTATCTTCACTTATCTCAACATTGTAACGTTTTGCAGCACGTTCAATATTTTTTGCAAGTTCATGACGATCCTCTTCTGGACATTTGTAGAAATAACTAAGCGCACTCTTTACATGTGCTTCATCCGTAAGAGGATATTTTCGTTTGTCTGGAAGTCCAAATTGATTCTTTCGCAGATCCTTTCGTTCTGCAGTAGAAAGAACTGCTTCAAACAATGCAGCTTTCATATTTATACATCACCTCTTTTATAGTCGTGTTTTTCAAATATCCAAATTAGTAACGAATGCAATTTCACACATATATTATTTCTATAGAAAGGAAGGTGTTTTAAACATGCCAACGAACATTACACCGGATTATTGTGAAATCTGTGGAAGAAGAATTACATGGTATAATGAAAAAATCACATTTACTCTTCTCGCTTTTGACCGTCAAAAAATTACAATCGGATGTAAAATCTGTTTAAGAATGACTATTGAAAAAGCATTTATGGATATGCAGCCGATGCCAAAAACATTGGAAGAAGCCAGAAAGATATATGGCAAACGCTTTGTAAAGGAGTGAAAAATGTGCCTTGCACTAAGTACCAACAACGTACAGAAGACATTCAAGAAATATATAAAATGGAGCAAGAATTTGAGGATTATGAAAAAGAAGCATTTGCCCGTTCATTTGTCGAGAAGCGGTTAAATGGCTTCATTCCTCGCAGTGGTGGAATGTTTATTGAACGTCCTGGTTCAAATATAACCTCGCCGCAAATGTCACTTGAAAATTTTATAACCAATCATTCCGTAGAGGAGTCAATACACGAAAGATGGAGAACGTGGGGAAGATTCGATGACGATAATGTCGTTGAGGTTTCCAATTTTCTATATCAAAGACGCCGAAAGGAAGTTTGCTTTAGATTTAAAGATTTACCGCATTCTACTCAAAAACATCAACTCCTTCTTAAATGGCTTAGAACCATTGAAGAAAAATTAAATGATATTTTGAGAATGCGATGTAGAAATTTTAATTCAAAATATATTCGAATTGTGTACAATGGAAAATTCACGTTTCAATCTATTTTGGATGCGCATTCAATACTAATGCGAGATAAATATCAAGAAGAAGATTCAAGAAATTTAATACATTTTTTCGAGTCGAAATTTATATTTCGTCAAAAAATGAGATATGTCATTGAAAGAGAAAAACAGCGGTTTGTGGGTTGTCCCCCTTATATACAAATGGAAACGGTTGTAGAAAGAGCGGACAAAGAAAGAGTTGTTAGGCTAATCGAAGCTGCAAGAATTCGAAAACGAGATACCTTTGCAGACGGTACAGAAAAATATCCTTGGTGGCCGGATCATCCAGTTCGACACAAGATCGTGCCGATTAATTTGTCTGAATATGATCGAAGGTCTGTAACATCTGCGGCGGAAAAGTATCTAGTGGAAAAATGTCTATCAAAAGTGTTGGAAGTTCCATTTGAGCATTTAATATCCTCAAATGGGCAAATCCTAAAGAATGTGCGAATTGGACTATGTGCCGAGAATTACGAGTTAAGTCCAACAATCGATGTTTGGCTTATTGCAAAAACCAATATTAAAAAAATGTCACACATTGAAATGTATCTCGGAAGTGTCGATGTTGATAAATCTCGTGATCTCTTTACATGGGATGAGCGCATACAGATATATCACACGAACGACAAAATTGAAGAGAGACGGGCTCTATTTGATACCTTCTTCAAAAAAGACTTATCAAAGTATCATCAATTTTAGGAAAGCATAAAATGTTAAAAAAAGAAAGATGAGAATATTCTCATCTTTCTTTTTTTAAATCCATAAAATAAGGTCTCAAAAACACACATATAAGTTGAGTATCTAGTGAAAGGAGGAAACTCATAATGAGTTACTCTAAAAGAATAAACGATTCTGGTTTAAAGGGTATTCCAGAATTGGCATTTAATAATACATATGATGTCGATTTTGTAAACGATCAAACTCGTCGTACAAGAGATATGCTGTATACCAGATGTTTGGAAGTGCAGAAGCGTCTTTGTGGAATCAACATCGTAGCTGGAAAAATGAATGAGTTTAAAGAAAATGCATCTCTTGCTCGTACATTCAATCTTCCAGTTTCTACATTTTTTACAAGAATTCAAAATCAATTTTTAAATTTCTTTTCCGAAAAAGAAGCTCTCTATACATTAGCGTTAAAAGAAGACCCAATTGGATATCCTACTCCAGATGATATCGCAAAAGGTTATCCATTTTCTCCATACTACTCAGACATTATGCCAAAGCAGGGATCACAATATCGAAAATATGATCTCTATGAGGTATGTAAAAGCAATAGACTTTTCAAACGAAGACTTCTTTTTTATATCAAAACGGGAAGTTCTTCAGGATCGTCCATTGGAAAAACGGATGGTACGATTCTTTATATGAATCTTTTGGTTATTCCAACAAGAGGATCTACCTATCTCGCAATACAAGTTACAGGAGATAAAGCCTTTAATAAGGCCAAACTTCAAACACTGATTGAAAATCAGGCAGATTGGTACCTTTATGAATCAAAAGCCGGAAACTTTTGGAAAAACGACAACTATTCCAAAACTGATTTTGTTTCTTATGATAATAAGTATTATATGAAACACGTCTTTCCAGACAAATCTGGGGAAAATAAAGAAATGGGATCCAATGTTTATCTAATTGGATTGGAAGACCCACATTATCCAAACACCTATCAAGTGTTTATTTCCAGTTGGAAAAGTCCAACTGAAACAATTTCTGGGTATGAGCTCTCATCTTCCAGTATTACTTCTTGGACTGGAAAAAACGTTATCGTTCTTAATGAACGAGAAGTTGGATATCTTGTCAATGTCATGAGTAGAGTCAACTCTACTATGCGTCTGGACTCTCCAACAGGAGTATTTCAATTGGATTTAAAAGAAAATCCAATTCCTCCTGAAAATATTCTTGTTTATGTACTCGATAGCGATACAAATGCGGCATATCCAGTCCCAAATGCTGAGATTACCATGTGGTATCCGAACGTCTATCGGATTGATATGAAAGAACTGGAATATGATAATCAAAATCTCCAGATTATCGCATATTACTCCAATGAAACGTCGACCACATTCACAAATCCGATTGCAAATTATATGGAGTTCCGTGGAGATCAATATATCAATGATTGTATCAATGAAACATTACCATCTCCAATTTCAACATACATTCCATACCCAGAAACGTTTTCCATCGATGATTACATGAAGAGCAAATACTATCCATTGGATAAGCCATATCAATATATCATGGATAAAGATATTTGGATGCTTCTGGATGATCCAAACCGTTACGATGATTTATTTGAAAAGGTAACAAGAAAATTGACGCGTCATAACACATATCAATATATTTACAATTCAAGAGATATTGATATGGAAAATCGATATGTACTTGACAATCACGCACAAATAACCAATCAGGCAAAATGGGTGACATTCGATCAAGAAATGGCGTTCATTGTTATATCCATTCATTCGTCAGAACCGGTTCCGGTATTGTTATTTATTAATGGTCTGCGTATGTTGGATCTTCATATTTTCGTAGAGGGACATTTGCAATATATCTACTTCGATTCTATGACATTTTCGGATAATTCCGAAATCATTGTAGAAATTTTAGATGTTCACGATACAGATATTATTCAGGCTCCATTGAAATTTGATTCTGTTGGAAAAGATGTTCCATTCCCAGAGAATTTTGATCATTTCGCAGATCAGAATTTAATCTTCTATGATGCGGATACAAAAGAGATTATCCCAAACAGTGATTTTTCATATGGAATTTTTATCAATCTTGAAAAAGATCATATTCTTACATCGAATAAAGAATATCTAAAAACTGTTAATGATGAATTTGTTATTACAGGTAGTCACATAAATTTAACTTCTGCACCAGGTGGTATCGGATCCGGTTTCTACAAAAATGTGGGAACCCGTTTGTCAATTCAAAACATCGAATTGGTTGGTACCACAATTTATCAAACGGTATATCGAGACAATCATTCACTTATTTCTAATCCAGAAAACCAGAAAACATGGACTGAGGATATGCTTTGTTTTGATATTACGGCATACGAAGCTTTCTATCCATCCACGTTAAAAGTGGACGAAGTTGAAGTACCATTTGATGAGGTATATCGTTATTTCCAATATGACCTTACCAATAAGGTTATGAAGGAATATGTATTCTTCCCAAAGAGATATGCAACATCTTCTTCGCTTTTAACATTATCAACTCTTATTGCTTCGAAATGGGAATTTTTGAAGAATGAAGTTAACTTCGGTACAACTGGAGAACTCTGTATTTCAACAAATAACATCAATAATGTAAATCGTAATATCATTGTGCAAGCAACTGATTTTTACAAAACTCTAAAAACGGATGTTATTACATCATCCAGAGAAAACGAAATTGTTATTCCAAATTTCTATGGTCAACCCGTAAAGGATCGTTTTCGGCTATGGAGAACAACAAAAGCACAAAAAGCCGTTGTTCCGGATGATTATATCTTTGGAAAACGGTTGGAATTGGATGATTATGAATTTATTTTCCCGGATACAGTTGGAGGAGATCTTGTAATACGATTCAATGGATTGGGTCTAGCTGGCGCAACTCTTCTTTTTGAATATATGCCTTTTCGATCTAGAGTGTGTGCAACTCATCAAGACATATCTCCAGATCCGGATAATGTAATTAATTTCTTTGATGTGTTAGAGCGCCCAGTCAATTTGGAATATTATGAGATTTATGCAGATGGTATTCGCCTTTCTCCAAAATATATTAAACCATTTACACCAACGCATATTCAGTTAAATCAAATGTATCTCGATACAACTGCATCGGTTGTAGTTGTTGAAAAGAGACATGATAGTGATGTTTATGGCAACCGTTATCGAAAGATGACACTCGAAGAGCAACTCATGTATATCGATACTGATTTCAGAGAATATATGAGAGATCGCACGGAATTCGAATAAAAAAATATATATCCCGATACCATAATGGTATCGGGATATAAAATTTGTTTACATAAAGACATAATCTCCATCACTTACAGGCGGAACAATGTCGTCTTTATTGTAAGACACACGATTGTCTGTAATGATGTCTTTCTTCGCTTCTGCATCGGCTTTCAAAATCTTTGCATTAATAAAACCAGATACATTCTGGAAGAAATTATACCATTTCTCTTGCTTTTTACGAGCTTTCTCATTGTCATCTCCACGAGAAGCAGCTGCATCCATAGATTCTTTCAACAGATCTGCCTGACGTTCCGTATAAGATGCAATCTTTCCGCTTGAACGTATGAAGAATCGAATCATCCCGCGAAGAGCATGAAATGCTACAATAAGAGCACCAAGAACAACTACAACTCCTCGTCCAACTCTAGCAAGTCCCCCAAGTGTCGGATGGTCATCTTTAAATTCATCTGAAAAGATTTTGGTAAAACCATCGATGATTCTACCAGTGGTCGATTTATCATTTTTATTTTGAGAATCTCCATCTGCTTCCATAAGAGGTGCTTCCGTATATGCAAGCGATTCAAGCTGCATATGGAGATAGCTTTCATTGGCTCTCGCAATTGCAGGATCTTTGAAAAACTTCATCATGCGAGCCCAATCACCTTTCTTGTAAAGCGCAAGATATTGTTTTACACATTTTACAAGAAGTGTATCGGTTTTACGAACAGTACGCATCTTGAGAGCATTTTCTTTTGCATTCTTTAGATATTCTGCATACGATACAACACACATATCGATCAAATCATACAGTGCCCGTACCATATTACAGTACATCACTTTGATAATTTCAATGTTATACTTATACGCATATTCAAAATCATCACGACTCTTCAAAAGCATGTCGTGATAATCATTCAAAAGCTTCAACTCATTTGTCAGAGTCTGATCTTTGAATAATTTATTGAGAAGGTCAATCGTCTCTGCTGTCGTATCATAGTGTTTCAGTTTCAAGATATTTCCTCTTGAATCTGGAATGGCACCATAATCAACATTGTTTGGACGAAGACATTCTTCGTATAGTTTTACTACTAGACGAGCACGTCCAGCAGGTTCTGTTGCCTCAAGAGCTCTCCGATAGATCATTTGATCGGAGGCAGGCTGTGCCGTAACGAAATCCATAATAGATTCCATCAACACCTCATTCATGTAATCCATGATTTGTATCTCCTTTCAAATTAACCTTTGAATCGACCAAGCTCAGCTACAAACCGAGTCATATCACTCACTGTTGTCGTAGTACCAGCAGAATGACGAAGTGCATCAATTGTGGTCATGGCAAAATCATTGCCGGTTGCACCACCATCAAGCATCGTCTCGACAACTCCTGTGGTTGGATCATAGATCACAAAGCCAAGGAGATAGAGCTGATCCATCAACTGCAGGGCTACCTTAGGATCTTCGAGATCAATACCATGTTGCGCCTTGATCTCTTCAACTTCATATTTTGTACATACAACCGTACTGATTGGAGAAAGTGGCCTGCCGCCACCAACAAAGGTTTTTGCATTTCTACGACGATCCTTCAAATCAACAAAATAATTGTATCCGGCTTTATCTTTTCCACTTCGAGCTTGATTCTTTGCAATTGTTTCACGACGAATATTTGCAATATCAAATACCACATCGCGGAAAAACTTAATCTCTCCACGGGTCCAACGGACCAGTTTGAACGCAAGCTGATGATTTGCAACCGCTTCACCAAGATTATAGATCATGGCACTTGGTGTAACACTACGAACCATTGTTTTTACACCTAGGGCAAATGGACGTTTCTCACCTTTAAGATATAACGTTGCAGTAATCATTGTCGGTTCAAGAGAGCTCAAACTCTTATTCTCATAGATTCGAGGTAGTTGTCCACCAGAAGATTTTGCAGGATAATGATCACCATTTGCAGCATTATCGAGATTTGCACCCGCATTGAACATTCTCTGTGCAATAGACGTTTGTCCTGCTTCCGCCGCTTTCGTATTCTGTGGATCCTTTGCACTATCCGCATTGTCTTCAATTTTGTCGGGACCAGTAACTTCCAAAATACGCGTCAGTCGAATTTCATTGCTTCGATTTGGCTGATACATATCATTCAGAGATTCCAGCGTAACCTCTTCATCCGCACCATACCAAAGAGCATTAATTTCATCTTCCGTAATTCGTAAAGATTCCATTCCACTTTTAAATGCATTCTGAACCGTTGCTGCGTTTGCCCCAAGTCCGATAGCGTAATTCAACAGACTCGGCGCATTATCATTGTTATGGATATCTTTTAAGAAGTCCTGAATTGTCGAATATCGATTGCTATCAATGTCCAAATAAGAACTCAAAGTCATCATCATGAAGGTAGCATATTGTCGCTCCAATGCCTTGGCAATATGGCGAGCATGATCATTCTCAATTTGAGAACTCATAAGAACCGGGAATTGCATAATCATATCTCGGCTCATCTCAGCAATGCTCGTCCCACGCATTTGTGAACTAAATCCCTTTAATGCTTTTGGAAGCTTGCTAAGTTCGCTAAGTTTAATGTCAATGACACCGACACCCTCCATCGCAGGAGAGGTATTTTCTTTAGACATTTATATTCCTCCTTTATATTAGGAATAAAACTGAGGATATCTTCATCTTATTCCCAGAATATGATATCATCTTTGGATATTTAACATTGTGTTCAAGGCCTCAAAATACGGTAAAAAATAAGGAATAAAGATAAAAAAGAAGAAATGGAAATCTCTTTCAAGATTTATTTCATCTCAATTTCGTCTTCCCCTTCGATGGACTTATGAGCACACTTTGCAATGGTACTTGCCAAAGAGTTTTTATTACTCCTCAGGGTTGCCATATAATGCTTGGTGCTTTTCTCCAGGGTCGATTACTTTATCAATATATCCATTCCTTCTTCGCAAATTATCAATATTCTATATCGCTTCTTCTCGACTCGTTCACAGTCATATTGAGAAGCTTCGACTCGTTCACAGTCTAGTCAATCACCGTTGACATCCTTTTATCAAATTCACTTACAGAATACTTGGTTGATGTCGAGAGCCATCTTCCTTTCTTCTATCACTTAAATAATATACATTTCAAATTAAAGATATTACGGATACAAAAAAGAAAGGCATCTGCCCATTGATGCCTTTCTTTAATTTGATTAATAATCCAGAGTATTCCAGGGTTGACTCCAGAAATCTTGAGCCTGTTCGCGTTCCCATTTACGCTGATCGGCTTGCTCTCTGTAGATTACCCGTCTCTCCAGTTCATCCAGATCCGGAATATCCTTTGCAACCATGAATGGATATTTCACGTATTTCTGTTTTTTCTTCTTTTTCTTTTTCTTCTCTTCTTCACGAATCTGTTTCAGAGAAACATGAAGCGTGGGTCCATGCTCCATATCGGCAGAACGATTTTTATGACGACGTGTCATTTCCTCCCGATATTTACGATCCTCCGTGATAGGACGGTGATTCTTTTTCCACCTTTCATATTCTTCCGGAGTATCCTTGGAACGATGGATTTGGTCGCGATAATATTCTGCCCACTCAGCATCTGTGTATTTGAATTTCTTCTTCGACTTCTTTTCTGTCTTGAAGAAAGAACGAATCTTCTCAAACAAAGACGCAGACTTATGAGCTTTCTTTTCTTTACCAATGAGATCTTCTTCTTCGATTACTTCGCCGTTTTCATCAAACAGCGCATCTTCGAGAATGTTCTCTGTGGCTGTACGCTCTTTGGATTTGCGATTGATGGCGTGCTGAATCTTTTTCTTCGCAGCCTTGATCAGAACGTACCCAGTGTAAGCGGCAACGCCGATTACTGTCCCTACAGCAATTGCTTCGCCGAGAGACAAACTACCGATGGCAGCAACAGCCGCTTTTGCAACTGTGCCAATGGCAGTACCAATAGCCTGCAGTGTCATAGCTTTTACCTCCTATAAGTCGCTTTCAACTACTCTTAGCAGATACTTAGATATGACATCGCGTAACGTTTGTAAATTGCTTCCTATACACTGATATTATATATCATTGAAAAATGGTTTAAAACCGTATTTTTTACCGTCAGAAACACTTGGTTAAGCATTATACGATCAGAAAGTTGGTGAAAATGATTTATGCCAGACTTAAGAAACTACGGTTCTGATCCGGAAATTTTAAATATTCCTTCGTATAATTACGAGACTCTGTTTGCGAATGAAGAAGTTCGTAAAAAGAACTCTGGAAACATAAATGACGGATACATTCGGGATCGATTGGAAATCGATTATTCTACTCGACATAAAACTGTAGAATTCACACAATTTAATCGTTATTTGCGAAGATTTCCAGATGAAGAATTAACTACATTAATACCATACGTATTTTTCGTTCGTCCAGATCTCAACATTTTAAATTCGGATATGAACGATGTTGCAAACAATCAAATTCGTGGTGATGGAACCATGCGTTGGCTGTATAATAATGTACCGGAGGTAATTAAATCTCTTTCGGCAGATTATACACAATACCATGATTATATCCCATATCTTGGAAACCATGTAGAAACATTCCCATCTTTCGATTATACCTTATTAACAAGTGAAAATACACAGATGTTTACAGGATATCGAAATTATTATGCGGGAAACGCAATTCAATCAACATCTGGTATTCAGTTCGATATAACGTTTCGGGAAGATAAAAATCTCAGTACGACAAAATTATTCTTTGCGTGGACGTATTACATCGATGGTGTTGTACGAAATAAGTTCCCAGCAAAGTGGACCTATCGAATCAATCGCATTGCCGATTATTACACCTCGATTTATTATTTTCTTTGTGAACCAGATGGACAAAAAATTACATATTATCAAAAAATTGTCGGAGCATTTCCTACAAATACTCCATTCAGTGTTTTTGGTATGAATTTGCCAATGCAACCAGAAAATAAGATCTCAATCTCATTTTCTGCGTTTTCTGTTGAACATCTAAATCCAATAATTCTATCTGAATTCAACTATAATTCTCGTCTAAATCGAGAAGGAGAATGGTCTCGTCCAAATACTGGACGTTCACTCCATCCAATTTCTCATTATGATCCAATTCTTATGACGGGTCAGACTTTTGTTGGAACACCATATGTGTACTCCGATGATGGTCAAAATTATTATCTCATGTGGAATAATGTTTAAGAAAAGGAGGAATGCAATATATGGCTACCTCATTAACCAATAAAGAAAGCGCAACACTTCAACAGACTGAGTGGAACGAGAATATCGCTCCAAAATATTTTGATTTTGATAACGTTAATAATTATCGTGCAGGTATCTTTGGATACGTAAATGAAGTTATGGCAAATACATCGGAAGATGTATATAATGCAGTAACAACAGTTCGAAGAGAATTTTATCCAAATACTGCAGGGTACTTATCGTCCCTTTATAAAATGGCAGCAATGCAGCAAATCGATGCTCCTATGGCAACTCCTGCTACATGTAAAGCCGCCCTTGTGATTAAGGAAGAAGATATTCTTCCGACAATCAAATCCAATGCAAATATGGATAATTCCTATTATATCAATAATAATATGATTTTTATGGCAGATAATATTCCGTTTATGATTGATCATCCAATCATCATTACTGGTAGACCAAACTCACAAATCATTGCAACACCAACAGATACTACCAATGGAATTACAAGATTGAATGATACAAGAGAACGATATGCATATACAACACGATACGATCTTGATGCCGGGAAAAACTCATTGGATACATCCAATAAGTTATATCTTGAAAATAAGATCATGTTTCAATACGGTGAAAGAATTCTTCTGATTCAAGTAACTCTTCGACAAGTGGAGAGGCAAACGGAAGAAGTGATGATTCAAAAGAATGCACAAGTTGAAGTTGTTACACAGGATTTTGCTTATCGTGGACAAATTGCAAACTTTGAGGTTTTTTACAAAGAAAGTGATGGTTCTGCAGAAATTCAACTTCAAAAACAGATTTTAGGTGCAGAAACTCCGACGGTCCCATTCTGCCAATACATGTTATTAGAAAATGGAGTTTTAAGACTTCATTTCCCCAAAAATATTTATTTTACTCCAAAATTTAACTCTTCTTTGAGAGTCGAGATTTATACAACTCTAGGAGAGGATGGAAACTTTGATAGTTTCAATGGAGATCTTGTATGTAATACGGAAAGCACAACGTTCCCAAAAAATAACAGCATTGTTATTTCTGGTCAAATCATTGGACCATGTGCTGGAGGAACGTCTGTTCCAGATTTTGAAGATTTCCGTCGAGAAGTTGTCTATGCATATGCAACCAATCAAACGATTTGCTCAGACAATGATCTGCAAATGTATTTCGATAAAAAATCAATGGATACTCGAAACAAAGTTCTTTTCTTTAAGAAAAGAGATGACGTATTTCAACGATTGTATGGCGCATTCATGCTTCTGAAAAATACAAATGGATATGTAATACCATCCAATACACTCGATATGCGTCTTATGAGAGGATATATCGATAATGATGGAAATCTCACATCAGACTCCGATTTCGATGCATATTATGAGCAATCCAAACGTTTGATTTTAAAACCCGGTGCAATATTCCGCTATGGAGACTCGAATACATCAGACCGTTTTGTATTGCGCAGAGATAAAACGGCTAATCTTCTAAAAGATATGTCTGGTTATGAGTCGACATCCAACACAATTCGCTCTGCATGTCGGAATATGTTTCCATCGGACGAACTCCCTTCAACGTATGAAGAGACATCGGATCATTTTATCTATCGTTTTCATACAGATGCAGAAGTTGCGGCAATGGAAAATGGTGAAGAAAAAGTAAATTCTCTGTATATTGACCAAATTCGAAATACAATGCTTCAATATCTTGGAAAACAGATAAAAAATGGCGATAGTTTGGATATTGATCGTTATATTCGAATTTTTACAAATAGTGTAAAGAAAGAATATATCCCGGATACGGAATCGACAACTGCTCCAGATGTTCCGAAAGTAATTATCTTTGTCGAATACCATGTAACAATTTCATACTTTCTTTATACAAATCCGTTTTTGATTTCAGTATTAACATCACCAAATGCAGTAGCATATTATTTGACAGCGGCAAACGAGACACTTCCATGTAAATATGCAGAAGTTGCATCCGGAGCCGAGTCATACATTCAATTTAATATGACAAATTTACATGTTACGAGAAATGCATTGCTTGGTGAAAACTATTATAAATTTACAATTAACATCATGCCTTCTGTTGATACCATCGAAAACAATCAAAATCAATTGGTTTTGTCGGCAATTAAGAAGCCAGATTTAACATCAAATGTCAACTATATTATTGCGGAGACTGATGGTTTTGTGGAATCTGTTCGATATTATCGGCACTTCAAAAATACAGATGGTACGAATAGAAGCTTTGCTACAGAAGAGGAACTTTTACAATACATTGACGATATGAATTATCTAGAGGATGCATTGATCAATTCAATTGCTCATATCGAAAATTACAATGGTTCTCCTGCAGATATGATCTATGATGCAGATCAAGATAAATTTATCGTTCAAAAATTCAGTACATTCTCCGGTGTATATGACGGTGTATACGCAAGAGTAAAAGCAAATAAAGCATATCAAAATGGTAGCATTTGGTCATTAATGATTCGAATTTCACCTGTTATTGAATTTGATAATGATCATAAAGAAAATGGCTTTACTCGCATGGCTGGATTTACTATGCTTTATGAAATCGGAGAAAGCTTTAATGCCCAAAATCAAATCGCAACGAAAAAAGCAACAGATACCGGCATTATCAAAGCATTCATGACAATCAATGGAGAAGAATTCGATTCTAAAATGATGCAAATTCCTCTGATTGTTGAAGACTATGTTGCGGATGGAGATTATTTCGTATTAAGCGCATACGTCGCAACAGACGATGAAATGGGATCCAATGGAACGATGCATCTAACAGATGGTGTCTATTATGATGAAATAGATGCAGAAGCTGGGGTTCATGATTGGAAAGAAGTAGACGATAAAATGTGCTACATCTCCATGGATCGTAGTGATTTTGCAGTATACACATTCATCCGATATGAGGATAATAATACTCCAAAATATTCGGAATATCTATATGTTAAAAATGATGCAGATGTAGAATCCGGACAATGGACGTTTACCAATAAATATACAATTTTATCAGAAGATACCGAGTTTGCTTTAATTCGCCCAATTCAATACATTCGGTCCACTGCCGTAGCAACTATGTCAAACGAGAGTGGATATGTTGTGGATCCGGATGATCCTCCAGAGGAAGGTGATCGCAAACATTGTAAGTATGTGATCAAATCATCTCCTGTGGTAAAATCAGAATGGATAAAGACGATTGCAAATTCACAATATCTCTCCAATGTAGTTCGTAATAATTACAATGTAATTGATCTGATTTACAATTACTTAGAAGAAAACTTTGCAATTGACCTCAAATTTTACAACACATACGGACGCTCTCGTTTCTATCGGGTTGGTAATAAGAATGATATTGATTATATGCACGATTTGGATCGTGTTAATATCACGCTTCGCATCGGCGTCAATGCTGATACATTATCATCCGTAGAAGTTTTAAAACAGAGATTGAATGATTTCATTCGAGATTATATCGAATCTCTTAATGATATTCAAACCAATGGTCGTCCAATCTATCTAATGAATCTTATGTCTGCAATTAAACAGAACTTCGATGAAATTGGATATGTTGAATATTACGGGATCAATGATTACGGCTCAGATATTCAGAAGATTGAAACGACATTTGAAGAAGAAATTCCAAAACTTGGATACAACGAATACGTTCCAGAATTTATCAATATTGATGAAGTTGGAACTGGTTCTGAATTGGTTCCGAGTATTCAAATTACGATGCTTGAATAAGGCGTCTTGAAAAACACTAAGTTAAATTAACTTGAATAAAAGGAGATGGGTAAATGATTAACCGTTCTCTCTTCGAGCAACGAGTTTCTGATAAAATCAAAACTCTTACCCTCGAAGCACTAATCAACGAAACATTTACCAAGGCCCTTCCGTTTAATACGGATTCCTTGAGTGATACATCAAAAAGCGTTCTTAGTCGATATACCATGGCAACAATTGAAGGTATGGGTGGCTATAATGCACTAATCAATGCAATGGAAAATGAAACCAATCCTCAAAAGAGAACTCTATTGAGAGATATGGATCGAATTTGTACAGAGGCAGCTACTCGAACTGCAGCTCGTGTTGCAAAAGAAAACGCAAATGCATTAAACGACGATGATTCTTCCATGGAAGAACTTGTTGCTGGTGCAGGATTTACAGAAGATGAAATGAATGATTTTCAGACAAAGGCAAAAGATATTGACTGTGAAAGACTTGCAGAAATTATCAAGGATAAAGTTCTTGCAGTTTTGAAGGCAGAAAAAGAATCTCATGAACGCGTCGAGAAGATCAACAACGAACTTCGAGATGCAGCTACTATGGATTCTACGGATGGAAGCGATCCAACAAGCGATGAAGATAATGATATCGATGATGTTGGAGAAGATATGAACGATACCGGCGATGATATGGATGCAGAGGAAAGCATTCGTACCTTCAAGAAAATCGTTCTGGATGGTTCTAACAACGAACATCGTAGTTTCTTCTCTTCCATTCAAAATGCAGCTTGTGAGCAAATTATCGTAACGGAAAACGCAGAAACTTTGGATCCCAATGAACTGTCTCTGCGCCGTCTGAAAAACATTACTTTCGAGAATACCCTCAATATTTTCTCAAAACGAGAAAAATCTGTATATGAAGCTCTGTCAAACATTGCTGCGATTCGGTCTGCAGCAGAACAGGAAAAATATACGGAGCATCTTGCTACTGTAACAGAAGCCGCAACGATCGATTCGGTCATTGTATATACAATGCTAGAGAGCTTAAATACAATGAATCTGATTCATCCTTCTGTGGCCGATATCAAAGCTGCAGTAGAATCGCAGATGTCAATGACCGAAAAAGGAAAACTAGACAAAGATATGATCAATCGTGGAATTCGATCCCGTTTGACCAATGCAAAAATTGCGGCAACTAAGAATGATGCAACAGTTATCGAAAGTGCAATTGATTCGTTTATCAAGATGAAAGAAGCGATTGAGTCTTGTCACGAACAGATCATTCCCGATGATGTTATGACATCTATGGAAAGCACAATCGAAAATCTTAAGAAAAAATATGAGACATTGGCAATCGCCAATGAATCCAGCGTCGAGAATTTCTTCGAACGTAAGCGCCATGAGGGAAATGTGGCACAGATGCTTCGCGTCAAGACACTCCTGAAAGGCGTTCCTGGTGCATCTTCCATCGTGTTTGAGCAATACCCCAATGAAGATATTCTTGGAGTAACAATTGAATCTGTCGGTCGTCCGGCATCAAGTCATGTTACATTTGAAGGATATAGTGGAGATATCAACGAATTCCGTCGAATTATTGCAGATAGCGTATTGATGGAATCAAATATTCCTGAAATTTACCTAACCATGCGAGACGGAACTGGAAAACGTATCAAAATTAAATAATTTATCTAAGATTACTCATAGTATTTATTAATCTTAGATTAATAAATACTATGAGTAAATTTTATTATAAAGGAGAAAGTATTATAAATTCATTTGATCTAGGTATTGCACTCGAATCCCTTGATACAGCAATTGATGATATCGAAATTGTTGAAGAAGGCGTTGGACGAGACGCCGCTAAATTCGCAAAAGAAGAACGTTTTAGACAATTAAAGCAATATTCAAGAGATTATAAAAAGGCATATAAATCTAAAGATTATGATGAAGCATTGCAGATTGCATATAAATCAATCGACTTGGCCAGGGAGCTAAAGATTGACGTTGATAAGAATATTGGAGAACCAGATTCCTTCTTTGCAAAAATTGCGAGCAATCTGATTCCGATTTTTAGTGGTTTGGCATCCGTAGAAGACAATGGAAGTGTTGTTACAATATATTCCGACGATCTCTCCAGAAACACAAATAATGGAGGAAAACGAAAACTTCAAGAGCAGTTAAACCTGTTTATTAAGACGATGCAAGATAACATCAACAAAGTGAAATATAAAATTGCAGTAGCAAAAAGAAAACAGCTAAAAATAAATCCCATAGGAGGAATTCCTCCTATGGGATTTTGTATAATATTCTATCAAGCTCTCTACTATATAGTAGAGAGTGAGGTCCTTCAAAAGCGAATTATCTCGTGTAATGGATGTTCGCTTCATTCGGATTATTTGATTTAATATGCTGAAATGATGTAAAAATCACTCCAGGGGTGCTCATTGCACCTTCTGATTAACTCTTCTTTCGAAGCATTATCCTCAATTACGGTTATTTTGTGACCGTAATTCGGATTGATGTTCTGTAAGAAATGATTAATACAAAGTTCTGAAAATGGAACTCTGTGAATCTTTAAATCATTCATATCAAACTACACCTCCTCTCGATAGATATAGAAGATATAGAACGTAGGATGTTCTATATCTTCTATATTAGAATATATCTTTGAGAAGAGAGTATTTAACAGATAAAAATCATTACTTATCGTAAATGATAAGTAATGATTTTTTATAATTTCACTTTTATAAATTAATTTAGTTTAATCATAACACCAGCATCTGTAGATGCGATGTAAATATATAAGTCTATTTGGATGGATTTATCATCTATCGTTTTATTAATTTCATTTCGCACTTCATCTACAGTTTTATCAGGTACATTAATGAAGTGCTGATAAAACGATCCGTAGAGAGCTTCACATACAGCTATAGTGCGTTGACGATTCTCAATGGAATTGTCCTTTGCCACACTATTCCTCCTTATCCAAAATAACTTTAATAGTCTTTTGGGGATCGATTAATTTTTTATACGATTTTGACGATTCAATTCTTCTTCGGTTGTAGTCCGAATCATAATCATCCTGATATTTGATATGAATCTCTACCCTTGGACGAATTGAGAAATATTTTTCAACTTCTCCATCACAAATAATATTATCATTTAGTAATAAATAATCTTGAACCATATCCGAATATGTTTTCCCTAGGTTATCCCAATCCTTCGTGATCATTGGTCGAATTAATCCTTCTTCGGCTAAAAGAATTTCATATCCTTTCATCGATGACGTTGGCGTTGGAAGATATGCTTCAATTTTGAAATATGTCATTGTCGAAATAATACGATTGTATTTAATTAATTTCTTTATAATTTTTTTATTCTCTGCGGCTCCTTTAATATAAAAAGCATTATTTCTAGAACTATATCTAGGTCTTGGTGTGCATTTAGGAATTAAAGGAAGTGTAATATTAAGAGTATGCCATTGCATCTCTTCAATTCGTTTTTTCTCCGATTGATATCGTTCTTCATCAACGCGTTTAATAATTGATGCCAATTCACGCAATTTATCTGGATCGTCTGGCAATGATCCATATTTTTCAATCCACTCAGCTTCTTGTGGAGTGAGTTGTGTTCGTTTTGCCATTTTAGTCAACACATCCATTTATAAAAATTAGGGCAATGTCAGTAATCTTGTAATACCTTGATAAATCTGACCGAGATACGAATTCAAAAACCAATCCTGCATGCCCCTTAAGATATTACTAGGAGTGTCTTGTGCCCAATTTTTAAATAATGTACCAATGACATTTAATTGTGCCAATACAGTGTCGCCTTTCATATCGACTCCACAAATCGTTCCAAGATATTCTTGTAAACCATAATTCTGCAAGAATAAAATGGGATGACGCGAACTCGAAATCATCAGTTCATTGTGCAATGGAGTAATTTCCATATTGACCTCAATATCGGTTGCTAATCCAGATGCAGACCAAGCACTATCATCTTGTCCACCACGAGCAATCCGGACACTCGTTACAACACCCATGTCACAATTAATAAATCCTCTAGAATAGCAACTTACAAGGAATGGGTATGTATACATATTATTATCCAGCTGCTTTGGAAATGAAAACGCCATAATATGTGCAAGAGGAAGCATACAATATAGAAAAACTGATATTGGATCTCCATATGGAGATGTAAATCTCAATCCAACGTTGATTGATTTCGAATAAGTCGTGCCATCAACCATTTGCGGAAATACCAATCTTCCACCTTTTAAATAGTTCGAAGCAGCTTTGGCAAAATCCGCAATTCCACCAGTAGCATCCGCAAGATTTGAGAATAGAGAATTTACATCTGCAAGAATGCCATCTTCATTGGAAGTTCCACCAAATAAAAATTGAATATCTTTTACAGTATCCGAGAATACTCCTTCAAATTGTGATTGAATGGACGATGCTCTAGTTGATGTAGATGTACTCTCATCATAACTCGTATTACTATTTGCATAAAAATGAATATATGTATTTGCACCAAATACAGTATCTTCTGGATCACTTCCATAATAGCCAAATACATCTCGACTCTCTTCATTTACTGAAGTTTGAGAAAATAATTCTTCGTCCTCATTCGACCAAGAAAATTCTTCATTTTTAGAATCATCATCGGCAAATTTCTTTTTATGATAATCTCCTTTTGACGATCTCTGCGAGTTTGGGTCCTCGTTTTCATAATAATGTGCCCAATCATACTCTTTAAATAAATCATTACAAAATGGGACTTCTTCGTCACCAATACCAATATAAATTGACATCATACGGGCAATCATATTGACATGATTGATATAATCATTGTAAGCACTTCCAATAGTATAAAACATTTTATTCTGTTTTAAACCTTTAAAATTACCAGAAAGCAAGTTCGTAGACATCAACGAAGATCCCATTCCTGTCAATGCGTCACTAATTAATCCCAATTTTCCAAGCCCTGAAGAAAATGGTAGAAAAACCGCTTTACCCGGAGACATTGAAATAATTGTAGGATTTGCACCTAATGTTTGAGCTGTTGTACGTCCAATGGAATAATGCCCTCCACCACTGGTATCTGCGGTAATAAGAGGGTCAATTTCATCTCGCATCATAATTGGTCCACCAAAAAGTCTAGATGTCATAAATGCAAGATCGTCTAATGCAATTTGACCCAAATCTGGTTCGGAATCAGTTCCAAGATTTATGTTTGTATTAGGATAACCTATTTTTCCTCCGTTTTTATTGGTAGGCATAAAAGATCATCTCCTATCTATCAGTCTAATTACAGGGTTTGTTAAAAATGTGTAAATAATACGTGGGATACCATTTTAAGGTATCCCACGTATTATGTTTAATTTAATTGGTAGTTTGACGTCCTCGATATCCAGATGCAATTGCATTATGAATTGAAAGCAGTCTACTTCTTCCCAAATCATTCTGAGAATTTTGTGATCTTTCCTTTGCATGTTTCTGAATATCTTTTACTTGTTTTTGGGTCTTTAGATCTTGAATGCTTTCCTTAGCTCCACCATTTGCGTTGCCATACCCAGCATTGTTTACAAATTCTCCATTTCCATAACCAGACGATCCTCGCTCTGCAATAACTCCAACCAAATCAATCAGAGTATCAAGACGATTTTCTACACCAGCAACAGGATTTGCAGAATCATTTGTAAATCCATAACCTGTAGGACGCAACCCAGAAATGATTTTAGCGCTCGATCCTGGACCAAATCCCATACTTTCCATTTGACCAGCAATTTGGTTGGCCCAATGATAATTAGGTCCACTGCGTCCAAAATTTGCTTCATCATATGTGGCATACGAATGTCCTTCTTTACCAATGAGCATTTCTGCAAGTGTTTTCTGGCCAGGAGTATAAAATTTATCCTTGATCCATTGAGCACCTGCTAAGAAGCCATTTCCATTAAAGGATTTTGCCTTAGAAGGATCATCATTATATGCTTCAATACCAAAATAGTTATTCTTATTTTTTGCCTGTGATGACGTACCCCATCCAGTCTCGATTCCGGAATGTGCCAAAATGTATCTAGGATCGAGACCAGTCGCATTCGATGCGTTGATAATATCTTCTCCACGTCCAATAAATACACTATCTTCCCTTGTCTTTGTGCTAAGATACTGATTCAATTGATCTGCGGTTACTGGATTAAACTGCCCAAGATCTTGATTCAAGAACTTTGCTTTTGCAGGATCAAACGACGCAGCAAACGTTCCTTGATATGGAGGAGTTGTATTATCAAACGTTGAATAAGTTGAATTATTAACGATAGACGCAACTTCTTCGGAAGATTTTCCGTATTTTGCACTTTCTGCTTTTCCGAGTTTCATCTCGGCAGCATTTTCAGTCTGAGTTGTACCATCCATTGGCTCTTGGCCGATCAGATTACCACTGTCATCAATGGCTCGCTTGTATTCGGTTCCGCCAATAATTGCATTGAATGCATTTCCAGCAATTGCAGCAAGTCCAGAACCAATCTTAGAAAATACATCGAGAATTCCAGAACTTCCAGAAGAACTGGAAGAGGATGTAGAATCTCCGCTTTCAGATGCCGGACTACCAGCCATATTTGCAATTGCATTCATATTCATATTTTTATCAATGCCTTTGCCATCCTTCTCATATACTCGAATCCAACGAAGACCATTAATAAGGTCACCTGGAGCAATATGTGCAGCAGTTACCTTACCACGTTTTCCTCCAGTGGTGTCAGATGGGTCGGCAATTAAGAAGTTTCCATTGTCATCCATACCATAGGCTAGGATGTTGTGTTGTGGTGAATCTTGTTTGGTTCCAGACCACGATGCCATAGCATTTAGGTTAGGAGATCCATGCAACGCAACTGGTTTTCCTTGTTTTACAGCATCCACGGCTTTCTGCATAGTTGCTTCAGCAGATCCATTTTGATATGCTGGACTACCACCAGTTCTACCATATTCCTGCGAATCGATACCATACTTATTTTTCAAAGTATTCCACGTAGATCCAGTGAATCCATTGCCCGTAGATGTAGGTGCAAATACATTTTGTGCCATAGCGATTGGGTCTACTTTTTGCCCACTAAGCATTGATGTTGCCATAGCTGCAGATGTCGCAACACATCCATGATTGTACAGATTTATACCAGGACCAATCGATACATTTTTATTGGATGATGGGTTGATCTGTGACATATAGACATAGTCTTCATTGGCTTTATCCCCTACGCCATATCCAGCAGATCCTTTATGCATTGCCCATGCAGCTTTTGTTTGACTTGCAATTTGTGAGAATGGAACACGCTGTGTTCCATACATCGGATTATCGATAATAACATTTCCATTTGCATCCATCCCGCGACCTACTACGAGATGTTTATTATTTCTTGGGAATACATTTGGACCTATGCCATATCCGGCTTGACCAGAAATAACAACAGGCTGACCCCGTTTCAACGATGATGCCATTGTTCTAGAATCTCCAATTGGAGTTCCGTGAACACCATTAATTCCCTTTTCAAATAGAGATCCGGTTGCTCCACCATCTGCAACATCTCCACGAGACATTGCTTTGCGTGCAACTTGATCAGGAGTGGAGTTTCCACCAAAGAGTCTGTCGACTGTCGACATTGCGGCAAATCCACATCCAGCATTCTTCATTGTTGCCGGTTGACCATTTTTAAACCGACCAGTTTTCATATTTGCCCATCGAGGATCGGCCTGTCTAAATCCATATCCAGCCGAAGCATTTCCAGCTATAGTCTTAATTTTTGCTTTGCTATTTCCAGTTTTAGTAGAAGGAGATTTCGAAGATCCTATGCCAGATCCGGCATTCGCAGCAGCATCTACAGCACTTTCCTCGACATCGTTTTTAGCTCCTCCAAATAAATTGGAAAAGAAGTTTTTAGTACCACTAACAATCTTGGAAAGCCCGGACTGATTTCGCATATCGTTGTATTCTAACTCGGATACATCATTTTCGGATAAACCATTTTCTTCGAGATATTTTTTATATTCTTCTTCAAATTGTGCTTGTTTTTCAGATAGAGATACATGTCCTTCATCATCTTTAAATAACCAATTTTCAATAAGTTCGTAAATTTTAGTTGCCATCCAGTTCTTAATATCAAATCCAGTTAGTGCTTCCCATATTTCTGAAATGACATCAAATGCTGGTCCAGCCACAGGAATCAGATCAAGTAATACTTTTAATACTGCAGATACTCCACGCATCGTTCCATCTACTTGATCTTCAGATACTTGAAATAGATTTGCTGCTTCCAGCGCACCAGTAACTCCATTATATACTGCTTGAGCTCCAGTAATTGCCCATCCTAAAATAGGGACTGCTTTTACTGTACTTGCAGTCGCTTCTGCAGCGCCTTCCGTAATTTTTTTAGAGAATTTTGAAAGTAGAGAATCACTTACTTTTGAAAGTTTATCAACTACATTCTTTTTCAAGAAATCGATTATTTTTGATATCGTTTCGTTTCCAAAGAATTTCTTAACAAGAGAACTCTTTGAAAGAGCTTCTATACCGCCCTTTAAAAAATCAACAATCTTTGTCCATTTCTTTTTTGCTCCAGTTGCTAAATTAACTGCAAGAGTTTTAGCCTTTGGTAACATTGATGGAGCCTTTTCTGCAATGGTCGATCCAAGTTGTTTTATTCCTTTTCCTGCCCAACTTCCAACAGCCAATGCAGCTTTCCCCCCTGGGAGTCGTTTAATAACTCCTTTAGCAACACCACCAGCAATTCTTCCTACACCTTTAGCAGCCATACCAAGGCCTTTTCCGGTTACCTTTGCCATTGTCTTTACAGCGCCAGGATGATGCATTGCCCACCCAGCAGTTGATGCAACTCCCCCAAGAACCGCTTCACTTGCGCGATGTTGTTTTATCTGAACATTTCCATCTTCATCAACAACCGCATTACCTTCGTCATCCGTAACAAGCATTGGATTATCTGCGGCGTTTTCAAGAATCTTTCCTTCAGAGTCGACAACAGCATTTTCAGGAATTTCTCCGCCCCCATTTTTATGGCCCCAAGGAATCCATTGAAACAGAGAATCCCAAATTTTTTGAACACCATTTTTTGTCTTTTCAATTAGTTTTCCACCAAGAGCTGATAATATCTTACCAGATCCATCAATTAAAAAATCTAAAATTTTTCCATCATTGAAAAGTAAATCAATTGATGCGCCAATACCAGCAATAAGCATCGGATTAGAAAAAATAGATTTAAATCCATCGGTGATGGTTGATAGAATTCCCTTAGATTCCTTTTTTTCTCCATCATCTTCATCTGAATCTTTATCCCGACTAAAAAAGTTTTTAATCTTTCGTACAAATCCACCTTTTCGGGTTTTTGATGACCCTTGTGCTTCTACGGAATCTTCTTCTGCCTCTTCAGAAGCATCAGAAGCGATTTCTTTCGATTGTTTATCAAGCATTTCTTGCTCATTTTCTTGAATTACTGCTTGACTTACTGCAGTTTGATCCGCATATTCTGTTTCATTCATTGATCCAGATTGTACTTCAGAAATTACAGAATCCTCTGCTTCATAAAGATTTGGAGGAGAAATACGACCCATGCTAACAGCATTAAGAATACCGCCAATCATTGACCATATTCCGCCTCTCCAGCGTTTGGTTTCTTTCTTTTCTGCTTCTATCTTTGCTTCGGCTTCAGCTTTTTCAGCAGCGTCCTTATCGCGCTTATCAAAAATCTTTGCCATTTTTTCTGGATCTTTTAAGAATTGAATAAAATCCTCATCATTTTCTTTTGCTCGTTGGAATGTCTTGGAATACTTGTCATCTTTTGAAAGATCTCCAAAATTCCAAGCACGCTTGGTTCCCATCTGATCTTTCAATTTTGCAATTTGTTTATCAGTTAAGCTGTCTAGATCATTTCCAGACATACGCATCGCTTTTTCACGATAATTTTGTACGTATCGCATATTGCGAGTGCTTTGCCGTACGTCTTTGTAATTGCGATTATTTATTTCTTGCTCATAGGCCTCTGTTATATTTGCTTTGAGAACGTCTCCATCAGGACCATCTGGAATTTCATTTAGCACCGTTTGATATGCAGCTTCCAGAGATTCATTGGTTGGATTTTCCCCAGCTTCATTTTTTATTTTTTCTAAATAAGCATTGGTAGTTTCTTCCATACGAGATCTTGTATCTTTCCAATCGTCTCCGCCAAGCTTTTTATAGTCTCGATTTTTACGTCGATTGGAAAGAGCTCTCGCAACAAGTCCCATGGATCCAATTGCAGCTTCTGTTCCACGTCTGGCTCCCCAAGAAGCAAATCGAATTCCCTTTCGAGCAATACCATGATTTGCGCCAGCTAATTTGGAAACTCCTCCCAAGATTTTATTTCCAATATTACCAATGGCACCTTTTACAGATTCTTTTGCGGCATCGCCGATTGTCGCCAATCCTTTTGAAATTGGAGAAAAAGCTCGTTTTAATGGAGCCGCTAAGGTCTTCTTCGTAAATGCTCCCATTTCGGCCAAATAACCTTTAACACCAACTTTTAGTTCATCGAGGACATTCACTTTGAAACCATTATAAATGCGCTCCAATAAGGAAGCTTTCTTTTTCTTCTTTTTTAGATTCCCATCGGCATCAGTATTTTCTTGTCCGAGAATCATCCTTCGAAAATCAACTTTTGTTGCAAGGATTGCAGTTCCCAATCCTACAATACCAACACCGATTGGTCCAGCGATGGATGTTGCCGCAGCAAGAATGCCAAGATTTTTCTTATTGAATACTTTCTTTCCGACAATCCCAGCGACGATACCACCAAGAGCAATCTTTAGAATACTCTTGCCGCGTCCACTTTTCATTTCAGATGCATTATCTGCGGCCTGCATTTTTGCGGATGTTTTTTCCATTTCATCTGCATTATCTTTTGCAGCGCTATCCATCCCACCCATAAAATAATTATAAATATTTTGAGACGCTTCTTTAATCTTAGCAGTCATTGATGCAAATGCACCACCGACGTTTTTAACACCATCTGAAACGGTTGATTTAATTGATGCTTCTACGGTTGGATCAGCGTCTCCTCCACCATCAGAATCTGATGATGAATCGGAACTTCCTGATGTTTTTTGAACTGAAGCGCCATGTTGCCTTTGATTATGGCCAGAAGAACCTTGAACTGGACGATCGTGTACTTTTCCAGCTGTATCTTCTTTTCCTGTTGATTTTGGAGCTTTCGGCCGTTCTGGTTCAACAACTTTGGCCTCGGTTGTACTTCTTTTTTCAGCATCCTCATTTTGATAATAACTTTTCACTCTCGTTAAGTCCAGTTTATTTCCGTTAAACATATCTGGCGTTAGAAGAGTGGGATACGTTTTCCAGCTATCATCATTTGCAAGCATATTTACCAACTCAGCATATTCGAAACATTCAATGCCATTGATTTCATAGGTATGAATCTCGTAGCATCGTGTGTCTAATTTAGCAGCATCCATCATCTTTCGTACACTATTAACTGGAATCGGATGTGCAAAATTTTGATCTGTATGCATGTCCATTTTGGCTGTATTGATCGCATTCTTGATGGATTTCATAATTCCATCTTCAGATTTCATGTCCCGAAATGCTCGTCCACTTAGAAAAGACGTAAACAATGCTTCTACGTCTTCCACTTTATGCATCATTCGATCATCGCGTTCTCCACCGCCACCAAGTTTGATCGTCGCCCGATTGAAGGCGGTTTTAGCTTTACCTTTAATGCCCGTTCGATCAACAGTTCCAAGATGCTCTCTGGTACCGCTTTTTTGTTTAAGTAGATTTGCATCATCGATAAGTTTTTTATCGCGCATCTCACGTTCTTTTTTCTTTTTCTGGGCTTCAGCATATTTTTTAGCGAATGATGTATCTTTGGTAAAGATATCATCCCCTAAAAGTGGTGAAAGAATATCGAACTCACCATCTTCATCCATAAGCATAGATTCAATTGCTCCAGAAGATAGTAAATATCGGATTGCCGCACTGTCACTATCTTTTGCATAGCGACGGTTCATCTCACTTTTCCCAGCACCACTTTTAAACTTTCCAATAGAGCCAACTAATTCTGCTACAAGTTCATTTATCTGAGATGGGGCCAAAACCTTGGACAACTTACTCTGATTAGCGATCGCCTCACGAAGATCCGATTCCACTTTATTGCTATTGGACTTCGTACCACTTTTAATACTATCAGAAACGATGCGGCCCAATTCTTTTTTCATATTCTGAAAGTCGTTTTCAGAATCACCACGAAATTTACCAGAAGATGTCTTAAGCATTGATTCAAATGATTGTAAAAGCGGATTGAAAATCCTCTGAATGTCTCCCGTAATTTGATCATCCATTTCTTTTGCAATCACTTTTTTCGTTTTAAATGTACCAGATTTATAATCATAAATCATAGCATCTTCTCTATTGATTCCAGCATCAATTCTTGATAGATAAAACGGAATAACTTCTTCAAGGGCTTTCTTGGAATTTCCATCCCATGCTACAGCTCCTTTATCATAGCCTCCAAGATTTACTTTAGCAGCTTTGGATGTATCATATCCGAAAATTTCTGCCAAAACACCTTTCCATCCAGAAGCATTTCGCTGTTCTCCGAGTTTCGTTAAACCGAGATTGATAGATCTGGGAATCGACTTATCAAACGCTTTAATTCGATTTCTTGTATTTTTTGGAATGATAGATCCCAAAATCATTTGAAGTAGCATATCGGTAGGACGCATCATACTATTCATACCACCGGCCATGCCACTCATAGATCCCATCATAGAACCCATAGATATCATGGTTGAAAGTGTTGAAACCATGCTGTTGTTTTTAACATTCTTTTTGACAAGATCCATATACTTTTGCATATCGAAGCCATCCGACTTGAGTTCATCGGATAGAGATTTCTTCTTTCTAGAAGTATCTCCACTTATCAATCGCATCTGCATTGCCATGGCTTCTTCCATGCGACTAAAATGCTTCATAGCAGCTTCGTTCAAAGTTGCCTGATTTTCTTTCAAGAAACTAAGAATTGTGGCGGTTGTAGTATTCAAAACATCCAACCGTTGATTGGTTCCAATCAATTGAGATCCGATCGTATTATTGATCATGATCGCCATATTCTTAGTCATTTCCGCTTGAAGTTTCGCTGTTTTCGCATTGGACTTTAACATCGAACGTGTCATACGTCCAATTGCTTCTGACGTAACATTGGCTCCTTCAATCACGGCTTGTGATGTAAGCTTTGCATCATTGCTCACTTCAATAATTTGAGATGTAGCGCCATCATCATCTTCGATATCTGTAACGGAAAAATCCATATCAATACCAATATCATCAAAGAAATCATCTTTCGGTATTGAGAAATTTCCAGTTCTCAGATCGTTCATAATATCTTTAAAAAGTTTAATACCTTCTCGACCAATCGCAGAATGATCAACTGCTTTAGCAGAGGTAAGCATTCCCGTCCCATTTTGACGGATGTTTTGCCGAATTTCTTTTACACTTTCGGCAACTGTACTAATATGGCCAGAAGTCTCTGGCATAAGATTCTGTGTAACTAAGTTTTTCGTGGAGTATGCAATACTCTTTGAAAAATTTGCCAACCATGTTTTTGCGTCGACATTATTTTGATTACTTGGCATATTTCTCACCAACTTTCTTCAACGTAAAAACGTTATGTGAGTGTTTTTGACGTAGAAAATACGTGATTTGAGAAATAAAAAATAAAAAAAGAAATCAATGAGAGAAAAAAAGACAGAAAAGTCGGATAATAAGAGAAAATGCACAAAATACAAATAAAATATGAGAAAACGGGTGAAAAAACTTTTGCATAATGACGAAAAATGCGTTACAATAAAAGCGCTATATGTGAATTTATTATTGGGAGGTATTAGAATTATGGCAACATTTTATGCATCAAAAACAGGAGAAGTATCTGCTAGAGAAAAAGAACATTCCGCGCTGGTACGTGAACTGGCCGGTGAGTGCATGACACTTCTTGAAAACGACGGAACCCTGCCGCTTGCCGGTGCAGGAAAAGTCGCAGTTTATGGTAACGGCGTCCGCCACACGGTAAAAGGGGGTACCGGTTCCGGAGACGTTAACACAAGAACGGTTGTTACGATTGAACAGGGCTTAAAAGAGGCCGGCTTTGAAATTCTGACCGGTAAATGGCTTGACGAATATGACAAAGTGCTTGCAGATGCGCAGGCTGCATATCAGGCAGAGCTGGCAAAAAAAGCAGAGGAACTTCACATTCCAATTTTTGCTGTCATGTTCTCGGAAGCATTTGCGCAGCCTGACGTACCTGCGATTACCGAAAAAGAGGACACCGATACCGCTATCTATGTTCTGTCAAGAAACTCCGGTGAAGGTGCAGACCGCTATAACAGAGCATGCGATTATCTGCTCGGCGAAAACGAGCTCGCTGACATTGCCTATCTGGCAGAGCATTATGAGAAAACAGTTTTAATTTTGAATATTGCGAACCTTGTAGACACCACAGAGTTAAAGAAAATCAAAGGACTGAATGCAATTCTTCTTGCAGGACAGGCCGGAAATGCAACCGGAAACATCGTTGCAGACGTTGTTCTCGGAAAGAGCATCCCATCAGGAAAGCTGACCGATACATGGGCTGCTTCCTATGAAGACTATCCGTCCTCAAAAAATTTCAGCCACAACAACGGTGACACCAACGATGAGTATTACAGCGACGGCATTTATGTCGGCTACC
>ENA-OPCN01000339-OPCN01000339.1-human-gut-metagenome-genome-assembly--contig:-NODE-339-length-44370-cov-4.735575_pt1 | contig 44370 bp, 48 predicted proteins | sample MGYA00241567_ERZ501485 | MGnify/ENA primary metagenome ERZ501485 (study PRJEB25962, sample SAMEA2042579) | human gut metagenome | biome: human gut; feature: human-associated habitat; material: faeces...
AATCTTTTGGTCAGAAATGGGTAACTGTCACGACTGTTAGAAGCCACTTCCATAGGAACTACTGTACCGCATGGGAGGGGTAATTCACAGGAGAATTTGATAACTTAAGTAAAATAAGAGGTATAAAACAAATGAAACATATTATATTAGCATCTGCTTCCCCAAGAAGAAAAGAAATCCTGGAACTTGCCGATCTGAAATTTGATGTTATGCCTAGCGATGCACAAGAGATCACAACAAAAACAGCACCAAATGAAGTAGTTATGGAATTAGCATCGCTCAAAGCAAAAGACATATATAAGAAGTCAGAGAAACAAAGTATGATTGTGGGAGCAGATACCGTTGTAGCATATCAGGGACAGATTCTTGGGAAACCGACAGACGAAGCGGACGCAAAAAGAATGCTTACGATGTTAAGCGGACAGACACATGAAGTGTATACAGGAGTTTGCGTCATCGAAGATGGAAAAACAAAAACATTTTATGAAGAAACAAAAGTTACATTTTATGAGATCAGTGATGAGCAGATCGATCATTATATCAAGACTGGAGAACCTATGGATAAGGCTGGGTCTTATGGAATTCAAGGAAAAGCAGCTGTCTTTATCAAAGGAATCGAAGGAGATTACTACAATGTTGTAGGATTTCCAATTGCAAGATTTTTGCAGGAAATCACAAAATAGTTATGTATTTTTTCAAAATATGAGGGGAAAACCTTTGACGATATCTATGAATCTCTGTTATGATGTGAGGTAAAGGCAAAAATTAGATATATTGATAGGAAATTTAAAGAAAGGGATTAGAAGAATGGGCAAGATTGCGATCGTAACAGATAGTAACAGCGGAATTACTCAAAAAGAAGGTAAAGAATTAGGAATCTCAGTGATTCCAATGCCATTTTATATTAACGAAGAATTATATTTTGAAGATATTACATTAACACAGGATGAATTTTATCAGAAATTAAATGAAGATGAAGATATCAAAACATCTCAGCCTGCACCTGGAGATGTGTTGGATCTGTGGGAGAAGTTATTAGAAGACCATGATGAGATCGTGCACATCGCGATGTCTAGTGGATTAAGCAGTTCCTGTGCGACAGCGGCAATGTTAGCAGATGATTACGATGGAAAAGTTCAGGTTGTAGATAACCAGAGGATTTCTGTCACACAGAGACAGTCTGTCTTAGATGCGGCCAAATTAGCGGAAGAAGGAAAGTCAGCCAAAGAGATCAAAGACATCTTAGAAGCAGACAAATTAGATTCTGGAATCTATATTATGGTAGATACGTTAAAGTATCTGAAGAAAGGCGGACGTGTTACAGCAGCAGGAGCAGCCATCGGTACAGTGCTTGGAATCAAACCAGTTTTACAGATCCATGGCGAGAAGCTGGATGCATTTGCGAAGACAAGAGGTGTCAAACAGGCAAAGAAAAAGATGATCGCAGCAGTAAGAAAAGAGTTAGAAGAGCGTTTCCCAGATGGAGATTTTGGTAAACACGCATATCTTCAGTCTGCATATACAAAAGATGAAGAGGCAGCGCTCAAATGGAAAGAAGAACTGATGGCAGAATTTCCAGGAATGGAATTCCAGCAAGATCCGTTATCTTTAAGTGTTGCATGTCATATTGGTGCAGGTGCATTGGCGGTTGCTTGGACACATAAGATTGATGATTAATAGCATTAATCTTCTTTTCATCTCGAAGAAATGTAAACAAAACATGAATTTTACATGAAATCCTTGTGTGATCATAGCACAAGGGTTTCCTTTGTGTTACAATACAGTCAATTTCGATACAATAGATAGCAGGAGATAGATGTTATGGAAATGAAAAAAGTATTAAAATACGCAATGGAGATCGGAGAATGCATGCTAGTGTCAGGAGCAGGTGTTTCAAGGGTAGAAGATACGATTTCAAGAATCTGCAAGGCGTATGGAGCAAAAGAAGCCAATGTATTTTCTATCACATCAAGTATTGTAACAACGATCGAAGATGAAAAAGGAGAAATCTTAACGCAGACAAAGCGTATCAGGTCATATAAGACAGACTTTACCAAACTGGATGAGTTAAATCAGTTATCAAGATATATGTGCAAAGAACTTCCGGAAGAAGAGGAAGTAAAACGAAAGATCGCAGAGATTAAAAAGGGAAAATTCGTCGTTTTTACAGAGGAAGTTCTTACATCAGCGGTCATTGCAGCAGCATGGACTTCATTTTATGGAGGTGGTGTTACAGAAGGGATCATAGCAATGATCGCAGGGGCATTTGTCGCGGTTCTTGCAAGATATATTAAGATCTTAGCACCCAACGAAATGGTATTAAACTTTCTATTATCATTTTTTGTTGCAGCATTTGCATATATCAGTGCAAAATTCGGACTGACGGAGGATTATGGAAAGATCATCATCGGTAATATCATGCTGTTGGTTCCTGGAGTTGCATTTGTTAATGCACTTCGGGATATGATCGGTGGAGACATGATGTCAGGAATCTTAAGAGTCTGTGAATCGATACTGTTAGCTGTATTCCTTGCAGCAGGTTCTTTTATGGCATTGATGTTCTTAGGAGGTGTGTTATAAATGAAAGCAGAGATCATACAGGTACTGGCAAGTTTTGTTGGAAGTTTTGGATTTGCAGTACTTTATAACCTTCGAGGGAAGAAACTTTGTATGGCTGGGATTTCTGGGATGGTATCATGGATCGCCTACCTTATCGTGTGGAATGAGATGCCAAGTACATTTGTGGCGAACCTGGCAGCGGCCGCAGTTGCGACGATCTATGCAGAAACAATGGCAAGGATCTTAAAGACTCCTGTAACAGTATTTTTGATCACGGGAATCATTCCATTAGTGCCAGGTGGAAATTTATACTATACGATGAATTATGTCTTGGCAAAACAGTGGCATTTATTTTATTTATATGGACAAAAAACATTGCTGATCGCAGTGGCGGTTGCGGCAGGGATCATGACAGCATCTTCTGTTTACGGAATTTGTGCATCTGTATGGAAATACTGCAAAAAAGAGATATGAGCAATCTGAGAATAAACCCCACAGATTTTGCATAAGATAAGAAAAACGAAAGTGTGCAGGTATCGTATGGAACAGGATGAAAAGTTTGAAAATCAATTAAATCTTGCTCTGGATCTTAGCGAAGAAGAACGGGAGAGGTCCAAGGATTTAGATGCAGGATACGATAAAGAAACGGATCAGTGGGAGATCATATTTCGTTACGCAGGCACACTTGATACGATCAGATGGTCAGACACAACGAGGATCGAACCGTTGAGTATGGGTTATGCGATCGCCTATATAAAAGAAGACGAGTTGGAAGCATTTGGGGCAAATGAACAAGTTATTTATATAGAAAAACCGAAAAATCTATTATTAAGCCGACAGCCATCGATAGCCGCATCTTGTATGTTGTCGGTCAAGAATCCACCTCTTTCATTGACTGGAAGAGGTGTTTTTGTCGCTGTGATCGATACAGGGATTGATATTTTTCACCCGGATTTTATAGATGAAAATGGAGATACTAAGATTTATGCACTATGGGATCAAACGGTCAAAGGAAGTCCGCCTAAACCATTTCTTAACGGAAATCTCTATACAAAAGAAGAAATCAATAAAGTATTGCACTCAGAAAGTGGAAGATACGATTTTCGGAGCAGAGATCGATCTGGGCATGGAACACATGTAGCTTCAATCTGTGCCGGGATAAACGGGGTTGCACCAGAGGCAGAACTGATCGTTGTGAAATTGGGAGATACGAGAGAAAAAGGTTTCCCAAGGACGACACAATTGATGACAGCATTACAATATGTGATCAATGAAGCATCACAGGCAGGACGGCCGGTTGCGGTCAATATCAGTTATGGACATAATTATGGAGATCACAGAGGAAATTCCTTGTTAGAAAGATTTATATCACAGATCGCACAGCAATGGAAATGTACGATCTGCATTGGAACAGGAAATGAGGGAAATAGTGGAAAGCATAAACAAGGAAAGCTGATCAAGGAAGAACAAAAAATCTTATTGGATATTGCACCATTTGAGCAGAATCTAAATCTCCAGATATGGAAAGATTTCGTGGATGAGTTAAGAATACAGCTGGAATCTCCATCGGGAATATCTTATGAGATCACAGATCAACAGGGAAAGTCACAATATTCATATGGAAATACGATCGTCTTTGTATACAATGGTTATCCAACACCGTACAATGTAAGGCAGGAAATATTCCTTAGTTTTATTGTGCAGGAAGGGAATCATATAGAGAGTGGACAATGGAATCTTACATTGATTCCACGAAATATCAGAAATGGGGAATATCAGATGTGGCTTCCGGTATCCTTAGGAAGTAATCAGGAAACTAGATTTTTAGAGCCAGATAAAGAGTTTACTTTAACAATCCCATCAACTGCAGAAAATGTGATCTCAGCAGGTGCGTATGATGTCAGATATCAGTCCTATGCAGATTTTTCGGGGCGGGGTGATCAAAGATATGGTGTAAAGAAACCAGATCTTGTGGCACCTGGAGTTGGAATTTTGGCAGCAGCACCGGGAGGCGGTGAAAACAGTTTGTCCGGGACGTCAATGGCAACGCCATTTGTCACAGGAGCGGCAGCTCTTTTGATGGAATGGGGGATCATAAGAAAAAATGATCCTTATTTGTATGGAGAGCGGATCAAAGCTTATTTTCATAAAGGTGCAAGGAAAATGAATGGATTTTTGGACTATCCAAACAATGAAATTGGATATGGAAAATTATGCGTGGCAGCTAGTTTGTATAATTAGAAGAACTTACGAAAAAAAATACAAATGATATTTGTAATTTTTGTATCATATTTCCAATTTATATGATAAAATTAATAACACACTGGGAACACGAAAGGGGAAGAGACAATCATGAAAACAGAAAGATTTGATAAGAAACTGTTTAAACAGGAAGTACTCAATAATCTAAAGACTCAGTTCAGAGTTGAGCTTGATAATGCATCCCAGCAGCAGATTTATCAGGCTGTGGCTTATGCCCTGAAAGAGTGGATCATTGAGGACTGGATGGATACTCAGAAGACCTACGAAGAGAAAGACCCAAAGATTTTATATTATATGTCCATGGAATTCCTGATGGGAAGAGCACTTGGAAATAACCTCATTAACATGAGTATGTATGGAGAAGTGAAAGAAGCACTCGATGAATTAGGCGTAGATCTGAATGCCGTTGAAGACCAGGAACCAGACCCAGCACTTGGTAATGGTGGTCTTGGAAGATTAGCAGCATGTTTCCTTGATTCATTGGCAACACTTGGATATGCAGCATATGGATGCGGAATCCGCTATCAATACGGAATGTTCAAACAGAAGATCAAAGACGGATATCAGATAGAAGTACCAGATGAATGGTTAAAGAATGGAAATCCATTTGAATTAAAACGTCCGGAATATGCCAAAGAAGTACGTTTCGGTGGAAATATCCGTACAGAATATGATGAAGCAACTGGAAGAACCAACTTCATTCAGGAGAACTATCAGTCAGTTATGGCAGTCCCATTTGACTATCCGATCGTAGGATATGGAAATCATATCGTTAATACATTAAGGATCTGGGATGCAGAAGCGATCACTGACTTCCAGCTGGATTCTTTTGATAAAGGTGAATATGACAAAGCAGTAGAACAGAAGAACCTTGCAAAGAACATCGTAGAAGTATTATATCCAAACGATAATCACTACGAAGGAAAAGAGCTTCGTTTAAAACAGCAGTATTTCTTTGTATCTGCAAGTTTACAGGCAGCAGTAGCCAAATATAAGAAAAACCACGATGACATTACAAAACTTTACGAGAAGATGACGATCCAGATGAACGATACTCATCCAACAGTATCTGTTGCAGAACTTATGAGAATCTTAATGGATGAAGAAGGTCTTGGATGGGATGAAGCATGGGAAGTTACAACAAAGACTTGTGCATACACAAATCATACGATCATGGCAGAAGCGTTAGAGAAATGGCCAATCGACTTATTCTCAAAATTACTTCCTAGAGTATACCAGATCGTAGAAGAAATCGACCGTCGTTTCGTAAACAAGATCCGTGAGATGTATCCAGGAAACGAAGAGAAAGTCAAGAAGATGGCGATCCTTTGGGATGGACAGGTACGTATGGCACATATGGCGATCGCAGCAGGATATTCTGTCAATGGTGTTGCAAAACTTCATACAGAAATCTTAAAGAATCAGGAATTAAAAGATTTCTATCAGATGATGCCAGAGAAATTCAACAACAAGACAAATGGAATCACACAGAGACGTTTCTTAATGCATGGAAACCCATTACTTGCAGATTGGGTAACAAAGAAACTTGGAACAGACACATGGGCAACAGACCTTTCTTTAATGTCAGGACTGAAGAAATATGTGGATGATCCAAAAGCTCAGAAAGAATTTATGGATATCAAACTGCAGAATAAAAAACGTCTTGCAAAATATATCTTAGAACACAATGGCGTAGAAGTTGATCCAACATCCATCTTTGATGTACAGGTAAAACGACTTCATGAATACAAACGTCAGCTGATGAATATTTTACATGTGATGTATCTGTATAATCAGTTAAAGAAGAATCCAAATATGAAGTTCTATCCAAGAACATTTATTTTTGGTGCTAAGGCAGCAGCTGGATACCTTCGTGCAAAACAGACGATCAAACTGATCAACTCTGTAGCTGATAAAGTAAATAATGATGCATCCATTAAAGGTAAGTTAAAGGTTGTATTTATTGAAGATTATCGTGTATCTAATGCAGAATGGATCTTTGCGGCAGCAGATGTCAGCGAACAGATTTCAACAGCATCCAAAGAAGCATCAGGAACAGGTAACATGAAGTTCATGTTAAATGGTGCACCAACACTTGGAACAATGGATGGAGCGAATGTAGAGATCGTTGATGAAGTTGGAGCTGAGAATGCATTTATTTTCGGTATGAGCTCAGAAGAAGTTATCAATTATGAGAATAACGGTGGATATCATCCATATGAGATTTACCAGAATGATAAAGACATCCATGAAGTCTTAGATCAGTTAGTAGATGGAACATATGCAAATGGTGATCCAGAACTTTACAAAGATCTGTACCAGAGTCTGTTATTTGGTGATACAGGAAGCCAGGCAGATATGTACTTCATCTTAAAAGACTTCCGTTCATATGCAGAAGCTCAGAAGAAAGTAGAAGAAGCATATAGAGATACAAAAGGATGGGCTAAGATGGCGATGACCAACACAGCAGGATGTGGCAAGTTCTCATCTGACCGTACAATTCAGGAATATGTTGATGATATCTGGCACTTAGATAAGATCAGATAGTCTTATATAGAGTCTTGAAATATAGTATTGAATATGATAAGTTAAGAGGAAGAGTTTCCAAAGGAGGGACTCTTCCTTTATTCATGTAAAAACAGATGATAAAATATTTCAAAAAAATTGCAAAAATATTAAGAATGTGTTAAAATTCGAATGTAAAAAAGAAATATCAAGAATAAAGATGAAAAACAAAGAAAGGGAGTAACAAATGAGGAACATTATAAGGAAACTTGCAGTGTGCTTTCTGGCATGGATATTGGTCTGCACAACAGTTGTAACTGGGCATGGAATGCATACGGCAAAAGCAGCACAGACATTTAAGATTCATTTTATTGATGTCGGATGTGCAGATGCTGCATTATTACAGTATGGAGAAGGAACAGAAGCAAAGTATGCATTGATCGATACAGGAGCAAACCAGTATCATAATACAAAGGATACGACGATTGACACAACAAAGACACCAGTCTATGAATATTTAAATAAGATGGGAGTAAAACATCTGGAATTTATACTTCTGACACATCCTCATCAGGATCATATTGGAGGTATGGAGAAGATTCTTTCTGATACAACGATCAAGATCGATAAGATTTATGGGAATGATCTGAATATTCAGTACTTGAAAAGCAGCGAGGATAAGAGCAAGCAGTCTTCAGATGAAACAAAATGGACAGAATTTGATACCAAAATATACAAGAATTTTAAAGCAGCTTTAGAAGCAAGAAATAAACTTGCCGAAGAAGCAGAAGACAAAACAGAGAAAGAAAATCTAAAAGTAGATTATGTAGTGCCAACTGCAGGAGATACGATCAACTTCGGAGAAGCAAAGATGACTTTTTACGGACCATTGGAGAATGACTACCAGTATGGACGTAAAGTTGATTTGAATACAAGACAGGAAAATAAATATTCTATCGTTACAAAGATCGTTTACGGAAGCAACTCTTTCTTAATGACCGGAGATGCCCAGAAAGAAACGATCGAGAAGATCATCGCGAAGGGATATGATCTGACAGCACAGGTGCTCAAGGAGCCACATCATGGATTTCAGGATGTCACAGAAGAAGAGTTAGCCAATGGCTACCAGTATTCTGATCATAAAACAGTGATCGATGCATCACAGGCTAGTATTGCGATCATCAGTAATGGATACATGAATACAGGTGGTGTTCCATATACAAAAGTCTTAAGAGACTTATCAAAATTAGATGTCTATGAGACAGGAGACCGTGGAACGATCATTGTAACATCCGATGGCTCACAGTTATCTATCCAGACAGAGAAAGGAGATAACCAGCCAAGTGTCAAAGGAAAGGAAAGTGATGATGAAACATCATCGCCAGTGATGAAATCCATGAATATCACAGCAAATACAACAAAGCCTTTGACAGCAACAAGTGTGGATGCTGCGAATACCTATGATCGATACGAAAAGAAGAATATCACAGTAAGATTTTCAGGAGTAGCTCAAGGATTTACAAAATTGACAAGCATTGAATATAAGTTTGTGCCAAAAGGTGTGAATAATAAAACCATAGCATATAAGACAGGAAGTTCCTATACAGTCAAAAATGGAAATTGTGGAAGGTTTTATGTAAGATATAATACACCATTAGGATCAACAGAGATCAAACTTCCAGGCTTTACAGTTGATACGAAAGCACCAACCAGTGTGAAGATCAAAGCGAATAAGTCAGGAATCAAAACACTGTCAACATCTGCAAAGAATACTTACAGTAAACGGATCAAGAAATCTGTCAAATTTACATTTAGTGCTAATTATGGAACCAGTGGAAAATCCATGACACAGTATAAATTTGTACCAAGAGGGAAAAAAGCTTCCAAGTACAAATGGAAAACAGCAAATAGTGTAACTTATAAGACAAGAAATAAAAAAGTTCGTTTATATGTAAGATATATTGATAAATCTGGAAATATCACAACAAAGAAGACAAACGGATTTTACGTAACTAAGAAATAACAAAGAAAACGCTAGGATAGAAGTATGAAATATTTTACAAAGAAGATCATAGCGGTACTGCTGACAGTGATGCTTACAGGCATCACTGTTTTGCACGTATCGGGAGGTCAAACGATCAAAGTTAATGCAGCACAGACATTTAAGGTTCATTTTATCGATGTGGGGGCCGCTGATGGAGCTTTGCTTCAATATGGAGAAGGAGAAAACGCGAAGTATGCCCTGATTGATTCTGGGGCTTATTCTTATGAGACGACAGATCACGATACGATCGATGTATCAGACCGTGTGCATCAGTATTTGCTGGATCATGGAGTAAAGCATCTGGAATTTGTTGTTCTAACTCATCCACACGGAGATCATATCGGTGGAATGAAGAAGATACTAGAAGATAAGAATATTACGATCGATACGATTTATGGGAATCCATTGGAGTTTGAATATCTGGAAAGCAGCGAAGATAAAGAAAAGCAAACAGAAGAAACAGCCCGATGGACAGCATTTGATACACAGACGTATCAGACATTCAAGAAGAAACTAGAGAAGAGGAATTCATACAAAGATGCATCATTGCATATCCAGTATGTTGTGCCACAGGCCGGAACATCCGTAAAATTAGGCGAAGCGGTAATGACCTTTTATGGTCCGTTAGATAATAACTATAGATATGGAAGAGCACAGGATGCACCAAATTTAAATACAAGACAGGTAAATAAATATTCGATAGTGACGAGGATCGTTTATGGCAGTAATTCATTTTTAATGACAGGCGATGCACAGCAGGAAACGATCAAAAAGATTGTAGCTAGAGGTTATGATTTAAGTGCACAGGTATTAAAGCAGCCACATCATGGATATCAGGATGTTCGTTTGCAGGATAAACCGAAAGGTCGTTATGTATACGATTCGGATCATAAGTATCTGATCGATCGAACAGGTGCAAGTATTGCGATCATCAGTAATGGATATAAAAATGTAAATCAGACACCAGAGAGCAATGTACTTCGTGATCTGTCAGGAATGGATGTTTATCAGACATCAGATAAAGGAACGATCGTAGTATCGTCCGATGGTAAGAATCTAAGTGTGTCAGCACAAAAAGGCGGTAATGTACCAAGTCATGCGGGATATGTTGTGAAACAGAAGCGTACCCCTTTGATGCAGAAAGTTACAGTGCAGGCAAATACAAAGAAGAAAATGACACCACTTCGTTCCGATGCCTCTGCAGCATATCAGCATTATGAGAGAAAAAACATCAAGATCAGGATTTCAGCACAGGCAAAAAGCTTCACAAATCTAAAACAGATTCAGTACAAATTTGTGAAAAAAGGAACTTCCAAAGGAAGTGTACCATACAAAACCGGTACGACATTAACGCTCAGAGACGGCATGATAGGCAGGGTCTATGTGAGGTTTGTCACAGATGCAGGGATAGATGAGATGCAGCTTTCAGGAATCGCAGTAGATAAAAAAGCACCAACAAAGACGAAGATCAAGGTTAACAGATCAGGGATCAAGACATTGAAAACGTCAACAAAAACGTCTTACAATAAGAAAATCAAAAAGTCAGCCAAATTTGTATTTTCAGCATCCTATGGAATCAGCGGGAAATCAAAGACACAATATAAGATCGTGCCAAAAGGCAAAAAAGCATCCAAATATCGATGGAAAACAGCGAATAAGATAACCTATAAAAAGAAGAACAAAAAAGTGAGTATCTATGCAAGATTTATCGATAAATGTGGAAATATCACACAGCGAAAGAGTTCTGGATTCTATATTACAAAATAAGGGAAGAAAGATATAGGAAGGCTTAGCTTGTATGCGAAAAGAGAATTTGTTATACTAAGAGGCAGAAGAATTAAAAATGCAAAGCAGGAGAAAGATTATGAACAGTAAAGGAAAAGGAATCATTACAGCAGTTATAGTTGTCCTGATCGCGCTGGCTGCTTTTTGCGGATTTGGATATATCAGCCAAAGAATGACAGCAAGCGAAGGAATTACATATCTTGATAAGAAAGAATATCAGAAAGCATACGAACAATTTGACCATGCAGCAGGGAAATTCACTCTCATTTTCACAAAGCAAAAGAAAGATGTTTTATTCTACGAAGGAGAGGCTCTTTATCAGATGGGAGAGTATGGGAAAGCCATAGAGATCTATGATGAGCTGATCGATCATGGAGAAAGCCGGGCATATTCTTTGAAAGCATATTGCCTTGCCCAGCAGAAGAAGCTAAACAAAGCAATAGATGTATGTGATCAGGGAATAAAAGAGCATCCAGACGATGGAGAAATCTATTGTACAAAATATGCGGTGTTAGCAAAGCAGGAGAAGTATACACAAGGGCTAAAAGTGATCGAGAGAGCATTAAAACAGAAGGAGCTTGAGAATAAGAAGGAAGTTTTATTCGCTAGGATCAGTGCGTATGAATCCATGTTTGATTTTGATACAGCATATCGTTATGCAAAAGCTTATGTAAAAGCCTATCCAAAGGATGCAAATGGCAAGAAAGAGCTGACATTTTTGGAGACACGATAATTTCGTGACAATTTCATGATAAGAGTTAGGAAGGACGAAAGTCCTTCTTTTTTTTGTGCAGAAACAGAAAAGATCAATTGAAAATTGTGCAAAATATACAAAAATAGAAAGCAAAAATCATGACTTTATACAAAAAATAAAATTTTACGAAAAATAAGTTGACGAAATTTAGGTTTATGACTATAATCAAGATACAAAATAAAATTTCACATGAGACAAAAGTAAAAAAATAAATTTCGTGCTAAAGGAGGGAGAGCAATGAAGTTAATTGTATCAGCCCATGGAATGTTGGCAAAAGAGGTTGTGAATTCTGCGGGAATGGTGTTCGGAGCAATTGATGATCTTGACATCGTAACATTTGTTCCAGGTGAGAATGCAGAGACATTAAAAGCCAGATACAAAGAATTGATCGATGGCTATAAGGAAGACGAAGAAATTTTATTCCTTGTAGATTTATTTGGAGGAAGTCCTTATAATGCAGCATTTGAGACCGTGATCGGACAAGATCGAATGGATGTTATTACAGGATTGAGCTTACCAATGCTGATCGATGTTGTAGGAATCAGAACAATGGAAGAAGATATCAAGGCTGGCGAAGTATATGACAAACTTTCAGGAGATTATGTGAAATCATGCAAGAAATTGCTTGGTAATACAAACGAAGATGAAATGGAGGATGATGAACTATGAAAATCAATTTAGTAAGAATCGATGACAGACTGATCCATGGACAGGTCGCAACCGTTTGGTCCAAAGAAGCAAACGCACAGCGAATCATCATTTGCAGTGATGAAGTAGCAAAAGACCAGATCCGTAAAACATTACTTTTACAGGTGGGACCTCCAGGAGTAAAAGTAAGCGTTGTAGACGTAGCAAAAGCAGTTCGTGTTTACAACAATCCAAAATATGAAAAGGACACAGTATTCTTCTTATATACATGTCCACAGGATGTTCTGCGAATGGCAGAAGCAGGGGTTCCGATCAAGAGTGTTAACATCGGAGGAATGTCATTCAAGACAGGAAAGACTCAGATCACAAAGGCAGTATCTGTTGATGAAAGCGATATCGCAGCATTTAAGAAACTGCATGAGATGGGAATTGAATTAGAGATCCGTCCGGTAGCCACAGACAAAAAAGTAGATCTTATGAGCAAGATCGAAGGCATCGAAGGATAAGAGAGATACAAAGGAGGATTTAAAAATGGGAATATCTACAGTTCAAATCGTTTTATTAGTTATTTTTGGATGTATCGCTGGAATGGGAAGCGTGCTTGATTCCTTCCAGACACATCGTCCACTGATCGCATGTACAGTTGTTGGATTGATCTTAGGAGATGTAAAAACAGGTATCTTACTTGGAGGTACACTGGAAATGATCGCTCTTGGATGGATGAACATCGGAGCAGCACAGTCTCCTGACTCAGCATTAGCAAGTATCATTTCTACGATTCTTGTAGTTGTAGGACATCAGTCTGTAGCAAATGGTATCGCGATCGCACTTCCAGTTGCAGTTGCAGGTCAGGTGTTAACAGTATTTGCTCGTACAGTAACAATCTTCTTCCAGCACGCAGCTGACAAATATGCAGAAGATGCAAACTTCAAGATGCTTGATATCTGTCATGTAGCTGCATTGGTCGTACAGGCACTTCGTGTAGCGATCCCTACATTCTTAGTAGCAGCAGTTGTAAGCCCAGAAGGTGTACAGACATTATTAAACAGCATTCCGAAAGTAGTAACTGGTGGATTAACAGTTGCAGGTGGAATGATCGTAGTCGTAGGTTACGCAATGGTATTAAACATGATGGGTGCAAAATACTTAATGCCATTTTTCTTCCTTGGATTCGTAATTGCAGCGTTTACAGAATTTAACTTAGTTGCATTCGGAATCATGGGTGCGGTATTCGCAATCGTATATGTACAGTTAAATCCTAAATTCCAGACACCAGTGGCAGCACCAGTAACAGCAGGTGCAGGTGGCAGCGATGATCTGGATGATGATCTAGACGACGAACTTGACTAAGAAAGAGGAGAAATTTAAAGATGAGTGAAAAGAAATTAACAAAAGGCGATAGATTTAATATGTTCATGAGAACAAACCTTCAGCAAGCATCATTTAACTACGAAAGAATGCATGCATTAGGTATGTGCTTCGACATGGTACCAGCTATTAAAAGATTATATGATACAAAAGAAGAACAAGTAGCAGCATTAAAGAGACATCTGACATTCTTCAACGTAACACCAGCAGCTGTAGGACCAGTCTTAGGTGTAACAGCAGCGATGGAAGAAGCAAAAGCAAATGGAGCAGATATCGATGAAGGAACGATCGGAAGTATCAAGATTGGGTTAATGGGACCTTTCTGTGGAGTTGGTGATCCAATCTTCTGGGGAACATTAAGACCAATCACAGCAGCGATTGGTGCATCCTTAGCATTAACAGGAAGTGCATTAGGACCAGTATTATTCTTCTTAGCATTCAACATCGTACGTATGGCAGCACTTTACTTTGGACTTGAATTCGGATACAAAAAAGGATTAGACTTTGTAAAACATTTAGCAGGAAATATGTTACAGAAAGTCACAGAAGGAGCTTCTATCCTTGGACTGTTCGTCATGGGTGCACTGGTATCTAAATGGACGACGATTAACGTACCACTTGTAGTATCTAGAGTAACAACAAACGGAAAAACAACAGTAACAACAGTACAGAATATCTTAGATCAGTTATTACCAGGATTATTAGCATTAGTTTTAACCTTGGTCGTATCTAAATTATTAAAGAAAAACATCAGTCCGATCGCAATTATCTTTATCTTATTTGCAGTAGGAATTGTTGGATATGGATTAGGAATTTTGGCATAATCTGTTAGGGGGAAAGTTATGAAAACAAAGGCAGTAAGACTTTACGGAGAAATGGATTTAAGACTGGATGAATTTGAACTGCCAGAGATGCAAGATGATGAAATTATGGCAGAGGTTGTAACAGACAGCTTATGTATGTCCAGTTACAAAGCAATCACTCAGGCACAAAAACACAAAAAAGTACCAGATGATATCAGTGAAAATCCGATCATTTTAGGACACGAATTTTGTGGAACGATCAAAAAGGTCGGTAAAAAATGGAAAGATCAGTATCAGGAAGGTGACAAATTTGTCATTCAGCCTAACATTGGAGATATCAGAGGCTATGCCCCAGGATATTCTTTCCATCATATGGGAGGAGATGCCACAACGATCATTTTTTCTGATCAGGTTATGGAAAATGGTTCACTATTAAAATACAACGGAGATTCCTTCTTTGAAGGATCTCTCGTTGAACCACTGTCATGTGTCGTAGGTGCATTTAATGCACAGTATCATATGAAGAAAATGTATTCATATGAACATGTGATGGGAATTAAAGAAGGTGGAGCGATCGCACTTCTCGGTGCAACAGGACCAATGGGATTTTTAGCAATCGACTTTGCAATCCATGGACCAAAGAAACCAAAGACATTGGTTGTCACAGGAAGAACACAGAAGAAGATTGATATGGCAGCAAGATTATACACAGTAGAAGAAGCAAAGAAGAATGGTGTAAAGCTTGTATATGTCAATACAAGAGATATAGCAGATGTCAATAAAGAGCTACGTAAATATTCAGAAAAAGGATTTGATGATGTCTTTATTTTTGCACCAAATGAAGAAATGGTAACATACGGAGTTAAAATGTTAGCATTCGATGGATGTTTGAATTTCTTCTCAGGGCCTGCTGATCAAGAATTTTCATCCAGAGTAAATTTCTATAATATTCATTATAATTCTACACATTTTGTGGGAACAAGTGGTGGAAATACAGAAGATATGAAACAATCCATTGAACTGATCGAGAACAAGACAGTCAATGTTGCAAAGATCGCAACACATATATTAGGGCTTGACCATGCGGTTGAAACAACAAAGGTGTTACCAGAACTTGAAGGAAGTAAAAAAATTGTCTATACGCACAAAAAATTTCCATTAACAGAGGTTGACAAATTCGATGAAAACAGCGATGATAAGTATATCAGAGAATTAAAATCAATCGTAGAACGCAATGGTAATTTATGGAGCGGTGAGGCAGAAAGGTATTTCATACAGAATGCTCCTGAGATTTAGAAGGGAGTAGTATGAGTAGTGATATCTTAGTTAGAGACCAGATTTTTTCAACATATGATAGTTTATATGATGCAGAGAAGAAAGTAGCCGATTATCTGATCAGTCATCCATCCGAAGCAATCGAGATGTCTGTATCAGAACTTGCATCTCACTGTGATGCGAGCCAGGCAACGATCATCCGTTTTTGTAAGAAGATCGGGTGTAAGGGATTTCATCAGTTGAAGATCAAGCTGGCCGGAGAACAACGACAGCAGGAAGAACAGGTGATATCGAACGAGATCGATATCGATCAGATGGACAAATCACTCAATAATATCATGATCAGTAAAGTGGAAGAGATCAAAGCGACGTTTCACAATTTTAATCCAGAAGAATTAAGAGAGATCGTGGATTTGATTATACATGCCAATCTGATTGAATTCGCTGCGATGGGAGATACGATCCCGATTGCACTGGATGGATCTTACAAGTTCAATCAGTTAGGATTGAAAGCAGTTAGTTCAACAATTTGGGAGAGTCAGGAAGCATTTTCCAGAACTTTGAGAAAAGGTGATGTATTTTTTGCGATTTCTGCCTCTGGGGCATCCAAAAGACTTGTGAAGATGGTAGAGATCGTGAAAGATAATGGTGTAACAACAATTGCGATCACCAATCAATCCAAATCGCCACTTGCAGAGTTATGTGATCATGTTTTGCTGACAGCAACAAGAGAACACATTTTCCATGATCAGGTTAGTTTCACAAGAATGGCAGCGATGTCAGTAATCGACACACTGTTCTTATTACTGTTCTCCACAAAATGGGATTCATTTGAGAATGTGGCACAACACGAGCAGTCTGTTGCAGAAGAAAAATTATAAAAGGAGATCATAACGATGAATAACGATTGGTTAGAATTAGAAGGGAAGACAGTCATCGTCACAGGCGCAGCATCCGGAATCGGGAAGGAAGTTGCGCAGGAGTTTTTGAATATTGGGGCGAATGTAGTTATTTCTGATATGGCAGAGAATGCACCAGAGATGGATGCAAAAGAAGGCCAGTTATTATATGTAAGAACAGATGTAACAAAAGTTTCTGATGTTGAAGCTATGGTAGCAAAAACAATAGAAACATTCGGAACAATTGATGTACTAGTGAATAATGCAGGAATCAATATTCCACGTCTGTTAGTTGATCCAAAGGATCCAAAAGGACAATATGAATTAGATGAGGCAGTATGGGATAAAGTATGCAATGTAAATCTAAAAGGTGTTTTCTTCTGTGCGCAGGCAGTTGGAAGGATCTTGGTTGAAAAAGGTGAAGGTGTCATTATCAACATGTCTTCTGAAAGTGGTCTGGAAGGATCCGAAGGACAGAGTGTTTACGCAGCTACAAAGAATGCAGTAAATTCTTTAACAAGATCATGGGCAAAAGAATTAGGAAAACAGGGAGTTCGCGTTGTCGGAGTAGCACCTGGAATCATGGAAGCTACAGGACTTCGTACGATCGGTTATGAAACAGCTCTGGCTTATACAAGAGGGATCACAGTAGAACAGTTAAGAGCAGGATATTCCAAAACATCCACAATTCCACTAGGACGTTCTGGAAAGCTTTCTGAAGTTGCAGATCTGTGTGTATATCTTGCAAGCAAGAGATCTTCTTACGTACATGGTGTGACGGTTAACGTTGCGGGTGGTAAGACAAGAGGATAGAATAATTTCTGATAGAAGATATAGAAGATAAAGATATCAGCTGGTTTTAGGATCAGCTGATATCTTTTTTTAACATAATATAGCAGGAAATTCCGATGGAACTCTCTATGATATAAGAAAGTATGGCAAAGCCGGTTTCTTTCTGGTTGCTACAAAAAAAGAATCGTTGTATAATGATTCTTAGCATCACAAATTAAAAAGAAAGGAAATATGATGTTTTCGTTTCCATAAAAACATCATACAAGAATAAAATGTTAATTCTGGCTGTAGGAATCGGAATTGTATTTTGTATAATAGTATTTATTTGTTATTCTTATAAACAAAATCAACGGTCAAAATACACATCCGAAGTATACAAAGTATTTAAAGGACAATATGAGAGAGAATCAGTGATCTCTATGGGTTATGCACAGACGAATGCATTTACGGAACCCGTAACATTAATGTTGGCAGTCAGCAAGGATGATCATAGAGTTGTAGATGTATGGGAAGTTACGCAAGAGGAGATGGAGAATAGCTGTCGGTCATGTGAAGAATATATAGGAATGGACCTGATCAAATATTATAAAGAGAATCAGGAAAGAATTGAAAAAAGTCAAATGATGAATCAGACGATGGGCAGGGATTCAGCGAAGAAGCAAGCATTTGACATGGCAGTCCAACAGATATTAGGGAAATTAGGAAAATAGATACAGGAACATATATTATGGAAGAAATCAAAAAAGAAATCATAGAGAAAGTGATCTTGGTCGCGGTTGCTGATCAAGACACAACAGAAGCAGAAGAATCTCTGGATGAGTTAGAAGAACTGGTCAAAACAGCAGGAGCCGAGGTTGCAGCAAGGGTGATCCAGGTAAGAGAAACACCACATCCAGGAACTTATATCGGAAAAGGTAAGATCGATGAAGTCAATGCTTTGTTATACGGAACTGATGCGACAGGGATCGTCTGTGATGACGAATTATCACCAGCACAGATCAGCAATTTAGAAGAAGCATTAGATACTAAAGTGATGGATCGAACACTGATCATTCTTGATATTTTTGCGAAGCGAGCATTTACAAGAGAAGGTAAGATTCAGGTCGAACTTGCCCAGTTAAAATATAGAGCATCCAAGCTTACCGGACAAGGAAGAGCCTTATCAAGATTAGGTGGAGGAATCGGAACCAGAGGTCCTGGAGAGAAGAAACTGGAGATGGACCGAAGACTGATCCGTACAAGAATCTCCAGATTAAAAGCAGAGTTAAGAGATGTTGTAAAGCACAGAGAAGTCCAGAGAAAACAACGCCAGAAGAATCACCTGCCAGTGGTTTGTATCGTTGGATATACCAATGCAGGAAAGTCAACACTATTAAACCATTTTACCAATGCAGGAGTTTATGAAGAAGATCAGTTATTTGCAACCCTTGATCCAACGACAAAGAGTTTAGATCTAAGCGGTGGGCAGACAATTCTTATGACGGATACGGTCGGTTTTATCCGCAAACTTCCACATCATCTGGTCGAAGCATTTAAAAGTACATTAGAAGAAGCCAAATACAGTGATCTGATCCTGCATGTAGTTGATGCATCCAATCCGCAGAAAGAGAAACAGATGGAAGCAGTCTATGATACATTAAAGCAGTTAGGAGCTAACGAATCACCGATCATTACAGCATTCAATAAGATTGATCTGTTAAATGGTGATGAGATCTTAAAAGATCCAAATGCAGAAGCGGTGGTAAGGATTTCTGGGAAAAATGGTGAAGGAACCGATCAGTTGTTAGAGCAGATTGAGAAAATACTGCAAAAACAGAAATTATATTTAGAAAAGCTGTATGGATATCAGGAAGCAGGTAAGATCCAGCTGATCCGAAGTCACGGACAGCTTTTGAAAGAAGAATACAGAGATGATGGAATTTACGTAGAAGCATACATTCCAAAAGAGATTCTTGGAAGTATCTAGGAGGCGAGAAAGTGATCATACAGAAAGTAATTAACAATAACGTGGTCAGTACATTTGACTCAAACGGAAAAGAAGTTATTTTGATGGGAAAAGGAATTGGATTTCGCAAGAAAACCGGGGATGAATTAGATAAGACGAAGATTGAGAAGATTTTTACCTTGGACCTTAGCGGCAAATCATCTTTTGTACAAGAAGTCATGGCGATCATTCAGGAGTTTTATGAAATCGTGCTAGATACGGAACATCCAGCATATCAGAGATTTGCAACACATTTACAATATCTTGAGACGGAAATCTTATCAAAGAAACGCCCGATAGAAGAAGACGAAGAAGATGATGTTGAATTTTATGAACGTAATCAGAAGAAGTATCCAGAAGCCTATGTGTGCAGTCAGAAGATCGTGGAACATATCGAGCAGCATTACAACTGCAAACTTTCAGCAGATGAGAAGATGTATCTGATCATTTATGTCAAAAGACTGATCTTAGAAATGGGGCATCAGTCATAAAACCAGGTTGACTTATAAGGCAAAATTTGATATTATAATATTATCGAATTTTGGATTGTGACTGGTGAGGCAGGCAAGACCTATTTAATAAGTGTGAACATTTGTTAAAGTAGGTCTTTTTTTATGCTTTTTTAAGGAATTGCACTTAGATGAGTACAAAGATAAGCCAGTTAAAGATCCAGATAAATTAAAATTATTTTATATGTGAGAAGGAGAAACAATTATGGTATCAAAGAAATTTGTCATTGAAAACGAACAGGGATTACACATGAGACCAGCAGGAGTTTTAGCGAAAGCTGTAACTAAATTCGAATCTGACGTAACTATCGTATTCGAAGATAAAAAGATCAACGCTAAAAGCTTATTAAACATCATCGGAGCTTGCATCAAATGTGGTTCTGAAATCGAATTAGTATGTGAAGGTCCAGACGAAGAAGCAGCTCTTGCACATGCAACAGAACTGATTGAATCTGGATTAGGTGAATAATCACTGCTCATAACGGGTGTAACATATAATTTGATAAAGGACGGGTGGCAACATGTATAAAGGTATAGGAGCATCTGCTGGTATCGGTATCGGTAAGATCGTTAAGATTAAGGAAGAAGAACTTAATTACACAAAACAGTCTATCGAAGATACAGAAGCAGAGAAAAAACGTTTAAGCGATGCAATTGAAGTTTTCATTGAGAAGACTCAGAAGATGGTTGAATCCATGAAAGTAACTGCTGGTGAGCAGGAAGCAGAGATCTTAGAAGGTCATATCATGATGATCCAGGATCCAGCAATCTCAGAACAGATCGAAGCTAAGATCGATGGAGAGAAGATCAATGCAGAAGCTGCTGTAGAAGAAGCTTGCGATTTCTTCGCACAGATTTTCGCTATGGCAGACGATGAACTGACACAGCAGAGAGCATCTGACTTAGGCGACATCAAAACTCGTTTAATTAAGATCTTACTTGGAATTGAAGAAGTAGATATCAGTGCAGTTCCAGAAGGAACAATCTTAGTAGCAGAAGATTTAACACCATCTATGACAGCAGGAATCAATCCTGCAAACGTTCAGGGTGTATTAACAGAGATCGGTGGTAAGACATCTCACTCTGCGATCATCTGCAGATCTATGGAAATTCCAGCAGTTCTTAGTATTGAAAACATCGTTTCTATCGTTAATGATGGAGATGAAGTTGTTCTTGACGGATCAACAGGAGAAGCATTCATCAATCCTGAAGCATCTGTTGTAGAAGAATATAAAGCTAAGAAAGCAAAATTCTTAGAAGAGAAAGCTGCCCTTCAGAAGTTTGTTGGACAGAAATCCCAGACAGCAGACGGACACGTTGTGGAACTGGTTGCTAACATCGGTGGACCAGACGAAGCAGAAGGTGTCTTAGAGCGTGATGGAGAAGGTGTTGGATTATTCAGATCTGAGTTCTTATTCATGGAAAGCGATGCGATTCCATCAGAAGAAGCTCAGTTTGAAGCATACAAGAAAGTAGCTGAAACTCTTGACGGTAAACCAGTGATCATCCGTACACTGGATATCGGTGGGGATAAAGCACTTCCATATCTTGGACTTCCAACAGAAGAGAATCCATTCTTAGGATTCAGAGCAGTACGTTTCTGCTTACAGAGAAAAGAAGATATTTACAAACCACAGCTTCGTGCATTATTACGTGCAAGTGCCTTCGGTAAAGTTCGTATCATGGTACCATTAGTAACATGTGTAGACGAGCTTCGTGCAGTCAAAGCAATCATCGAAGAACTGAAACAGGAATTAGATGCAGAAGGTATCGCATACGACAAAGACATCCAGGTTGGTGTTATGATGGAAACTGCAGCAGCAAGCTTAATTGCTGACATTCTTGCAAAAGAAGCAGACTTCTTCAGTATCGGTACAAACGATTTAACTGGATACACAATGGCAGCCGACAGAGGTAACCCAGATGTTGCATATCTGTACTCTGCATACAATCCAGCTGTACTTCGTTCTATCAGAAATATCATCTCATCTGCAAACAAAGAAGACATCATGGCAGGTATGTGTGGAGAAGCAGCAAGCGATCCATTATTAGTACCAGTATTATTAGGATTCGGATTAAACGAATTCTCAGTAAGTGCTACAGCAATCCTTGCTACAAGAAAAGTAATGTCTCTGTGGACAATGGATGAATGTAAAGCATTAGTTGATGAAGTAATGCAGTTAGAAACAGAAGCAGAAGTAAAAGCTTTATTAGAAGAAAGAGCAAGAAGCTAAGATTATATGATTTAGTTTCTTACGGGAATATGGAAAGGACCTTGGTAATTTAGTTATCAGGGTTCTTTTTTTGTATAGTAATGGAACAATATATTAAGTAGGTATACTTATTAAAAAAGTTAACCATAATATTTCACAAAAATAAAAAAGTTTTTTGTATTAAACGACGAAAAAACTAAATCTGATTGCCTGTAAAATGGTGAAATGTTACAATTCAAGCATAAAGGGAGAATGAAAACGACATATCAGGATACTGTATGAACTTAAGTTCCCTGAGACCTTACGAAGTCACGGATTTCGGAGGGACAACAATCCATGGAGATGATCAGGCGAAAAATGAAGTGTGCTATACTAATGGAATGTATCTTATTCTACATGGAAAGATCATAGTCTGAAGACAAGATATGATGGAAGAAGGAGTAAATATGATTAAAGAATTGATAAAGATAAAAGAAAATAATAATATAGTTAGTATATTTTGCGATGAAGATGATACTTCGATGTTTTTGGAAGGATATATTTACGCAATTGGAAGACAAGATTTTTTAATTAAACATATAACACCTCATGGATTAGCAGATGGGTATATTCTGAAAAAAATAGATAGTGTTATGCATTTAGAGATAAGTGGGCAGTATGAAAAAAAAATAGAAAAATTATATTCTAAAAAGAATCAAAGACATATTGATTTAAAACTACAAGATAAAGTTAGTTTAAAGAATAATATATTTCAAATTTGTATGAATAATAAGTATATAGTATCAATTGAAATGATACAAGATGATGAATGCCCAATTAAAGGAGTTATAAATAAAATTGACGATAATAAAGTAATCGTTTCAAAATTAACAGAATACGGAGAGGATGATGGAGAGGCAATATTAAAAAAAGAAAATATAGACACTATTTCATTTTTGGGAGTAGATGAAGAAGATATACAATTATTAAAAAGAAAGTAAATAGTTTCTTAATATATTTTCTAGGAAACATGTTTGTAAAAGTTGCTGTATCAAAAAACAAAAAAATAAGAATGTGTAGAAGTAAATAATTTTACAAAATCTCGGAATCTTGATTTTTAGTCACAAATGATGAATTGTAAATATATTAAAAATAGGGATGGTTAATTAATAAAAGATTCCGAGATTTATTTCTTTATAAGGAGCAAACTATGTATAAAATAGATAAAGAAATAAAAACTAAACTAACTGAAAAAGAAATAAAAAAGAAATTGTATAATATAAGTAGTAAAAAAAGACGTTCTTCTATCTTTTTCATACCAAATCAAGAAAAGTTTTTTATTAAAGAAATGGAAGATTCTATAGTATTATATACTATTCCGTATTATAAAAATAGGGGATTTGTTCCAAAAATAAAAATTAAGATGTATTCTAATGGTGAAAATACTATAATGACAATGAGATATTCGTTATATTTTGAAGCTGAACTTATAATAATAATAACAAATATACTACTGATTATTAGTTCGCTTCTTATACTTATGATTACTACAAATAATAGGTATTGGGGATTGTATATTATAATTTTTGTAATTTTTTGTGATTTTAGTTTTTATAAAACATTTAAAGATGAAACAGAAAAAATTATGCAATATTTTAATGAGAATGTATTTATAGAATCTTAAGCATTTCTGTAATTCATAAATAATGTCAATAGACAAAAACAGGAACCTCACAGTACAAAAACTTAAGCTCCCTGAGACCTTATGAAGTCAGAAAATAGAGGTACAATAAAAGAGTGCAGAATGAAGAAATTAGAAAAATAGAAGCAAGAATCTTAGAAATGATGAATATATGAAAATTGTCAGATATTATAAGGTCTACGGTACCCAATGTGCATATGTTAGATAGCCTTAAAATAAGAAATTCTTAAGGCTATCTAATAATGCTCATTATTAGATGAGGAGGTTATAATGATAAGTTCTGAAAAAAATAAGGATTTATGGATTGAAGATTATATAAAAAGAGTAAAAGTTTTATCCGCACAAGAAATAAAATTATTAGAAACTAGTTGGTCAAGTGAAAATAATAAAGTAGAAAATTATTTTAGAACAGATGATGGTCAAGGAAAGTTAAATTTATGGTTAATAGATACATATAATTATGAAAATTTGACTGTAGAAATGCAAGTTAATCTTAATGTTATATCAAAAGACGCTGGATGTGAAATAATAATTAAACCTCAAAAATTTAAATTATACTATTTAAAAATGGTGATATTTTTTTATATAGTGTTAATGATAATATTTGGTGTTATATCACAAAGTGTTATAGTGTTTGCTTTTGGAGCAGTTCAAGTTATGATTTTATATGTTCAAAATCGAATAATATATAAAAATACGAGAAATCGTATAATAGATAAGATACAAAATATGTGATGAAACGTAGATATCATAAGATCTGCAGTACCTTAAGTATGACAAAGAAGGAAAACAGACAGCTGTATAAAATCTTAAGGTCCCAGGGACATTAAGATTAAGTAAATCCGCAAGTACAAATCGAAGAAACAAAAAGGTGAGAATAAAATGGTAAAAATTAAAATATTTATTTGCACTATATGGATAGCAGCTTTTTGTGTAACTATCGGTGGTTGTAAATCTTACAGACAAAGCAGAAAGCAAAATCAAAAATTATACAATGCCATAGAAACAAATGAAGTTGAAGCAGCCAAAGAAGCAATTGATGATGGTGCCAATATGAATTCGTTTCGAAATATAGGCTTGACAATGGATAGTCTTTATGGAAAATCAGATAAAAATCCAGTATATGCTGATACAGCCATGCATGAAGACAATAAAATTGCCCAGTATTTAATAAGAAAAGGAGCTGATCCCAATTACAAGGATAAAGACGGAATTTCATTACTTATGCTTGCTGCTCAACAAGGAAATATAAAATTTTGCAAGCAATTGGTAGAAAAAGGAGCTGATGTTAAGTATAAAAAAAGAGGAATATCAGCTCTAGATTACGCATTATCAACGGGCGAAATTCAAGATGCTAAAACTCAAATAGAATTAATAGAATATCGGTATCAACAAAAAATTCCAGTTACAAAAATGACAAAAAGAATATTGATCAATGGATATCGTATGGGCGTTTATGGAGATACATCGGCAAACACGGAATATATTCTTCAATGGGGAATGAAGCAGGGAATTGTAAAAATAAAAGACCTGTCAAAGAAACGAAAGATTTTCTATCAAATCTCAATAGGACAAGAAATAAATTCATCAATTTTAAAAGGAATTTCCATTCATGAATTACATAATACATATGGGGAGAATATTGCAATGGTTGCTGCTCAATATGGAAATTTGAAAGTGTTAAAATATGCAGTAAAGAATAAGATTTCTGTTCGAGAAGAAAATGCAGATTTTCAAAATATATTTGACCTTGCGATAAAATCAAACAACATTGATACAATAAAATATCTAATGGATATTATAAAGCCATCCCCAAAAGATATATGCGAATCAATTGAGAATTCGATAGATTCTATTTCAGAGAAAACATTAGGGTATTTATTGACAAAATTAACAGATATAAATATATCACCAGAAGATAATGATGAAAATATATTAGAAACAGCAGCAATGAGTAACCGAATAGATCTTGCAGAATTGTTAATAAAAAAGAAGGCAGTAGTTACACCAATAGCATTAATAAACGCGGTAGATACGGGAAATATAAAATTAGTAAAACTATTGCTTAGCAATGGAGGTGAAGTTAATAAGATTGGAAAATACTCTGATGGAGAAAAAATGACATCTGCTTTATATGAAGCGATTACATTAGGAGATTTTCCAATGGTAAAATTTTTGATCAAGGAAGGGGCGGGTGATACGGATATAAAAGAAGCTGTAACAGACGGTAATAGTTATAGAATAAAAAAATATATTTATCAAAAGTTTCCGGGATTGCAAGATGACTAATACTATAGTGACTTAAGTTTCCTGAGACCTTACGAAGTCAGAAAACGAGGAATTAATAACACAATAAAAGAGTGTAGAGTGAAGAAATCAGAAAAGCAGAAGTAGTAATCTTAAAAAAGCAGAAGATATGGAAATTGCCAGATAACATAAGGTCTACGGTATTGATGTGTGATTAATTAAGGTCCCAGGGACGTTAAGATTTCAGAAAATAGTGATACTTGATTTGTTTAAGATAACAAATATTTCCAATATTGAAATAATGTATCTAATATAGAAGTTAATATAGGAAATTATCTATTTCTTAAGTGAATCAAGTACTAAAGAATAGGTAAATCTATAAGAAAGATATTCGAAATAAAAGCTTTGGAAATGATTTAGGTTTTGACATTATTATGGGAGGAAATGACTATGAATTTATTGGAAAAACTAATGTTGATAATAAATAAACAGAAACAAGCCATATTATTTTCACAAAAAGATAAAGAGATTATACGAGAAATTAGTCAATGTAATAATAGTTACTATAAAACAAAAGTATTAGATGTTCTTCAATGTGAATTATCTGACTGGAGTTATGATATTTCAAAATATATGATAAAAGATAAGAATCGATTAATTGCAGAAAAGTCTATATCAGTAATTCAAGAATTTAAAAGGTTAGAAGATTTTTTGAATTTATTTGAACAATATCAAAAAGATGAATTTATTAATTATGAGTTGATTGAAGCGATAGGATATATTGGGATAATGCGACAATTAGATGATGATATCATTGAAAAAAGGATGAAAGAAATTTTACAAAACTTAGAAAAAAAAGGTTATGCAAAATACAGAATTTATGATTATTTATTTTATATAACAAAGAATGAGAAATATTTAGATGCTATTTTGAATGGATTACAATCTTGGGATGATGATATAAGATATCAGGCACTTTATACTGTTGAGGATGTAATAATAAATGAAGATGATAACAAGTGGTTAAAAAAAATAAATAAAAAATTGATTGATAATATAGAAAAAGATAAAAGATATAACCGAATTTACAGAGAACGACTCATCAATAGGATTCGAGAAAGAATGGGAAAGAAAAAAACGATTATTTGCCAGAAAGAAAAAAAATTATATCAAAGATTATTATTAGATGAGAAATTTATATTACAGAGATGTGTATTCGAACTATACTATCCTGTAAATAATGATAGATATGAGATGATATTGGAATTATTAGAAAAAAATAGGACCAATATGATGGAAGAACAATTTTTTATATTTGGAAGCTATGTGGAAAGTATTTATGGAAATAGTGAAATCAATAGATATCAGCAATGGTTGGAAAATAACGGATCTGAGGAAAATAAGGCATTGATCTTATATTTAAGAGCGGTTTGGGAAGTTGCAAAAGATGAATATGATTTATTCAATGAAACTGCACTTAAATATGCAAGAGAATCTCTTGAATGTGATAAGGATATTCCAGCAGTCTATCATATAATAGGTAGATTGACAAGTCCAGACACATCGGAGTATGAAAAAATAAAAAAAGATTTAAAAAAACATGTGGTCTATATATCTTTACAGGAAATTGAAGAGATGTCATTAAACAAATTATATAGTTATGATACTTTTCTTAAAATGGATATTTTAAAGAAAATCATAAAGCCGAAGAATTTTTCATTAATCTTATTGGAAGAAGTAAGTGATAACTTTTGGAATTGGGAGTTATAATGTGCGGTTGAAGATGCGTACGGATTCTTGAACTAGGTTCTTAAGAATCTGGGAACTTAATACATTCTTTCTATACTTATAATGATTGGACCAGTTAAAGACTGCAATCAGAGAAAAAGGGATTGCAGTCAAAGAACTCCGTCAGTACAGCTATGATACTAATAGAAATCAGACGGACATCAAGAACACAAAGACTGGAGAAGATCAGACTTATGTCTATGATGCGGAAAACAGATTAAGTCAGGTGTCCGTGACAAAAGACGGAAAGACAGCGGTGATCCAGCAGAACATCTATAATGGAGAAGGACAACGTATCCAGAAGATTGATGGAGATGAGACGATCAACTATTATTATCAGGATGGAGTTGTAGCTTACACAACTGATACAGATGGAAACCAGAATTCACAGAATCTGATCGGAACCGATGGAAATGTCCTCGCAACAGAAAGATTTCAACAGAATGCAACACAATATTATCTTTACAACAAAGATATCCAGGGAAGTACAAGCAGTCTGGTAAAAGAAGATGGAAGTGCGGATGCGACTTACCAGTATACGGATTTTGGAGAGACAACGATCCAGAGTGATGATCAGGCGAAAAATGAAGTGTGTTATACTGGTGGAATTTATGATCAGAGTACGGGGTTGTACTATCTGAATGCACGGTATTATAATCCGGAAGATGGTAGGTTTATGACAGAGGATAGTTATCGTGGCGAGATAATGAACCCTGAGACTGGACATTTGTATGTGTATTGTGCGAATAATCCGGTGAATTATGTGGATCCTAGTGGACATTTATTTGGAAATTGGGACATGTTTGGAAGATACTGGTTTGATAAAACTGTTTTTATAAGATATGGAAAGGGTACGACAGAACATATTGCTAAAAGTAAAAAAGATTTAAATTTAATTAAATTTAGAAATTATATAAAAAAAGAAGATCAGTATATGAATAAAGTAGCAGTAAACTTGACTTTTGCAGCTATAAAAATGATTATTAAGGCCAATACAATAGGAAAAGTATCGAAATCGATTGTTAAGGCTGTAACAATTGGTACAAGAAAGTATAGTATGAGCTGGATAAAGAAACGTATGCTAAAAACAATAATTGAACTTCCAGGAAATAAATTATTTAGGTTGGGAACTGCTAACAATGGTATAAATGCACTTAAATATACATATAAAGCATATTTATTATCAAAAAAGGTTGGGAAATATTACAAAAAAATTAAAAAGAAAAAATAGCAAACTGCATTAGATAATTTATTGTTTATCTGAAATATAGGAGGTGTAATGTATGGGAGGAATTGTAGTGGCAATTTTAGCTTTTTTTGTTATTTTGTATTATTGGAGTAGTAAAAACGATGATATATGGGAAGACGAAACTTTTAAAAGACTTTTTCCTAAAAGTGAAAAAATAAATATGCAGATTATTTATATAATGGCATTAATTATGTTTGGATGTGCAATGATACTAGAGGTTAAATATAATGGAAAAATTCCAACGGTATTTATAGCAATGGTTTTGGAGGATTGGATTCTTGTATTAATTTTGATTTGGAATCATCGAGATAATAAGCAAAATATTAAATATGCGTTAATATATGGAATCATATCAACGATAATTTTAATTATACTATATAAGTTAGGAAAATTTGATTTTGAAGATGTTTTGAAAGATTAGAGAAAGTAACAATCCAGAATCTTACAGATTTAATTATGAAACCTTGTAATCTGGTACGCTTAAGTATTTGGAAATTTTTATCTTCTTAAGCGTACCAGGTACCAATGTGGTCACCGATCCACGGTTGCTGGAACAGACATTAAAACTTATAGGAGCATTCTCATTTTGTGGAAAGAGTAAGAAGGGTCGTATATTTTCACTATATACATCTAATAAAAAGTGGTTCATTCATAAAGGAAAATTCTAGAAACAGAAAAGATAAGACAGGTACTTCGGTATCTGTCTTTTTTATATGTGATTTTTCTTTTTTGGAAATTCTCTCATATTTGTAGTAGAGAAGAAAAGAACAGGAAGGAGTCATATCATGAAAATTGGAATTACAGAACGAGGAGATGCAAGTATCGATTATCAGTGGAAAGGTAAGTTGCCATCCGTGGATGGCGCAATCCTGATCACAAAAAATCTGACAGATCAATTCATTGATACTGTTATAAAATGTTATGAGAATGGGGACAAGCTGATCGTCCATGCAACCTGTACAGGATGGGGTGGAACAGATTTTGAACCAAATGTTCCTGATTATAAAACACAGCTGCATCAATTAAAGAAGCTGATCAATAAAGGCTTTCCAGCAGATTATTGCGTCCTTCGTATTGATCCAATCTTCCCAACTCTTTTTGGATTAAAACGAGTCATGGAAGTGCTCCATGAGTTCGAAAAACAACAGACAGAAATTCAACGAATCAGAATCAGCATATATGACGAATATAATCATGTAAAAGAGCGATTAAAGGCAGCAGGATACAATCCTTGTTATGGAAAAAATTTTTATGCATCTCAAAAACAAATGGAAAACGTAGCAAATGCATTAAGATCGTTTTCTTATCAGTTTGAAACCTGTGCAGAAGATCTGTTAGCAAAAAAATATCCGAATTCTTTTAAACAGGTAGGTTGCGTCAGCAACAAAGACATTGAACTCATGGGATTGGAACCTGTATTAAACAAAGAAGAGAATGGGCAGCAGAGGACGGGATGTCATTGCTTAACTTGCAAGACAGAGCTTTTGACCAATAAATATCGCTGCCCGAACCAGTGCATTTACTGCTATTGGCGAGATAAAAAATAGGAGAACGATCATGAACAAAAGACAAGCGAAAAAAGAATATTATTATGGAGAGTATTTGGGAATCAGAAGATATAATCAGGCGCTTGGCGTATCCAGATATCAGTATTTAAAAGAATGCACAAGAGACCTCACAGAACAGTATGGAATCGAAAGACATATGGAAGGATGTTATAAACTGAGGATTCATACGTTGGATCGATTACAGAATAAAGGCAGGAAAATGATCAGGTAGCAAAAGAAAGAGGAATATCATGAATTGCACGATATATGTAACAGAATTCAAAATTAATGCAAAATATTACTAATTAGTAAAAATCAATATATAAAGGTAAAATGACAAACGAAAGGATTTTATATATGAATATTCAAACTATCTCAAAAGAAAAAAAGGAAGTCATGGTTGAATTAACCGCAGACGATTTAGGAATTATTTGCAATGCTTTGTACGCTCAATTAGGCGAGAAAAAACATAATGATACTTTCATGCAGTTTTATAGTGACATGATGATGGCAAAAGACTTATGCCGATATGGTCACGTAGATGATTTTTGTCTTCACAACATTGTAAAATGTCGTAGTGGATTAAGAGGTGTTTTATCAAAAGAGGATATTAAAACATTCAACGAATATCTGGAAGATAATGATCTGCCAACAGCTTTTGGAAATTCCGATTTTGTACAAATCTATAAGCGAATTGTTGGAGACTCGCAAGACAGTGATACGCTTAAAAGCTGGATGGAACAAAGTTAAGTGAATTAGTTAGCGCGTTAATGAGCAGAAACAAGATGTTAGCGATCTTCTTTAGGAAATGGACACTCTGGGATTCTCTAGTCCCAGACCCTATCAAGCTGACACCAAGTTTAAGAAGACGAAAATCTTGTCATGTACAGGCTTATCACCGAAGCGGGGATCCCGTTGATCCCTGAGAGACTACATGACACAAAAAAAAGAAAGGAGGCATCGAGGATGTCTGAATATATTTTTATAGATGATAGAAGAAGGATTATCGTTGTTTAACAAAATTCCGGAGAATTTCCCTGCCTCTGTAGGCAGTGGGATGAATCCGGTTTTTTATATGTGAAAAGTTTTTTCTCCGAAATCTCTCATATTTAAAGTAGAAAAATGTTCAGTGGCGAGATAAGAAAGAGGAATATCATGAATTGCAAGATATATGTAACGGAATTCAAAATTAATGCAAAATATTACAATACAATAATCGATTATTCCAGTTGGGAATTTTATGATCCATGGTCTGAAAACTATCAACGCGTTTCCAATGAATGGAAAGAAAAACGTGTAAAACCTTTATTGCAGCCATATAATTTCCATTTTGAACCATGGAAGGAGATGATCACTGGTTTTGATCCTGAAAATTATGCTGACTGGGAATTATTCCGAAAAGCTGCTCGTAATCAACATCATTTCTTTTGGAATATTGAAAATGCTGAATTTTGGAATGAGGAAAGATACGACTGGATGCCTGAATCCATGATGGAAACAATGATGGCATATTATATTGTATACAAGATGGTGGATGAAAATGGTCATCTGGTTAACACGAAGCCTTATCTGCAGAAATATTTGGATACATATCATCAAAAGAAAGAAGCACATAAAAGAAAATATGGACATTCAAATTACATCTACATGCAGCGATTTTTACATACAACAAATGAAAAAAGACAATTACCAACAAAAGAAGAATTACGTGAATGGAAAGAGGAAGGTTATCATATTAAAATCCGTGGAGGAAGGAAAAATCTTTTGAATGAAGATCCATGGGGAGATCATTTTAAAGACGTAAAGATTCCTCGTTCATGGAAAGATCAGACAAAACAAAAGAGGCAGTATCATTCTTATAAGAAACAGAAGAGGAAGAAATATGTAAAACTTCATATTTTTTGATAAATATTCGGATTCATTTTCTGCTTTTTGTGGGATATGAATCCGTTTTTTTATATGTGAAAAACAAGGATAAAGTTTTCTCTCATATTTGTAGTAGAAGTACAAAATTTAAAGAAGAAATGTAGAAAACGCATTATGACTTATGAAGAATTTTTAAAGAATTATATAGGAGAATAGATGACTATGAAAACCAAAAGAGAAATTATGAGAGAAATCGTTGAGACTACTTTGATCAAAACAGCTACAACAGATCTGGAAGGTCGATACCATAATGGTAAAGGGAAAAATGAAATCGAAATGATTATTGTGCAGGGACATATTCTTGTTTATAAAGGAAAAAAGAAAACAGAATTTAATCCTTGGGAAATTGAGGAAGCGTTGGATTGCTTTTTTGAAGAGAAGAGGCAAACAGAAGATAAATCGATGAGCAAGAATACTAAATTTGAATTAAAAGAGCTTTTGAGTATACTCCAATGTATGAATAAAGAAAGTCAAAAAGTTTATCCATATCTTAAACTTAACAAAAAAGCTCAAGAGAGATTAGATATCTATTACGAAGCAGTACAAATGATTGTGGATACATTAAATTATATGATTGCAAATCCTCCAAGTGAAAAAGAAAATAATGATGATTCTAAAACAAAACAGGAGATTATGCAATTAAGAGCTGCATCAATGATTAATCTGTTTATAACAGAAAGAGGAGTTTGTATTGGCTCATTAGATAATCGTAGAAGTGTCAGTGTAGGAGAAGCATATCGCGATTTTTATTGTGAGAAAAATAGTGTGAAAGACACAGATTGTTTTGTAACAAAAAATATTTATGAGGCTGTAAAATGGCTGCATAGAATCGATGAAGATAAGATTAGAGTGAAAGATCAATGTATGGACAATGAATAATTTGAATTTAAGGAGTGTGCTATGGCTTACGGAATTATTGTGGATGGTACCAAAAAAGGATGCATAGGAGATATTGGAATATATCATTATTGCGATGAAGGAGTTGAATATGAGGGACAACGATTTGAATTTCATAGATGTGGAATTTCATATGATGATAATGATGGATATTTAAAAATCATTACTCCTGATACTACTCCCGATATGGATTCATTATACAACAAAATGAAACTTGAATGTCACATGTCTGTGGATGAAGGCTGCCCATCCTATAAAATCGAAATCGTAAGATTAACAAAAGAAGAATACGACAAAATACGTTATGACAGATCCACACGATCTAAACATTCATGGGCAGATTATTATTACAAGCACAAAAAATATTCAAAAAGACTGAATGAAAAAGCGAAATGGAAAATAGGTGACAGAGTTGAAATCTCTTTTGTCGATCCAAGAGCAAAAAGTCATCTTGTTGGAGATGATTACGAACCACTATCTTTTACAAAAGGATGCAAGGGAACAGTAATAAGGCATTCTGATGGTCATCATGATGGAATAGATTACTTAATTGAATTTGATGAACGTATTGGAAATTTGTCCTTAGAATATGGAAAAAATGATCATTGTTTTTGGATGAATAAATCAAAAGAAAATGGCAGATTAGAAAAAAGATTGTTTATGTGGGATAAACCAGTACTTTTGGAATGTAAAAGCATAAAAACAGATCAGATTCAAATGAAAAATACACAGATATTTGATGAAAATGTAGAAGCTTTATATAAAATGAAATCGCAAGAAATGGCTATTTCAAATCTTTTAGAGACGATTGAGATACTGTAAAAATTAAGGAAAGTAGATAAAAATACTCACAAAAATTGCAATTTTTCTATGGAATTACGATATTTCGATGAAGAATCAAATGTAATGCGAGCGTTTTCTTTAAAAGCAAACTATCAGATTTTTGGAGAATAAAGAGATCAAAGAGAATGAAGCGATCATAGATTGATCAGAAAAAGAAGTTGTGATATATCTTGGAAACTGTTAAAAATTCAAAGAGATAGAGAAAGGGGAAAGGAAAAAATGAGAACTTTTCAAATTTTGTTTTGTATAAATTTCGGACTGCTTGCGATTTTAAAAGCAAATGATCATTTTGAATTCTTTCGTAATATAAAAAAATCTTGTGGAATTGCAGAATTTGGTTTTGCAATGAACACGATTTACCTAATCATTCTAAATATAGTAACTTTTATAAAGCCACCTGATACTTCTATGGATTCTACCATATATATACTCGTAAATTTACTCAAAAGTACAACCTTTCTTTGTATATTTTGTGTAGCAAGCTTTGTTATCCTATTTTTTTTGAGATGGGTAAAAGAAATAAAGTAACTGTGACTATGACGTTTATCGACATATACTTCAGATACATCCTTTTGTACAATTAAATCAGAAAATAGAAACAAAGAAAGAAGGAAGTGGAAAACAATGCAGCAGTATTACACATTTGACCAACTAGTTGAACAACTACCTGAAATCAAGTAACTATAACAGGATTGGAAAAATTAGAGGATTCAATAACTTTGGATTCTAATAAACAAAATGAATTATAAAAAATTATTGATTCACTGAATAAATCTGAAAATAATTCAATGAAAAGACATCAAGAATTGATTGAATTATTGCAGAATTTAAAAACTGATAATTCAAAAAAGTCTTAGTTTACATTCCTCAGGCAGTAGAGATCTTCGGATTTCTGCTGCCTTTCTTATTTTCTCCTTTAAAATCCCGTATACGCTTTAATTTTATATATGAATTTTATTTTTTCTGAAATCTCTCATACTTGTAATAGAAAGAAAAAAAACAGAAAGGAAGTATTTTAATATGGAATATAATTATTTAGTAACATATAAAGCAAGAAAAAACAAAGAAGATAAGGAGATCAATTCTACGATCCCGATCATTTTAGACTGCCCAATCTATCAGCCAGAGGTTCTGATGCATGTCAATGAGGCAATTAAAGATCTTCATCGATATGATGATATCATGCTGATGAACGTAGAAGTTCTAAATCTTGAAAATGAGGAAATGAAAGCAGGATGTGAAAATCCATTTTACTGCACTTGTGGTGAGGAAAAAGAAGAAAAAGAGCAGGAAAAAGAGGAATTACATGAAGAAGATCCTGAAACAAAATGCGATGATAAAGATCTAAAAGTATATGCAGATCTGGATCAGCAGCTAGGAAAAGTATTTGGAGAAGAACTTGGTCATGAAATTTTAAAGGCGCTTGTTCAGTTTGTTTGTAAAAATCCTTTGTGCTTACTTACAATGGGAGTGTAATTGTAAACACATCATATTCAACAATCATATCAACAAAAACATTGCTAAGGAGAGATTAATATGTACGGAATTGGATTAAATACAATGCACAAAATCAACAAAATAGATGCTGCGCTGAAACAAAAAGCTATGTATGATCCTTGCTTAAAAAAATCTTCTGTGATGCGTTGGAAACGACGTGATGAAAGAAAAAATATGAAATCATTAAAGAATAAGTTAACGTCATAAAGTATTAAAAGGATGTGATGATATGTACGGATTAAGCATGCAAACAATACATATAATCAATAGGATGGATGCTGATATTGAAAGAAGAGCAGTCTATCGTCCAGAATTACGAAAATCTGCTGCTATGTACAGAAAACGACAAAATGAGAAAAAACAATTGGAACAACTATATAATAGAATTCACAACGTTTGAAAATGGAAGCTATTACCTATTGATGTGTGCAAATTAAGTTAGGATGAAAAGCGGGAATCCTCGGCCATTCAATGACCGAGTAGTTCACGATTCACAAAAAATTCCTGGCAAAATTACATCGTTTGTCCAGAATGCGAAAACAAAATATTAATTAAGAAGGGGAAAGGAATATGAGAAAAAAGAGAATAACAATTGGAATGCTGTCCATGATGATGGCAGTTAGTAATGTGCTTGGTGGAGTCAATGTATCTGCTGCCACACCTAAAGTCAGCTTCTCGGCCATTGAATAACCGAGCATGCAAAGAAGTGTGCAAAGTTGTTACATAGTCCCCGAAAGGGCGAGCTGACTAGACTCAGCGCAAGGGAATCCATTTTTGTTGGATACTGAGTGCTACGTCCCAGATATCAATGCCCGACCCGGTGGTACCCTAGCCGGGAACAGGGTTCAGGCAACGGATGTCTTTCAGGAGAAGAAAACACTGACCTGGAGCAAGAAGTATCTGGAACATTGTCGAAGGGTGATCACTCCCATCCGGGAGAGCAGGACTTTTGCGTACCTGCTATTACAATACAAGGAGGACCAGCCATGAGCGTATTCGTGGTAGGGCTGAACGGATGCCGGCTGATGCCTACATCTGAGAGGAAAGCCCGTTTATTGCTAAAACATGGGAAAGCTTCTGTTTATCGGAAGGTCCCATTTACCATAAAACTGAATTATAAGACAGGCAGTACGACACAATCCGGCTATCTAGGGATCGATACTGGATCACAGCATATCGGAGTATCCGTCGTTCGTGAAGATGGAGCAGTCTTACATAAAGAAGAGATCGGTCTGAGAGATTCCATGAGTAAAAGAAAACTGATGCAGTCAAGAGCTTCCTCAAGAAGAGGAAGACGTCATCGAAAGACCAGATACCGTCATCCAAAATGGCGACCAAAAGCCAAACGTGTCTATTGTGAGATTCCAGACCGAAAGAGAAGGCACTGGAAGAAAAAAGAGATCACGTTCACATCCAAACGGCCGAAAGGGTGGCTTCCGCCATCGCTGCAGTCAAAGACAGATCATCATATCCGGTGGATCAAAAAGCTGCAGGATCTTCTTCCAGAGGGATATCGTCTTTCGATCGAGCTTGGCCGTTTTGATCCGGCAAGATTAAAAGATCCTGAGATTCATGGAGAACTGTACCAGAAAGGACCACAGTATGACTATGAAAATGTCCGAGCTTATGTTCTCAATCGTGACAGATATACTTGTCAGGTATGTGGGAAGAAAGGCGGAAAACTGCATGTACACCATATCCTGTACCGGAGTTATGGAGCGACCGATGATCCACAATATATGGCTACGGTGTGCAGCGATTGTCATAACACAGAGAACCATCAACAGGGAGGCATTCTCTATCAGTGGATGCAGAAGCAGAAGAAATTCACCAGAGGACTGAGAGATGCCACCTTCATGAACATCTTACGGAAACGTCTGATAGAAGCATTCCCAGGAGCAACGTTTACCTATGGAAATATCACAAAGGCAGACCGTGAGAGATTAATACTTCCAAAAAGTCATGGAAATGATGCGACTGCGATCGCTATCGTAAAGACTGGGATCATGACAGTAAAGGATAAAGAACCCGTGATCTATATCCAGCAGGTCCGAAGAAAGAAACGTTCTTTACATGAGAAAACTCCGAGAAAAGGACGCAAGGAACCAAACCGTAAAGCTTCACGATATGATAAGAACACAAAAGCAGTTACTGTTACAAAAAGGAAGAATAAGAAGAAGATATCGATCACTGGCTGTCTGTTCGATCGTGTAGAGTTGAATGGAAAGAAGGGATGGATCTCTGGCTTTACTGATAAGTCCTGTTATGTAAAAGATGAGAATGACCAATATATCCGGACATCTCCAAAATACAAACAGGTCAGTCTGTCAAAACTCAAGATTTTGCATCATTGTGGGAACTGGGCGATAGGAGCAAGACGATCCCTTGGAAAGGGATGATGGCTCAAAAGAGCCTCCTGCTTTCATCTCGGTCATTGAATGGCCGAGAATTCCCGCAGTATATCGTAAAATATGTAATTTGAAAAACAGAAGATGCAGAATTCCTTACATATTATGCAAAAGTTCAGAGAATCAATGACAATGGCGATTCTATTGATGATTATATTTTGAATATGATCATAACCCAGATGAATCAGAAGTTGATGATGATTTCATTAATGAATCATGGCAAAGGGAATTAAATTGTCGAGAATGTGGGTTTTAAAAATACAGAAAATTGTTAATTCAAAAGGAGACCGTTTGGTCTCTTTTTCTTATATATGGATTTTATCTTTTTCTTTATATCTCATACTTACAATGTAATAAAATGACGAATTGAGAAATAAGGAGAAAAATTATGAATAAAATGAATTCACAACAAAGAATCATTATGGAATCAGATACAATTAATTTAGAACAACTTGAATATAAAATCCATCAGCAAGCACTTTTGGACATTGATCAATCAGAATATGAAGCTCACATTCGTAATCTATTTGGTCGTCCTGTCCTTGATTTTGCAAAAACGCTCGTAATAAATCTTCCAGGATCGTGTTTTGCAAATTGTCCTTACTGTATTGATAAAGATTTGCGTAAGAATGTTATAAACTATGATGATTTTCTTGAAACATGTAAAGACGTATTGAAAGAGAAGCATGATTTTAATGAAGTCTCTATTACAGGTGGAAGCCTTCCATCTGACAAATTCAATAAGCTGGTAGATATTATACAAAAGTATTGTCCAAATGTAAAAATCACATGGAATACAAATGGTGCAAACATAGATAATTCATATGATGTATCACATATCAAGTATATTAATCTACATCGGAATTCAGCAAATGATAAAATCAATAAAGAATTATTTTGTACTGATACAGATATTATATCAATTGAAAAATTCAAACTTTTTGCTGGGGATAAGCTTTGTTTGCGAGTGACTGTTGATAAAGATTTTGATATAGATGAGTATGTAAAATATAAAACCCCAATGTATCTTAATCGTTTGTTGCCGGGTAATACTGAGACAGAAGAGGTATTTAATAAGGTAAAAACAGCTCTTAATATTACTGAAGATACCGATATACGCCGAAGAAATCATTACATAAATGGGATGTATAAAGACATTCCTGTTAGATTATGTGTCGGAGATCATCTTGCCCAACATGTGTCTGGTAGATATCCAGCATGGCTTAATGTTGTCATCATACATCGTAGCGGCGTTGTTGCTGGATCTTGGTATGAGAATGATAAGTTTTTATATAAAAATAAGAAAATTTGCAAAAATAAGTGAATTCTTAGAAAAAAATATTAATTCAAAGAGAGACCATTTGGTCTCTTTTTTTATATATGAAATTTATCTTTTGCTTTATATCTCATATTTAAAATATAATTTAATGACGATTAAGAGAAAAAGTAAAGGAGAAAAATTATGGATCTAACAAAATTAGTAGAAGAAGTAATGGAATTATCAACAAAACAACCAGATGGCGTAAGATTTCGTGATGCAGATACGATCTTAGCGGATCTTATCGAAGAATGTGATTTTCAAGTAACTGGAATCGCTGATGAACTTTTAAGATTGTACTTAGAAGCAGAAAATAAGGATGATTTCAAATCATTATTTTTCTTTATGACAGAAAAAAATTTTGAAGATTATCTGTTAGAGAGCAAAAAAGTAATGGAAGAAAATATTGCGAAAGCAGAACCAAGAGCTATTCAAGTATATCTTTCAGATTCTGGTAATGATGAGAAAGAATCTATCATTTTTGAAACGGACGCTCCAAAAGATGCAATCAAAAATTGGATAAAAACACAACATAATTCAATTTCTTCAAACTATCCATTCCATCATATGGTGATGGGGTTATTAAATGAGGGATATATGGTTAAGCTGTTGTATGATCGATACTCATCAAAATGTAGTGATGTCAAATTAATTGATCAGTATTCTTGCGAAGAGGTATATCATGTGGGTTATAGCATCGGAAATCTATTACATCATGTAACAGCTTTTACTAGTTTATATCGCAATGCTTCTGGTGTTCCACATATTGACTTGACTGATTCTATGGAAATTAGTAATTTAAGAAAAATTGCACACGAATTAGGAATCCGTTTTATCAAAGGGAATCAATTCTGTCTTTCAAAGAAAAAGGCTCATCTTTGTGATCTTGATACTACAGATATAGAAAGGATTGCAAGACAGGAAAGATATGTTGTAATAGATGGAATAATGGAAGACACAAAAGAAGAGTGTTATGTTTTAACAAAAAAGGATTTATTATAAAATTTCATAATGAGAAAATTATATATCAAAAGAAGAGGCGTAACTGCCTCTTTTTTTGTAACCAAAAAAGACCTGATACAAATGATCAGATCTCTTTATCGAAAGTAATGCCACCATCACTTAGTGCTCTTAAGAGCTTTCATACAGATATAATATCGCTTTGAAAGGATTTTGTCAATTTTCTTATATGTGATTTTTGAAAAAGAAAATTTCTCTCATATTTATATTAAAAGAAAATTTGAAAAGGAGATATGCAGCATGAATAACATATTTGAAAATATTGATACGATTTGTTTTACTGGTCCAAGACCTGCAAAATTATATGGATACACAAAGAAAGAGGAATATCAGAAGATCGTAGATCAACTAAAAGAAGTAATTCGTGGTTTTGCAAAATTTGGGATTAAAAATTATATCACAGGCGGAGCTCAGGGATTTGATCAGTTGGCATTTTGGGCAGTAAACAGTCTGAAAAAAGAATACGACATTCAAAATATTGTATACATTCCTTTTCAGGGACAGGAACGTTTGTGGAAGAAAACCGGAATGTTTGGTCAGAAAGACTATCAGAAAATGCTTGCTTTGGCTGATCAGGTGATCAATGTGTCAGAAACACAAAATCTCGATATGACAAAAGAAAAAGCAGAGATTGATGCCATGTTGGTCAGAAATGAGATGATGGTAGATAACAGCCAAATGGTGATCGGATTTTTTCCGTTTTCAAAAGATTATAAAAAAGAAAAGGGAGGAACCGCAAGCTGCTTAAGATATGCGGATGGAAAAATTCATGTCTGTCAGATTGACCCAAAAACTTTTGAAATTCAGATGGTATATTGTAAAGGAGGCGAAATCTCATGAATCCTAGAAACTGTTCTAACAGAAAAAGCAGCATAAGACCTAAGAAAGAAAATGCAAATGACAAACTGCTGAAATGGATCAAATATTTTGAAAATATGACAAATAATGAGAAAGGAGAAAATAAAGTATATGGCAGATTAAAAGGAGAAGAAAACAAGAAATGAAACATACAATGAGAAGTGCTTTCAAACGATGGTGTATTTTACATAATGAAGAATCTCGTATTCGGATTCCAAATTGGTTCCGATACTATATAAGAGAAAACACTCAATGGAAATACATTGTGATCGATGAAGCTGAGGATTACTATTGTAATAAATGCGAAATGGATTACGAGCAAAGAAGGCAATACAAAGGATATTACATCATTGAAATTTCAGATGAAGAATTATTAGAATTGCAACGAGCTGAATGAATTAAGTAAGGAGAAACGATATGTATAAAGCAGAAGGAATATTCTTGTTCGCACATGGCGAAAATGGAGAATTATACCAAAAACAATTGAATATTGTAGACCTGGCCATAACATTTCGTGGAAAACCAGAGGAAATACAAAAACTTTATACTTATGATATCAATGAAGACGATCTAATTGATGGAAAAGAGTTTTTGCATGATGTTCGAAAAAAATGGATTACAAATCGTACTGGAATCTTAGAACATGTCTTTGTAGATGGTTTTGAAAGTAATCTTGGAATTGCTAATAATGATTTTTATCAGGGTGATTTTTTGGTTACAGAAGATTGTTTCGAAGAGCTTTGCAAAAAGCATGATATTAAAGTTCATTGGACAAAAAGTAAGAGGATAATCATATGAAATATAAATCAAAAGGCTTACTCCTATTCGCCTATGGAAAAGAAGGAGAATTGTATACAAGGAAATGGGATATGAAAGCACTAACTAAAAATTTAAGCTCTAATTCCGAAAAAGAAGATTTTCAAGAAATGTTTCATACACATGACATAGATGAGAAAGATTTGATCGATGGGAAAAAATTTTTGGAAAATGTACGAAACAGGCTTATCACAAATGATAATGGCACTTTATCACATATTTTTGTAGATGGATATGAAAGCAATCTTGGACTGATAAGTTCCGATTTCAGTCAGGGAAATTTTTTACTTACAGAAAATCTTTTTGCGGAACTTTGTGAAGAGTATAACATTAAAGCGCATTGGAAAAATTCAGTTAATGAGAAATTAGATACTCCTATAATATATCAGACAAAAAAAATAGTTCTTTTTGCTTGTGGAGAAAATGGAGAATTGTATCATGTAAAACCAGAAGATGTACAAAAATCAAATAACTGCGATATTGAAAAAGAAGATTTATTTGATGGAAAAGAATTTCTGGAAGATGTTCGAAATAAATGTATTATCGATTACGATGGATCATTAGAACATATTTTTGTCAATGGATTCGAAAGTAATCTTGGGCTGGCAAGTAATGATTTTTGCCAGGGAAAATTTCTGGTTATGGAAGATGTATTTGAGGAGCTTTGCGAAGAATACAATATTAAAGTAGATTGGGCAGGGAGATAATATGCCTAACCACTTGCTAGAAACAAAAACATCAGTTATCCTATTTCTAAACAGTCATATTTAAAATATAGATGATCTGACGAAAGGAGAAAACAAAATGAATACATTCGAAGTCAGAAAAGAAATCAAAAATGATCTTAGAAAAGTCCTGATTCTTTGTAAGATTCCTTATAAATTTCAGGAAAATATTTTAGAATCGCCGATCACACAGGAAATGTTTGAAGACTACGTTTCCCGTGCTGAATGTGAAAAGAAAAGTCGAGAAACAGGAATGACTTATGTTTCACAAAAAGAGGCGGAAAATGATGCATACATGGCTGTATTTCTTCATACAAGGAAAGAAAAAAGCTATTGCATCATGTAATTTATATTAGGACTGAACTGGCTTTGAATATCTGGCCGGTTCTTTTTTTTATCCTTATTTTTATGAGGAAGAGAGGAGTTATTTATGACTGTGAAAGAAGTGATCGACCAGATCCATGACAATGAATTATATTTCGATATCCACGAAGCAAAAGGACATGCAATTAAAGAACATGCGATTTCAAAAGAAGCATTAGTTCCAAAAATCTTGTCTATGCATCGTCCTGCCCCTGGTAATATTAAAATGGCAACAAGATTCTTATCCAAAGAAAATGCATTATATTGGATCAGAAGAACGGTTGCTGAAAATTATCAGGAAATCAAAAACTGGATCAAAAAGGATGTAGAAGCATATATTGAGTTAAGCATTTCTTCTGAACTTATCACAGGAGAAGGAATTGCATTTCATACAGATTGGAAAAACATCTTTTCTGTGCATAGCGTTGTTGTAGTGCTGCACAGAGATCGTAATAATCTGTTTTATGTAAAGACTGCTTATCCGATCGCTGGATTTGATGATGTTGATGATATTTTGGATGCGATGGAAGAATATGATTCATAAAAAAGGAGAGCTTCGGCTCTCTTTTTTTTATATGTGAAAAACCGTTTCTTTAAAATCCTTCATATTTAAATTGAAAAAAAAATAAGTTTGAAGAACAGTCACCGCACTCTCGTGACTTTAGTCATGAGTTAGGTAACGTTTCCTTTCAAAGAAGAAGATTTTTATATATGAAAGATATTTTTTTTCATAAATCTCATATTTAAGGAAAGAGGAAAAATAAGAAAGGAGCTGTTCGATATGCGG
>ENA-OPCN01000345-OPCN01000345.1-human-gut-metagenome-genome-assembly--contig:-NODE-345-length-43598-cov-3.461590_pt1 | contig 43598 bp, 25 predicted proteins | sample MGYA00241567_ERZ501485 | MGnify/ENA primary metagenome ERZ501485 (study PRJEB25962, sample SAMEA2042579) | human gut metagenome | biome: human gut; feature: human-associated habitat; material: faeces...
TCAAATTACCCCTTGATAATTGGACACTTGGTTTGTTAGTTTGTTAACTTTTATGGTTACTGTCAATTTTGCAAGTATAACAATCTGATGAACATTCTACTAAATCAAAAGAATTTAATTTTCTAACCATACCTACATATTCAATTGAATGCGCCTTACAATATTTTATAATTTTTAATCTTTCTTTCTTAGACATTTTATTCCCTAGATATATTTTTTTGATTTTAAAAAAAGGCATAGGATTTCTATTAATAAAACCATCTGGTAAGATTAATCTCCACTCATTTTGGTCTACCCAATGAATACTTTTTCTTAATAATCCATTATAATATATTTGCCATAAATCGTCTTTTGTTGGAGTAGCATCTACATTTAAACTTAATTGAATTAAATCATTTCTTTTTTGGCTGTAAATAACTGGTAGAATATAATTATAGATATCAATATTTTCTTTACTCTCTAAGTTAATTTCATATTCAATACAAAAGCCTTTATTGTTATCCGCATATGCTGAACTCCACATTCTATTCAAATAAGGTGAAGTTGTAAAACACGCTATTTTGAATTTAGATAATGTTTCACAAAAATCAGTATATTCACTATTAATTGCGGAGAATATTGCAAGATTCCAATCTTTTTTATCTATCAATTCAGCAAAAACTTTATTAACAAAGACTTCTATATAAAGGTTACGCAATTTGTCATCAAAGGTTTTGGCATTAGCTATTGTAACTTCTGGTGTTCCATACTCATAAAATTTATTAGACAAAAGGTAAATAGCTTGATTAACATTTTGATTATCAGTAATTTCGATATCAAAATATTCACAATATTTATGCACTCTGTTATATAAAAATTTATTATAATCTAAATCAATAGCACAATCAAAACAGTCATCAAAGTTATTTGCATTTTGTAAAAAGACAGTATTATTAGTTAGTGCTTCAAAAGAATAATTTCTATATTTTTTCTCTTCTTTAACATATTTTCTTACATTTGGATAATATTTAAATAAACTTTTTGATGGAAAAATATGTGCACTTTTACTGAATTCATCAATTCCCATTTTTTCAACATCTTCAAGCTTATATGCTTTACCATCGATAATGCAAAAATTATCAATAAACTCTTTATTTAGATTATTCATATATTATCCTTCCATTAAATACTAAAAACTATATTCATATTATAACATTTTTTGATTCAAAAATAAAGTATATCACTAAAGTTTATACTAATGTGTTTACTTTCTTAACTGCCTCATCAATACCAATATCATCAATCATATTTGCAAATGAATATAAGAAAGTTTGAAGTTTTGTCGCTTCTAGTTTCGTAATCTTTTCAATTATAGCATCATTACCCTCAAATAAATCAAGGAATGAGAAGTTATACATAGCAGCAGGTTTGTCAGCTAAAAGTCTTATATATGGACTCCAATTGATGTAACGTAAACCTGGCTTACCTGAAATTCTTGGAATTGTCATTATGTGAGTTCCATCTTCATAATATATTTCCAACTGATTTGGTAAGTACTTCACTTGAACACGTTCATATGCTAGTGCAGGATCTAAATAATAATAGTGTCTATTTTCAGTAGTAAGTCTTCCATAGTTATCAAGTTTTCTACTAGATACTGAAGTACAAACAAATGAAGTTGGTGGTAATTGATTAAGTTCATTTATATCTTCAAAGTGTAAATCAACGATTGGTTGCTTAAGTATATAATGTTCTCTTTTTAATAATTCAGATGATTTAGTTAAAAGTGTTTTATTAAACTCATCAAAACTATCAAATTGTGGAAGTGGTACAAGTAAGTTTCTTCGCATAAACCTAACTGCTTGCTCAACCGTACCCTTTTCGTATCCACGTTCTGGATTCATGAATACTTCTTTAAATTCATAATGAAGTTTGAATCTATAAAAAGTATCAGATAGTGTTCTTGATATGTTACCATTTTCCAAATTAGTTACTTTAACAAGAGCACTATCATTATCAAACCAAATAGTATGTGGTACACCATTTAAATATTCAAATATATGTTTAATAGCTTCCACAATACTTTCTGCATTTTTATGTCTTACTAGTTGAACATATGATGCATTAGAGTGAGCAAAAGTTAATACTAAATACTTACCATATACTTTTTCCCCTTTTTCAAAGAAAGCACAATCACCAAGATCAACTTGAGCTTCACCTGGTCTATGGTCAAGTGGTAAATAACTATTATGTTTATAATAGAATTCTTTCTTTACTCTAGAAAAATACCTTATGGTAGCATATTTAGAAATATTATAATCTGGATATAATTCCTTTAATCTTTGATATACTTTAGTACCAGTATGTCTTTGTTTATGATGATGTAGTCTATCGTAATTTAAAAACTTTAGAATGTCTTCTTTATATTGTTCAATAGGGCTTTTTGTTTTCTTTTGAGTAATATCATCTGAAAAGTCCACAAACTTTAAATATTTGTAAACAGTTTGCCTATATATTTTCATAATCCTTGCAATTTCAGTTGCTGTATAGTTTTGTTCATAATACATAGTTCTAATTTTATTTACTTCTTTATTGGCTAACATTCCATTTCATTCTCCTTTACTTTTATTCCATGTTATGATATACTTATTATATCAAAGAAGTAAATAAAAGTTAACAAACTAACAAACCAAGTGTCCAATTATCAAGGGGTAATTTGACACTTTTTTAATTTTAAGTTGACACTTGTGCAGGTGGAATTGGACAAATTTCAACCCTTGAATTTGACACTTTTGCTATTTGTGTAAAAATAGTGTCTAAAAATGAATCAAGAGACCATACATGCAAAATAGCTTATAAGTAACCTATTTCTGGTTGCCTATAAGCTTTTTTTGTGCAAAATACTCATAAAATATAGTTTAGAAGCACACAAGCATAATGGATCAGTAACAATATAGGGTAGGGGGAGGTCAAATATCCGGGCAAAATTGGACACTGAGCGGGGCGCCAGCAACATACGAATTATTATCAAAAGTATCAAATATCACATAAAAAAGACCACTATCTCTAGTGATCTTTATAATTTATTAATAAAATGTTATTTAACATAAACGAAAGATTGTGGAGCATATTTGACACCAAAGTCTAATAAACTCTTAGGTTCTTTGTAAACTTTTATTTTGCCTAATTTGTATGCATAAGCAACATTTCTATTTTTAAAATAATCATCATAGAAATCTTTTGAAATTCCAGAAAACTCTTTTGTTTCATTCCATAAATCTTCTGGTGATAATTCTAAAACTTCAATAATTTCTGCTTCAGCAACAATTTTTTTTACTGGTACAGTTTCGTAAATAATAATAGATGAAATATCTTGCTTTGCTGCCTTAGTTCTATATTCATATTTTTTTGTTCCATTAATTATGTTTTCTACATGCTCAGGGTTAATTGAAATAATTATTTTCTTTTTCATTTTCTAACTCCTAATTTTATAATTTGTTCAAATTGTTTTTTTGAAATTATAGTATTTAATCTTGGTCCACTTCCGTTAGGAATAATATTTAATTTATACAAATCATTTAAAACAACCTTATTTTTAAATCCATAATAATATAATAATTTAACAATTGTTCTATATTTAGATTTATTGTAAAATTTAATTAATTCATCTTCTGTAAATACAGATCTATTTTTACAATACCTTAAATACTCAGCTAATGTTTTTGGATAAATAATTTCTTGAACAACAGCAAATCCAGAAACAACCGAAGAATATTTTTTTGGCGAATATTGACCATTTCTATATATTAACAATATATCTCCTGAATTATATTCTAATTTAGTCCAACTTGTAACATATATTTTTTCTATAGCATAACTACAAGGCTTTTCTTTATATAAATACATATTTTCATTTTTCAAAAATAAATCTGGAAATAACGCTGTATGATACTGTCCTTCTATTGGAATAAATCCATATTTACAAGAAGGATTAACATTTGGATAATTATATTTAGGGGATTTATTCAAATCGAAAGATTTCATATTTTTAACAAAAACTGACTCGCCATTTGATTTTTTAATTCCATGTTTGTAAAATCCCCACTCCGTCATTAAATCTCTTAATCTTAGAACTTCTGGTCTTTTATTTTCAAATAAAGTCACATATATTTCATCAACTTTATTTCTTTTTGCATTATCAAATATAATCTTTAAAAATCTTTCTCCCAAACGTAATCCAGTACTGTTAATCTTAAATGTACCAACTTTCAATCTTTTCTTAGGAGACATAACTGGATCAATGTCACTATAATTTTCATCCTCGTATTCTATCTTCAAATATAAAAAACCTTGTAATCCTAATTTATCTTGAAAGACATACGCATTTTCGGTGTTTTTTCTAATAAACCAATTATTAAACTTAATTCCCTCATAATCTTCACGTAGTGAATCAAAAAAAGAATCATTTATGTTTAATTCACCAAACCTTTTTAGTTTAACTGATAAAACATCATACTCAACTAATTTTGGAAACATTTCAGTTACCAAATTTAAAAAATCAATAGAACTATAAACTGAATCTGATAAATATAAATCTTTTGCTTTGTTTAATATCCCTTTATCATCAGTTATAAGAAAATCAACATTTCCATAATACACTTGCAATAATAAAGAATTATCATTTGAACTATTATCATCTTGAGAATACTTACTAATTACTGTGTTGAAAAACTCATCTGAATATTCACAAGGAACTAATTCTTCATAAGATTCTATTTTCTTTAGTAAATTATTTTTTATTGCTTCATTAGAATATTTAGACAATTCATCTTTAGTCAATGGGTGATATGTCTTTACTACATTTAATTTATCAATCCATTTTTGTAATTGAGCAACTTCAAATGATACATCAGTCTCACTCTCTCTTTGAATAATAATATTAGTGTCTAATAATATTCTAGAGTTTTTTACAATTGGATTATACTTTTTTATTTTGAAGACAATAATTCCATTTTCAGCAACTTCTGATGCCGAATAAAACCTTTTACACTCTTTTAACACAGCTTCAAAAGATTCAAACCCCTTGAAATCTGCTTCCCATCTTCCAGATAAAGCTTCTTCCCATGATTTATAAACTATTTTTTCTAATAATACAGTTTTGATATAACTTTTATTATCTTGGTTAGATATTAAAACAAGCTTGTCTCCTATATTATAACTTCTTCTTTCTGGAGTAGCCAATCTATATTCATTAGTTTTTATTCCTTGATTAATCATTTCAAGAAAATGAGGACGAATTTTCATACAATGTATACTCATAACGTACTCCTTTCGACACTAATATTATAACATAAATTATAAATTTAATCATCAATTATTAGTTTATAAATTTTATTAATTAAACTTAAATTCATTTAAAAGAAATTTTTATAATTTGTTCTTACTTTAAATTGTCATCAATATATTGGAATAATAATTTAGCCAATGCATAACTAACATTTACTGTTACTGCATTACCAAACTGCTTATATGCTTGACAATCAGAAACAACTTGAACCCAATCACTTGGAAAACCTTGTAATTTTCTGCATTCATTTGGTGTTAGTTTTCTTATATTAACTCTATCTTCACCACAATACTTTTCATAATTCTTTTGATCTGTTACATAATTATCCTGGCTTGCTCTATGCATTTTTGCCATAGTAGCTGTTAATGTTTTAGAAATAGGCAAATCAATTGTTGGTTCTACAATATAGTTCTTAGTCCCTTTCCCCATAATAGTTCCAACTATTTTCTTAGACAAGAAATATTTTTCTTCAACATCTTCATCTAATAAATCTTGAGTTGTAACAGTTAGTTTTTGTTTAACTGGAAATTCAAAATCTGGTGTATTAAAATATTCCCCTAAGAAAGCAACTATGTAACATCTGTTTCTTCTTTGGGGAACACCATAATCAGCACTATTAAAAACGTGATGAAAGCAAACATAACCGAGTGATTCTAATTCATGTATTATTTTCTTAAATGTTTTTCCGCTATCATGATTCATAATATTTTTAACATTTTCCAACACGACCACTTTTGTTTTATGTTTTCTTATTATTTCTTTAATCTCAAAGAATAAGGTGCCTCTTTCTTCATCATTAAAACCTTCTAGCTTGCCTAATGTACTAAATGGTTGACATGGAAATCCACCGATTAAAACATCATGCGCTGGAATATTTTCTTTTTCAATTCTTATATCTCCGCAAACTATATTTTTGCTCACATTTGCTTTATATGTCTGACATGCATATTTATCAAAATCATTTGCCCAAATAATGTTAAATCCCGCATACATAAAACCTAGATCAAATCCGCCTATTCCAGAAAATAAACTCACTGTTCTATATTTTATTTTTTTAGGTCTAATTCTTTCCATATTAATTACTCCATTGTCTTTTGTATTTCTTTAACTATTGCCATTAATACATCAACCACAATAGAATTTCCACTTTGTTTATATGATTGAGCTCTTGAAACATTAATTATAAAATCATCTGGAAACCCCATTAATCTTAATGATTCTCTAGGTTCTAAAGCTCTGATATTACCATTAGTAGTTACATAATTATTAACACTTGCTCTATGTGTATTCCCTTGAGTACTTAGTATTGCTCTTGCAATAGGTAAATCTATCTCAGCATCTTCGTGATAGAAATTTTTTGTACCAGGACTCATAACGTAGTCAATAAGCTTTTGTGACAAATGTTTAGTTACTAATTGTCCACCCGGTAATAAATATATGTTACCATTATTATCATACTTTAAATTTCCTTCAGCGCAATTATCTAATAAAAAATCTTGCATTGTAAAGTTAAGGTCAATTGGTTTTGGGAATTCGAATTTATCATAACACTTTTTGTTTTTAAAACCCACTACAAATAATCTTCTTCTACCTTGGGGGATACCATAATTTCTTGCATCTAAAATTTGCCATTTAAAATTATATCCTAACTCATTAAAAACATTTTGCATTGTTTCCCAAGTTTTTCCTTTATCATGAGTTAATACCCCATATACATTTTCATATATAAATACTTCCGGTTGAATTTCCTTCACTAGTCTTACATATTCATAAAACAAGGTTCCTCTTGTGTCTTCAAATCCACCTCTTGCTCCAGCAATGGAGAAACTTTGACATGGACTACCCCCAACAAATAAATCCACTTTTCCTTTAAAATCACGTCCATCCAATAATTTAACATCATAGAAGAAATTATCATTATCTATTTTATAATTTCCTTTATAAGCAATTTCAACAAAATTTGTCTTTCTTGAGTTTTCCTTATATAATTGATGAACATATTCACGTTTTTCTAAAATTGAATTCATCTTCCTAATTTTCGATAACTCTTTATCAGTATCAACATCAATTAATATATCGCCGTTATCACATGCAAATACTATATTATGTTCTATATTTAATCTTTTTAATGCTTGTTCAATAGCACCAATCCCACTAAATGCTGTTGCTAATTTTAAAGGCATATTATTTTCTCCCTGCGTATTTATATTTTTGACCTGCGTCTATTGTATATTATACCTGCGTTTTATAAAAAAGTCAACAAAAAAGGAAGAAATTATGCATTTCTCCTTCTTTCATCTTCTTTTCTATTAAATACCGATTCGTGATATGCTAAATAACGCATTCTATTCTCGTTTAAAATTGGTAAAAATATTGGTTGCATTAATAATAATTGTGATTTTAATCTAATATCATCATCTAATAAGAACGAAAATACTATTTGTTTATTTTGATTAATTGTTATTAAATGTTTATCAAATAATGCATCTGCATTTGCACATATAATTATTCCATTATTAATATCATATTTTTCTTCATTTGTTGTATTAGGATCTTTAAAAGCCTTAATATGTGAAGCTACAAACAAACTACCTAATTTATCATAGTTTGCTGTTATATAAGTTAATGGACAAAATATTTGCCTTGGTTCTTGAGTATAACCCATCATTTCATTTGCTAACATATTTCTCCAAGCTGCTTGTTGCTGTCTAGTAACTTCTTCATCCATATCTTCTACATCAAAAGCATTCCCCCTTGCAATTGCAGCATTAACTAATCTTCTTCTAATTCTTTCTTGATATCTAGCATATGCATTGTTAGTTTCGCCTATTAATGAAAAGAATATCGGATTTTTTTCAAATATCAAATACATTTTATTTCTTCGACTATTTATTTCAAATAACAATAGTAATGTATCTCCTTTAAATAAGTGATGTCTAATTTTGTGAAAATCAGTGTCAACCTTCATACCTAATCCATGAACAGCAACATGCAAATTAATCGGAGTAAACTGACCTTCAGATAATTGAACATCTAAATCATCAAAATTCCAACCTCTAGATCTTGGTGAAATTGTTTTATTGAGCTTTTCGAAAATTCTTTGAGTATATTCAGATGTAAAATACCTCATATTTGAATTAACTAAAAACACATCCATATAATTATTTATTAAATAAGGGTCAGCTTCTCTTGGCTGTGGCAATCCTACAATATCATATAAATTAGTTTTTAGACCAATACAACTTTGATGAGCTGTTTGAAATGCTTTTCCAGTACTTCTTTCAAAATCTAACATATCATCTGTACTAATATAGTATAATAAATTTTTATGATGAGAATCAACATGAGTTGCTTTCCCAAATGTAGCTAAATCAGAGTGAGTTAATGTTTTATAAAAAAGTACAAATTGAGATTGAGCATTTTGTTCAATATAGTCTAACATCTCAGTTGATATTTGTCCTACAAAATTTAAGATTTTATCTTTGTTATCTAAAATAAAACTTGTATAATTTCTTCCATTAGGCATAATTATCTCCAAAATTTCTTCATTTTATACCTTTATTATATCATATTTTTATAAAATAATAAAGAATAAAACAAATATCTAATCAAATACTGATAATTTTTATCAAATAGATTTATAAATAATAACGGAATTTGGTCAACTTCGTCATAAAGTGGAGTACCATGCTCTTTACCCTCTTTTAAAATTAAAGTCTGGTACAGCCCTTAAAATTGGTGCTAAAATCTGCATGGACTTCTAAATGCGGGCGTGATATTATTTGCCACAAGATTAATTATTTTAAGTTAAAGTAGTGATGGATAAATACCCATAATATATAAAATATTTATATTTTTCTTTTCTATAAAAATTTATATATTTAATAGTCATTATCCATCACTCATAATAAAAAGCTAAAGCACTATACTAATGCTCTAGCTTAATATTAATTTCTATTCTTATAATATTTTTCTAATTGTTCAGTAGTTAAATCCTCTCTCATCTTATGTAATCTATCCACTGACATTCTTGCATTTTTCACAAGATCAATACCATTAAATAATTCTACTTTCTCAATCTTATTTATTTCATATGCTATTCCTAATAGTACTTCTCCTAGTCCTTTACATAAATCCATTATATAAATAATTGGGTATTTAAATCCATATAAATTAGCATGAGAATGATAATGGCATTTTTTATAATATATTTCTAGATTTGATGCGTAGTTTTTAATTTTTCTATCTCTATAAATTAATTGATTTACAAGTTTTACAACATCAGAAAAATTATATGATTTTTTAATTCCTAAATATTCAAATTCAAATATACTATCTAACCATCCATAGTTTAAATATGCAATTTTGTTTACATCTTTACCGTTCTTTAAGTATTCTTTTTCAAACTCTTCTGGTAATTTAAATTTAGCATCATATTCTACTTTATATGCATTAAATTTCATATAATCAAAAATATCAGCATTTGAATAATTAAATGATAAATATGTTAAATACATTTCAATAACATTTCTTAATATTGGATATCCGCTATCTAATGCATCATAATCTATTACTGATAAAACTGCTCTTGCTTTACCTAGAATATTTGCTAAATAATAATTTAGTGTATTACGCTTAACATCTCCATCAACAATTGTTTTGTCTGTATTATGAATTTTATTTGATATTGTAATTAAATATACTAATAGAACGTGTAAATTATATACCGGAGGATAGTAGAAGAAATCTTCATTACCAAATACTTTTCTTCTTCTAAACTTCATACTACCATATTGTCTTACTTTAACTTGTTCTAATACGGTATTAGCAACTTCTTCAATATATTTTTGACTTTGTTGTTTAGCCCCTCTTTCATGTTCTTCGGTTAATAACATATTAAAACTATGAACTCCAGTTATATGATTACATAAATCTAAATCAATGTTTTCTAAGTTTAAAAGTGTTGATATAGGATCTATTCTAAAATATCCAGGATAATATTTTAAAATATCCTTATAATCATTTGTCATCTTTTTAATTTGTTTTAATACTTTAAACATAAACGATATTTTGATCTTATCTTTAAAGTATTTCTTTAATGCTTCAATTTCTTCTTTTTCTTGTTGTTGAAACATTTTATCTTGTTCTTTTTCTAGATAGTCTTTAAATGGATTATTATTGCCAAATATATTATTCATATATTATACCTTTGATCTTTCTTCTTTTTAGCAATAATATTTTATCATATTTTGATATTTTAAACAATACAAATAGCTATAATTAAGCTCACAATATTCGATGTAAAAATTAAGATAATATTTTTTTAAAATTCTCATAAACTAAATTTACAAAATCTGAATAATTCATTCTATAAAATTCAGCAAACTGCAAATATACATCGTTTAGCATTTCAGGAGAATACATTTTATTATTCAACTTAGTGTAAGGCCCATCACTCTCAACTATAATTCTTTCTTTAGGAATTACATTTAAATTCTTCTTTCCCTTTAAAGTCTTAAGCATATTAGCGTTAACAGAGAAGTAGCATCCTAAATTAATTAGAGAATTTAACTTTTCTGTACTCCCACTATACCAATGTATTATTAATCGCTCAGCACAATAATTCTTCAGAACTTCAATTAAATAATGTTCCGCACATCTACAGTGAATTGAATAGATTTTTCTTTGATTCGATGTACACATAAATATTTTTTCTAAATTATTTATTTGCATTTGAATGTCAATTTTAGATTTAGCATCTAATCCAATTTCACCAATATATCTAGTATTCTGAGCTAATTGACAAAACTTTACCATATCAAAATGATTACAATATTCATCTTTTGGATGTAAACCAATTCCGAATCTAATGTATTTTGTTTCTTTATACTTTTTTATACAGGCATAATATATATTTGGATTGTTAGTAACGCATAAAGTATATTGTTCATTTTCATTAATCCATTGATATAATGATTTATGATTTTTATAATTATTCAAATGAAAATGTGAATCTATTAATTTAATTTCATTCATTCTCATCACCAAATATTTTTTCTAAATCATCCATTGTTCTTGCATAACACTCATAAAACTTAGTTACATCTTCTTTCTTGATTAATCCCTCTCTAACCAATATGTTTTCAACTTCTTCTTTATTTAATTTCTTAAATCTCGACATTGAATTTCTTACAGCTAAATAATCACTACACTTGCTAGATTGTAAAATATTTTTTAAATCAACCTTTTTATTTATGTTTTTAGAATAGACAGTATTATCTTCTATATCAATTAAACTACTTTTTCTTATAAGACAAGGGTAACAATAACCACAATTTTCTGGATAAGGTTTTCTATAATATCTATTATGTGCAGGATGAGAGCAAGAATAAGTATTAATATATTGTTCTTTAAAAGTTTGTGAGTCACACACTTCTTCTATAATTTGACTTTTACTTAAATATTTAAAAGGATTAACTAATTGATTTTTAATTCCAACTTCTGATAAGATATCATTTATGTTAGCAATAAATATAGGATGTGTTGTTCTTGTACTACATGATCCTATTCTACTAGGAGATAATGGAATATTCATGCCAATAAATCCATTTTCAGGAATGTATATAGGAATTTCTTTATTTGTGTTTAATGAAGCGTAAGCATAAGCTGCCGCAATAAATAGTAATGATCTACTCCTACTTGTGTTTTCACTTTGAAGAAAATTTTTTCTCGTTGTAGTTGTAAATGTTTCTAAGTTTAAATCTAAATATTTAAATTCTGTTTTTAGTGCATTCAATAAATTTTCTTGTTTTTCTTTTAATTTTGGGTACTCCTCATTTCCAACAAATAATATATTTTTATTTTGTTTACTTAAAAAGATAGCACCACAAAAAGAATCTAAGCCGCCAGAAAATAAACTAACACAATCAAATCTAAAAGTTTTCAACTTATGGCTTTTATTTTTTTTATTATGGAAATACCTTTCATTTGTATTTATAAAACTTACACTCCATAAATCACCAGTCAAAAAATTTAAAGTCTTATTAAGTTTATCACGAACTAGATTCCATTTTTCATAATTAATGACGGGTATTTCAACACTTATTTCTCTTGTCCACCCATCAAATGAATTTTTTCTTGACAGTTTCTTATCTAAAATGTAAACCGACATTGCTATTATTAGAAAATCTTCATATTTAGAATCTATTTTATTATTACTAATTTTTTTCCATTTTTTTAATATATTTGACTTTATAAAGGATTTTCCTTCATATCCTATCGGTATATGAAAATATTCATCATTATTCTCAAAATTATATTCGTTTTTAATTATTTTATAAATCATATTAAATTTCTCCTTCTAAAATTTGCAATGCTGCTAGAATTTGGCTATTAGCATACTTTTCTAATTCATCAGGTTGAGAAACCTCAAATGATTTTTCTACGGTTAAATTAATTGTAATTTCATTATATATATACTCAGATATTTCCTTACAAACTCTTATTGTCTCCGTTTCACTCTTCACTTTATCTAAAATATGTCCATAATATCTTTGCAAAAATAAATTTTTTACACTATTAGCAATAAATAAAATTATAAATTTATTTAAATCTAAGTTTTTTAGTGTCTCGAATTCTTCTATTCCTAATTCTTCTATTGTTTCATATAAAGAGTTATATATAATTTTATCATCTATTGTATAAGTATTATTATTAGATTCTATATATTCAAAAAAATCTTTTGCATTGTTAAACTCAGAAATATCATATTCTTTGTCATTAACAATCACTTTATTATTCCCTAAACTTAATGATGAAATTATTCCAAACACACTTCCAATTTTACTAGATAAATTGGCTATTACTTGCCCTTCATCCTTACTGGAAATTGCAAAGTTTTTGCAAAAATTTGTTATTTTGGTTCCTCTATCATTAGTATCTTTTAAATAATCATTCAAACTTTTTTTAGTTTTTGAATGTTTTACATCATTTAATCCAATATAATTTTTTGAAGTTCCCATTAATTTTCTCCTCCAATTATCCTATTATAGTTATCTTGAGTAATTAAACCTTCTTCTTTTAATTGCGTAAGTTCATTTTGAATTTGTACTTTATCAATTTTTAACATTTCCTTATATATTGGAATATCACCAATTGTAACTTTTCTTCTATTTTCTTTAATAACTTGCATAATATATCCTCTCATATTTTCATATGATATAAACAATGCACCAATATGAACAAAATTACATTTTTCTTTTTTATATTTTTCACACAATATACTTACTACTTCTTCTACACATTCATTATGAGTAATTTTGAAACTATTCATACTTTCAGTTAGTAAAGTTAAAGTTTTTAATTGCAATAGAGACTCTACAAAAGTTAAAGATTCTTTATTATATTTTGAATCATAATCTATAACATTGGATATCATGTCTCTTGTAAGATAAAAATAATTTCTTAAATCTATTAAATGCAGATTTTTTGGTTCACAAGTTATCCAATTTTGAACAGTTGGTTTTAACCAACAACTTGAGATATTCTCATTTTTATGTTCTTCGATATCCTTAAGTTTTCCATTCTCCGGATCAAATATACTTGAAATATTAGATAAATCTTGAAATGCGTGATTGTCAATATTATATAATGCCATTATTTTAGCCAAAATCTTATAATCAATCTCATTTGTATTAAAATAATATTTAGATAAATTCTTTTTCAATAAAAAACTATTAAGAAATCTCTTTGCTTTTCTAGGATTACCTTTCAAACTAGAACTAATGCATAAACTGATAATTTGAATTTCATCCATCAAATTATTATCGATATCTTTTGAAGATATAGAATTATTTTTTAGAAAATCTTTATAGTCAATTGTGTTTTCTTTTAATAAAAGTTTATTATCAATTATATATTTAAGTATCGTATCAAAATCATTATCTTTTAATACTTTTTCTAAACCTAAAACCAAGAAATAATTATGGATATCTTTTGGTGAAAGTTTAGGAATTATTATTGGCAATTGAATTACTTTTTCAATATAATCATTTGAAATATCATTTATTTTATCATCAACAGGATATTGTTGCTTTATTGAATATCTTATTATCGCTTCATCAACCCCAAAAATAAAAGTAGTATTATCAACAGATAAAAATAGTTTTATTGCTTCTAATATTTCAACTATTCTTTTTGGTAAACATCTATCTAAATCATCTATCATTATTACTAAATTTGATAATCCCGAAGCTTTTATAATTTCAGAAAAATCATGTCTTATTTCTCTAATGTTTTTTGAGATTAATTTATCTACATCATTTTCTGTAGTTCCTTCTTTTATTTGTTCAAGAGTATTTACTACAGAATCAACATTAATTTTGGAAACATCTTCACCAATCGATAATATTAAAGGTAATGGATTACCTATTAACAAAGATCCTGCAGTTGCTATTCCTTTCTTTACTAAATATCCACCTAATTTAAGAAAATTAACCTTCTTTAACAATTTTTTTATCTTATCTCCACATTTATCTATAAATGTTTCATTTTGATTAATCATATCTAAAATAGACTCAATTATCGCTACTTTAGCATCATCGTAACCTTCTAATTGCCAAGCATTTATAGTAATACAAGTAATATTCTTTTTATATTCTTCTAGTCCATCTTTTATAAAATTTAATATTGTTGATTTACCTGATCCCCAAGAACCAAACAAACCAATTGTAAGTGGTGTATACTGATTATTTTTACATATATTGATAATTTCATTACTATAAGGTTTAAAAAATAATAAATCTATCTTACTTATATCGTCAATCCACATATTCTTCTCCTTTTAATTTCTAATTATTTCTAAATTTCAATTCACTTTCCAAATAAGGTATAATTGACCATCTAATTATTGCATTAATTTTACTTTGCTGTGCGGCAGAAATTGAATCTTTATTTCTCTTATTAAACATATCTAGCATAAACAAATAATCATTCTCCCCATTATAATAATTATATTGATTTGCTTTAAAAGCTCCTCTTTCATATAAAGCATTTAGCAATCTTCTTGAAAAAAATTCGGAACTTAATTCTATGAAAGTACGAGTTCTAATTGCTCTATACAATTTAAACATACCTTCCCTAACTATAATTTCTTCATTCAAATCAGATCTTTCAAATTTTTTAATACAAGAACTACCAATTGGAAATAAAACTTTTCCGTTGAGTTCATTTCTTATAGTATATAAATATCTTAAATTCTCTTTTCCGCAAATGCATGAAAGTGATAATTCGTCATCTTCTTCACAGTCTATAATTTCCCATTCTAATACAGCATCATTCCATGAATTAGATTCTGATTCATCAATAACTCTAAATATTAAGTTTTCCATATATATACTCATAATATGAACCTCCTTCCTACATATTTTTAATTTTTATTTACAAAGTAAAAAGTGGCTAATTTTTCTGCATTTTTTTGACAGTGATTTTTGATTTTTTGTTCAAAACATTAAAGTTGTCTCATCATAGACTTTTCATCGTGATGACCTAACTTCACATTAACTAAATGTCTCGACGTTTTTTTAAATAAAAATCACAGACTTTTAGTTAATATCAGCTATTTTCCTTATGTTTTAACTAGTTTTTTATATATTTTTTACTGTTTTCAGCCATTTTCAACAACTTTTGTTCACTTTTTTTGTTGAGACAAAAGTGTAAACTCACGTGATAAAAACACTAAACTTTATTTATCTAAACTATGATTTAAACTAATCGATTTCGCATTTTTTCTCTTATAATCATATATTGACATTTATAATTACATTTTGTATTAAAATTTGTGCAATAGTTTTTTAAAAATACCACCTTTAAATATAAATATGTTTCCATTTATATAATCATAACATTCTCTAACCTTTATTTGAACATCATTTTATGTATGTAATTATTTTTATAATCTGTTAGTATTTTTATTTGGTATTAACTACTAATTGAATATTAAAAGTATTGGGATATGTTCTATCTACCTGTCTTTTAGCAAATGATTTAGTAGTAGTTCTTTTTATAAACATTTCTTTTCCTACATAGTTCTAAAATACTATCCTTTGTTGTTATCAATTCGTGAAAATTCTAATCTATTCTTCCATTTCATTTTGATATATAATATATTCTTATTGCTATTATATCTTTTTTTCAATACTATTACAAATAAGAAAAGAATTATTAATTATTTTTTGCCCATATCCTCACAAATTAAAGAATATGATAATGATATAATTATAAGATGATAATTCACTTCTTTTTTACTACTTTATTATCTTCATCATTTATTTGAATTTTCATGATTATATTTTTTATTTATGATAGATATGATTGTGGCTAGAATCGTATTCATGATATAGTATATTATACTACATTATTGTAAAAAGACATTTGTTTACTATAAATAATATTATTCATTTGTATGATTTCTTTATAAAAAAGTGGAAAAAATGTTTATTTTCCACTTTTTTTATATTCATCTTTTTCATTAACAATTCGGTAGATACAATTTTAATACTTCATCCGTATTGGTTTCAATTCAAATTCAACGTTGTTTTTCAACTTTATCAATGATCAATTGAGCAATTTTCTCAGTAGCATCAAGCTGAACATTTTTTTCTTGAGCTTTTTTCATCTTTTCCATGTCATTTTCACTATTTAGTAACTTTAACCCTATTTCAGTGAGTTCTTTGGCATTTGGTGCTGAAATTGACATACCAAGATGATGAAAGAAATTTTTATTAGCAGTTTCACACCCTGGAATAGGAAAAGTATGAACAAGGGGTAATCTTGATGCGGCAGCCTCTGTTGATGTAAGTCCTCCTGGTTTTGTATAAACAATATCACAAGCCTTCAAATATAAATCCATTTGATTGGTATGACCTAAAATAACAAACATTTCATTTTTGCCATACAATTTAAGCAATTTATGATATATTCTTTTGTTATTTCCACATATAACAACAATTTGAAGATAATTTTTATCTTTAATTTTATTAAAGTTTTTAACAAGTTGAATCAATTTACCAGCACCCATACTACCACCAAGTAGTAAAGCAATTTTTTTATTTAATTTCAATTGTAGTTTTTCTCTTGCTTCCTCTTTGCTAATAGGATTTAAAATTTTAGGAGTAAAAGGAATTCCTAAAGGGTATAGTTTATCAATCGGCATTCCTCGTTTAGTAAAATCGCTCATCAATAATTCATGAGGAATGATATAAAAATCACAATCTGTTTCCTCCCAAAATGGTGTACAAGTATAATCGGTAGCCACCCCTACAAAAAGTGGCAATTTGACATTTTCTTTTTTCATATAAGTTAAAGTTTCAGCCGGAAAAAGATGAGTCATAATAATGGCATCATAGTGATGTTCTTCTAAATAAGGGATTAAATATTTTGCCATCTTTTTATTTATTTTATACACAGGGGATTCTTTTGAATGTTTACTAACATACATTCCCAATTTATACACTTCTCCAAAAACATAAGGAACTGTTTTGACTGTATTGACATAGGCATTCGCAACTCTTTTTGCTACTTTTTCTCCTGCAAGCGTTAAATAGTCAAAAACAAAGGCTTCATGACCCATTTTTTCAAATTGAAATTTTAAAGCATTGGCAGCTGCATCATGACCTCCACCAGTTTTACATGATAAGATTAAAAATTTCATATTAACGTTTTCTAAAGGCAAAGCGCACTTCAGTTTCCTCCATTTTTCTAAATGATGCAAGATGTTTAATGCCAACAATCATTGAAATACTCAAACATCCAATAAAAATGATGAATGATTTAACAATAAAAATACTTGTTAAAATAAAAGCAAAATAAGCAAAAAAGATTCTTAAAGTATGTGGTTTAACAATAATGATTAATGAAAAGAAAAGAAGCCAAAAAGCAAGTAAAAGTCCCATTTGCAAATAAGGAAATAAACCTAATAAACTACCAAAACTAACCGCAATACATTTTCCACCACCTTTAAACCCACTATAAAGAGGATAAGCATGGCCTACAACAGGTGCAAGCATAATAAATGAAAACAAAATATGATTAGGTGAAATCGTATTTTTAGCTAAATAAACGGGAACAAACCCTTTGCCTAATTCTAATAAAAGTGTACAAATTCCGCATAGCATGCCACCTTGAATAAAAGCATTCGCAGTTCCTGGATTTCCATCCTCACTATCTTTTTTCGTATCCACTTGTTTAAAAATTTTAGGGATTAGATACCCAAACATAATACTACCCAGTAAATATCCTAGTATAATAAAGAAAATATAATGGATGGTAATTATCGTTTCTTTATTCAATATTAGTAAGTAAGTATTCATAAATTACACCACCTTTTTATTCGTATAATCGGTTAAGAATGCGAAGAAATTCTTGTGAATCGTGTTCTCCTAATTTATGAATCATCTTATTGATACTCATTGCAATATCATCCATAATTCTTTTTGCCACAATCTTACCTTTTTCTGTTAATTTAATAATCGTTTTTCTTCGATCATCTTCAGCCATCATTCTTTTAATAAAAGCCTTTTTTTCTAGATTTTTAAGCGTAGATGCAATTCGACCACTTGTTAATTGTTGAATTGCACATAGTTCACCTGGTGTTAAATTTTTTTGATGAATTTCTTCATAGATAAATAGGGTTTGTAAAATACCATTTTCTCCTTTATCTAATTCTTTCACTCGATGAATAAGGTGATTTCTCTTTCGAAAAATACGCATAAATTTATATGATAATTCTTTATAATTCATTTCATTTCTCCTAATTATCTTCTACTAGAAGATAATTATATCATCTTTGTCACATCTTGTCAATAGTATATCGTATTTATATATTCAATAATAAAACACTCTATTCTAATGTTTTAACATTTCATAGAGTGTTTATTTTATAATTTATAAAGTGATTTTTATTTTATCTTGCGAAAACACCATTATTCCAAATTCTACTTGCAGGATAAGTTCCATCCCATTGTTCCCAAGTTGTTGTACCAGGAACAATACTATGTAAAGTAATCGTTTTAGTTTGACCATTTAATTCAACAGTTAAATCATAAGATACTGTTGTCGTAATAGCTGGTGCTTTGATTACTCGGCCAGTATTATCAATAATATCAGGATTATTAGATTGAATAGAAATTTTTGCATTACTATAATTCTTTTGAATTTCATATTGTAATTCAACCATTTCCATAAAACTATCCCAATAAGAACCAGAAATCATTGTTTGAGGACAATTTTTACCACTCCAAGTATTATGCATTTTCACTCTTGTTGTATCTAAATCATTTCTTAATAAGATATCGGCAACAAGTTGTGCAGTTCTTTGGAATGTATCATAGATATCACCAGATAAATTAGAACACATTTCAATACCAATTGAATTATTATTTCCACCACGAGAACCAATTGTATTATAACTAGATGAATACCATAATGGTTCACCAATATAGTAATACCCATTCTCTACTTTCCAAGTTGGGCCAAGAATTGATAAATAACTAGCAGAAGGTGCCGCACCATTAATTGTTGGCACTTCAATTTGTGTAATGGTTCCATTTAGTGATAGATAATAAGCAGAACCACTTTGTACAACATCAAATTGAGGTGCTACATTGCTAGTGGCAACCGCATTGGTTTTCGTCCAAGTAAAGCTTGCAGATGTTCCATCACCGGCATGATATGCAATATATTTTTCAGGAACGACACCATAGATGGCATCATTACCTACTGTATAGTGAATGGAGGTTTCACCGCTTGACATACCTTGAGCAATTGATACAACTGTACCTGTAAGTGTTGCGGTGTCATGAACAGTAACAAATTCAATTGTATCTACACTTCTACGTTCTTTATGGTTATTTGGATTAGCCTCACTTGTTGCATAATATGTTTCATCCACCTTAAATTCATCAAATAAGTATCTATTGACACTTCCATAAGTAGAAACATATACTCTTTCAACACCATCATTATATAAAGATATGTTACCCGTTTCTACTACAGCAAAATTGTTTCTAGCAAGCAGTGCAATTAATCTATCGATATCTGTATCTTCTGAATATACTCCTACAGTGATACAAACTGATAAATTAATTTGAGTTCCTTCAATTGTAACTAAAACATTTGCTTTACCATTAGCAAGAGCAGTTACAAGTCCTGTTTCCGACACTGTTAAGATATTCTCATCACTTGATTCATAAATAAATTTAGCGTTTTCTGTACCTTTTCCGTAAGCTGTAGCAATGATTTGCAATGTATCATCAATATGAATTGATCCATCATAGTGTTCTTCAAATGTAATATCAACCGATTGAATCGAATTTACAGTAATTTCATGTTCATAGGCAACTTTTCTTAGATAATCGTAAATTGTGATTGTTGCTTTTCCGGCATTAATAGCAGTAATTAAACCAGTACTTGATACAGTAATAATATCTGTGTTACTTGATTCATAGAATAAATCTTTAAAATATGCATCACTTGGTTCTACACTTGCCACAATTTGGAAAGTATCACCGGTTTCTAGTTCATCACAAATTTCATCAACTCGAATATTAGTTACAGGATTTAGTTGTTCCCATTTTGCATATAAAGTAAGATCACCATTCAAAGTTTCTAAACTAGTATATAGATTATCCTCGCTATCATACCATCCTAAGAATTTATATCCTAAATAACCAGGAACAATCAATTTATCACTATATCTTGAAGGTACAACTAAAGTATCATCTTCAGGTACTTCACTAAAGAAATATACTGTAGCTGGTTCATCTGCGGTAATATCCTCAATCGCTTGATCAAAAGCAACCATTTGACCAACTGTCAATTTAGTTGTAATTGGGTTAATACTTGCCCAATAATTGTTGTAAGAGTTAGAAATAGTAATAACATATTCAGCACCTTCTGGCCAACTAGATGCACCAGAAGAAATAATTTGAACAATTTCATATAAACCAGTTTCTAAATTTTTAGCTATATAAATACGATCAGAAAAAGTTGCTGCAGGATCATAACTACTTGTTCCAATAAAGATATCATTCGTATATCTTCCACCCCAGAATGTACCATTATTATAATTATAATTATTAATCGTTAAATGTGGAGCATTGCCAGAATGAGCAACTAAGTATTCTTCTGAATATCCACCATTAAATATATAAGTTACATCATAAATTTCGCCTTCTAATACTTTCCACTCTGCGACTAACACAATATCACCTCTTGAAGTTGAAGGAATTTCAGTTACATAATCTCCGTTTAAACTCCAACCTAAAAATTCACAATTCAATTTTGTAGGAGTAGGTAGTACAATAGGTTCACTAATTAAACTATTATAAGCAGTTGGATAATTTCCTTTTAAAGTACCACCATCAAGTTCATAATTGATAACATAAAATTCAAGTGGTTTTGCTTCATCAACAATTGGTTTAGTTGCCAAAGTAGTACCTGATGTTTTTAAATGTTTAAATAAACTAGCATAAGAAGTTAGATCAGTAATCACTTCACCCTCATTATTTTCATAATAATTAGCACCAAATTCTGCCAAATGTGGATTTGTAGTTTCAGTATCAGAACCTTGATATGTTCCAAAATAATGAGTAGTAGGAAGTCCTAAAAATTGATTGTTATCTACTTTGCAACTCCAATTAGATGTACTTGCTCCATTATTTCTTAACCACATATAATTATAGCAATGATCAAAAATATTGCCTGTAATTTCCCAAGCTGTTTTATTTTCTTGGAAAATATGAGCAGAAATTGCACCATTATATGGAACCGCATTAGACTGATCAGTACCTATTTGTTTAAAAGTATTATTTAACACATACACTATTGTATTTGATCCACTAGGTCCGGATAAAGCATACATAAAGATTGCATTGTATCCATTATTTTGAACACTTTGTTCAAAATAATTATTCGTAAATGAAATAATACCTTGGTTATAGCCACCCTCACATCTAATAGCATCTCGATCAAAGTCTAAGAATACATTCCCTTCTACTGATAAATTAACAACTCTATTGATTAATAAGTTAACATCACTAACATTCGTAAATCTATTATTTGCAAAATAGAAATGATTTGTTGAACCTCCACTTGGTAAATTGAATTCTACAAATCCTTTCATCACATAACGATTGATAACCCAATCAGTAGTAGAAGCATTTGTATCATAAACTAAATTATTTACAAACTTAAAGTTATGATACTCTTTGTTTTCACTTCCAACGATTTTAGCACCCTTTGTAAAGGACAATCCATCCATTGTAAAATTATTAGCAGAAGCAAGAACTGTAATAACGCCTGTTAAAACAGCTTCTTCTTCTCGTGCGAAAGTATTTGGATTGGTTCCTGCATTTGGTCCAACAATTGTTAAGTTAGCCAAGGAAATCGTAACATTTTCATTATACTCACCAGCTAAAATAATAATCTTACTTCCTTCTTTAGCATCGTCTAAAGCAGCTTGAAGTGTAGAGTAATACCAATCCTCTCCAACTCCTACATATAATGCATCTTCACGCCATTTCGCACTAAGCACAATATTTCCTGTTGTTCCTTTTTCAATAGCAGTAATTTTTTCATCATTGAAATACCATCCAACAAAAACGAAATTGCCATTTGTTGGTACCGGAAGTTTGGTTAATCCAACTTCACTATCATATTTAGTTGGAGCATTTGCTGGTAAAGTTCCACCATTTAAAATATATTGAATCTCCCAAAGATCAGCACTTTCATCAACATATTCAGGAACATCAGTTTCATTTTCATAATACGTATCCCAGCCATCAACACCCATAAATTTACTTGCTACTGGAGTTTGATCATAATAATTATTAGCACCATCAATAGCAAAAGAATAGGTATTTTTGATATAATACGTTGCTAAACAGTTAAATAATTTATTATAATTGATATGCACATCATGAGTAGTTTCGCCCATATCAGCTGTTTGATCTAATCTAAATAGCATATATGAATTATCTACCTTATTATATTGGAATTCAATTTTAGCAGTTCCTGTTGAGGCACCACTATATTTTACAAAAGTTGCTGCAGCATGACTTCCTGCTGTTTGACCACAATTTTTGAAAGTATTATTTTTGATTTCATAGGTTCCTTCATTATAAGATCTAACCCAAATTGTATATTGAGAATAATTTTCAAAATGATTATTTATAATTGAAACATTTCCCTTCACACCAAAGGAAGCCGTACTATCAATCTTAATTCCATCATTATAGTTAGCACCATTACCAACAAAAGAACAACCCTTTATAGTTAAATTGATTATTTGCATACCATAAAAAATCATTGGTCTTCCTGTAGATTTTTCATATTTGAGATTTGTTAATTCTATATCCTCAAAAATGGCATTTGTATCATCTGTTTGTGGAACAAAATGAATAGGTGCAGTTAAACTATCTTGTGCAGTAGAATTGACTGTTGACTCATAACAATAAATATTTGTCAATTGAATATTGCTAACACCACTGGTTGAACCAACAATCCGTCCCTTTTCAGTTAAAGCGATTCCATCAATCACAACATTATTTGAATTGATTAAAATATCACTAGTAAAAATAGTTTCTGCATTTCTAGTCTCATAAACTGGATTAATTCCCCAATTCGCACCATTGATGGTTACTGATTTATTGATTGTAAAGCCTTGATAAGTACCGGCTACCACCAAAATAGTATCTCCGTCTTTTGCAGCATCTAGGGCTTCTTCTATTGTCGCATATGCATTTTCATTATTTGGATCGACAATTAAATCTTTTTCAACCACTTGTTCTTGTTCCCATTTTGCAACAATTGTAATATCGCCTCTTTGCTCACCATTGATTTGTTCAATTAATGCATCATTGAAATACCAACCCAAAAATTTAAATCCTTCTTTTGTTGGAACTGGAAGTAATGTTATTTCATCAATGAAGTATTTTGTTGGTAAGTTATCGCATACACCACCATCTAATTCAAAAGTAATGAAATATGCAATTTGTTCCCATTTGGCATAAAGAGTAATATCTCCCTCTAGGCCAACTTCTAATTTATCTACTAATTGATCATTGAGATACCAACCCAAAAATTGATGATCTTCTTTTGTTGGTTCTAATAACTCAATTGGTAGAGTCAACATATCATATCCTTGGGGATTATCAGGATGATTGAGGCCTCCATCAAGTTGATAATCAATAGTATATTTTGTAGCTATCCATTTGGCATAAAGAGTAACTTTACCACTCATGGATGCATCAAGCTCTGTTATTTTATCACCAGTACATTCAGCATCTAAATACCAACCATCAAAAGTATAGCCTGTTTTAGATGGATTATTTAAACCAACTGGTAAATCAGAATCAGTATATGATGTTGGATTATTTGGATGATTGATACCTCCATCTAATACATATTCTATCTCATATATTTCTTCTAAAACCGTAACATCAAAAACATATTCACGATACTGTATACCATCAACACTTGAGGTAACTCTAGCAATAATTTGTGTAGTACCTTTAGATACCGCTAAAACATACCCATCATTATCAACAGTTAAGATCTTATCATCATTTGATCTATATGTTATAATCGGATCGATACAACCTTCTTGAAGAACATAAGAAATTTTATATGTCTGTCCTTTTAACATCTTATCTTTTACGTCAAATTCAACATCTAATGTCTCTGTATAGACAACCTGAATTGTTGTAGTTGCATATACAGAAGGGTTATCTTTAACAAAAACTTTTAATTCTGTTGTCCCCTCTTTTAAACCTGTTAATATTCCATCAATATAGGTTGCAACGGTTTGTTCAGATGATTCGTATACTAGTTCATAATTACTTTCATGTGAATCCTTGACAACTGTAGGCATAAAGTCTAATTTTTCACCTACTTTAATTGTGTATAATTCTTCATCAAACTTTAACTTGATATATCCGTCTGGAATACATGATACCAAACAAAGAATTACACCAACCATTGATAAAATTAAAAATAATCTTTTTCTTAATTTTAACATTTCTCCTCTTCCTTTCATAAAAAGATATTTAATTATAGCACTGATATTTTTTTTTTGCAAGCGTTTGCACTTTTAAAGTAAAGGAAGATGATTTTGTTTTTTATTCACTTTTATTTAAATTATTTTTCTTTGTAAAAATATAAAAAAACAAATAGAAGACTGTCAAAATTTAATATAGTATCCTATTTAATTTAAATGAATTTTTCCTAACAAAAAGCTTACTAGAAATCTAGTAAGCTTTGAATTATTCAAACTTATTGTGCTTCATCTTCAACAATCATAGTTGAAACTAAAGCTTTAAATGCAGCACTCCATTTTGTATTATACATACCAACAAAATAATTAGTTTGGCCATTTGGAATATATACTTTAAATCCTTCAGGCACTTTATCAAATAATGTATCACTTACATATGTAATATGTGCTGATGTTGTAAAACGAATGCCCGATAATGTAGTGTCAATAAATGCACTTGCATCAATGGAAGACAAAGTTCCCGTAGTATCTTTTAAAATAGTAGCCACACCATTAAAATTACGATTGGCAACAACTAAAGTATAATATGTTGAAGTTGCACTTGCCTTACGATAAATCAAATGATCAATTTCAAAGAAGAACTCATTTCCCTCTTCAATTATAATTTCTGTTATATTTGGACAATTCGCAAATACATTTGCAGCCAAATCCTTTGTATTGGCAAGTAGTGTTACAGCTTGCGAATATTTCGCAGGAATAAATTCAAGTTTAGTTGTCGTTTTGCCACTCGTTGTTGTTGTTGAATATAAAACATTATTGTATACTTGATATTTGCTTGAACCATCTTCAACAGTAATGCTTTCAAGTTTTATTAAATTTGCTAACGCATTGACTTGAATGGATGTAACGGTATTCTTGACTTCAAAGGTTGTTAAATTTTTATCTGGTACAAGATATAATGTTGTCAAAGATTTATTATATAATGCCCCATTCACACTTGCATAACTTTTATTATCAGCACTCACATTGATAGAAGATAATTTCTCACATCCTAAAAATGCATTTAAATTAATATTGGTTACACCTTGAGGAATATATAATGAAACGATTTGACTACAATTTTTAAATGCCTCTTCACTAATTTTTGTTAATGTTGACGGAAAGGATATAGCAATTAATGATTGACAATTTTCAAAGGCATTTGATTCAATTGATTTAACCCCTTCTGGTAAACTTATTGCCGCAAGTTGAACACAATTTTTAAATGCTGATGTACCAATATGACTAAGAGCACCATGAATTGGTAATTGAATTAAAGAGGTACATCCTTCAAACATTGAAGTTGTAATAGCTGTTGCATTTGCTGGTAAACTAATACTATTTAAAGCAGTACAATCTTTAAAAATATTAATTCCAAAAGTTAAAGGGTCACTACTATCTGTACCAAGAAAAGTAACTGTTTTTAAATTGCTACAACCTTCAAAAGCACTAAATGCAATATTTTCAATTCCCTCAGGAATAATAACGCTTGTAATCGTTTTATTATTTTTAAATAAATTTTCTCCTAAAGCTTTCACCTCAACACCATTAATTTTAGCAGGAATTTCAATATCACCAGCTAAATCAGTGGCATCAACAATTGTTTGTGTCTTACTATCAAATTGAAAAACACTAACCCATTTTGCAACTAAAGTAATATTAGAAGTTACAGGTTTTGTAAAATCATATGGTTGATCATTGAAATACCACCCTACAAAATGATACAATGAACGCGTTGGATCATTTGGTCTAACAAATGTCGAACCAGACTTTACTTCAATCTCTTTTACAAGAGTACCTCCATTAGAATCAAAAGTTACAGTTAAAGTTTTAACTGGAAATAAATCTGGATTATCATTCATAAATTTATCAAATGCAATTGTAATTAAATCTTTAACCGTATTGCTTGAAATAGTTGCACCAGAAACAACAACGAATGAATCATCTACAGTTGTGTTAGTAGCACCGTTTAATCCCATTGATGAACCATTAAAGCTTTCCCCTTTGCCTAAAGTATCACTTTGTGTTGTAACCATATTTACAATCTTTCCATCTTCATCTATTCCTACATATAGTTTTACAGTAGTAAAAACATTAGCCTTTTCAAGATAATAAATACTTACTTCTTTACCATCTTTTACTGCTTTATATTCAGCCTTTAAGTTTTCAGTTGTTGTTATGGATACTTTTGTATATTCTGCTCCTGCAACAATTTTTTCTAATTGTGTTTTTACCGCACTTGGGATTTCACCATCTGCTTCTTCATCTTTATAAGATGCAACAAGCGTAAGATTTGAATTTACTGGTTTGCTAAAATCATATTCAGAATTATCTAACATCCAAAACACAAATTCTTTTCCCTCAACTGTTGGCGCAATAATTGCTGTTGCTAGTTTTCCTTCTTCAACAAAATATTTTGCATATTCTTGATTGTTGACTTCATATTTTACTTCATAATAAGTTCCTAAATTTCTTTTTTTACAGCTTATAAATGTAAAAGAGAAAATAGTTACTAAGAAAAGTAAGAATACTTTAGTAAAAATTTTTTTCATATTTCCTCCTAAAATTTAAAATTTTGACAATATCATTATATTATCATACTATTTATTCTATTATTTGTTAAATGTATTTTTTATATATCTATATATAAAAAAGGATATATGAAATGATAAAAATTAAAACTTGGGTTCTATGTTTTAATAAAACCCAAGTTTTTTATTTTATTTAAATATATGATTATTTTTTAAACTTTTACTCTATAACCTCATAATTTTTGAAATAACTTTGCCAAATGATTGTTTGATAACTTTCATCACCATTATAATAGATGGTAACTTCTAAACCATTTTCTGGAACTAATTCAATGTAATCAACAAAATTAGCATATGGATATAGCATTCCTTCTTGATATAAGCCTTCAAGAGCAGGTGCTGTATCACTTAAGAAAACGAATGTTTTTAATGATGTACAGCCATAGAATGCTTTGTCACCAATGGCCTTTAATGTGGATGGTAAAACAACTTTTTCTAAAGTAGTATTTTGATAGAAGGCATTGAGTGCTATCTTTTCTACCCCTTCCGGAATAACAAATTCAGAACTTGATTTATCATTATAGGCATAAAGAACCGTCTTAGTGGAATTATACAATACTCCATTTTCATATAAATAATATTTATTAAGATCCTCTACAACAATTTCTTCAATATGGTAACTTTGATAGAAAATATTTGAATAGTCAAAATTACAACAATCATTGCTAATAACAACTCTTCTTAAATGATCACAATTAGCAAATACTTGTTCTTCAATATACGTTAAATTATTTGGCATTATTACTTCTTCTAATCCTGTATTAGCAAAAGCTTTAAACCCTAATTCTTCAATCATATTTAAATCTATCTTAACTAGATTAGTAGCATCCCTAAAAGCTTGTGGATATACATATTTTAAATTAGCTGCTTTTACTGCTATAACATTCGCTTTTTCAAAACTATTATTCCCAATTTCTTCTACATTTGTAAGATCAATATTCATTAAGTATTTATTAGAAGCAAAAGCATAATCTCCAATTCTTATTGTTTGTTCTAAAACTTTATATGTATCTAACAATTTACCTGCTGGAAATAGTACCAATTCACTCAAATCTTTTGAATATACAATACCATCAAATGAATCATAATCCAAATTATGAATTTCAAAATTTTCTAAACCAGTACAGCCAACAAATGAACTTGCAACATCAATTCCTTCAACGCCATTAGGTATCACTACTTCTTTTAAAGATGTACAATTAGCAAAAGCAAAACTACCAAGCGTAGTTAGAGAAGTGGATAAAGTAAGACTTTCAACAGATATACAATTATTAAAAGCATCTTCACCAATTTCATAACAATTACTAAGATTAAGGGTAGTAAGTGATGTACAATTATTGAATGATCCTTCACCAATATACTCAACTTTTTCAATTCCTATCATATTTTTAAGAGATGTGCAATCTTTAAAACTATTTTTCCCTTGAGAAATTCGCGTAACATTATTTAAATCAATTGTTTCAAGCGATGTACATCCTTCAAAAGCTCCATAGTAAAGGGTAGTAATGGTTGATGGAATTCTAAATTCGACAAGCGATGTACAACCGGTAAACATATAACTAAAGGCATCTTCACTTATCCCACCTTCTTCACTTAAAAATTCTACATTATCTGGTAAAACAATTTTTGTTAGTTTATCACAACTACTAAAAGCATATGCACCCACTGTTAACAAATCTTCAGTAAAGACAAGTTCACGAACATCTGTATGATTTAAAGCACGGCGACCAATATTGGTAATAGTACCACTATACGCTAATTGTGCATTAGTTAAGCCAAACATCATCGCAATTGGAAACTCTGTAATTTGATCATGTAAAGTAATTTTTTTGAGCAATGGTTTTTCTAATTTGCATGTACCATACGATTTATTAGCAGTGGTTTGCACACCTTCTTCGGTTATTAAACTAACAATAACAACCGAACGAATTGCTGTTTCTGCTTGACCAAATGCTGATTCATTAAGCTCTGTAATCGTTTCTGGTAAAACATACTCACCATCATAGTCCCAACAAGATGGAGTAAATAATTTTGTCATTTCTTTATTGTACATTACTCCACATTCACCATTTACTAAATATTCATTATCATCAGAAGCAGTATATTTAAGTAATTTTGTCGAATCTGCTGAAACGTATGCTTCAATTTTATTTAAATTTTTATGAAATACGACGCTTTCTAATAGTGGACACATACTAAAGGCAAAACCTCCAATAGTATCAACATTGCCATAAAAATGAACTTCTTTTAATTTTGGTAAATCAGCACAAGTTGCGGAATCTTCTCTCATCACCATAAAGCCCCAATCTTCAATGGTTGTTTCACCAAATTGTCCAATATCACCATAGAAATTAAGTATAGTCAATTCTTTAGCAGCAGATAGCGTAAATTCATTTACATTGCCAAGATAACCATAAAAATTGGCTTCTTTTAAAGCAGGAACATCATAAAATGCATTAGCCATATATGCAATATTTGAATAAACTGTTAATTTTTCCAATGAATGTAAGTGCGTAAAGGCTTCATATCCCATTTGCAAGTATGTCATATTGCCATCAGCATCATTTGGTGTGAATGGCAAAGTCACTTCTTTCAAAGATATACAATATGAAAAAGTCATAAAACCAACTGAACTTAAACTTGTTGTAGCAAGATCTGCTTTTTCTAAACTAAAACATAAGGCAAACGCTTCTTCACCAATTGTTTCAAGCGTTGTAGGGAAAATTACTTCCTTTAATGACATAGCAGCTCTAGCAACACCAGAACCAATGGTAGTTACTCCTTCTGGGAATACAATTTTTGTTATATTGTTATCTTTTCTAAATACATCATTAGCAATTACTTTGATACCATCAGGTATAACAACCTCTCCTCCTGTACCATTATAATAATATAATGTTTCATCAACAATAACAAACTCTTCCCCTGTGTTCTCAATACCCTCTGCAGTAGTTGCTTGATTAGGTGTTGCGTTCATATAGTTTATATTAAGCGTTGTTACAACTTGATCTGTTTTAGTCTCTTCATAACTAGTTTTATTTAAATCTTGAGTTGAAGTAGAACCAGTTATAAATTCTTCATATGCTTCAATTAAATAACCACTTTCATTTAAGGCATAATCACCAATCGCAAGAGCTAATTTATGATTATAAATCTTGTCCTTATAATCAGTAATATCAACAGTAACAACAGTATTTCCCCCGCGAACCTCATCATAAATTGGAAATGCATTATCACAAATTAATTCAAATTCATCAGGATAAGCCTCTGATTCTGTAAGCAAACCAAAATAGGATAAATAATGATTATCATATGCTTCAAATTCAAGATAAGTTCTACCCTCTTTTTCATAGACTTTAGAATCTAATAAAGTTGGTGCCTCATAATCTAGAGTAAGTGGAATAACTAAAGATTCTTCTTTTTGATCAATTGTATCTAGAACTCCAGTAATGACAATTTCTAATTCTTGATTACTACCAACTAGAAATTGAGGAATTTCAATTTGTAACTCATGTTGTGTAGGAACAAGTGCACCACTATCATTTAGATATGTTTTACCTACATTTGTAGCATAACCATTAAAATATGATTGACGTGTATATTTATCAACAATTTCATATCTTAATTCTTTCACACTTCTTAAAAGACCAATAGAAACAGAATACAATACATTATTCCCCTCATAATTTAAAGCTATTTTATCTGCTGATGCAAGTGGTGCCTCATATCCGTCTGGTAAGATAAATAACTCATAACTACCAAGTGGAAATGGATACCCCATCATTCCTGAAATATATAATCCTAATGGGATGGTAGGATATATTTCATACGTATCATCATAATATGTTGCATCAAAAATAGGAGCATCATCCCAATCACCATAAAATGCTAACCATGGGATAGAAAGATCAATATTAGAATCAATCGAATCTAAAGTAATATACCCTTCTACATACATTCCATTTGCAAAAGTGCTATCTAAATACGTTTTATCTTCATCAGTTAAGAAAATACTTACTTTAACTTTTGCGACTGAATTTGCCTCAACTGTTAATATTCCATCTTCATACGTTCCATTTTCAACTATATAATCTCTTTGACTTGCTTCAAGTAAATAAGCTTTTTCTAAAATGCGACCATTATAATCTATGCTATCTGTCATTACAATGCTATCTAAATTATATGATACATCTGTTGAACCAGTATTGACAACATTGAAAGTCATATAATAAATACCATCACGACTTGGATCATCACCTAATTCCAATTTGGTTCTATCCGTACCAGTAACACTTAAATAAACACTACTATTTAAGGCGGCATCAATATGAACTAAACCTGCTCCTTGCTTACGTGGGGTTGCGGGAACACCATTTTCATCTTTGATAATACTTGCAGTAGACATTAAAACTTGATATACCCTTGCTTGAAGTTCAGTTTCAGTCATTTGTGGATAATTTTCCTTTAATGCCTGTCTTACAAGTAAGGCTGCCCCTGCTAAATTAGGTGTTGCCATTGATGTACCACTATAATATGCATATGACATTTCATTACCATTTTCATCTTGAGTAATAGTAGGAACTGAAGAATAAATGTTGCCACCTGGAGCAGTAATTTCTGGTTTTAACTCAAGATTAGGAAGAGGACCAATTGAAGAAAAACTAGACATTTCATAAATTTTGTTATCCATATTAAAATGAATAATTCCTTCCTTAACCTTTGTTAAAACAGATCCAGAATCTACTGTTACTGTACATGTTGGAATATATAATTCTCCTTCAATAGATGCTATAATTTCACCTGGTTGATTATTATAAATGACACAAGCAACAGCTCCATAATATGCTGCAACGAGTGACTTATATTCAAATGACGTTGAACCCCTTGATACAACCGCAATTTTACCTTCTACATCTAACCCTTCATAATCTTCTAAATCACCATAATTTGGAATGACAACATATGGTAAAGATAATGTTTTATTTCCCTCTTCAAATGGTAAATATTCATAAAAAGGATATGATTCTGAGGTTGCCGCAAACGCAGCTGAATTAAAGGTCATATTCGTATTACCAGATACAAAATAATTCTTTAAAGTTGCATTAGATGAAGCAACTCCAAATGATGCATCATATGAAGAAGGTGAACCTACCAAACCATTATCAGGATTAGAACTTAAACCATTACCATAGATAGTACCATCTCCTGCTTCACCATCATTACCAACTGCCACACAAACGCTAATACCTACGGAACCTAATAAATCATAGACTTCATCAATAAATTCTCCTCCATCGCCTTCTGATGTAAAACCATTAGCAGAACCAAGTGACATATTGATTGCGTCTACTCCAAGAAGAGCACAATCTCCTAAGGCCGCTATAATATCAGTTGTATATGCTCCCGGTGTGCCATCTGAAAAAACTTTCATAATTGCCAATTGGGCATTTGGTGCAACACCAGTGATTTGATCATCATCACCAGCAATGATTCCTGCAACGTGGGTACCATGCGCACCATGACCATAGTAGTTAACTGCCATATAATCGGGATCAACAAATTCATCCATATCAGCATAATCAAATCCATAAGGAATTTTTGAACTCTTATAGAATTGTTCAGCCTGATAATAGTTACCACCATTGGCAATATTAGGATATAAGAATTCACTAATACTTTCAATATTTTGATATGTCAATGCAACATCTGTTAATTGTTTTTGAAAAGCCTGATGACTAGTATCTAAACCAGTATCAAGAATAGCCACTATCATTCCTTCACCTTTATAATTACTATTTGTAGCAAGAATGCCGGTTTCTTTTAAAGCAACATCATATGATGATTCCTCTTGTGGCATATTATATAATTCTGAAATTGCTACTTCTTTTACTTTTGCAAGTGATGATATTTTTTGAATATCTTTATATTTAACTTTTATACCTAATCCATTTAACAATGTCGTATAGGAATGTTTAAATTCATAGGCAATTTCATTTTCATCCAATAATTCTTTTACTCTACTTTGAATAGTAAGTAATCTATGAATGGTATTTTCACCATCTTTAGTTAAAGCAAATTCGGCTAATGAGCCCATAAAATTGCAAGCATGATATTCTTCTGTTAAAGATTTCCCCTCTAATTCAACAATCACCCATACTTCATCATCAGCTTCAAAAAGATGAGATTGATATAAATTATTTTCATATTTTTTTAACTGATTTAAATTAAAATTAGAAATCTGTGAAAAAGTAGGTCTTGTATTTTCAATTTTTGGAGAACTACCTTTACTATCTCCACATGAAGATAAACCAAAAATTGATAAAAACAAAATACATGTTGCAATGGATAAACTAATTATTTTTTTAATTTTCATCTTTCTTCCTCCCATTACCAACTATACATTTCAATAATCATTAAAATATTTTCCTCAAGATTTGCTACTGCCTCATCATAAGTTGCTTGAATAGCAGCAGAACCTAAAGCCGTACTTATTTCATTAACATAATTTTGATACGTCATCTCAATTTCTTCAAGCGCATATTCTGCCATCTCTAAAGCATTGATTTGTTCTTCATAAGTTGCAAGAAGAGTTTCGTAAAAAAGACTAAAATCTTCTAAACATTTCTTAAGAAGAGCATCCGCTATAACTTTATCCTCTTGTATTGTTATAACTTCGTCCATTTTCTGTTTTGCTTCTTCTAGTAGCATACTAACATCTTCTTCTGATGACATGTTTCTTAAACTATTAGCATATTCAAAATAAATATCCTTCAACTCTTCTTGTTGTGCTGCATAATAATGATTCAAATCCAAAACATCAATATATGCTAAAAGTTCTAAAATATCACTATATTTAGGACATTTATCAACAGCATTGAATTGTTCTATAATCTCTAAATAGGCATTCACAACATCTTTTCTACTCAAAGCTAAATTTATCGTATTTATTCCTTCTTCCAAAATATTATATATGAATGTCAAAGCATCATCTGTATAATATTCTATATTTATGGCTGTAAAATACTTGTTTAACTCCATTATTTTAGTTGTTTTTAAATAGGCTGCTAATTCATGATCTTGTTCTTTAGTCACAACCTTGGTTAAATCATCAACAGCATTGAAATAGGTTGCTACAGGTAATGGTGCACCACCTTTATAAGTATTCAAAGTCTCAACCGTCAGATTTTTAATGGCAATCATTTTTTCCCATTCTTCACTATAATAATCATCCATATGATAAGTTGCAAAGATATCTAAGAACAAATTACAAAAATTTTTTACTGCCTTTGCCTGCTCAATGACTTGATTGTAAACATCATCTACTTCTTCATTTGTAGTAGCCTTTGAAACTGCATTTTTTCCTTCTTCAATAATTGTAAGAATTTCTAAAAATCCGTCCTCAGGATATAATCTTGCGTCAATTTGATTAACAAATTCATCTAATTTGCATACTACCTCTGTTTGATAAACATTTAAGATTTTTCTAAATTTTGCCACAAGATTTAAATTTGTAGTAACATTACTATTAAAATCATAAATGATATCATCTAAAAACCACCCTAAAAATGTAAACCCCTCTTTTTTTGGATCATTCGGTTTTGTTACTACATCACCATAACAAACAAGTTGATCCTCAATTTTAGGTAATTCTTCATCTGTATTAAATTTTACAATTAGATATTTACTTTCTACTACTTGATACGTATAGGTGAGTACAAAATCTTTATAGTTAATTATTGCATTTTTGGTTCCGATTGTTGTTAAATCAAAATCTGTTATCATTGATTCATCTACACTAACATCAAATACTTTGCCATCACTATACGTTACTTCTAATTGAAGACTATTAATATCAAATGATTCATTTACTTCAAATACTTTTGGAACATCCGTTGACGCTAAGTTGACACTTACGATTTCGGTTTCCATAAAACATGAAGTTAACGTCATAACTATTCCAAAACTTAAAAAAAATAACATAACTCTTCTTTTCACTGTAATCCTCCTTGTCCATACATATTATCATTTTTTAAATGATGACAATAGTATATACTATAATATTTATTTAATAAAATAATATAATAAAAAAATCGCTTACATTGCATTTTTTTACTTTTTTTGATTTTTAAAAAATATTAAAATATTTAATTAAATTTGGTATATTTTATATTTTTTAGTAATATATTCTACTAATAAAATGATTAAAAAATCAATATAAAAAGGATTAGTATTTTCACAATTTACTAATCCTTTAATTTTGATATTTCTACTCTACATAGATTCTAATATAGACTTCATAGTTACTATTATATTTATATACTCCCTTGACTGTAACCCAACCAGAAACAGTACCTTGAATGGTGCCAAATGAACTTACAGTAACCATGCCGTTATCTCCTTCTTCTTGATATGCAGTCCATGTAAATGCTTGAATACTCGAATTTGGGCTATCATCACCTAAACAAATAAGTCTAGTATAACCTTTATGTATCGTTACATCTGGAAATTGTGCTACCTCAATTACATTACCTAAACCACTAGTAACTTCTGTTCCGCTAATTGTACCATCTTCTCGAATATCAAATCCATATTTTAATCTAACTTTTATTGTACTTGTATCTTCAACGACCTTTATATCTAATGTAGCTATAATTGAAGGATCTTCTTTATATACACATTGAATCGTTGTCTCGCCTATATCAACTGCCGTTATCGTTCCATAATTACTAACAATAGCTACATTGGTATTTACTGAATACCAATTATAATATTTATATCTTGAAGATGTGTTAGGTGCATCTGATCCTAAATAACATATCTGAGTAAATCCTTGTGTCATTACAATAGGTTCTTTTACACTAGAAGAATCAGTATAAATAGTAAATTTTTTACTATCAATTTGTTTAGAAATACTAATATTTAAGTTTCCCATTCCTATACTATCAAATACACATAATAATATTTTCTTGCTACTTGTTAAAGTTTCAGTTAGGTCAATAAAATTTGATGAACTATTTATTGCAAATGAGTTTTTATAAGTATACTCATTAGAATCATTTGTTTCAAACAAAACAAACAACATATCATTTGTTTGATTCCCTAAATATTCTAATATGATATTATATGTTCCAATCCTTTCAAAATTATAAACATATGCAAAATCACCTAAAGGCATACTTATTTCATCAAAATATCTATCTTCATTATTCATATTAAAGCATGTAAAATCTGTCACTTGTAAAACAGTTAGTGTTAATTCATAATAATCTAAATCAGCAACTTCTAAATAAATTTTATAAGTTTCATTATTGCTTGCATAAAACATTATATTATTAGAATCACTAACACTTTCTGCACTATGAAAATACTCACTTAAACTACATTTTTCGATAACATTTCCATTAAAATCTTTAATAGAAATGCTACTTTGTGAATTAACTAAATTATTATTGACTAATCCTTCTACTTTTAACCAAAGTAAGTCGCCAGCTGATGCTGTAATCAAAAACTCATTTTTATTTTCATGTAAATGGGTTAAAACATTAACTTTATTTCCTGTTTTGATATAATTATTTGTTGATGTATGTGGATACATTTGAATCGTTATATCTCCAAAATTTAGGTTATTTTCCATATATATTTCAATATAGGCTTTTCCTATTTGTAAAGAAGGACAACTAAAAACAATATGTTTACCTCCTGATTCAATAGTTAATCCATTTGCAATTAAATCCATGTTTTCATCATATATATTCATAATTAATTTAGATGAGGCTTCTACATCTATCATATATTGAATAGGACATTCAATATTTAACATATATAAAATCGTTTCACCTTGAGAGATATCAAAAGTTAACTCTTTTCGAGGCGTTCTGCAATGAAAATCATAATTAGATGGGCTTTCAACATATTTAATTAAATTTGAATATTCTGACCAATTGGTATCTTCTTTATATCTAAAAATTTTAGATGTAGGAACAACTATTTTTTCTAAAGAACTGCATCCACTAAAAACATCTGTTCCTACATTGGTAATATCTGTTTCTTTTTGAATTATTATCTCTTTTAAATTAAGACAATTTTTAAAAGCCCCATCAGAAATCGATGTAATAGTAGGAGGAACTATTATTTGAGTTATTCCATTATTATTAGAAAATGCATTTTCTCCAATCTTGCTTACAATTTTACCTTTTAATGATGAAGGAATTACAAATTCTCCAGAAACATCAAAATTTAATCCATCCAATTGAATTGTTCCATCCTCTAATATTGTTGTATTAAAACTATCATTTGTAATCGGAGTAACATTCAAATCACTCATAACATTAGATATTCTACATGCATATCCGAGATGCCTATTAAAAATATTATTTCCAACACCAAAATTTAGTCCAATTAAATAAAGTTTATCACCATCTGTATAGTATATTGGTCCACCACTATCTCCTTTTTCTGGCGGATTAGTAAATCTAAATAAATTAGTTAATTTCTTACCATTGATTTTGGCTGATGTATTAGTACTTCTAATTTTACCACTAGTAACACCAGTAGTTTGACCTATTCTCATTATGGGTTGTCCTTTAATAATTTGATTATCATTACCTAACCATACATCATCATAAATGATATTATTATATTTTGCATATGGAGTAATTTCCCATTTACTCTGATCTGCATAAGGAATAAATGCAGCATCAATTGTATTTTGTTGTCTCGATTTTGAAGCCGTCCCTAAGAAGATTTCATCAGTAAAACTACTTATTGATTCATCCCAATATCCACCATAACTCATTGTCATATCATATGGTGCTACATGTGCATTAGTTAGCACTCCAATTCTACCTGTATCCTTACAAACAGCGTTAACAGCAAATGTACCTCTAGATATAATTCCCGTTGTATATCTATGAAAAATTGATTCACCACCATAAGTTATATTTGATGTTTCCGACAATCCGCCATCAGAATCTACTTCAAAATATAATGCATTAGGTTCATACAACTCTTCATTTTGTAGATGTTGAATAACAACCTCTACATCTGTTTCATCATTTAATTCAACAAAAACATGATTTAATTCATCATCAATACCTACAATATAAACACTACTTTCTAGCATAATATCTTCAATTGAATTTAATACTTTTTGAAGAAAATTGTACGAATAGGTAAACTCTTGATAAATAACTTGACTATAATCACTTGACATATAATTAACTGAATTATTATTATTTACCACTGCTATATTTAACATTCCAGTATCATCTATATATGCTCCAGCATAATTTTCATTATAAATCATATATTCTTTATTATTATGAAAATCTGTTCTAACTTGAAATTCAAGTATAATTTGAGAGTATATTTTAATACTTTGAGATAAATTTGATAAATATACTTGATTCATACTTAAATTGCTAGAATCTTCATATGCAAATAGTTTTATAGTGTTTAAATTGAAAACAATTAAAAAGGATAAAAATAATACTATAGTTAAAATTCTTTTCTTCATATTTATCACCTTTTACTACAATTAACCTTTAGTTCATCGACATTGATTATGTCATTCTTTTTAATCTCAATTAACATTGACCAAAAATAGGCCTCCGTACTATAATTTCCTATTTTAGTTGTTTGTTTGATATTTACGATTAAGGTAGATCCATCAACAATAATATGTTTAAGTTTTGTTTTAAGGTAATTGGCCGTTTCATATGTAACTATAATGAGAGCATTTTCTTTAAAATAGTTCTCATCATAATCTCTTAGTTTTTGATTCAAATCACTAGAATACCCATCCGAACTTTCATTATAAGCATCATTGTTCCATTCAGTACATTCCTTTTTTAATTCTTCTAATGATTTTATTAAACCATTACTATAAAGTTGTGTACCTTTTTCTAGTTTTTTGTAACCAAATGCCTCATTTTGATTATAATTTAAATTATAATTTATTTTATTTTGTTTATTACAACCGCATATGCTAAAAAAGAAAACAAAAATTACTATTAAACTTATACTTTTTTTTGTCATTATATAATTTACCTCCTAAAATTAATATATTTTATAAATTTTTAAAATGACAAGTCTAAACCAAAAGAATTTTATAATATTTAAATATGATATTTGTTAGATTTAGCATATATCTTTACTTTCCATCGATTATTAAATAAATTATAGTTTATTATTTTTATCAAATTTATTTTATCATATAATTCTTCAAAAAAATTATACATTATTTATATATCGAATTTTGTTTTTTTTTGTCTTTTCTAAAATCAAAATATATTTATTTATATAGATTGATGAAAATTAAAAAACAAAAAAGTCTCTATTTTTCATAGAGACTATTTTCATTCAAATAAAATCATTAGTTTTCTAATTCAGAAACTGAACCAGCACCAACTGTTCTTCCACCCTCACGAATAGAGAATTTAGTTCCTTTTTCAACTGCAATTGGGTGAATTAATTTAACTGTCATTTGAGTATTATCACCAGGCATTACCATTTCAGTTCCTTCTGGTAATTCAATAACACCAGTAACATCAGTTGTTCTAAAATAGAATTGAGGACGATAATTAGAGAAGAATGCTGTATGACGTCCACCTTCTTCTTTAGTTAATACATAAACTTCTGCTTTAAATTCAGAATGTGGTGTAACTGATTTTGGTTTTGCAAGTACTTGACCACGAACAATATCTTCACGAGCTATACCACGAAGTAATACACCGATATTGTCACCAGCTTCTGCTTGGTCTAATAACTTTCTAAACATTTCAACACCAGTAATAACTGCTGAACGAGTATCTTTGATACCTACGATTTCTACTGTATCACCAACTTTAACTGTTCCACGTTCAACACGTCCTGTAGCAACAGTTCCACGACCAGTAATAGAGAATACATCTTCTACTGGCATTAAGAAAGGTTTATCAGTTTCACGAACTGGATCTGGAATATATTCATCAACTGTATTCATTAATTCTACGATAGCTTCTTTAGCCTTTGGATCTCCTTCAAGTGCTTTTAAAGCTGAACCACGAATAATTGGAGTATCATCACCAGGGAATCCGTATTCATTTAATAATTCACGAACTTCCATTTCAACAAGTTCAAGTAATTCTTCATCATCAACCATATCACATTTATTTAAAAATACGATTAATTTAGGAACACCTACTTGACGGCTTAATAGAATATGTTCACGAGTTTGAGCCATAGGTCCATCAGTTGCGGCAATAACTAAGATTGCTCCATCCATTTGTGCTGCACCTGTAATCATATTTTTTACATAGTCAGCATGTCCTGGACAGTCAACGTGTGCATAGTGACGTTTTTCTGTTTCATATTCTACGTGACAAGTATTGATGGTTATACCACGAGCTTTTTCCTCAGGTGCTCCATCAATTTGGTCATAAGCCATTTTTTGAGATAATCCTTTTTCTGCTAATACAGTAGTAATAGCAGATGTTAAAGTTGTTTTTCCATGGTCAACATGTCCAATCGTACCAATGTTTACATGGGGTTTTGAACGTACAAATTTTTCCTTTGCCATTATAAAAATCTCCTTTTTATTTTTAATTTCATTAATATTTTATTATAAATTCTTTTTTTTTGCAAGTAAAACGTAAGTTTTTATTATTGAGCACTACGTTTTTTTACAACTGCTTCTGCAACATTTTTAGGACACTCTTCATAGTGATCAAATTGCATCGTATAGTTTCCACGACCTTGCGTATTTGAACGAAGAGCGGTTGCATAACCAAACATTTCAGCAAGTGGTACAAATGCTTTAATAGATTGCGTTTTTCCTCTTGCTTCTTGTCCATCAATACGTCCACGACGAGTTGATAAATCACCAATTACAGTACCAACATATTCATCTGGAACAATTACTTCCACTGATTCTATCGGCTCTAATAAAACGGGTTGGCATTTATCTGCAGATGCTTTAAAAGCCATTCCACCTGCCACTTCAAAGGCAATTTGACTAGAGTCAACATCATGATATGAACCAAAAACTAATCTTGCTTTGATATCAATGGTTGGGAATCCCGCAAGGTTACCATTAGCAAGTGAATTTTCAATTCCCTTATTAACAGCTGGGATATATTCACGAGGAATAACACCACCTACAATTTCATCTACAAATTCATATCCTTTACCAGGGTTTGGCTCAAATACGACTACGCAATGACCATATTGTCCACGACCACCAGATTGACGAACAAATTTACCTTCAATTTCAGCACTCTTTTTAATTGTTTCACGATATGATACTTGAGGTTGTCCTACATTACATTCAACATGGAATTCTCTTCTCATTCTATCAACAATGATATCTAAATGTAATTCTCCCATACCAGAAATAATTGTTTGACCCGTTTCAGCATCAGTATAAGTTCTAAAGGTTGGATCTTCTTCAGCGAGTTTTGAAAGTGCAACAGACATCTTATCTTGATCGCCTTTCGTTTTAGGTTCTATCGCAACCGATATTACAGGTTCTGGGAAAACCATTTTTTCCAAAATAACAGGATAATTTACATCACACATTGTATCACCTGTTGTTGTATCTTTTAAACCAACTGCTGCTGCAATATCTCCCGAAAAGACTTCTTTAATTTCCGTACGATTATTGGCATGCATTAAAAGAATACGACCAATTCTTTCACGTTTATCCTTCGTAGAATTAAGCACATATGAACCTGATTCTAAATGACCCGAATACACTCTAAAGAAAGTAAGTTTCCCAACATAAGGGTCAGTCATAACTTTAAATGCTAATGCTGAAAATGGAGCATCATCATCTGAATTCACGATAACTTCGTTACCATCTTCATCATGTCCTTTAATTTGAGCAACTTCAATTGGTGATGGAAGATAATCAATAACAGCATCTAAAACTTTTTTTACACCCTTATTTTTAAAGGCTGTTCCACAAAGAATGGGGAAAAATTTTACTGAAAGCGTACCTTTACGAATAGCAGCCTTCAACATCTCTGCTGTTACTTCTTCACCTTCAAGATAATTCATCATTAATTCATCATCAAATTCTGCTACCGCATTTATTAATTCATCACGATAAAATTCTGCTTCATCTTGTAATTCTGCAGGTATTGCAATCTCTTGACCATCTTCATCAACACTACCCTCATTATAAATAAAGGCTTTCATCGTTACAAGGTCAATAATACCTTTAAAATTATTTTCTGCGCCAATTGGATATTGAATTGGATGGGCATTGGCACCAAGACGATGATCTAATGATTGACAACTATATTTGAAATCTGCACCAGTCTTATCCATTTTATTGATAAAAACAATTCTTGGTACTAAATAATCCGTTGCTTGACGCCAAACTGTTTCGGTTTGAGGCTCAACTCCTGCTTGAGCATCAAGAACTGTAACAGCACCATCAAGTACTCTAAGTGAACGACTTACCTCAACTGTAAAATCAACATGCCCTGGAGTATCTATGACATTGATTCGATGTCCTTTCCAAAAAGCGGTAGTTGCCGCTGAGGTAATTGTAATTCCTCTTTCTTGTTCTTGTTCCATCCAGTCCATTTGTGCAGCACCATCATGGGTT